>Ga0134121_10001430_pt1 | contig 22534 bp, 16 predicted proteins | sample KB301_FD_96463 | JGI IMG/M metagenome (GOLD analysis project Ga0134121, IMG submission 96463) | Terrestrial soil microbial communities without Nitrogen fertilizer from Kellogg Biological Station, Michigan, USA - KB3-0-1 | ecosystem: Environmental > Terrestrial > Soil > Unclassified ... | reverse complement strand
CCGCTGTTTACCTGTTCAAGCTCTGGGGCGCAGCCGCCGTAGCAGCAGCGATCGGCTTCGGCCTCAAGATGATCCTCCCCGCAATGCACGCCATCCCACTCGCGATCCTCGTGCTGGGAACGTACGGCGTTCTCTACTTCCTGTTCGGCGCCGGCCTGGGAATAAAAGAAGCCCGCGACATCCTGAAAAAATTCACGTCCGCACCACGAAGACTACTCAGATAAGCGACGCTCGAAGAATAGCGTGTCGCGCCAGATGCCATTCAACATAGCGATGCGCTCGCGGCGGCCGACTTCACGAAAGCCGCATCGCAAATGCAATTGGACGCTCGCTATGTTCTCAGGAAAGATCGACGCCTGGAGTGTCCAGATGCCATTCTTCTCTGACTCAACAATTAATGCTTCGAGCAACGCGCGGCCAATTCCCTGCCCGCGCGTGCTTTCACTGACGTACACCGTCACTTCCGCTACGCCGCGATAAACCTGTCGCTTCGATACCGGGCTCAGCGCCGACCAGCCGAGGACCTTTTCACCGTCTCGCATTACGAAACGCGCGAACTTCAGGTGTCCCTCGTCCCACGTCTCCCACGACGGCGCGTCCGTCTCAAACGTGCTGTGTCCACTGCGAATGCCTTCGAGATAGATCGCGCGGACCGGTTCCCAGTCACTCCGCTTCATTTGATCGATAATCACGTGCGCCATAGTGTAAGATGGGCCGCCAAATTTTCAAGACGAGGAAAACACTTGACCAATCTCAAAGCAGTCAAAGCGGTTTACGAGGCGTTCGCCACCGGAGATATTTTCACAGTCCTCGGAACTTTGAGCCCGGACATCGCGTGGACCGAAGCTGAAGGTTATCCATATGGCGGCACTTATAATAGTCCCAAGGCCGTGCTCGAAGGCGTGTTCATGCGTCTTGGCTCAGAGTGGGAAGGCTACGCCGCCGTCCCCGATGAATTCATTGACGCTGGCGACACCATTGTCGTGTTAGGCAAGTACAGCGGAAAGTACAAAGCCACCGGCAAGAGCTTCCAGGCAAACTTCGCGCACGTTTGGAGAATGCAGGACGGCAAAGCGGCCCAGTTTACGCAGTACGTCGACACGCTCCTGGTTGATCGCGCGTTGCGAACGTAAATCCATCCACAGATTACACAGAATAAAAAATAACTGTGTAATCTGTGGATAAAACTCTCTTTCATCCTCGCGGCGCTACGGCTGTGTTTTGAAAAGCAGCGATTACCCAACCCTGCCGCTCTTTCGTCATCATCAACGTCAACATCGCATCCTGCGCGGGCTCATTCGTCCGACCAGTGCGGCGACCCTCAACATGCACGACTGCAACATCAGGTCGCAGAAACCGGATCTGTTTGACTGTCAGCGTCAGGTTCGTGTCTTTGTAAATCGTGTCAAAGATCCGCTGGTGCCCACTCTCGATCGCAGCGCGTCCCTTCAGGTAATTACCGTTGATAATCACATAATCGGCATCCTCGGCGAACGGCTTCGCGAAGAGCGCGCCACTCTTCGTATTCCAGCCAGTCTCCAACTGCTTCACGCATTCGCGCATCGCCGCTTCGTCCGCCGCATGAACGTCAGTCTGGTGCATCGTTTGCCATGAGAAACCCATCATCATCAACGTCACAAATACGAGTGTTTTCATTCCGTCCTCCTAAAGTAATGACCTCTGCCATCCCTGTAAGCGACGAATGAAAACAAAAGCGGCCACCCACATAGACATGATAGAATCCGCGCCCGATGTCCTCGCTGTCGCCGCAGGAAGTCACCCAACTACTCGCCGATTGGGGTAAAGGCGACCGGTCTGCGCTCGACAAGCTCTTACCACTCGTACACTCGGAACTCCGGCGCATCGCTCAACGCCAGATGAGCCAGGAGCGCCCCGGTCATACGTTGCAGGCAACGGCACTCGTCAACGAGGCATATCTCAAGCTCGCCGGTCAGCAGGGCTTCGACTGGCAAAACCGCGCGCACTTCTTCGCCGTCTGTGCGCAAATGATGCGACACATCCTGATCGATCACGCACGCGCCCACGCGCGCGACAAACGCGGCGGCGGCGCGGTCAAAGTTTCGCTAAATGACGCTTTAGTAGTAGCGGACGATCAGGCGCGTCACTTCCTCGCTCTGGACGAAGCACTGCGCGCGCTCGAACGTCTCGATCCGCAGAAAGGCAAGATCGTCGAGCTGCGTTACTTCGGCGGTTTGAGTATCGAGGAAGCAGCCAAAGTGATGAACGTTTCGCCGCGGACGGTGCGACGCGAGTGGCAGCGAGCAAAAGCGTGGCTCTACCGGATGATAACAGAAGGAATCGAGGATGAAACCCGACCGCTGGCGAAAAGTCGATGAGCTCTTCGAGGCCGCGCTCGACCGCGAGCCGAAGAGTCGCGCTGCGTTTCTCGACCACGCGTGCGGCAGTGATCGCGAGCTGCGCCGCGAAGTCGAGAAGATGCTTGAATTCGACAACAAGGCGCAGGACTTCATCAAAACGGACGTCTTCGACGTCGCGGCGAAACTGATCACACAGAAAAAGGCTCTCATCACTTCAGACTCGATCGACGACGCGCGGTTCGTTCCCGGCGACATACTTTCCGAACGTTATCGCATCGTCGGACTACTCGGCCGCGGCGGCATGGGCGAGGTCTATCGCGCCGACGATCTCAAACTCAAACAACCGGTTGCGCTCAAGTTTCTTCCTGCGTCACTAAACACTGACGGCGCGGCCCTCGCGCGTTTCTACAAAGAGGTCAGCGTCGCGCGCCAGATCTCACATCGCCACGTGTGTCGTGTTTACGACGTCGCTGAATACGGTGGAGAACATTTCATCTCGATGGAGTTTGTGCGTGGCGAAGAGCTCTCGTCGCTGCTCAAACGCATCGGACGCGTGCCGCAGGACAAAGCGATCGAAGTCGCGCGCCAGCTTTGCGCCGGACTCGCCGCCGTACACGAGCGCGGCGTGCTTCATCGCGATCTGAAACCCGCGAACATCATGCTCGACGAGCAGGGCGAAGTGCGCATCACTGACTTCGGCATCGCCGCGCTTGCGGTGGAAGATCCGCGCGAGATGTCTGGCACGCCCGCGTACATGTCTCCCGAACAACTCGACGGCCAGGAGTTAACCGCGAGGAGTGACATCTACTCTCTCGGCCTCGTGCTCTACGAGCTTTTCACCGGCAAGAAAGCTTTCCAGGCAACGAGCTTGCCCGAGCTGCTTCGTTTGCGACGAAGCGATACAACTCCGACGAGCCCGGCCGAACACGTCCCCGATCTCGATCCACTGATCGAACGCGTCATCTTCCGCTGTCTCGAGCGAGATCCGTCGAAGCGTCCAGCTTCAACGTTGCAGGTCGCGGCGGCTTTGCCCGGCGGCGATCCACTTGCGGCGGCGCTGGCAGCAGGTGAGACGCCGTCGCCCGAGATGGTTGCAGCCGCGCCAAAGCAAGGCGCGCTCAAACCGGCGGTCGCGGTGTCGTTGCTCGCTGCTGTGATCGTGCTGCTCGGCACGATCTGTTTTCTCTCGCGCTACACCGCGTTGTACCGGCAAGTTCCGCTGAACAAGTCGCCGGAAGTACTACGTGATCGCGCGGCTGAGCTGGTCACGAAGTTTGGTTATACGACTGCGGCCGGCGATTCCGCTTACGGCATGGGACTCGATCGTGACTACCTCGACTACATCCACGACAACGATCAATCCCCCGCGCGCTGGTCGAGACTCAGCAGCGGGCAACCGGCAGCCATCTATTTCTGGTACCGGCAGAGTCCACGTCCATTCTCCATGAGTGCCGACGGCAACGTCAGCGAAGAGTATCCTGAGCGTGACTTTCCCGGCATGACTACCCTCACGCTCGACACACTCGGACGTTTGCGTTCGTTCTACGCCGTGCCACCGGCGAAGAGCTCTGGTGTCGAATCGCAGGCGCCTGACTGGTCACCGCTGTTCACTGAAAGCGGGTTGGACCAGACAAGGTTTCAAACAGTTTCTCCCGTCTGGACACCACCACACGAAACCACTGCACGCGCGGCCTGGGAGGGCTCATACCCCGATCAACCAAACCTAAAAATACATATCGAAGCCGGCGCGTTCGAGGGCAAGCCTGTTTACTTCGAGATCTTCGACGCATGGGACCAGCCGCGCGACGTGCAGGCTTCCATCTCGCGCTTCCGCGAACGCGCATTGCTCGTTTTGCTGCTTGCGATCTTCATCACCGTGATGCTCGGAAGTGCACTGTTAGCTCTGCGAAACGTGAAACTCGGGCGCGGTGATCGCAAAGGTGCATTTCGTCTCGCGGGTTTCGTGTTCGTCGTGTTCTTTTTGCGATGGCTCTTCTCGTCACATCACATCGCAACGGAGGGAGAAGTATTCAACTTCATCTCGGGCATGCAGCGAGTGCTGTTCTGGATGTTCTTCTTCTGGGTGGTCTATCTCGCGTTTGAGCCGTTTGTGCGACGGCGCTGGCCCGGGCGAATAGTTTCGTGGAGCCGCGTGCTGGCCGGTGGTCTTCGCGATCCTCTCGTTGGCCGCGACATACTGATCGGCGCAGTGTTTGGTCTCGGCGTGATTCTTTCCAACTTCTATCTCGCGGGACTCGTACCACAGTGGTTTGGTTATCCGCCACCGGTTCCGTGGTTTGATTTTCCGGCGACGCAACTGCTCGGCATTCGTTCGGCTGCAGTCGGGATCACGCAACAGATCTTCGGTGCGCTTTTCCAGTCGTTCATACTGCTATTCTTTCTGCTGTTGCTTTACATCATCGTGCGTCGCGAACGGATCGCGGCTGCATTGGTCTGGTTGATTGGGAGCGTGGCCCTGATCTTAACGCACGAGTCTGCCCTGGCCGTGCCCTTCTCGTGTTTCGCGGTGTTCCTGCTCGTCTGGGGCCTTTATCGTTACGGGTTGCTGACACTCATTTCAGCGATTTTCTTTTTGCATCTGAACATCTTCTACCCGGTGACGTCTGACTTCTCGGCATGGTACGCGGCTGACTTCGTCGTCGCATTGATCATCTCGCTCGCAGTCGCCGGCTTCGGCTTCTACATCTCACTCGCAGGCCAACCACTCTTCCGCGCCTCTCTGCCTGACGATTGATCTTGTGAATCCTGTAACATCCTGAAATCCTGTCTAAGTCTTCGATAAGATTTCAAGATTCCCAGGATTTACAAGATAGCTCATTTACGTGTAATCACGCCTGAGTCGATTGTTTCACCTGTTCTTGAAATCGCCTGGAAGTACATCTGATCACCCGCAACTTCAAACAACATGAAGTGCAGATCGCGATCGTACGACTTATCTATGATCCCCGACTGCTTATCTACATCCCCACTACGGAGCTTCCCGCCTGCACCGGACACAAAATAGTAGATCCCCTTCTGCGGCTTGATGCGCTCGTAGACGTGATCGTGCCCGGTCAATACGACATCAACACCGTACTTGAGAAAGATCGGCTCGACCACTTCTCGCAGTTGCCCATCAGATCCATGCGCCTTTGCTGACGAGTAAGGCGGGTGATGAAAGAACATCACTTTCCACGCCGCCGTCTCGCGGCCCAATTCATCTTCGAGCCATTTCACCTGCTTCTTATCCATGTAGTTGCTGTTGAGCGAATAGAAAGCGATGTTCCCTTTTGTGAACCGGTAATACTCTTTCCCGTTCATGTTGAAGTTCTCGTAATTGACCTGCAACGCCTGGTCGTGATTGCCGAGAGTCGCATAGAACTTCACTTTGTTATCGAGCAACGCGCGGTAAGGCTGGGCAAACTTGTTCTCGAAATCCTGCGGGGCCTCGCCGCCATACATGTTGTCGCCCATCATCAACACAAAGTCGAACGGAAACAGCGCGTGATACTTGATCATCATGTCGCCGACTTCGCGTTGCTGCGCTGTTCCTGAGCCAGTGTCGCCAATCACAGCGAAACGCACCGAGCCGTCTTTCAACGGTAACGTGAGTTTGAGTGGCGGGCTCGGCGCGTTCAGCCTTTGCGCGTAGGCCGGGGTGAAAAGAATCGCACTGATTAAGAGGGCAAAGAGGAGTCGATGAGTATGAGTCCTTCGCATGTGTTCACTCCTTGAGTCATGGCAGCGCGTCAGGCATGTAATCGATGATTACGTCGCTCTCGCGATCGACGAGCAGCATGTTTCTTCCGACAAACCGGTAGCGAAGCTCTTTTGGTAACTGCGGCAGCTTCGTCAAAAGCGTCGCCGGCATTTCCGAAAGCTCAGCGGATTGCGCATACGGGTAATTCACGCGCAGGACCACGCCCTGTGTTTCAGTCTCGAAGATCGTCTCGCGCAACTCCTGTCGATCCTTGCCCTGAAACTCAGTCTTGAGTGTGCGACGAATGAAGTCTGCCGTTTCGGGCCGGAAAAACTCACCACGCTTCGCATTGGGACGCGCGCTTCCGATCGAGTTCACGAGCGTAGTTCGATAAGCGTGGATCTGTTCCGGCGTGCTGTCCGTCGAAAGCTTCGGCACGTTCGCTCTTACTTTGTTGCACAGCTCGATATAGCTCTTCACCTGTTTCTCGAACGCATCGATCGCAGCTTTATCCGCCGGCGAGACCACGACCGGCTCAGCCAGCGCGGCGTTTTGTGTCTTCTGACCAACAGCGACACCGGATGCCAATATCAGCAGACACACGAACACCCAAATGAAAATGTATCTTTTCTTATTCATCACACCTCGTGAAAAGGCAAAGAAAATGCCGGGAAGATCCGCGTTATTCGGCGTAAATCCGGCGGCAAAAGTTCTTCTTTGTGCGGTCGGAAACAATTCAATTGTATGAAGTTAATTCAGGTTCAGACTCATTAGTGGTAACATTCGCCGGCTGATATCCCGGAACGCTCACTTCATCGGAGCCCAGCGCAGATGCCGATTACTTTCTCCTACGATGTTTTTCTGAGCTACAACCATCAAGACAAGTTACGTGTACGACGGTTGGCAGAACGGCTGAGGGAAGCAGAGTTGCGCGTGTGGTTCGACGAGTGGAATATCAGGGCTGGAGAAATCATCTCGCTCAAAGTTGATGAAGGGCTCGAACAATCATGCGTGCTTGTGCTATGCGTCTCACCTAATGCGCTGGCATCGAATTGGGTGGCCCTGGAACGAAGCACTGCAATTCATCGTGATCCTTCAAATGAAGGCCGCCGCTTTATACCACTCTTACTCACCGACTCAGAGCTTCCGGATACGTTGCGACGCTACAAATATATCGATTTTAGAGACGAAACAGACGCGGCGTTTACAGAACTTCTGACAGCCTGCCGGACCGAGACCGAAGAACAACCTGCAGTTAAATCCACGACACGGGAAGAGATTCCACGAGATATCGATGAGCATCAAACACTGAGAATTACAAAAAGCCCCCTAGCCGTTTTCGAACGTGAACTCAACCACGGCGATTGGGTTACCAGTGTTGCGATTAGTCCTGATGGCACGCGAGCAGTATCGGGCTCTCGAAACAAAGTAATCAAGATATGGGATTTAAAGAGTGGTAAGTGTCGAAACGAACTGAGAGGCCACACATCAGATGTGAAGGTTGTCGCATTCACACCAGACGGCAAACGAATCGTTTCTGGATCAAACGATGAAACGGTTCGTGTTTGGGATGCGAATTCAGGCAGAGAGATCGCCACACTCAGAGGTCACACCCTTTACGTCAGGGCATTGGCAACCCTGGCAAACAATTCTCAGGTGCTTTCTGCTCAGGATGTAATTGGCTCGGACGGAAGTCTTAAACTTTGGGATCTCGATTCGGCCTCTTGTTTGATGACAATTCAGTACAGCAAATACGCAGGTGGAGCATTCAGTTGCGCGGTCAATCGCCAGGGGACTCGTGCAATATCCGGGCATCGTGACGGGCGACTTTGTCTATGGGATCTGGAAAGTGGAGAACTAGTGAGGGTCACCGACGGCCATTCAAAAATAGTGGGGTCCATTCAGCTTAGTCGGGACGAACGTTATGCTATCTCTGGTTCAGATGATTCAACAATCAAGATTTGGGAACTCGAGAGTGGGAGAGGCATAGGAACTTTGGAGGGGCACACTAACTCGGTTGACTCGCTCGCGATTTCTTCCGATGGTGGTCTCATAGCTTCGACAGGGTTCCAGGATTATTCAGTCCGTCTTTGGGATTGGAACGCCGGCATATGCCGCGATGTAATCGACGGGAAAGGCAAGGGTTTTACGCCATTATCTGTCGCCTTCAGTCCCACAGGCTCACAACTCCTGGTGGGTACGTTTGAAGGCAAACTATACCTGTATAGCATTAAGAGCGATGCGATTCAGCCTACAGATTCGCGTAGATACGTAAATGCAAAAGTTGTATTGCTGGGCGAAGGGACAGTAGGCAAGACCTCGCTGGCCCATCGTCTGGTGGATGATACATACGTTATCTCAGACCGCACTCACGGTATGCAGGTCTGGCAACTGGATTTACCGCTTGAAGCAAATGCTTCGATGCAACGTGAAGCATTGCTCTGGGATTTAGCGGGCCAGGAAGATTACCGCCTGATCCACCAATTGTTCCTCGATGAAACTGCTCTGGCTCTATTGTTAGTCAATCCGCAAAAGGACGATCCGTTTGCAGAGGCCGGTGATTGGTTAAAGGCGCTAAAGGCAGCGTCGAGTCAAGGCGCGACGGAACGCGATATCGCAAAGTTATTGATCTTCTCTCAAACAGACGTTGGTGGCATCAAGATTGGCGACACAAAAATCCAACGGTTTAGTGAGCAGTTCGGCTTTGCGAACTGGATCGGTACGAGCGCCAAGAGCGGCGAGAATTGCTCGGATCGCAAAAACGGAGGCACAGCTTCTCAACTGAAACAGTTAATTGCGAAAATGATCCCCTGGGAAAACCTCCCGTGGACCAGCACACCGAGACTACTAACCGAACTCAAGAATGCCGTTATTGCCATGCGCGACAAGCACGACATTCGACTTTTGCGCTTCGCAGAGCTGTCGCAGCGGCTCGAACAAACATTGCCGGATGAAAAGTTTGACGAGGCAGACATACGCACGGCGGTTACGCTTTTGGCCAATCACGGTCTTGCACGAGCATTGAAGTTTGGTGATCTGATCCTGTTACAACCTGAACTTTTGAATGGATATGCAGGCACAATCATCCGTGCGGCACGAGCAAACAAAGATGAAATCGGCTCTGTGCTGGAGTCAGATATTTATGGTCCGGACTTCGACTTCACCGGTGTCGAGCGCCTCAAACACCGCCCGGATGAAGAACTGCTTCTACGCGCGCTAGTCCAAACATTCCTGGACCACTCTCTTTGCATTGCCGAAGACTTATCAACCGGGCGCCACCTTGTCTTCCCATCGCAGTATCGCCGCGACAAGGACATCCCACACGATCCAAACATCTTCGTCTCTTACACGTTTAGTGGCGAATGGCAAACCGTCTGGAGCACACTCGTCGTGCGTCTGTGGCACAGCCAGCAGTTCGAACATAAAGAGCTATGGCGCAACGCTGCCGAGTTTGCCTCACCGAGGGGTTTCACTCTGGGTCTCAAGATCGACAACCAGCAGGGCGAAGGCACCGCGACCGTAAGCGTATATTTCGATAAGGAAGTGCCTGATGAGCTCAAGGTTATTTTTATCGAATATGTACATCGTCACTTAGCGAAGTTTGGCTACGAGGTGTCGCGCGATCGCCGTTACGTGTGTCAAGAGTGTGGTAAACCGGTATTGGATCTTGAAGCAGTAAGAGCGCGTCTCGAAGCAAAGAAAGATTTCATCTATTGCCAAAAATGTGACGCGAAGGTACTGCTCATCGACTTCATAGAGCGGCGTCTAAAGACCGATAATGTGGCGCGCAAGATCCTCGCAATGGAAGAAACCGCCACGCGCGCACTCGATACGCAGGCACTGGAGCAAATCCTGATCGGCCACATGATGGCGATCTGTGGCGAAGCAAACCAGATCTTCCGAGAGTTAGCCAAATTCGATTACGGTGTTGACGCTGAGGTGGAGTTCAAGGACAACGACGGCAATGCCAGTGGTAAGAAGATCTACGTGCAGCTCAAAAGCGGAAATTCATACCTGCGTACACGCAAGAGCGACGGCAGCGAAGTCTTTGATGTAAAGAATGAACGTCACCTCGAATACTGGATAAGCCAACCGGTTGATGTGTATCTCGTCGTCCGGCAAACGGATGAAGTCAGCGGAGCACAGACTATTCGCTGGATGAACGTCTCGAGCTATCTCAAGAACCGCCAGGATGAAAAGAGTAAGCAAATCGTTTTTGAAGGCGAGAAGATCGATATGGAAGCCGTTTGGAAAGTGCGTGATTATTTCTTTCCGAAAGTCAAAACAAGAAAATAAGATCTCAAAAAACCGGGCCGGTGCTGATGTCGTAATCGACGCCGCCAGTCGGGCCGCGTAATTCGTTTTTCTCTTTGGCAAGCCGTTGCAGCACGTCAGTGAGGACCTGGAGGTTTAGAGGCTTGGTGATGTGAATAGAAGCCGGCGGTGCGGGCGCGGGCGACGTCGTCGGTGCGGCCGAAGCCGGTGATGGCGACGACGGGAGTGTTTTGGCGTCCGTCGATCATTCGCAGGCGGTGCAGAAATTCGAAGCCATCCATCTCCGGCATCGAGATGTCTGAAAGTATCACGTCAAAGTCGTTCTCTGCTGCGAGGCGTAGCGCGTCGGCGCCATTCGTCGCAGACATCACATTCGCGCCGGCGACTTTCAACAGCTCCTGCAGCATGGCGATCGTATCTTCAGAATCATCGACGATCAGAAAGTTCGTCTGCGCGAAAACGTTGAGCTCAACCGCGCCGGACGAGGCGGGTGTTGCTCGTCTCGCAGTTTCAGGCAACAGCGGCAGGCGCACGGTGAATCGCGCGCCCTTGTTTGGCCCATCAGAAGCCGCACTGATCGTTCCGCCGTGAAGCTGCACGAGCTGATTCACCAGCGCGAGGCCGATGCCCATGCCACCATGACGCCGTCGATTACTGCCGTCAGCCTGGCGAAACATCTCGAAAACATACGGCAGAAAACTCGGATCAATTCCCTGCCCCGTATCCGTCACAACAAACACCGCATGCTCGTTTTCATTACTCAACGCGATCTCGATGCTGCCGCCCGCGGGCGTAAACTTCACCGCATTGTTCAGTAAGTTCCAGGCGATCTGTTGCAACCGCAAACGATCGCCTTCGACCAGCAAAAGCTGATCGTCAACGTGCAAACGAATATCGATTCCCTTCGCCGCGGCGTCTGCACGAACAGTCTCGACTGCATTATCGATGATTACCGGTAACGTCACTGTCTCCTGATTCAGAGAGATCTTGCCGCGCTGCAAGCGAGAGAGATCGAGCAGATCGTTGATCAACTGCGACTGCGATTGGGCGTTGCGTCTGAGCGCTTCGCCCATCTGGACCAAACTCGGCGACTCTTCAACTTCGCGCATCCGCAACAACAACTCCGAGTAACCAAGAATAACGTTCAGCGGATTGCGCAGCTCGTGCGAGAGCGTCGCCAGAAATTCATCCTTGAGCTGGTTGGCCTTTTCCGCCGCGTCACGCGCTTCCTGCACGCTCGTCAACAAACGCTCGCGCTCCGCTTCAGCACGCAGCTTTTCGATTGCTGTCCAGGTACGCTCGGCGACAGTTTGCAGCAGCTCTACTTCTTCCTTCGTCCATTGACGCAGCTGGTCGTCACTAGACCAAAGCGAGGCCACCCAACGTCCGTCACGCATCAACGGCACCGCGACATAAGCCCGCTCGCCATTCGGCTCGTAGATGCGATCGTAGTCGGCTGCGGTGCGCGGATCGGTTTTCGAGTCATAATTGACGACCGTGTTGCCGAGTTGCATCTCACGCGTCGTAACGCTGCTGTACTCGGAGACGCGGTGCTCGCCTGCCACCGATTCAGCACCGTCGGTGTAGTCGCGATGAATGATCTCGATGTCGCGCTCGACGTCAGTCTCATTGAACAAACAACGACGCACGTTGAGGTGACGGCCGACAGTTTCCGCAACCGCGTAAGACAACTCGTATGGATCCTGGATCGTGCGGATCAACTCGCTCACGCGCACGAGCGACGTCAGACGCGCCTCGCTGTCTCGCAGCGCCAGATCTGCGACGCGTCTTTCCCGGTCGGTGCGATTGAGCGACAGCGCAGTCAGCCAGATCAGGACTGCGAGCAGCAGCAGCACTGCCACCACAAAAGCCGCTGTCGTGAAGTTAGGACTGAACCAAAGTGAGTTGCGCGTGAGCGTCCTGATCCAGCCAAGCAGGATTACAACCAGAAAGGCCGGCAGCATGCGTCGCGCCACGACCGCGCCCGGGCTGTTGCCGAGTAGCGTTGCGATCATGCCGCGCTCCGGTCGCGCGAGTAGAATCGATATGCATAAACATACGAACGCGACCACCGTGTGCAGCGCGATGGTGAAATACAGCGCGATGGGTTCAACGCGTTCGATGCCGTAGAAGTAGTAAAGAAAGACGAGTAATGTGACTGTGATCACTAGGATCACAGCGATGTTCGAGACGCGAAACCATCGACGCGTGCGCGCATCGAGAAATAAAATGGCAACACCGAGAAAGAAGAAGTTGAGCGACGCGGCCACACCCATGCGGCCGGGAAACGACAGTCCTGCCTGCTCCCGTGTTTCGTGAAACAGCAACTGGTCCAGTCCCGTGTTCCAGCCGAAGAGATGCTCGCTCAATGTGACTAAGCCGACGAGCGCGACGATCGCGGCACACAGTTGGCTGACGGCGCGTTTGGCTGGAGACGGTGTTCGGTCGTTGAGCAAAACGCAGGAGACCGCGACGAGCATGAGGCAAATCGCGGTGTTCGCCTTCATGTTGACGAGCGCGGGATGGATTTGTTTGAGGAATTCGTTGTCGAGAATCCAGCCGAGCAACGCCGCGCCGCCGATACAAAATGCAAACGCAGCAAGACCGATCGAGATGGCCTTATGACGCATCACTGTTTACCCTGGGTTCTTTAGCCGCGGCCGTGCTCTTAAAAATTCGGAACAGATAGTAATACGACGGGAACAACAAAATCACGCCTGCAACGAGCGCGGCGAGCAGTAGCTGCAGCGTTACCTGCGGCGCGGCGGCTGAGGCGATCGTGATGTTTGGTTCGACGATGTGCGGGTACTGCGCGAAGGCCCAGCCAAGCAGGATCAGTGTCACCTGCGCGGCGGCGCAAAGTCGCGCCAGCGCGTATCGCCTGGTCCATAGAAAATAAAATGCACTCGTCGCAAATAATCCCGTGCAGATGTGAAGAATCAAAGCCCACCAGCTTCGACTGATGCCGGCGCGCACCGTCGGCGCTCCTTCGCGCGCGAGCACAAAAACAGTCAGCGCCAGCAAACCTACGACGAGACCTGCGACCAGCGCGCGCCGCCGGAAGTCTTCCTGTAACTCGCGCTCATGCGTCTCCAAAGTCAAATAAACTGCCGCTAAAAATGCGAACAGCGCGAGCGCGAATAACCCAACTGCGAAAGGAAACGGCGCTAACCACGAGTTGAAGAACCCGCTCGTTACCGAACCGTTTTCGACGCGAATCGTCCCCGAAGCAATCGCGCCGAGAATCGTCCCCAAAAGAATGGGCGTGATGATGCTCGCGATCGAAAACACGAGGCTCCAACGTCGCTGCACGTTGTCTCGCTGAACATCATACGTGCGAAACGTGAACGCCGTGCCACGCAAAACGATTCCGATCAACAGCAGCGTGATCGGGATGTGAAGCGCCGTCGCGATGGCCGCAAACGCAGGCGGAAACGCAGTAAAGAGAACGACGACCACGAGTATCAGCCAAACGTGATTCGCTTCCCACACCGGACTAATCGCTTCCGCAATCAATGCGCGTTGCGCGCGTGCGCGTGGTCCAAAAGCAAACAGGTCCCAAACGCCGCCACCGTAATCCGCGCCGCCCAGCAGCGCGTACAACACAAGTGATGCGATCATCACGCCCGCGATAATCGTTTCAAGCGGCAACTCGTGCCTCCTTCGCGATCGAATTGGGACTCGCCGCCACCTGTCGCAGCAACAACCAGACTGTGATCACTGCAAGAAAAATGTAGAGCACTGTAAACGTGATGAAAGGCACGACGAGTCCGGGCATCGGCGTGACGGCTTCGCTCGTGCGCATCACCCCGTAAATGATCCACGGCTGTCGTCCGACTTCAGTCACGGTCCAACCAGTCTCGATCCCGATGAAGCCGAGCGGCGCCGCGGCCACGAGCAGTCGCAGAAACCATTTCGAATCCAGCCACTTCTGATTGCGCCGGCAGCGTAGATATCGCCATGCGGCCCAGAGCGCGACCAGCATCATGGCCACACCACACGCGACCATGATCTGAAACGAGATGTGAACAATCGCGACGGGCGGTCGCGCGTCAGCGGGAAAATCGTTGAGACCTTTCACGACCGAGTGTGGATCGCTATAGGCGAGTATGCTGAGCGCGTATGGAATTTCGAGCGCGTAACGCGTCTCGCCTGCCTGTTCGTCGGGAATGCCGCCGATGCGGAGTGGCGCGGCCTGCTCGGTCTGAAACTGTCCTTCTAACGCGGCGAGTTTTACTGGCTGAGTTTTGGCAACTGTCTTCGCAATGAAATCTCCGCTCAGTGGTTGCAGGATCGCACTCACGCCACCAACAACGAGCGCGATGTTCAGCGCGGCTTTATGAAAACGATTCGCGCGATCGCGCCTGAGCATAAACGCGTGAATGCCTGCGACGACGAACCCGGTTGCTGCGTAAGCGGCGAGCGTCATGTGAAGCGTTTGCGGAAGCGCCGCTGTGTTCATCATTGCAGCGATCGGATCGATGTCGACTGGCTTGCCATCGACGAGTCGAAAGCCAGTGGGCGCGTTCATCCATGCATTCGCGATGACGACGAAGATGCCTGACATCACGCCGCTTAGCGCGACTACCGCGCCGGCGAACAGGTGCGCGCGCGGCGGAACGCGCGTCCAGCCGTACAGATAAATACCGAGAAAGATCGCCTCCGTGAAGAACGCAAAGCCTTCGAGCGAGAACGGCATTCCGATGATCGATCCGGCGTAACCCATAAACCCGGGCCACAACAAACCGAGCTCAAACGAAAGCACCGTCCCCGACACTGCGCCGACAGCAAAGAGGATCGCCGTCCCCTTGGCCCAACGTTTCGCGAGCGTGAGATAGATCTCGTCTTTGCTGCGCAGCCACATCCACTCCGCGATGATCATCAGGAGCGGCATCGCAATCCCAATCGCCGCAAAGATGATGTGAAACGCGAGCGACATCGCCATCTGCGATCGCGCCGCGAGCAGATCGTCCATAACGACTACATCATCTCATCGCCGCGAAAAAGCACAAACAAAACATAAAGATGAGTTGCCACAAAAAGGCACAGAAGTCACAAAAGCAGCAAAAGAGTGGAAATTACTTTTGTGCTTTTTGTGGCTAAAATTAGTGTTCGAGGTGATACGGGACGCTCGTGACGATTACGCCCTTCCGGAATAGCAGCGAGCCTTTGAGCAGCAGCGAGCTTTGGTTGTGGAGGAAATGTTGCCACCAGCGCGCCGGGATGAATTCAGGCACGACGATGGTGATGATGTCGTCGGAGTTTTCTTTCTTCAGGCGATGAATGTGTCGCAACAGCGGGCGCGTGAGCTCGCGATAAGGCGAAGGTAAGACCACCAGCTGCACACCCGCGCCCCAGCGTTCCCACTTGTCCTGCAAACTCACCGTCGCTTCCTCTTCGATATCAACATACACGGCCTGCACTCTGTCAGATGCGATCGAGCGCGCGTACTGCAACGCGTGCACAACGCCGCGATGTATGCCGGAGATGGGAACGATCACAGTGTGTTTGATCGGTCGTATCGGCTCCAGTCCTTCAGTCGTGAGCTGCTTTGCGACCATCACGTAATGTTTGTGAATCGCTCTGAACAGCAACACGAGGAGCGGGATTACGACGACGACGATCCACGCGCCATGAATAAACTTCGTCGCGATGAAAACGCACAACACGACAAACGTCGCGAGCGCACCAACCGCGTTGATGGCGAGCGACTTCTTCCAATTCGCCGGTGCTGTTACCTCGTCGGTAACGAAGTATGATCGATGTATCTCTTCATCCGCCAGGGCAACGTCAGGCAGTGGACCATTGCTGGTTGGCAACACTTCGGGAGGCGCGTCCTTCTTCGAGCGCAGTAAGGCACGCTCGCGCAACCAGTGCACGACCATTCCCGACTGTGACAACGTGAACGACAGAAACACGCCGACAGCGTAAAGCGGGATCAGTCGCGACGTGTCGCCGCCGAAAGCAGTCACCAGCACGCCGGAAAAGATTGCGAGAATCACGATTCCGTTCGAGAACACCAGACGGTCGCCACGATTCGCAAACTGCCGCGGCAGAAAACGATCGCGCGCCAGCAAGCTCGAGAGACGTGGAAAATCAGCAAACGCTGTGTTCGCAGCGAGCACGAGGATCGCGGCCGTCGCCGCCTGGACCACGTAGTAAAACCATCCGAATGGTCCAGTGAACATGATGCGCGCAAACTGCGAGATCACAGTCTCACTCTGCTTCGGATGCACGTGATACAGGAAGGCCATCACGCTCGTACCGAGAAACATCGCGGTCAGCAGTATAGCCATCCAGATCAACGTCGTGGCTGCATTCCGAGCTTCGGGTTTCTTGAACGCCTGCACGCCGTTTGAGATCGCTTCGATACCAGTCAGCGCTGCGCAACCGTTTGAAAACGCACCGAGCAGCAGAAACAACGTTAGCGGCTGCAAGTGATAGCCTTCAGCAGTTTTCAACTCTTCCGGCGTTGGAATCACCGCCGCGCCACCGTAGATGAAGTAGTGAAACAGTCCGAAGACGATCATGAAGAGGAAGCTGACAACGAAGACGTACGTCGGCGTCGCGAAGAGCGCGCCTGACTCACGCACGCCACGGAGGTTCGCGATCGCGATGAACGCGATGAAGATCAGACAGAGGATAACCTTGTGATCGTTGAGCCATGCGTAACGCGTGCCCTGCACTGCCGACGTGATCGCAGCCACACCGGCGGCGATCGATACTGACACCGTCAACACGTAATCGACGAGCAGCGCCGCACCGGCAATCAAGCCCGGCGTTTGTCCGAGATTTTCTTTCGCGACGATGTAAGCGCCACCGCCCGACGGATACGCGTGGATCGTCTGTCGATAACTGGTCGCCACGATCGCCAGCAAGACCGCGATTCCGACCGAAACCGGAACCACGTAGCTGAACGACCCGCCACCCGTCGCCGCTGCAGCGACGGCGAGCACGAGCAGGATTTCTTCAGTAGCGTAAGCCGTCGAGGAAAGCGCGTCGGATGAAAAAACGGCGAGGGCGGTCTTCTTCGTGAGACGCTCATGCGCCGCCTGTTCAGTTCGCAGTGCCCGGCCGACAAGTAAACGCTTGATCGCAGTCGCCATGTTATTTAGTCGTCATCTCCTCTGTTTGCCAACGAGCGGCAATGGAAAGTTTGTCAGGATCGAGATTGGTCAAAACCAGTCGTCGCATTGACGGCACGCCGCGTTCGTTCCACAAAAAATCACTCAGCAGGCGGCGTGCTTCCGCGGTCCAGAATGAGCTTTCGGGCGGCACCCGCCGGCCGATCATGCGCTCGACGTATTCGATCGGCTCCATCTCGATCTGGACCACGACGTGATGCTTCTCGCCTTCAGGACTGACGACGATGAAGCGCCGTTGCAGATCGTCGAGCACGGGTATTTCATCGTCGAGAATCGTGAAGCCGTTCATCGTTATCGTTTGGATTAATGGTTCGGGCTCGGCCGGCTGAAACTGGACACTTGATTTCGACAACGCCGCGGTGACCGCATTACGCAAGACTTTCGGCGTCATCGGTTTGCGCACGAAGTCAGTCGCGCCGAGCTTCATCGCGTCGACGGCAAGCTCGATCGAGGCGTAGGCCGTCGCCATCACCACGCGCGCGTCGGGATTTAGTTTTTTGAGGCGGCGGAGTGTTTCGAGGCCATCGATGCCGGGCATTCTCTGATCGAGAACAACAGCATTCCACGTTGAGCCATCGCCGTACAGACGCAAGCCCTCCTCACCGTCGCTCGCCTCGCCGACCTCATAACCCGCAGCCTCCAGCGTCAACCGCATCATGCTGCGGATGTGCTCTTCATCGTCGATTACTAGAATTTGATCGCTCATAAAAAACAGAACCGAGCGCGGTAGCGCCGGGTCAATCTCATCAACGGGTGTGACTCTTAAGTTGACCCGGCGCTACCGCGCTCGGTTCTGTGATCGGTAGAGTAAAAGTAAACGTCGAGCCCTTGCTCGGCTCGGATTGCACGCTGATCTGGCCGCCGTGCGCTTCGACGATCAGTCGGGAAATCGCCAGGCCCAGTCCGGCGCCTCCGGTTGCCGCGCCGGGCACTTGCACAAACTTGTCGAAGATGTGCGGCAGATACTCCGCCGGGATGCCGCTGCCGGTGTCGGAAACAGAAACCGCCACAGAATTCCCGCGCGGCTGCGCGCTGATCTTTATCTCACCCTGCTTCGTGTAACGGATTGCGTTGACGACAAGGTTTGCGAGCACGCGCTCAACCTGTGAGCGATCAACTCTCACTAAAGGCAAGTCAATCGGAGCCTCGACTTTGAAATCGATTCCTTTCGATTCAACTTGCGGTTGCAACTCCTTTGTCGCCGCGTCGAGCAGATCGCTCGTCCTGACCGGCTCGAAACTCGGCCTGCTCTCACCCGCCTCGATACGCGAGACGTCGAGCAAGTCGCGCATCAACTGGTCCAGGCGGTCGCAGTCATCACGACAAGCGCTCAACACTTCGACTTGTTTCTCAGTCAACTCTCCAGCCGCACGCTCGAGCAACAGATAAACACCCATCTGCACGCTCGTCAGCGGAGTGCGCAGCTCGTGCGACGCGGTGGCGATGAATTCAGACTTGAGACGATCGATCTCGCGCAAGTGGGTGATGTCTTCCAGGAGGGTCACGGCGCCGAGCAGGTGATGATCGTTGTCACGCATCGGCGTGGTCCGCAGTCGAAACGCTCTCTCCGAGCCCGCCACAGCGAGGGGCAACACCGACGACATTTCCTCCGCTGCAACCGGACGCTGCGACTCCAAAGCCTCCGCGACTGCGCCCGCGATGCGCACGTCACGCGCAACCTCGCCAACGTGCATTCCGGTGTTCTTCTCTTCCGGGCCGAAGATCTCTTCCGCCGCCGGATTCAGCTTCGTGACGCGGCCATCACCATCAGTAACGATGACTGGATCATAAAGTGAGTCAATCGCGGCTTCAGTGGTCTGTTGAGCAACAAGCAGCTTACCCATATCAGAGCTGCGCAGTTGCCGCAGGCTTTCAGCCATCCGGTTGTATTCAGCGGCGAGGATCCCGACCTCGTCAGTGGAATCGACGACGACACTCGCGTTGAGATCACCGCCTGCGATCTTCACCGTGCTCTCCGTGAGATGGCGTATTGGTCCAACAATCCGCCCGGCCAGCACGAATGCGAGCGCGATGCCCGCCGCTACCAGCACGCCCGCAATCAGCAGGGTGCGATAGAACCAGAGTTGCGCCACGCCGGCGGCGGCTTCTGCTTTGAAACTCATCGCGCGCTGGTTCAACTGCAACAAGTGTTCGCAGTCAGCGCGGAGTTGATTGAATTGCGGCTCGAGCTGCGTGAAGTACTCGTCGCGCGTCGAGCTCGCCAGGAACTTGTCGAAGCGCTGGTAATAAATGTCGCGGTCGCGCTGAATCGCAGCAATCGCCGCCGACTCGCCGAGCTCAGTGATGTTGTGTGCGGCAGTGTTGAGGTTTTGATCGAAGCGGGCGCGGTGCTCGCGCAATTGATTCAAACCTCTTTCGCGCGCGCCCAGCAGTATGAAGAGCGCAGCAGAATCCTGCCGCTCGAGACTTTCTTTCATCTCCTCGGCCGCGACCACCGAGTCGTAATTCTCCGAAATGATCCGTCGCGAAACCTTGCCCATATCGTGAAGCCGCCACGCACTCCACGCCCCCAGCGCCACGAGGGCCGCGATGAAGATCCCATATCCGGTTAACAACCTTGCTCTAAGACTCATCCGTCTTTTCCGTCTGATCCGTGACCCGGTTTTCCTCCGGCACTACTTGTACGGTGGCGTCATGCACTTCATCCAAAAAGCGATTGATCACCGACCCGTGCCAGAGAATGTCCCAGCGCGAACGCGAAGTTTGTCCGAAGATCACATGCGTGATCCCCTCGCGTCGGGCAAAATCAATGAGGGCGTCCGCCACGTTGCGCGACTTCAAGCGCACGATGCGCGCGCCGAGTTGCTGCGCAAACTGAATGTTCTCCTGCAACGCCGCGAAATCCTCGGGCTTGATGCGGCCCATCTCTTCGCGTGGCGTCTCGACGTAAACCGCATACCAATCAGACGCCAGCCGTCCGGCGATACGCGAACCGGTGCGTAGCAGCTTCTTGGCACTGCCATGAGAAGCAATCGCCACCATGACTTTCTCCGGCATCACTGCCTGGTCCAATCCCTCCTGCTGGCGATAATCATGAGCCCGCGTCGCCTGGTCCTGGGCCACCTGCCGCAACGCAAGCTCGCGCAACGCCGACAGGTTTCCTTTGCGAAAGAAGTTGTTGAGCGATTGCTCGATCTTTTCGACGCCGTATATCTTCCCCTGTCGTAGTCGCGTCCGCAGCGTGTCGACTGAAACGTCGACGTTCACTACTTCATCAGCGCGACGAAAGAAAAAGTCGGGCACCGTTTCGCGCACGCGCACGCCGGTAGTGCGGGCGACGACATCGTTCAGTGATTCGATATGTTGGATGTTGACGGCAGTGATGACTGAGATGTTGTGGTCGAGCAGCTCGAGCACATCTTCGTAGCGCTTGCGGTTCTTCGAGCCGGGCACGTCTGTGTGCGCGAGCTCGTCGACGATCGCCACCTGCGGATCGCGGGCGATGACCACGTCGAGGTCCATCTCTTCGAGCGTGACGCCGCGATAGTCGATCTTGCGCATCGGCACGCGCTCAATTCCTTCAGCGAGCGCCGCAGTCTCAAAACGCCCGTGAGTTTCAAGAACCGCGATAACGATATCAACGCGCTCGCGTTGCAATGCGTGCGCGTCTTCGAGCATCTGCCAGGTTTTGCCGACGCCCGGCGCTGCGCCGATGTAAACGCGCAAGGTCGGCTTCTCGCCGGTTTTCAGTTTGGCGAGCAGCGCTTCAGGAGACGGTCTTTTGAGTTCAGCGAGCATTCTTTCTGTTGTCGAGATCGAGGTTCAGCTCGAGCACGTTCACTCTCGGTTCACCGAGAAAACCAAACTGCCGGCCTTCGGTGTGCGCCGCGACGATCTGGCGCAGCACGTCTTCACTCATGCCGCGCTCACGTGCAACGCGCGGCACTTGAAACTCAGCCGCAGCGGGCGAGATATGTGGATCGAGTCCTGAGCCTGAAGTGGTTACGAGGTCGATCGGCACTGGCTTACCGGGATTGTCTGCCTGCAACTTCTCGATGTCTGCCTTCACGCGATCGATAAGCTTTTGATTCGTTGGACCGAGGTTCGATCCTCCTGAGCCACTCGCGTCGTAAGCGTTCGCTGATGGTCGCGAGCGGAAATAACCCGGAGAAGTAAATGGCTGGCCGATCAGACGCGATCCGATGACTGTGCCGTCAGCGTTCCGGATCAACTGGCCGTTTGCTTTGTCGGGAAAGATCACTTGGGCCAATCCGGTGACGACGAGTGGATAAACCAATCCAAGCAGGATCGTGGTTACAAGTGTCATCAATATTGCTGTTGCTAAATTCTTCTTCAACGCCCTTCTCCTGAGTGAGTTAGACAGGATTACAGGATTTTCAGGATTTGCAGGATTGCATCTTGTTAATCCTGCAAATCCTGTAATCCTGTCTAAACCAGCCGCAACACATTAACCACCACATCGATAATCTTGATCGCGATAAACGGCACGACGATCCCGCCGAGCCCGTAAATCAACAGATTGCGTCGCAACAACGCCGCTGCACTCATCGGTCGATACTTCACGCCTTTCAACGCCAGCGGTATCAACGCGATTATGATCAGCGCATTGAAGATCACCGCCGAGAGAATCGCCGACTGCGGCGTGCGCAATCCCATAATGTTGAGCGCATTCAGCACCGGAAACGCGGCCGCAAACATCGCCGGAATGATCGCGAAATACTTCGCCACGTCATTCGAAATCGAGAACGTGGTCAACGCGCCGCGCGTCATCAACAGTTGTTTGCCAATCTCAACCACTTCGATCAGCTTCGTCGGATTGCTGTCGAGATCGACCATGTTCCCGGCTTCTTTCGCCGCCTGCGTACCGGTATTCATCGCGACGCCGACGTCCGCCTGGGCCAACGCGGGCGCGTCGTTGGTGCCGTCGCCCGTCATCGCCACGAGTTTGCCGCCTTCCTGTTCGCGCTTGATGAGCGCCATCTTGTCTTCGGGCGTGGCCTGCGCGAGAAAGTCGTCGACACCGGCTTCGCGCGCGATCGTTTCAGCAGTCAGCGGATTGTCGCCGGTGATCATGATCGTCTTGATGCCCATCT
>Ga0134121_10001429_pt1 | contig 22536 bp, 14 predicted proteins | sample KB301_FD_96463 | JGI IMG/M metagenome (GOLD analysis project Ga0134121, IMG submission 96463) | Terrestrial soil microbial communities without Nitrogen fertilizer from Kellogg Biological Station, Michigan, USA - KB3-0-1 | ecosystem: Environmental > Terrestrial > Soil > Unclassified ... | reverse complement strand
CGTCTGTTGCCTTTCCTGCCGCATGTTCAGCACGAATCTGCTGATAAGTCGTCATCGCATCGCCAGTCAACTTCAGCGACTCGGCCAATCTGTCTGCTGGCCCGGTTAAAAGATGGCGCACAATAGGCAAGCCGAGGGTCGCCTGAGCAATATCGCGTAATCTCTTTTCCTCCAGCGTAGCTGCTGCCCCCTGAGCCACAGCGCGAGTTTGTTCGATGAACTGCTGAACCGATGGCGTTTGAACAGCAACTTGGCCAGCTTGCCCTAGCGCAACCGCTCGCTTAGCTGGTTCCTCGCCTCGTGCAAGTTTCGTTTCTTCATATGCTCGCATCGCTTGGTCGAGAGCCTTCGCATTCAGCGCCTCGCCCTGCTCAAACACCGGCGTCTTGCCGGCCAGAATGTCGGCCTTGGCTTTGTTAACCTTGGCAATCGCCTGCTCGAGTACGGTGTTTCGACCAGCGAGCCGTTTGAGCGCCGCCGCTAGGTAATCCCAAATCTTTTGCAGGGCAGCGAGAATGCGTTGGCCGAAGGTTGAGCTGGGATCGATTGGGCGAGCCTGCTCATTTGGCGTGAGGATGCGTTTGGCGAAGTATTCAGCGCCGATCTGATACAAGTTGCCTGCAAGCTCCGGTCGTTCGGCCAAAATCTCCTGTCGGTCCTGTTCCGACATTTCCTGTCCGATGCCGAGATAAATTTCCCTTCCTAGAACCGTGTCCGCTATCGCGTGAGTCAGTTCCTCGGCGGTGATCTTGGTAATCTCCTGCTGCGCTCGTTCCGGCCATTGAGTTGCGATGAAATCCAAAACCGACTTTTGAAGCGTGATCGTTCCACGAAAGTATTGCGCGGGCCGCCCCGGTTCCAACGTGCCGTAAACGATTTTGACATTCGGCACGAGCGCATTCAAAGCCGCGTCACCGCCACCTTCGCGCAACGCACGATCAATCAGCGGTTGTGAATCGACTAGGGCTGGAAGGTTTGTAGTGAGGACGCGCTGGGCAGCAAGCGATACATCTCCAGCCCTCGTTTCTGGAATGTCTCGGAAGTTATCGTGAATCGCACGCAGCGCCTCAATCTTGCCACTGAGGTAATGAATCTGCGCGGCTAAATCTCGGTGAGTAACGTTTTCTGGAGACCAGAACTTAAGGCGCTTTTCGAGTGCCGTGCGTTGCGCGGTCAACTCGACAACCCGATCAACTATTGCGTCTGCGATTTTTGCCGATTGGGATACGGGGATCGCAATGGCCCGTCCAGAACCAACGGCTGACTCGGCGGCACGTTGCTGTAATTGACTCGGCTGCGCTGCTTGGCTTGGCGCTTCCACCTTCGCTGCGGAAGGCTGTGATATGGTTCGTGGAATTCCACTGATTGCAGGTTGGCCCTGATTGATTGCGGCGTCAAGCTCTACGCCTCGGCGTGCGAGCCTCCTGATTCGTTGCAAGTGACTCTTGGGAACTCGTGGTGGCTGAGTTGCCTTATCCACGATACGGTCAAGTTCCCCCTGAACATCTTCACGTAATGCAGCATCGGGAATTGCCGCCGCATTCAGCGGCCCAAACAAATCCTTGTGCGCTGCAATGTTGGCTGCGTCGGCTTCCGCTTTGCGCTTCGCAGCGTCCAACGCTTCCTTCTGCAAACGCTCATAATCAACACCTTTTTGGCCCACTAAAGCAAGCGACTCAGTCTGCGTAGCAAACACGTCTCCCTGCTTTTCGCCTGACCGAAGTTTGGGAAGTTGAGGAGCCGGAGCCTGAGCTTCGCCAGTGAGGATCGCTTGATCTTGAGGCGTCAAAAATTCAGTGCTTGGCTCGTGTTGGATAAGTGACCCTTTGTCCACATGCAACGTCTGCTTTCCATCGACCAACTGAATGCCAAAACGCTTTCCATCCTCTGCAACGATATGCGTCAATTCTTGGGTATCGGGATCAAAAACGAGTTCTTTAACAACGAAGCTCTCACCTGCAACCTTGAATTGGTCGCCAGTAAGAAGCTGTTCGACCGGAATCGAATCGCTAACGATGCCTTTGAAGCGTTGCTGTTTGAATGCGCGATCAGAAAAATCCTTTCGCTGGTCTAGTTCACGGCGCATCAATTTACGCTCAGTGCCTGCTCCGGCTTTGAATGCCTTTCGCTGGCCGCTAACAGCATTCAAAGCATCCAGAAATTCCTGCTCGTCTTTGATGTTGAGAAATAATCCCTGCCGATGCAGTCCATCAAGCACATCGTCCAAAGCTCTGCCTCCTTCTCGCACGAATATCTTCCTCAATGGTCCGGTCGCCTTGAATCCTTTTTGAATCGTCTGGGCGTAGTGCAAGGAAAGTCGCGCACCGATTTGCTGCACGGCTTGCAGAATATCAAACGGCATCTCAGGGGTTGCTCGTTGAGCCGCAGGCGCACTCGTCGGCGCTTCCTTCGGCGGTTTTGCAGGTGGAACGATTACGGGTTGCGGAGCTGGCTCTGGAAGCGGGGGCGGAATGGTTTCGACCTTGCCGGGTGGCGGCTCGGCAACAACAAACTCTGGTGGAATTGATTTTTTAAGAGCTACGGAAGTATTGAACGGATCGTGGAAATACTCCAATGCCTTAAGCGGATCAGCCGAAAAATCAAAAGCTACCGTTTCCCCACCACGACCGACACCGTACTGATCTGCGTAAGCTTTATCTGATGTCAAATTGCTGCCCATTGCGCTCGCACCACCAGCGCGGGCTTCTAGTCCATTGCTTCGTATTTGCTCAGCAGATGCCTTTGAAGTGCCATGATACCAAACCGATGGAAGTAATTGGCGGCGTATCGCATCAGTGAATCTCAGGGTGCCGTTATCAGCAATCACGTCACCTGAATCAATTAACGCATGAAGTTGACCGCGTTGAAGATATTTTCCATCAACTGTTATAGCTCCAAAATCAGCGGTGGCTGCGTCGGCAAGTTTATGTGCTTGCGCTACGCCTTCCGGCTGAGCTTGCGCTTGCTCTGGCGCCCCCTGGCTTTGGACAAGGCTATCGCTACGCTCTGGGATACCGCTGCCCGCAGGCTCGCCGGGTGCGACGTTCCGATTCGGCCCTTCTGTTTGTAGGATCGTACCAGCTCCGATATATTTGCGCTGATCACTTTCCGACTGCTTCCCAACATTATTGGCATAATCCCTCCCTGCGATTGATTTCCCTGTTAACGCTTCCGGCACTATTCCTATGAGACTCAGCAAGGCGTTGCCAAGAATCGTATCAACGATCCCTTGCTTGCGCTGCTCTGGCGGCAGATTGCCAATTTCCGGCAGTGACGTAGCCGCCAAATACGAGTTTATCGCCGCCGTCGATCCAGCCGTTTCGAAAGCTTTTAGAACACGATCATTGGTCAATGCCTCGCTGCCTAACACATTCCACTTTTCATTGGCAACCGCCTGACCGATGCCGGGATATTTTGCCTCCAATTGCTGAATGATCAGGTTGGCAGGATTAGCGAACGTCTCACCACCCGATTCGCTCAACTGCGGCCCCTTGGCCAAACTCGTAACAAGCTTCTGATAGCGATCAACAACCGTCTCAGCGGTCTCCTTGCCCAAAGTTTGAGCCATCGTCTTGACCGCCGAAGATGTCCTGAGCGCATTAAGACCAGTAGCCGTTAACTCGCCGCCAATGCGACCCACCGTGCCAAGCGTTCCAATTATTGCCGCCTGACCGGGGTCGATTTCGCCACGTTCGTTGATTCCAAATGCTGCTCCCTGAGCCATCGGTGGACTCACCCCCGTTACAGCCAACGCCTCCGCTGCCGCGACTCTTGGAATCATCCTCGCCGCGCCATAGCCAAGCCTTCCAGCGGCACGAGTAATCCCTCCCTGAGTGTCAACGAATTGTTCGAGAGGTTGGGGCTGTCCTGCGAGAACCGAACGCAAATTATCGAACGGACGATCCGCTGAACCGGCCAATCCTTCCGCCGTGTCCGCCGCGAGTGCTGCCGTGACATTGCCAGCGCCGGAAAGCGTCTGCCCAACACCCGCATCAAACGTCATTGGCAGTTCAGCAATGCCGTGCTCGACGTTGTATTGATGCCGAGCGGCACGAGCAGCCGCAGGACTGGTGATTCCTTGCGCGAACTGCTTGGTGATGCCAAGGAAATCCGCTGGAGCTTGGAACTGGCCTTGTTGCCAACGCGGGAAGTTGCTCTTGATTGTCGAGGCAATATCGGCCTCGCTCATTGAGTCGGGGAAGTCTACGGAACCAACGGAAGGAATTTCGACGGTTGTGGGCACATTATTGCAACGGGACAAGCAACCCGGTAGCAGGATTAAAACGCAATGCTCGGTTGGGTGCAGCCGGAGCGAAATTGATTGCCGGCCCAGCCCCTTGAGCCTTGCCTGTCATAATCTGCTGCATAAATGCCGAGTTTAGAAATGGGTTAGGACTGGCCGCAGGAACGAATGTCCCGCCGCTTGGCCCCGCTAAAGGTGGAACGTATGAGCTAAACGGGTTGCTACCTGCCCGATCTGGCGTTTCCGAATCAGGTTGAATTTCAGTGCCTCCACTTTCAACCTTGGGCGTCTCAACTGTCGCTTTCGGCTGCATCCCAGGCATCGTCGGCGGGTTCAGCAAAACAGGTTTGAACACTCCGTTCACATCGGGCGTTCCCTCGAACGATACCTTGTCGCGGTGCGGTCCAAGGTCTGTCATAATCTTGCTAACGGTAGCATCAAATCTCGCCTTGGAAGCGTTTAGTAAATCCTGCTGTGTCGCAGTTGGAGCCGGGAGGTGTCGCCATACCGATTGATACCAAGCGGGGTCTTTGATTTGGTCTGTTTCCGCCTTGTAAGCTGCCCGCGCTGCTGCCAACGCTCCCGTTGCTTGTGAGGCTATTGCAGTTGCCGCCGCGTTGTGAGCCGCAACATCTTGACCGGCTTGCAAGCCGAAAGCCAAGGCATCCTTTTGCCCGTAAAACGGATTGTTAAGTTGCGCCTCAGCTATCTTCTTGTTCAGGCCAAACTGAGCATCAAATTGTCTCGCCTGCTCAATGCTTCGCGCCTCCGCCTCCTTCAACGCCGCATTCCGATACGCCAAATCGTTCGCCAACTGCTGCTGTTGTAAGCCGTAATGTGCTCGCTGGTTCTCGGACTGTTGCTGAATTGCACGTTGCTGAACGATCCGGTTCATCGCCTCGCTCACGCCCTGATTGTCCATCTGACGACGTGCTAATTCAGCAGCTTGCGCCTGTTGCGCCTGCGACATAATCGCGTCATTCAACAAGTTGATTGGCGCGTAAGATGAGGCAAAAGGAACGGCCATAATTATTGGAAAAACGCTCCGTACTGACCGTACGGATTCTGGGGCCTGTAAAGCTGGCTATAAAGCGGCGAAGCCGGATTGTAGGCTGAATAACCACCAAGCCCACCGTACGTCGGCCCGTAATCTGGCTGAGAAACAATCGGGTACGATGTATAGGGTAACGGCTGTTGATAACCACCGAGAGCCGAAGCTGGATTGTATTGCGAGTAACCGCCAACACCAAGAGGGCCATACTGACCGCCGACCGGATAACCACTCGTGTTGATTTGCGAAACGCCCATGTTAGCTAAGGACTCGCCGGGGAAGTAGCCCGTATTGCGATTGTCACCATCGCTTAAATCGGGCTGCTGCTGTGGTCGTTGCCCACCCAAGCCACCCATCGAACCGGCACCCAGTACATTTGAGTAAGTGCTTGCCGCCTTGTTCACGAGGTCCAGTGCATCGCCGATGCCCTGATAAGCTCCCGATGCCACGTCGCCAATGGTCGAGTAAATGTTCGGCTTGTTGTAAAAATAGCGATTCGAGAGGTTGCCAGCGTTGATCTTGTTAAGCGCGTCGAGGTTCGCTAGCAATTGCTGCTGCTCGATCTGCGATGGAACAAGGGCACGAAAAGGAGTCGCCTGTAAAGCATTTGTTTGCCCAGCCATGTAGGATGGAATATTGGCTAAGTTTTGAAAATAACTGCTGTTCTGCTGATTTGTCAGCGGTGTCAGGTTCGACACGATGTTGGAAATCAACGGCAAAAAATTTGACGTAACACGGTTTGCATTCAACAAAGCTCCGTAACCTGTTAAGCCTCGATCTCCAAGCCCAGAGTTCGCCAATTGCGCTTTCAGCGCAGCATTCCCAGCGTCCATCCCCTGCTTCAAAAAATTACTCGCATTACCGAATAGATAATCACCAGAAGTCCGAAGGTTTGCTGTCGGGTCGTAGTTCTTGGCTTGGTCGATCAAGTTTTGATACGTCGAAGCATGAAGCTGATCTAGTCCAGCCAGTTGCGGCGTCAGACTTTGAAACTGTTTCGAAAAATCCTGAAGGCCGCTCGTTTGGTTGCCAAGTGATTTTTGATAATCCGCGAACAAACGATCATACAACGGCTCCGCAACTTGGGACAATGGCCGGGATTGAATATCAGGGCTTTGGTTTTTGCCTATCGCCCCGAAAATATTTCCAAGTAAGCCAGCCATATTTGTTGGTCCTTTAACAGTAACGTCCTAAAACTTGGCAGAGTAAAGGTAAATCCCTTGACTTCTTTTCCGATTTAATGGACTATTCGCGCATCGGTTAGTGCCCGATTATTCAAAAAACAACAATTTGCGTCTTTCACTTCGTTGGTTGGAACGCCAGTTTCAACGCACTACTTCGGGGCGGGAGACGCATGGAGCGAAAGCTTCACTCACAGCACGGCAATGCAGGCGAGTAATGTCCAGACAGTGCAGGTTCCGTACTGGCAGGTCCAGCCATGTAGCGTCGAGTCCCGTCACGGCAACGCAGGCAAGGCTCCTATAGGATTGTTTGGTCAAGTCCAGTTCCGGCAACTCATGGTTTCGCAGGTCGGGCTTGTAACGGTGTGACGGCATCAGTTGAGTCCTGTCGGGTCCAGTATAGGCTGTCCATATCACGGCAACGCAGGCGCGTTCAGGAGAGTCTTGTTGGGACCAGTTATGTTCTGTCATGTCCAGGCCGATCGTTGTTTGGCAGGCATGTCACGTCACGCATTGGACGGTTTAGGGACGACGAGTTCCGTAAACTCACGGCAGGCGTGGAAGGACTAGATCAGTTCCGCTCAGGCAAGCAGGGTCGCAACACGGCAGGCGCGGTTGGCCTTGGCAGTTCTCGTTAAGTAGTGTCAGTGCTTGGAATATCGAGGCAGGCTAGGTCCGATCAGTTACGTCGGGTTCCGTCGAGACAAGTCTTGGTTTAGCAGGCATGTAGAGTCGGGTAATTGCAGTTCCCGTCTTTGCGTGTAATGGCCAGTCCGGTCTTGCCTCGTCGCAGCAAATCATGGCAGCGCAGGCTTGGTTCGTGAGTGAAGCAAGTAGCTAAAAAGTTCAAATGGAAAAACAGAAACAGCAGGTTCAAATCGCACCACCCAACCTTCAAACAGTGGTGCTCAATATTGAAGGATTATCTCCGCTGGTAATTCACAGATTCAGCAGCAAGGCGAAACAGGAAATGGCCGACAAGATGCAGGCTGGAAGCGTAGCGAAAAAGGGCAAAAAGCGAGAGGCGGCAGATTTCACTAAGCTCTACAATGAGTCACGCTACATCAGCAACGAAGGATGGGACGGCTTCAACGCCGCTTGCATCCGAGCAGCGTCAATCAGTGCTTGCCGCTTGGTTGGTTTCAAAATGACACTGGCGAAGCTAAGCCTTTTCGTCATTCCAGATGGATACGACAAAGTGGAACCGGAATTCGGACTGATCCGCATTTTTGGAAAACCCCGCCGTCTTGAATCAATCGCACGAGTCGAAACCGGAGCGTGCTATGTGACGGTCAGGGCGTGCTACGATGACTGGAAGGCAAAGGTTCAAATCCGATTCGATGCTGATCAGTTCTCGATCTCTGATGTCACCAACCTGCTCGCCCGCGTTGGCGAACAAGTCGGCATTGGAGAAGGTCGCCACGATTCCAGAAACAGCGTCGGAATGGGCTGGGGGAGTTTTCGATTAACCAATGAGAAAATCGTGGAGAAGGCCGCATGAAAAATCAAGTTGTCGAAGAATTAAAACGCATCGCGAAAGAGCACGCTGGATTGCTTCAACCAGCAATCGTAGTTCAAGAGGCACGGCCAACTAGTTCACCGCTGCACTCGCAATTCGAGTGGGATGATTCCCAAGCCGCCGAAAAATATCGGATTCAACAAGCTCGGCAGTTGATCAATGTCGTTGTCGAAACCATTCCTGGGTTGAAAGAGCCAGTGCCCGTTTTTGTTTCTCTGACACCAGATCGAGCACGGGATGGAGGCGGATACAGACTGCTAACAACGGTGCTCACGGACAAAATGAGCAAGGAATTATTGCTCCAAGACGCGCTTAATGAGTTGGAAATTTTCCAACGAAAGTACGCGCGTCTTAAGGAACTCGCCGCGGTGTTCAAAGCAACACGAGCGATTACCAAGAAGAAATGAATTCACGTCGGGTAATGTCTCGACAAGCCGCGTCTAGGCGATTCACGGCTGGCGCGAAGTGTAATGGTCCGACGTATTCCGTCCGGTCAAGGCGTGGAATGGAACAGCAGGCAAGTCAAGTTTCGTCTGGTCTATGAGGGTCTAGGACTGTCATGGCAAATCACGGCAGGCACGGAACCTAGCGACGGGATTTGTTTAAGCTAGATTCGTCTGGGCAGGCGAGTCGGGTAGGTGCCTGTCTGGTAGCATCAAGTCAAGTTCCGGCACATCATGGCAGGCTCGGACAGTCGAGTATGGGTGGGTCTTGGAAAGCATCGGTCGGGACAGTAACGGCAAGGCAGGCGTGGCGAGTAGAGTCGCGCAACGCAGGGTCTAGTTCAGACTATTCACGGCAGGTAGGGAGCGTCAAGTCATGGATTGTCTCGACCTGTAGTGCAGCGGTGCGTCATGTCAGGGCAGAGCACATGCCCCTTGAGTGAAAACTCAAGGGGCTTTTGCTTGTAACGCCTTCTCGAGAGTGGACTGCAAGGATTCTTCCCAACTGCGATGAGCATCGTTAAATCGATCCGTCCACAACTCCAGGCTTGGAAACCTCGCTCGCAAATCGTCCGGCCACGGTGGAAGAACGAATGGCTGAACGTGCAAGTCGGGAAAGCCCGGCTGCGAAGCCATTCGCTGAACGCTTGGATTAGTTGCCATATCTTTACCAACAACTTTGCTTAAGCCTGACGTGAAGTTTTACCTCGCTAAAACAAGAACCGCCGCCAGTTCCTCGAATGAAAAATCGGTACGCTAGAAATTGCCCCGTTCTGAACACTGGATAACGCAAAAACGTATCCGCTCTCGTATTCTGCTGGAGATGCTGAGCCGTTGTTTGCTCGGTCAGGCAGCGAAGTTCTCGCGGTGTAGCCGCCACCCATGTCAAACACCCAGGCTGAGCACCGTATCCGACTTGGCACTCCAATAAACTTGGAATCGCCTGCGGTCTGGCAACAGCGTCCACCGATAGAAGGCTGATCGTTTTTTCTTCGTTTTTTCCATACTTAAAGGCATCGCCTTGCCACATCGAGGAATATCCTTCAGTCGCGTAGCCAGCGGTTGAGCTATATGGGCAATCGAGACGAACGCCGTCATCAATGTATCGTTCTCGAACAAAGTCGTCGGGTGTATATTCCTTCAACGTGAAATCCGTAGCATCGGACAACACCAAGATAACTTCCTTGCAATCAAAGCCACACAAATCCTCGATTGCTACATCTCCCAACCTCGCACAAAGCGAATTCGGATCTTGAGGCAAACTCCAGTCCTCAGTTGCATTCCAAATCGAAGTCGGCGGATTAGTAAAAGACGCATCAGCGAAATCAATCGGCAACCCCATTTTTTTGATTTCGCTTATGAATTCGGAAGGGTTGCAAATTTGGTTCAACCGAAGCCAATCCATTAACGATTGACGCGGGTCCGACGTGTAAGAAACACCGCAGAGAAAACCACGATCCACCAACGAAGAAAAGCCGTACTGTGGAGAAAGAATCAGGCTCATGTTCGGACAAATATTTGAATCTGTCGGCCACGACCACCAGCAAAGTTTTCGCTCGCTGTCCCACCAGCCAACGGCCATGTCACAGGCATCGTTGTTAATCGGCCCGAACGGAGGCAAATCGGGAAACCCGATAACGTCCGTCGCGCTAACGCCGTTGTAGATCGCGCCATCGGCCTTGTGCATCCATTCGATGCGCTGAGGCACGCGATCGTATTCTCCGAGTTGCATGATCCCGGTTTCTGAAAGGTAATAGTGAGCCTTCCCGACGTTGATCAGCGAGTAACGAAACTTGAGCGCATCATCGCCTCCGTAGATTTTGAGAAACCGAAACTGTTCATCGCCACCGACAAGGATGCCTTCGAAAATGTGTGTTGCGGTGTAAATGCGAAGCTGACTGCCCAAAGGTTCGATCCGCAAAATCTCCTGCCCAAAACCCAAATCTGAAAAATTCGCCAGAGAGGTATCTTTTGGAATCCAACTCAACGGCGCGTTGAAGTCCGACCAAAAAATCTTGCTCGTGAAAGTCTCGCCGTTTTCTTCGACGTTTGCCGCGAATACAAACCCGTTCCACGAACCGAGCACCCTTACCTTTGTGATACCCAGCGCCAGCAGTTCCTCGACATATTTCGCCCGCCACTGATTGCAGCCTGTAACGGCAGCATCGAATTGCCACGCGAGCACTGGGTCGAAGCCGTTTGTAAAAACGTGAATCCCGCCCAACCGAACCATCGAAAAACGTCTGCTGCTGCATTCCTCACAATCTTCCTCGACGTAAGCCCCGCCGAGGCCATCGGCCAAGATTTCCCAATTTGCAGATGCTTCGTTTAAGACAAAAATTTTGTCCTTGGTGGCCGCGACAAGCTTGCGACCTGAGTCCTCAAGCCCTGCCTGACCAAGCAAAGTGATCGGTTGCCTGCAACTGTTTCGAAGATATTCGATAGTTCCGCAGTAGTCGTAGGTGTAGTCGTAGGAATCGACGTATGTGTATTCGTTGGGCGGGACCATGTAGCCGCCAGCGAACGAAAATATGTGGGAAAGGCTCTCGAAATACGTCAGGCATGTCAAAAGAGGATCGTGCAAATCTTGGTTCGCAAAACCAAATGGAGAATCGCTGAAAAGTTTTCGGAAACCACCGAGTCTACAGAGCTTCTTTTCTTCCGAAAGTGAGCAGTTAAGAACTATGCGGAAATTGTTTATGCCGAGAGTCCCGGCAGGCGAGCGCAGATCGAGCAAACCTGACAAAGGAGTGATCGCAAAATCCTTCCAATTTCCATCGTTGGCCACACGTTAAATCGGAGTATAAGTTTGGTAAGTGATGATCACCGCGCCATCTATTCCAGCACCGGCTACGATGACAGCACTGCCGCCAATTGCCGGCTGATTGCTTGGGCCGCCGCGACCGAGCGTCGATGGGGTTGCGACGATTCCATGATCGATATGGCAAAGAGGATGCCCCGATTTGCCCCCCATGAAATACAACTCATCAACTCCTATCGTTCCGACCGGAAAGAAATTTCCAGGGTAAGTGGAGCCACCAGCCCAGCCATGAGCGCCTATGTCGGCACCCGAATGCGTTCCACCAGCAATCAGTGATCCGGCTACATCTCCACCTTTGCCACCTCTACCAATTAACGTTCCGCCAAACGTGGTATCCCCGCCATCTGCGCCGGGGTTTCCAGTTACGCCACCCAAGCCTATCGTGTAATTGATTATCTGCCCTGGCGTGACAGTGAAGATTGCGCGACCATACCCGCCGCCGCCGCCGCCGATGTTCCCAGCAGCGCCATTAGTCGAGCCACCCCCGCCAGCGCCGACCACTTCAACATCAAGCGAGTAAACACCTGCCGGAACAGTGAACGTCCTGCTCCCGTTGATAAAGTCCGTGGTAATGGTTGGAATCGCTTTGAGTTGCGGAGTCGGTGTAACCGTAGGAACTGGCGGGAACGGTATCAGCGCAATGAACGCAGCCGACAATTCTCCTGTACTCGTGAACATCCAATTGATGAGTTCGCGAAAGAGGCGACCGACAGAGAACATCGACTTGAACGCCGCACAGACGTTCGCAAACGAATTTGGGGCCGCTGCGTCGGCCTCGGCTGGCAAAACCGGACTAGGCACAGGAAATCCTTTCCAAAGTCATAACGCACGTTATCGGTAACGGTTTAATCATACGAGACAAATCAGCGACGAGTTGTGCTGGTCGGCCAGCGAGTGGATCGCTGCGTTATCTTGGTCGTCGTGACGTTCAGCGACGGAACTGTGCATCGGTGGGCGGTCGTAACGCCAATGCCGCCGGACGCACGTCTGGTTTCGGACTTGACGGTGAAAGCTGGGACACCGCAGAGCGAGTTGGATTCCCCGGCGAAAACTGGCGTACCGCAGCGATGGCGAACGAGGATGCCGAGTTGTTCTTCGAATTCAGGCGGGGTCGGAACTGGTGGAATGACAGGGATGATCTCAGGGAATGTCTGCCCCCAATAAAAACTGCCGAAAGAATTAGCCCCCCACATTTTGACCTTTCACCATCTCGTCTCGTTCCGTGAGCCACATTTGATCCATCTGGCCGCCTTTCCAATCTTTATTGAATGGGCCGCCACGAGTTAGGTGTGCGAGCTTAATGGCTGGATTTGGAAACGGATAAACGCCATCAAGGTAGTTCCACTCCTTCGGAAGCTCTCCAATCTCCGAATCATCCAGCCATTTGAAAGCGTGCAGGTCTCGACCCGGCCAACTGTTGAGAATTTCGACGGTGAGCTTTTTGTTTGACGGGTGAGCGCAATTCCACAATACGACGCTCGACCAGTTTTTCTTGGCGTAAAATGTCTGCACCTGACCATCCATCTTAGCCGTTTCCACAGGCGTGTAATTATTATGCTTCACGCACAGCACCGCATACTTGTCATCGGCCAGGGCAAACAATTCGTTGATGTCTGCGAGACAGATTACATCGCAGTCAACGAACAGCGCCCACCCTTTGCTCCGCAGGTGCGGCACACAAAAGCGTGAAATAGCAAATTCCGTGGCCATCGGTGCGTCAGAAATAGGACACCACAGCTTGCCATCGCGCATTTCGATAGGCCGCGTGAGCAACCATTGCTGGAGCGCATGGAGCTTGAGCGGGAAAATCATCGGCGCCTTGGACGCCCTCCGTTGGATGGAAAACTTCGCCACGTCGTAAGCTTCGCGTTCGCGTGTGTCGTAGCCGATGAAAATCAAGTTGCTCATACTCGAATATCGTAAAGGAGGACATCGCGCGTACCAGTGCAAGGCTCAACGCCATGAAAAGAATTGTTCGACTTGAGAAAAGCAAACGCACTATTCGGCTTGAACGCCATCGTCTCAACAATCCTAAAGTCAGAGGCCGGATAATGCGGTCCACCCTCGCAGGTGAAGCCCGGTTTCAACGGCTCGTAGATGCTGGTTCCGGCTCCCGTCAGACTTTCGTCAGGCGGAAGATAAAACAGAACCGTGATCACTTTGGCCGGTGAATCCGTATGTGGCCCGATGTGATAGCCCGCAATGTCGCGAATTAGCAGGCATTCATCCTTGAGCAAATCCGGGTTGCCAACGCCAAAGATGTCGCACAGTTGCCGCTTCAGTCGGCCGTTGCGAAGCCGCGCAAACAGGCTCGTCCAGAACGGATCAGTTGGGGCCGCCGTGAAACGCTGCGGATAACCATGAACGCCGCGACTGTCAGCAATCGGTGTGTAATCGGCTGGTAGCCTTGCCCGCAGTTCCGAATAAAAGTCAGTCGGAAACACATTCTCCAGGTAAAGCCATTTGAACGGTTTCTCGTGCAGCATCGCCCGCGTGAAATCAATGGTTGGCTCAAATGTTGCCTTCACGATTGATTTTCGAAAGAGATATTCTGCCACGCCTTTGAAAGCGCCTTCCGTGCGCGTCGAGTCAGCAACTTGAACCGGGTCGTATTCGAATCCCATCTCCTGAATGCTCCGCACCATATCCAGGTGATTCTTGTCCTGAGCGTTCACTTCAACGAGCACGCTTTTGACACCATTTCGGAGCGTCTGCTGCGCCCCTTTGATAACGCGCCACTCCAGACCGTCCACGTCGATCTTAATGTGATCTGGCGATGGAATGACTTTGGTTGCCACAATTTCGTCAAGCGTCACCGCGTAGCAACCTTGGCCTTTCGCCACCTCGCGGAATTCATGGCACGAACCACCGGCCCCTGGTTGACTGATTTTGAGGCTGCCAAGACCGGGTTTATCACTGAGCGCCACACAATACGCACTCGGCTCAAGTCCGTTCAGTTCGAGATTCTTCACCAGAATCGCATAATTCTCAGACTCAGGTTCGAACGCGAATACCCTCACCCCTCGCGTGCCGGCCAGCACGGAGTAGCCGCCCATATTGGCCCCCACATCAAAGAAGACTTCCCCGACTGGCAACGAATTCAGCCAGCGTGTTGTGACCGGCTCTTTGGCCAGCACTGTGTCAGCCCGCCATTTGGTCGCGTCGTTCGGCGTGTAGAATTTACAAACGAGACTCCCGTTCTTGATCTCAGTTATCCTCGGCCCTTGTCCGTTGATGTTCGCGGTTTGTGGACCGACCACGATATGCAATTCGTCACCGGCAACTTCGGTTTTGGCGATAGTAAAGAATTTGCCCAGTTGCTTCTCCCACCACTCGCGAGGTTTTTGGATCAGGTGTGTGTTCTCGCCATTGGCATACGTCTTCGCAGCGGGCTTTGTGTTGATGACGAAGTAACCGACCTTCAGGACGCACCGTTTTAGATCTTCCAAGACGAACAGGAGCTTTTCCGGTTCGACGTGTTCGAGAACGTCTGTGCAGACAACTAATTCAGCCGGACGCGGAAGTTCTGATTTCCCTGGGATGCATGGGTCGTACTCCCAGATTGGAAATGGGATATTTTTCGCAAGCAAACCTTTGCCACAGCCATAATCAAGCAAGGACTGTGTTTTCATCGACTCGGCAATCTTCAGGACGGTCGCCGCCCGCTTCTGGCCGCTAACGCCATATTTCGGCTCTTGCCGATGCAATCGTGTGTTCAGTTCGCGATATTCTGGGCTAATCAACTCAGGGCGACTAAATGCCAAAATCATTTTGCTACGTGGCTTAGGTTCGTACTTTTTGGCCATTGATTGAACCAGCCCTTCTCCGTGAAAAGTTGCTTTCACGTCGGGCATCGCGTCGAGTTCACGGAAAGTTTCACGAGCACACTCCAAAATTGCTGGCGTTGTTCGGTACTCGATGCCCTCGTAATTGCAGAGCGAATGGTCCTTGGCTTGATTTGGATGTTTGTCAGCGTGCTTGCCGGTTGGCCCCTCGTTGCCATCCATTCCAAAAATCTCAAGCTGGGTGAATCCAAGAAACCTCGCCATCGACATCGCCCGCAGTCCAGCCGAAGCGCCACCGGTCAAAGCCCATTCGCCGCGCGGCAGCGTTCGAGCAGCTTCATCCTCATCGGCGAAAATATGCCAGAGGATAACTTCGAATCCTTCCAAGTGATCGAACAGTTTCGGGTGGCACGTCGAGGCGATCAGATATTTCGTTTCTACGTTGGGCTTGCCAATGAGTAGAGCCTTGTGTTCACGCGGATCAACATCGAGGTGCCACGTTGGAATGATGCCGCGCTCAGAAAGAAACTTGTGCGCTCCCGAACACGTGATTCGATATTTAAAATCGCGAATCTTTTCCCATGTCTGATTCAAGCTCGGCCCAAAACAAACGACTGCAATCGGTTCATTACGCAACGGGTATTGCGCTCCTGGTTCCAGATCGTCGCCAAGCCGCCGTTTGGTTCGCTGGATCGCGGCTTTTATCTGAAGATCGCGAAGCCACAACGGGATTGCGTACACGCACTTTTGTTTGACGTTGACATCAAGAATTGAAGGTTCTTTTTCCATTAGCCAATGGTCAGGACTCTTAAATATGACCCTTTTAATATATTCAGCGGCGTCGCAGTTCCAGCGCTTACCGTACATTTAAGTTGGATGCTACCCGGAGCAGTGCTCGTGATGATCAACCCTTCCATGCGCGTCATCATCACTGTGCCCGTTGTTCCCGCCAAAGCCGAATAAGTCACCGAGCCGAAGCTGGCTTGGTTCCATGTGCCTGTTTGCATCACGGTCGAAGCCCCAACACCCGAATCTGGAGCGATTGAAATTGCGCCACGCCAATAGCCAGCGGCTTGAGTATAAGTAGTCGCTGAATTTGAAAGACCAAATTTGTAGACGTTGGCCGTACCCGAAAGGCTGTGGATCAGCATCGCATCCACCTGATAGACCTTCGACGCAGCCAGCGATGCGGATAAACCACTGATTTTGGAATTAGCGGAAGCAAAGCTTGTCGATGAACAGCCCTGGATATCGGTGACAACTTTCTTTTGAACAGTCCCAATGCCTGCCGAAAGTGCCGAAAGGCTGGAGAGCATCGCCGAGACATTCGTCGAGAGTGAGGCCAGCTCAGAGCCGAAGCCTGACACTCTGAGAGAGAGCGAGGCCAGTTCAGACGTATGACCAGAAACTCTAAGCGAGAGCGAGGCCAATTCTGAACCGTAACCAGAGACAACGAGAGAGATTCGAGATACATCGCTGCGCGTGCTGGATAATCCTAATGAAAGAGATGCCAACTCCGACGTGTGGCCTGAAACACGAAGCGACAGCGAGGCTAGTTCCGACGTGTGGCCCGACACTACCAGCGACACTGCCGCCAAATTTGACGTTAAATCCGCCGCCCTGATACTAACCGCGTTTGCAATTGATTGGGCATTCGAAGCGAGAACCGAAATGGCGTCCGCTCGTGTTGAGAGTGCAGAGAGATTCAGGGAAATCCTGCCCACGTCAGAGGCTAGACTTGTCACTTGTCCACTGACAACCGCTGCCGCAGCGCTGGCAGCATTCGCAACCGATTGCGCGTTCGACGCAAGCAGCGAGATTGCGTCTGCGCGGGTGCTGAGTGCTGAAAGGTTCAATGAAATCCGACCGACATCAGACACCAGACTGGTATGATTGGCGCTCACCACCGTCACGGCCGCGCTCGCAGCATTGGCAACGCTCTGAGCGTTGGAAGCCAAGACGGATATTGCATCAGCACGAGTGCTCAACGCAGACAGATTCAACGACATCGCCGCAAGATTTGAAGTTAGGTCAGCGGCGCGAATTGACACCGCATTAGCCACCGACAGCGCATTTGACGCAGCATTACTGACCACGTTAATCGCGCTAATCCGGTTGCTGATCTCGTTGGACAGCGCATTGGATACCACATTGACCGCTGCACTGATCGCATTGTCCGCACTGGTCATTTGTGCGCTGTTACTGAACACCTGGGAAGAAAGCACCGAAAGTCGGTTGCTAATCGCTGAGACCGTTACCGAGAGCGAGGCCAATTCAGAGCCGTGGCCGGAGACCGTTACCGAGAGCGCGGCCAGATTGGATGTCAGATCGGCGGCCCGCACCGACACAGCATTGCCAATGCTTCGTGCATCTGCCGCGACGATTGACGCAGCGTTGGCAATTGATTGAGCGTTGGAGGCTAGAACTGAGATAGCATCGGCACGAGTACTGAGGGCAAACAGGTTCAATGAAAGCCTACCTACGTCTGACGCGAGGCTTGTCTGGTTGCCGCTCACCGTCGCTGCGGCTCCGCTGGCCGCATTGGCAATGCTCCTGGCGTCGGCAGCGACTATGGAAACAGCATTGGCGATGGACTGAGCGTTGGAAGCTAAGACCGATATGGCGTCAGCGCGGGTGCTAAGTGCCGAAAGATTCAGACTGATTCTGGCAACGTCGCTGGCAATGCTCGTCACGTTCGCCGACACGACAGCGACCGCAGCCGAGATTGCGTTATCCGCCGAAGTCATTTGCGCGGAGTTGGCAACAATCGCCGAAGTTCGGTTGGACACCACAACGGACAAAGCATTGACCGCTGCGGAAATAGTATTATCGCCAGCGATTCGGGCGACAGTTTCGACGCTCAGCGCATTTGACACCATATCGACAGCGCCTCCAGCGGCGCTATTCGCACTGACTCGATTAGAGAGAGCATCATGGGCCACCTGCAATCCAGAAACGGCATTGGAGACCACATTGACCGCAATCGACAACGCTATATCTGCGGCGAGACGCACCGATACTTCATTAGCCAACTGAACACTTGTTGCAGCATCGCCGGAAGAACGAACGCTTACCTCATTCGATAGCGCATTGCTAACAGCCAGAATTGCCGCTGCCAAAGCGTTGTCGGTAACTGTTCTGGCAGAAACTTCGCTCGATACAGCATTGGAAACCACGTTAACGGCGGTTGCCAACTGAACATCGACTGAAACGCGATTGGAGATTTCACCTGCAATTGCCGCTTCGATGTCCTGTACGACCTTGGCCGTAACCGTCATCGCGATCTGATCGCCAACCGCTATCGCAATAGCGGTTGTTCCTTCCTGCGCCCGGACAATCGTCAGCGTCGAACCAACAATGCCGGTGACTCGAACGATCTCGGCATTGGTTGCGAGCGGTTGGACGCCTGCCGGGAAAAGGGTGCAATTAAACGGAGGGCCAGCAAAGAGAGCAACGTCACCCGCCTGAATATCGAGTGATGTCCCGCTTACATCAGGACTCGGAGAGACGGCGACCGTCGAGAAAACCAGATTACGGTGAGTATCGAACGATGGCATTTCACGCTATGGGAATGGAATCTCCGCAACGGTTATTCTCGCCCACTGGCTAGATGTGCTTGCATCAGTATTTATCACGATTGAGTCACCAGGGAAAAGCGGAGCGATTTGGATGCCTTTAGCGGTCTTGTCTGTCGCTATTGCGCTGAAAGTAAAGTTATCGTTGCCCGGTGTTCCACCGGAAGGCACGCGATAAAAGACAAGAGTCCTACTCACCCCGGAATCATTTATATAAGTCCCAAAAAGTTGGCCTTTCCCAACTGCGACCATGTTTGGAAAAGTCATGTTCACTGCACATTTCCCAGGGGGGCAGGTATAGAGCGTATTATTTCCAGCACTCAACGTTAGCAACCTAGGAGTATAGACTGGGGCATTGGTCGGGAACAGCAGGCCAATAACCGTAACATTAACTCCAGGCAATGTCGCATTAACTGCGATGGACTCTCCAGCCTCCAGAAAGAAGTTTGACCCTGGAACACCATTAAGAGTTAAGCCTCCAGCACTGGTGAAGCTCCCGTTGCCATTCCACCTATAATAAACGCCATTTGTCTTTAGAAGAGCGTAAATGGTTGTAGAAGTTGCGTTGGTGGTAACCACAGTAATGTCATCGATCAAAAATCTTTTTGCGGCAGGAACTGTGTAGATGTCTGTCGTGCCGCTCGCCATGTTGCTTACCATCAAATTTGTCGGCGTGATGCCGCTCGCACCAAAGCCGTACTGACCGCCGTAATACAAAACTTGGGAACTTGTGGAAGGATTACGCCAAAGCTCCCGCCACTTTACGTTCACGCCATCCCAGAGTAATTGGATCATGTCACCATCCGCAGAAGCGTTCCAATTGCCATTGAGAATGGCATTCCCGCCATTGGCGAGCGTGGCCGTGCTGACTCCGGTCCATCTCAGCAAAAGTATCATTCCAGCATTTTTTCCGCTGCCACCATAACCATTGCCCACTGTGAACGTGCGATTGGTTGCAGCGGGATTAAAAAGCGGAAGATTACTTACAGCAGGTGTTATAACAGCACCATCACTTCCAATACCAAGGATAGAATCTTCCGTAAGAGCAAGACTGGTCGCAGCTAGGATTGGCTCTATGAACTGCAAGCCCTGATGAGTTGCATCTGAGATTAAATAAATTGGAGAATCTCCGAACGTCGTTGCACTGGTTCTGATTGGAAGAAATGAATCGGTAGGATTTATAACGAGTCCACCTGGAGGCCCCCCGTCTCCTTCAATGTCAACGCGGCTCCAAGTTCCGCCCTTGGCCCGAAACGTCACCGTAAATCCCGCGCCAATCTCGTTGGTGATCGTGGTGACCGCAGCATGATCGCGTTCGCTCCAAAGTGCCGTTGTCACGCCGGCCACTTTGAACGTGCCGATTTGAGTTGCCCCAAACGTGTTCGTGCCAGTGATTTGGGCAAAAGCATGAATCGTAGACGCCGAAAGCGTCGGCAAGTTCACATTGAAAGTCGCACCACTAAACGTGCCTCGATAAAAGTAGACGTTGGTGTTGAGCGAAGCAGTTCCGGCCCCGGCAACTATTCCAAGATCCGTTTCCCTGAAAATAAATCCCCCAATCGGAATGCCGTTGTAGGTAATGGTCGTGCCGTTGTCGCTGATAACGTTGGTGTAGTTATTCAACGAAACGCCGCCTGTCCCTATCCCCGTTGCAACTACCTCCAGAACGTTATTGTTGTTCAATCGCAGGCGAATGGAATATGGACTAACTGCGTCGATGGTCATGTTCGTATTGACAACCACAAACTTGTCCGCGTAGCCCTGTATGGACGGATCGCTTGGACCGGCAGCAGACAGAATCAAGAGCGGATCACCGGTGTTGTTCGTGTGAACGATGCTTAAAAAGCCCAGCGTCGGATCGTAATAGATCCCGTTGGTATAGGCTACCCGCGTAGCAGTGAATTTCTTTGCCGACAAATCGTAGTAGAGAACCGCTCCGTCAACCGTAAATGTCGGAAACTGGTTCGTCGTGAAAACGTTGTTCAGGATCGGGATGATCGCCGCTCGGCAGTTCAAGGAGAGAAGCGCAAACAACAAAAATTGGAAAACCTTTCTCACGTTGGCCCGATCCTTTCTTCCCACCCGGTATTGTTCGTTCCGGTCCCTGTCTTGAACCACATCTCGCCAAGCGCCGTGTAGAACAAGGCCGGATTGGTCGCCGTGACGACGCCGTTTGGATCGCCGACGCCAAAGAAAACCTGCGTGATGCCGCCACCGCCACCGGACGACGATGACGACGAACTGCTCGAAGAGGCTGCTCCAAAGAATCCACCAAGGAACACTCCGCCGCCGATGGACGTATCATAACAAAAGTTACGAACCGGAGGACGCGCCATTTTTTCGCATGTATGGATGAGATCAGCCCGACGCACTTGATACTGACCGGGGCGGCTCATATTCTCATTATTGTAGAAAATGGAGCGTGTCAGATCGCAATCATCCACGCCCGACGCCTTCCCGCGCACGTAAAGCTCAACGCATTCCGAAACCTCTCGCGTCCAGATGTCCTCGTCCACAGTATCCGTATCGGCAAAATCTTTTTTTACGCCTTCCCATTCCAACTTGATTAGTTCGTCAGACTGAATCTGTGGCGAAATCCAAATCTGTCCCCGATCTATCGCGAAAAATCCCTCAGTGGCTCGAAAACTTTTGTCGAGCGATGTATCCTCGGCTGCTCTGTAATCCATGCAGTAAATTGGTGGCTCAGGGAATGCGACATAAACGCCATCTTGCAAATACGTCGTGTACGGATGCAACTCGGCCGAACTGCAAAAGCTGAATGCCTTCTGCGCGTCGAGCATACAGCGCATGTCGCTCATCGAAACTGGAGTGTACGGAATTTCAACGCAGCAGTGACCGCCGGGAACCATCGTCGAGAGCTTTGAAATAAATCCGCGAGGTGCCTCCAGAACGCTTGCGCCACACGAAAAGAACGTCGCCGAAGCACAAATATAATCGACATGATTCGCACGAAGACATTTGCACTTGGTTTGAAGATCGATCAGTGCGTCCAGCACATAATTTTTGTGCGGATTGACAAGATTTTCGGGTTCGCCGTCCGCCCAGACTGCTCTTCGAATCGCTACTGAAAATTCGGCGTACGTCACACGATTTGCCTTTGAAATTTCTCAATGAAGCCGTATAAAAGGTTGACCCCGCTCTGCGGATCAACGCTCGGCGGGGCTAGAACATAATGAACGAAATTATGCCCAATCCACTCAATAACACCCCTGCCGAAATTTGGAAGCCAATTCGAGGTTATGAAGGGCTCTATTCCGTATCGAATCTCGGACGTTTTCGAAGAGAGATTTCGCCTTGGAGAAAAAAGGTGCGACTCATTGTGACCAGAATCGGACAGCACGGTTATCTCCAAGTCTGTCTCAGTGCTCAAAACGTCAAACGCACTTATATGGCGCACAAATTCGTAGCGGAAGCTTTTCTTCAGCCAGTTCCAGGCAAAAACCAAATTAACCACAAGAACGGCATTAAAACGGATAATCGAGACAGCAACTTGGAATATTGCACTTATTCGGAAAATCTTCTTCACCGTTATCACGTCCTTGGAAAGCCAGCCGCGCATGGCGAGACCCATTGCTGCGCAAAATTGACGACCAAAGATGTAACTGAAATCAGGGACCTTTTCAGATTTGGGTTCAGACAGAGCGACATCGCACGGCTGTTTAATCTGCAACCTCGCCACGTCAATAAAATCGTAAGAGGACTCTTGTGGAAGCATCTCATTCCTCCGACTTCTTCAAAAATCCCTTGGCGACCTTCGGCCTCGTGAAAGTCAACGGTACAGCGATTGGCTCACTCTTTGGAACGTCCGGTACTTGGCCATGAACATTAGCCGCTCCCGCAGCAACTGCGTCGTTTGGGCGGATTGGAAGACTGAGGCTGCTCAGCGAAAACCGATCT
>Ga0134121_10001428_pt1 | contig 22546 bp, 25 predicted proteins | sample KB301_FD_96463 | JGI IMG/M metagenome (GOLD analysis project Ga0134121, IMG submission 96463) | Terrestrial soil microbial communities without Nitrogen fertilizer from Kellogg Biological Station, Michigan, USA - KB3-0-1 | ecosystem: Environmental > Terrestrial > Soil > Unclassified ... | reverse complement strand
GCTCGCCGTTCTTCGCCTTGTATTCGAGCGCCGCGGTCTGCGCCTTGATGGTGATGCCGCGCTCGCGCTCGAGGTCCATCGAGTCGAGCACCTGCTCGGCCATTTCGCGCTCGGCAAGCCCGCCGCACATCTGGATGAAGCGATCGGCGAGCGTCGACTTGCCGTGGTCGATGTGGGCGATGATCGAGAAGTTGCGGATGTGACTCTGCGGCATAAAAGAAAGAGGGTGCCCGCTTGGCTGCGGCACCCTCCTCGGGGCGCTATTTTATTGGATTTGGTCGAGCACCGCCGGATCCAGGCGGCCGTGGCAGAGTTCCCTGCCCGCGCCGTCGGTCAGCACCGGCACGCGATCGCCGTAGCGCGCGCGCAGCGACTCGTCCGTGTCGACGTCGAATTCGTCGAACGGAATGCCCAGTGCGCGCAGCAGGCGTGCCATCTCATCGCACAGATGGCAGCCGTGGCGCCCGAAAAGCCTAGCCTTTATCGGTTAAGCCGGAAATCGTGACGAAGGCCATCGTCTCCCCGCGCTTCACCTGCAGCGTGATGACAGCGCTCTTGTCGAGGCCGGCGAGGAGCTTGTTGAACTGATCGACCGATTTCAGCTCCGTGTGCTGCCCCTTGTGCACCAGCATCAGGAGCACGTCGCCCTTGCGCACGTCGGCGCGCGCGTCGGGCTTCACTTCGGTGACGACGAGGCCGTTCTGGATCTTGAGGTCCTTCTTCTGCTCGGGGGAGAGCTCGGCGACGACGATGCCCAGGCGATTGGCGAGCGCCGGCTCGGGCTTCGCCGGGCGCGGCTTGTCGACCGCGGCGACGCGGTCCTCCTGCAGCTCGCCCACGGTGATCTGCAGCTTCTTCGTCGCGCCCTTGCGGAACACCTCCAGCGGCACCGAGGTGCCGGGGCGGGTCGAGCCGACGATGCGCGGCAGGTCGCTCGAGGACTCGACGCCCTTGCCGTCGAAGCTGACGATGATGTCGGTCGGCTCGACGCCCGCTTTCTGCGCCGGACTCTCCTTCTCCACCGAATTGACCAGCGCGCCGCGCGCGCGCTCGAGGCCGAACGAGGTGGCGAGATCGCGCGTCACCTCCTGGATCACGACGCCGATGCGGCCGCGGGCGACGCGGCCCTTCTCCTTCAGCTGCTTCTGCACGTCGAGCGCCACGTCGGCCGGGATGGCGAACGAAAGCCCCATGAAGCCGCCGGTGCGGCTGTAGATCTGCGAGTTGATGCCGATCACCTCGCCGCGCATGTTGAAGAGCGGCCCGCCGGAGTTGCCCGGGTTGATCGCCACGTCGGTCTGGATGAACGGCACGAAGTTCTCCTGCGGCAGCGAGCGCCCCTTGGCGCTGACGATGCCGGCGGTTACCGTGTTCTCGAAGCCGAACGGCGAGCCGATGGCCACCACCCATTCGCCCACCTTGAGCTTCGAGGGGTCGCCGAAGCGCACGGCCGGCAGCGGCGAAGTGGCATCGATCTTGAGGAGCGCGATGTCGGTGCGCTTGTCGGCGCCGATCAGCTTCGCCTTGAGCTCGCGCTTGTCGGTGAACTTGACCGTGATTTCGTCGGCGCTGTCGACGACGTGCGCGTTGGTGAGCACGTAGCCGTCCTGGCTGATGACGAAGCCCGAGCCGAGCGAGCGGCTCTCGGAGCGCGGTCCCGGACCGGGGGCGGGCTGTCCCGGCCCCGGCTGGCGCGGGATGAAGCGGCGGAAAAACTCGAGCACCTCCTCGTCCTCGATGCCGGGCATCTGCGGCAGCGCGGCGCTGCGCCGCACGGCCTGCGTGGTGCTGATGTTGACGACCGCGTTGCCCTGCTCCTCGACCACGCGCGTGAAATCGGGCAGGTCGCGCTGGGCATGGGCCGCGAGGGCGAACGCCGCCAGCCACAGGGCGGCCAGGGCTTTTACTCTTCTCATGAACGTCTCCTAGTTTTTCTGCGGCCGCCGATATTCGACGGCATTCCCAATGAGCTGCACGCTCGTCGCCGGCGCTTCGCCGACGACCGTCACCCTGTGGTTCGCCACCTGCCGCGTATAAACGTGTATCGCACCCATGCTCGCTAGGCCGGGGCGCTGCGGCTCGCTTTTTCCCGGCAGCGGCTCGATGAACACCGACACCGCCGCGAGGCCGTCGGAATACACCACCTGGCCGACCGGATTCGACTCGCCCAGCCGGCGCGTCAGCTCGACGATCTTATGGAAGCCCGGCAGCTCGCTCGCCAGCGTCCACCCGTCAAGCCGCGCCGGCTTCGCCTGGGCGTCCTCGACGCGGAAATTCGCGCCGGCATGGCGCGATCTCACCATCTCGGGCGTGACGTGGCCGAGGGAGAGCTGGGTGAACGTGAACTGCTCGATCTGGTTGCCCGCCGCATCGACGGTGACCGCCCGCACCAGCATGCCGGTCTTGTGGTCGGCATAAAGCCGGTAGCCGTAGCGCAGGCTGTCCTTCGGCGTGAGCATCACGCCCTGGCATGTGAAGCCGCCGATACGCTGCGTCTCGCCGAGCGCGATGTCGTAGTGCTGCGCGAGCGCGTTCAGCTGGTCGGGCAGAAGCGCGGGGAAACTACGGTCCGCGGTGCGCTTCTCGACCTTGACGACCTTCGCCTCGGGCAGGTAGCAGCGCACGGTATCGCGCGTGCGCACCAGCTCGCGCGGCAGGCCGTCGAGGACTTCCAGGCGCTCGATGTCCGCCGGCGCGAGCCGCGTGATGCGGGAGGTCTCGTTCTTGTTGCCCTGCTGGTAGACGAACGTGCCGCTGTAGGAAAGATTGCGGGTCGCGTCCTGGATCTTGCGCAGCCAGGAGAGCGTTTCCGGCGACTGGGCAATCGCCGCGCCCGCTACGAACGCGAGCGGGATCGAGAGCGCCGCGGCGACGCGCCGGACGTTCACTTATTCGACTCGCCCGGGCGCTCCGCGACGGTGCGCACGTAGGGCACCATGCCTTGCAGCGACACGCGCGGCGAGAAGCCTTGATGCGCGAGCAGATAGTCGTTGGCGGCACTGGTGAGCTGAACCTGGACAGGTGCCATGGCCGCGGGTGCGGGCGGGCCTTGCGCGATCGTGGTCCGCGGCACTTCCGGCTGCGGCCCGAAGGCGAGCCAGCTGACGAGCCCGATGGCCGCGGCGCTTGCGGCAACGGCGTAGGCAACGCGCTGCGCCGGCGTCCTGCCGGGCAGGCGGCCGGGGGCGAGCACCGTGGGCTCTGCCGCGAGCCGCTGCACCACGCGGGCGGCAAAGCCCGCCGACAGCAGGCGCGTGTCGCGCATGCCGTCGCTGATCAGGTGATACATCCGCCAGCTCTCGAGCGCCTCGCCTTCGCCGCGCAGCGACTCGATCGCCTCATCTGCGGCGCGCCCTTCGAGCTCGCCGTCCATCAGTGCCGATATCCGCTCTCTCATGCCCCTACCCGCCTCTTTCACCAGCGCTGGTCTTTCCTAGTCCCCAATAACGGCCGCAACTCGCCCGCGATCGCCTCGCGCGCCCGGAAGATCCGCGAGCGCACGGTGCCGATCGGGCAATCCATGACTTTCGCGATGTCCTCGTAGCTCATGCCCTCGATCTCGCGCAGCTGGATTGCCGTTCTCAATTCTTCGGGCAGCTTTTCGATCGTCGAGTTCACCGTCTGCGCGATCTCGTTGGACAGCAGCACGCTCTCCGGCGTGTTGATGTCCCTCAGCTGCTCGCCCTCCTCGAATCCTTCCGCCTCTTCTGCCTCTACCTCGGTCGAGGTCGGCGCCCGCCGACCCATGGCCATCAGGTAGTTCTTGGCCGTGTTGATGCCGATCCGGTACAGCCAGGTGTAAAAGGCGCTGTCGCCACGGAATGCGGGGAGTGCTCGATAGGCCTTGATGAACGCTTCCTGCGTCACATCTTCGACCTCGGCCGGATCGCGGATGAATCGCGACAGAAGCCGGCCCAGCTTGCGCTGGTACTTCTCGACCAGCAGGCTAAAAGCCTGCTTGTCGCCACGCTGCGCCCGCTCGACCAGCTTCTGGTCGATATCGCGCTCAGACATCGCGTGGCAAGGGCTCCCCACCCCCGGACTTCGCCGTTACACCTGCGGTCCGTTTGCAACGTCTACATGCCATAGACGCGCCCGCTGTTAAATAGTTCGACATCGACAAAGGGGATTGGCTCAGGCGGGCAGTTGCTTCGCCGCCACGCCCCTATCGGACAAAGGCGCGGCAGGCAGGCGGTTCCAGAGCGCCCAGATGCGCAGTCGGCGGAACTCTTCCGGAGCGAGCATGTCGGCGGTGACGAGAAGCGTGCGGCGGGCCGGACTGCGGAGCGGCAGCGCGACCAAGTATCGGGTGACATAGCGCCGTTGCGCCACCTCGGCGGCGAACCTTTCGCCCGACGCAAGCTCGATCGCCGCCTGCGCCCCGCCGACCTCTATCGTCCTAATGGAGCTCGGGGCGGCAAGGAGCGCACGGCTCCAGGCGGTGGCAATGCCGAGCGCCAGCAGCAGCACGGCGAGGAGCGCAGTCAGGGCGCCCGGAATCGCGACATAGGCGGCGAGTGCCGCCGCGCCATGCGCCACGATGATTCCGCCGGCGAGCGCGCGCGAAGGTCTCAGCCCGAGGCGCAGCGCGCCGTTCACACCCGCGCCAGGGCGATGGTGCCGTTGGTGCCGCCGAAGCCGAACGAATTGGAGAGCGCCACCCGGATCGGCATCTTCCGCGCGGCGTTGGGCACGTAGTCGAGGTCGCACGCCGGATCGGGCGTGCGCAGGTTGATGGTCGGCGGCGATACCTGGCCGCGGATGGCGAGAGCGGTGAAGACTGCCTCCACCGCGCCGGCGGCGCCGAGCAGGTGCCCGGTCATCGATTTCGTGGAGTTCACCGCCACCTTGGGCGCTCGCTCGCCCAGCAGGCGCTTCACCGCGATCGTCTCAGCGACATCGCCGAGCGGCGTCGAGGTGCCGTGGGCGTTGATGTAGTCGATCTGCGCGAGGTCGATGCTGCCGTCGCGCACGGCATTGCGCATGGCGCGATAGCCGCCGTCGCCATCTTCCGGCGGCGCAGTCATGTGGTGAGCGTCAGCCGAAGCGCCGTAGCCCACCACCTCGCAGTAGATCTTTGCGCCGCGCGCCTTGGCGTGCTCATACTCCTCGAGCACGACCGCGCCCGCGCCCTCGCCCAGCACGAAGCCGTCGCGCTCCTTGTCCCACGGGCGACTCGCGCTCGCCGGATCGTCGTTGCGGGTCGAAAGCGCGCGCGCCGAGGCAAAGCCGCCGATCGCGAGCTCGGTCACCACTGCCTCCGCCCCGCCTGCGACCATTACGTCGGCTTCGCCGTAGCGGATCGACTTGGACGCCTCGCCGATGCAATGCGTCGAAGTCGTGCACGCGGTGACCATCGCGAGGTTGGGTCCCTTCGCGCCGATCTCGATCGAAAGGAGCCCCGCGATCATGTTGATGATGCTGCCGGGGATGAAGAAGGGCGAGATGCGCCGCGGACCGTTCTTGTCCAGCTCGGCCTTCATCGACTCGATGAGCGGCAGCCCGCCGATGCCCGAGCCGAAGTTGATGCCGATGCGCTCGGCGTTCGATTCAGTTGCCGCAAGCCCGCAATCACGCCACGCCTGCAGGCCCGCCGCCATGCCGTAGTGGATGAAGAGGTCCATGCGCCGCGCCTCCTTCGGCGACATGTACGGCGAAAGGTCGAAGTTCTTCACCTCGCCCGCGATCTGGCTCGCGAGGCGCGAGGGATCGAAGCGGGTGATGCGCGTAATCCCGGGCTTGCCCGCGAGCGCGTTGTCCCAGGCTTCGCTCACGGCGTTGCCGATGGGACAGACGATGCCGAGGCCGGTGACGACGACTCGCCGGCGGTTCACGTGTCGATTTGCCTTGGGTGCGGCGAGGCGCGCTTACTTCTTGCCGTGCGCCTTGATGTAGTCGATGGCCTGCTGGACGGTGGTGATCTTCTCCGCTTCCTCGTCCGGGATCTCGGTCTCGAACTCCTCCTCGAGCGCCATGACGAGCTCGACGGTGTCGAGCGAATCAGCGCCGAGGTCGTCGACGAACGAAGACTCGTTCTTGATCTCGCCCTCGTTCACGCCAAGCTGCTCGGCAATGATTTTCTTGACTGCTTGCTCGATGTTCTCCGCCATGCTCTGTCCTCCGAAAGGGGGGCGTATTTTACGACATATACATGCCGCCATTGACGTGGAGGACGGTGCCCGTCACGTACCCGGCGGCAGGTGAAGCGAGATAGGCGACGGCGGCGGCGACGTCCGCCGCCTGGCCGAGCCGCCCGAGGGGTATTTGCGCGAGAAGAGCGCTCTTCTGCTCTTCGCTCAGCGCGCGCGTCATGTCGGTGTCGATGAATCCCGGCGCGACGCAGTTGACCGTGATGCTGCGGCTGCCGAGCTCGCGCGCGAGCGATTTGGTCATGCCGACGACGCCGGCCTTCGCCGCGGCGTAGTTCGCCTGTCCGGCATTGCCCGACTCGCCCACCACCGAGGTGATGTTGATGATGCGCCCCCAGCGCGCCTTCATCATGCCGCGCATCACCGCGCGCGAAAGCCGGAACACCGCGCGCAGGTTGGTCTCGATCACCTCGTCCCAGTCCGCGTCCTTCATGCGCAGCGCGAGATTGTCTTTCGTGATGCCGGCGTTATTGACGAGGATCGCGATGTCGCCCACCTGTTTTTGCACCTCGTCGATGAAAGCGTCCATCTGCGCCGTGTCGCGCACGTTCAGCACCTTGCCGATCCCCGGCACCTTGGCCGCGCCCTCGGCGCTGGTCGACGTGCCCACGACTCTTGCGCCCTGCTTCACGAGCTCCGCGGCGATGGCGTGGCCGATGCCGCGCGAAGCGCCCGTGACGACTGCGACTTTGCCTTCGAGCATGGTCAGCCTTTCAGGGTCTGGAGCGCCGCTTCGACGGAGGCGCGCTCGGAGAGGCTGAGCGACTGCACGTCGGGCGCGATGCGCTTGGTCATTCCGGCGAGCACCTTGCCGGGTCCGCACTCGACGATGTGCGTGGCGCCCATCTCGACCATCTTCTTGATGGTCTCCACCCAGCGCACCGGCGACGCCACCTGCCGCACGAGCGCATCCTTGATGCGCGCCGGGTCGTTTTCGACCCGTACGTCCACGTTATTCACCACCGCGCATTTCGGCGCGGAAATGGTGACTGTCACCAATTTGCCTTTCAACTTCTCCGCCGCCGGCCGCATCAGCGTCGAATGGAACGGCGCGCTCACCGGGAGCGGCATGGCACGCTTTGCGCCCTTCGCCTTGCAGACCTCGATCGCGCGATTGACCGCCTCTTTCTCGCCTGCGATCACCACCTGGCCCGGTGCATTGAAGTTCACCGCCTGCACTTCGCCGCCCGCCTCGGCGCATGCGGCGCGCACCACTTCGTCGTCGAGCATGAGGATAGCGGCCATCGCGCCCTTGCCTTCGGGCACCGCTTCCTGCATCGACTGCGCGCGAAAGCGCACGAGCGGCAGAGTGTCGCGGAATTGGAGCGCGCCCGCGGCGGTGAGCGCGGTGTACTCGCCGAGGCTGTGCCCGGCGACGAGCTCGGGCGCCGGACCACCCAGTGCGCGCCACGCGCGGTACACGGCATAGCCCGCGCTGACCATTGCCGGCTGCGTGTTCACCGTGAGATTCAGGGCTTCTGCCGGACCGTGGTCCATCAGGTTGACGAAGTCCGCGCCCAGTACCTTCGCGGCTTCGTCGATCACGTTCGCCATTTCCGGCAGGCCGTCGTAGCCCTTGAGCATGCCGACGGCTTGCGAGCCCTGGCCGGGAAAAACCATGGCGAGCTTCATAGGGTCACGAGCGACGAGCCCCAGGTGAAGCCGCCGCCGACGCCCTGCAGGAGCACGCGTTGCCCGGGGCGGATTCTGCCGGCGCGGATGTACTCATCGAGCGCGAGCGGCACCGACGCCGCCGAGGTGTTGCCGTGGTGATCGACCGTCACGACGAGCTTGTCGCGCGCGAGGCCCACTTTGCGCGCGGTCGCTTCCAGAATGCGCACGTTGGCCTGGTGTGGAATCAGCCAGTCGACCTGTTCTAGCGACATTCCCGCCGCCGCGACGGTCTCGCGAGCGGATTCTTCAAGCACGCGCACGGCGAACTTGAACACCGCCTGCCCATCCATTTGCAGGAAAGGCGAGCCGGTGATGTTGCCGCCGCAGACGTTCCCCGGCACCGAAAGGATGCCGGCGTAGCTGCCGTCGGCGCGCAGCACGCTCGCATGGATGCCCGGCTTGTCGCCCGCCGCGAGTACGACAGCTCCAGCGCCGTCGCCAAAGAGGACGCAGGTGCCGCGATCGTTCCAGTCGAGGATGCGCGAGAACACTTCTGCGCCGATGACGAGTGCACGCTGGTACTGTCCCGACCGGATGAAATTGTCCGCGGTGGCGAGGCCGTAGACGAACCCGCTGCACACCGCCTGCACATCGAACGCCGCCGAGCCTTTGACACCGAGCTTCGCCTGCAGCAGGCAGGCCGTGCTCGGAAAGACAAAATCCGGCGTCGACGTCGCGACGATGATCAGGTCTATCGCTTGCGCCTTCACGTCGGCGGCCTTCAGTGCCTGCCGCGCCGCCTCGAGCGCGAGATCGCTCGAGGTCTGCGAGCTTTCGGCGATGTGGCGCTGGACGATGCCGGTGCGTTCGCGGATCCAGGCGTCGCTCGTCTCGAGGCGCGCGGCGAAGTCGTGATTGGTCATCACGCGCGGCGGCAGGTAGCTGCCGGTGCCCACGATGCGCGAGTAAATCATGCCGCCGCCACCGCGAGCTTCGCCATCCGCTGCGCGATGCGCTGCGGCACGTCGTGGCGCACCTCCTCGAGCGCACTGTCCAGCGCATGCGCGAACGCGCGCTTGTCGGCCGAGCCGTGGCTCTTGATGACGATGCCTTTCAGGCCGACGAGCGTCGCACCGTTGTAGCGCGCCGGATCCATGCGGGCGCGCAGCGCGTTGATGACCGGCGTCGCCATGAGCGCGGCCAGCATGTTCCACGGATTGCGCTTGAACTCCTCGCGCAGGAATCCCGTGATCATCTTCGCCACGCCCTCGGAGGCCTTCAGGACCGAGTTGCCGACAAAGCCGTCGCAGACCACGACGTCGGTGGTGCCCTTGTAGATATCGTCGCCTTCCACGTTGCCGTGGAAGTTGAGGCCGCTCGAGCGCAGGAGCTCGGCCGCGCGTTTCACGGTCTCATTGCCCTTGATGTCCTCGACGCCGATGTTGAGGAGCCCGACGCTCGGCTGCTCCTTGTGCTCGACTGCGGCGACGAGCATCGCGCCCATCACGCCGAACTGCATCAGCTGCTCGGGCGTGCAGTCGACGTTGGCGCCAAGATCCAGCACGTAGGTGAAGGTGCCCTTCTGATTCGGCAGCACGGTCGCGATCGCCGGACGGTCGATGCCGGGAATGGTCTTCAGCACGAAGCGCGAGATCGCCATCAGGGCGCCGGTGTTGCCGGCGCTGATCGCCGCCTGCGCCACGCCCTCCTTCACGAGGTCGATGGCGACCCGCATCGAGGAATCCTTCTTGTAGCGCATCGCCTGCGCCGGCGGCTCGTCCATCGCCACGACTTCGCTCGCTGCGTGCACGCGCAGGCGCTCGCCCGCGCTCGCGCCACAGGCCTTCAACTCCCGTTCGATCGGTTCCGGCAGCCCGACCAGCACCACAGCGACGTCGGCGGCGCGCGCCTGGAAGTCGAGCGCAGCCGGCACCGTCACATGGGGACCGTGGTCGCCGCCCATGCAATCGACGGCCAACGTGACCTGAGGCGTTCCCAGCGAGGGTTACTCGCCCTTGGTGCGGACGACTTTCTTGCCGCGGTAGAACCCGGTCGGGCTGATGTGGTGACGCAGGTGCGTCTCGCCGGAGGTGGGCTCGATCGCCACCGCGGGGGCATCGAGACTGTCGTGCGAGCGGCGCATATTGCGCCGCGAAGGCGATTTCTTGTTCTGCTGGACTGCCATTTCAAGACTCCTTTTCGTTAATGCTTGCGCTGCATCATGCCGCGCAGGCCGGCGAACGGCGAATTCATCGCCCGCTCGCCTGCATCGGTCCCCTCGTGCTGCGGCTCGCAGTCCTCGTGCCGGGCCGCGTACGGCAGCGCGAGAATCAGCTCGTCCTCGATGAGATCGCGCACCGACATTTCCTTCCCGGCGACGACGCGATCCGGCTCGTCGACTCCCGCGGGCTCGGCGTCGATCTCGTCCTGCGAGGCCGCCAGCACCAGAATCTGCTCCGTCTGCACGTCGTGCTCTAGCGGGCCGAGGCACCGCTGGCATCGCAACTGCAAGCTGCCACGCACGTTCAGCTTCAGGCTCGGTCGACCACGCGCGTCGCGTACGCCCTTCAGCGCGTATGTCACGTCACCCGCATCGGAGACCAGCTGATCCTTGAGCCGCGGAAAGCTCGCAAGCGGCAGCTTTCCTTCCTGCGTCGCCCCAGCCGTTGCGAATTCAAAGCCGTCGATGACCGGCTGGTGCGACATAAGGGGGCGGATGATATCATCCCCCGAATTCTTCCGTCAAAACAAAGCTATAAGTGACATGCGGGCTTCGCCTCGCCGGCTCGTCCTGGCCTCCACTTCGCGGTACCGAAAGGAGCTCCTCGAGCGCCTTGGGATTGCTTTCGACACGGCCGCCCCACTTGCCGACGAGCGTCCGCTAAGCGGCGAAGACGCCGCGGATACGGCGTTGCGCCTCGCGCAGCTCAAGGCGCAATCGGTGCGCGCCGCGCATCGCGACGCGCTGATCATCGGCTCCGATCAGGTCGCGACCAGCGCCGGACGCATCCTCAACAAGCCGGGCAACCACGCTACCGCGGTGAGCCAGCTCCGCTCGGTGAGCGGAAAAAGCGCCGACTTCCATACCGCCGTGGTGCTGCTCGACGCGGCGAATGGAACGGCGCAGTCGCGCGTCGTGCCCTGCCGGGTCTTTTTCCGGCAGATGGACGACAAGCGCATCGAAAACTACCTGCAGCGCGAAAAGCCCTACGACTGCGCTGGAGCCGCCAAGGTCGAAGGGCTCGGTATCGCGCTCATCGCACGCATCGAGACCGAGGATCCGACGTCGCTCATCGGCCTGCCGCTGATTGCGCTCACCGAGATGCTCGAGCGCGCAGGGCTGGCCGTCGTTTGATCCTCTACGCGATCCCGACGCCGCTCGGCGGCGAGGCGCGGGATGCGCTGCCCGCGCCCGCGCTAGCCACCATAAGAAACATCCGGGACTTCGCGGTCGAGAACGCCAAATCAGCCCGCGCATTCCTCGGCGCCCTCGGCCTGCCCGTGCGCGAATTGAACATCGTCGAGATCGCAGACAAGGCCGATCTCCTCGCGCCGCTGAGAGCCGGACGAGCGCTCGGGCTCCTCTCGGAGGCGGGCTGCCCTGCGATCGCCGATCCGGGGGCGCAACTCGTCGAAGCCGCGCATCGCGAGGGCTTCCGCGTCGTTCCGCTCATCGGACCTTCGTCGATCACGCTCGCCTTGATGGCGTCGGGCCTCGAAGGTCAGCGCTTCGCCTTCTGCGGTTATCTGCCGCGCGAGGCCGGCCCGAGGGCAAAGCGCATCCGCGAGCTGGAAACCCGCTCGCGCCGCGAGCGCGAGACAGAGGTCTTCATCGAGACGCCGTACCGCAACGAGGCGCTCTTCTCTGCCCTGCTTGAAGTTTGTGCGCCGACAACCCGGCTGTGCGTGGCGGCGGACCTGACGCTGCCCACCGAATCGGTGCGCACGCGCAGCGTCGCCGAATGGCGCCGCTCAAAAGGCGCCATCGGCAAGCGGCCTGCGGTGTTCCTGCTCCTCGCCGCCTAGAAGCCCGGCATCCAGGACGCGCGCAGCGCGTATTCCCACAACGAGCTCGCCACCGAAGCGCCGAAGCGCTTCGCGACCTTCTCGGCAATTCCTTCCTTCATCGTGTAGTCGACGATGTCTTCGGCCTTGATGACGTCGCGGGCCACCGAGTCGAGGCTGCCGAAGCCGTCGGCAAGGCCGAGCTCCACGCTCTTCTCGCCCGTCCAGATAAGGCCGCTGAACATGTCGGGCGTCTCCTTCAGGCGCTTGCCGCGGCCTTCCTTCACCACGCCGATGAATTGCTGGTGGATGTCTTCCATCATCCCGGAGATATAGGCCTTGTCCTTCGCCTCGAGCGGCGAGAACGGATCGAGCATGCCCTTGTTCTTGCCCGCCGTGATGAGGCGCCGCTCGACGCCCAGCTTGTCCATGAGGCCGGTGAAGCCGAAGCCGTTCATCAGCACGCCGATCGAGCCGACGATGCTCGCCTTTCCGACATAGATGCGGTCGGCGCCGACCGCGACGAAGTAGCCGCCGGAGGCGCAGATGTCCTCGACCACCGCATAGAGCGGGATGTCGGGATACTTCTTCCGCAGCCGCTTCATCTCGTCGTAGATCGTTTGCGCCTGCACCGGGCTGCCGCCAGGCGAGTTGATGCGCATGATCACGCCCTGCGTGTTCTTGTCCTTGAACGCGGCCTGCAGCGACGCGGTCACCTTCTCCGCGCTCGCATCGCTCCCGGGGGCGATGACGCCGGAAAGCTCGACCATCGCGGTGTGCTTCTTGCCGCTGGTGAAATCGCCGCGGCTCGACCAGTCCATCACCAAAATCAGGATGAACGTGATGTAGGCGAAGGTGAGTAGCTTGAAAAAGATGCCCCAGCGCCGACGCCGGCGCTGTTCCTTCAGCGCCTCCGACGCCAGCTTGGTGACCAGATCGCGTTCCCAGGAACCATTTCCATCAGTCATCTTCGAACCCCGTGAAATAAACCTTGCCGTCGCGCTCTTCCACCAGGACCTTCACCAGCGGCGTGCCGTTGCACGGCCCGCCGATGCAGTGTCCGCTCGATGCGCTGTACATGGCGCCGTGGGTCGAGCAGAGCAGATCGCGTCCTTCCGAATCGAAAAATACCCCCTCCTGCCAGTCGAGTTCCATCGCAACGTGCGAACAGCGGTTGAGGTAGGCGTGCACCCGGCCGTGATACCGAACCGCGAACGCCGGCGCCGCCTCCCCGAAATATTCCACCTCGAAGCGCACGCCGCGGCCCGAATCGGCAAGCGCCTGCGAGGCGCAGATCATCCCTGCTCGTTCAACCATCGGCTGAGTTCCGCGACGCTCGACACGCAGGCGCGCGGCCGGCAGGAACGCAAGCTGTCTTCGGCATGAGCGCCATAGGTTACCGCCAATGCGTCGACCCCCGCGGCGCGCGCCATCTCGAGGTCGTGAGACGTGTCGCCGATCATGAGCGCGCCTTCGGCCGCCACGCCGAGCTCGTCCATCAGCTCGAGCAGCATGGCCGGATGCGGCTTGGGATGCGTCTCGTCGGCGCAGCGCGAGGCCTTGAAGTACGTCTTGAGCCCCGTCGCTTCCAGGGAACGATCCAGGCCCCGGCGACTCTTGCCGGTGGCAATACCCAAAGTTCTTTCCCGGTGGAGAGCCGCGAGCAGCTCGCGCATGCCGCCAAAGAGGCCCATCGTGTGCTCGCTCGCGCGGAAGTGCTCGCGATAGCGCTCGACGAACTCCTGCACGCGCTCCGGCAACAAGTCGGGCACCGCATGCTTGAGCGCGTCGTGCAGGCCGAGGCCGATGACATGGCTCGCCTGCTCTTTCGTCGGCACGGGCAGCCCGACGTCGGCAGCGGCAAGCTGGATGCACTCGGCAATCATGCTCGCGGAATTGATGATCGTCCCGTCCCAGTCGAAGACGAGCAGCCGGTACTTCACAGCGTCTTCGCGAACGCTTGCATGTCTGGCGGCGGGTCTGCCTTGAGGCGCAGTCGCTCCCCCGTGACCGGATGAGCGAATGACAGTCGATGCGCGTGGAGCAAGAGGCGCTTCACCCCCTGTTTGGCCACCGTTCGGTTGAGCTCGAAGTCGCCGTACTTGTCATCGCCCAGAACCGGATGCCCCGCGTGCGCGAGGTGCACCCTGATCTGATGCGTGCGGCCAGTCAGGAGCCTGATCTCGAGCAGGCTGGACTGGGTGCCCTTCTTGGTGACTTTCACCTTGGTCAGCGCGCTCATGCCGCCCTCCTTCACGCTGACACGCCGCTCGCCGGCGCCCGTTACATATTTGTGCAGCGGCTCGCTGATGTCGAAGACATCGCGTTCCGGCACGCCTTTGACGAGCGCTACATAGATCTTCTCCACCTCGCCCTCGCGCAGCTGCCGATGCAGTTCGACCAGCGCGCTGCGTTTCTTGCACACGATGAGCAGGCCCGAGGTATCGCGGTCCAGGCGATGGGCGAGCTCGAGGAACTTGGTCTGCGGGCGGCTCGCGCGGAGCGACTCGATCACGCCATAGCTGACGCCGCTTCCGCCATGCACGGCCACGCCAGCCGGCTTGTCCACAACCAATATCGATGCGTCCTCGTGAACGACCGGAAACTCGGCCGGCCTGGGGGGTGCCTTGGTGCTTGCGGAGACCCGCACGGGCGGAACCCGCACCCGGTCGCCGATCCGCAAGCGATAGTCTGGGCCTACACGCCCGCTATTCACCCGCACCTCCCCGCTGCGCAGCACGCGGTAGACATGGCTCTTCGGCACGCCCTTCAGAGTGCGCAGCAGGAAGTTATCGATCCGCTGGGCAGCGCTCTCCTCGCCGATTTCGACCGTCCGGACCCGCGGCTTGTTTAAGTCATTCATTTTCCGTATGATCTACCGGTCGCTTCGAGTTGCGAGGCACAGGAGAGCCGGCAGTGCCGGACCCTGCAACCCGCCTCCTGCCCGGCCACAGCCGGGCCTGAAGCGCTGGTTAATTTCGCTCACCGGAAGTAGCGATACTACTAGTAGCGCGCGTAGGGTTAGTTCCACACGGACCTCATCGCCCATCTCCAAGGGGCGTTCATTGCGTTTAGGAGTGTTCAGACCGTAAGTCTCCTGCGCGCGCAGGAGAACAAAAAGTGAAGAGGATGTTATTCAACGCGACGCAGCAAGAAGAGCTGCGCGTCGCCATAGTTGACGGCCAGAAGCTCGTCGACCTCGACATAGAGTCGGCATCAAGGGAGCAGCGAAAAAGTAATATCTATAAAGGCGTCATTACCCGCATCGAGCCCAGCCTCGAGGCGGCGTTCGTTGACTACGGCGAGGAGCGCCACGGCTTCCTCCCGTTCAAGGAAGTCTCCCGCAGTTACTTCAAAGACGGCATCGACGTAGGTCGCGCCCGCATCCAGGATGCGCTGCGCGAAGGCCAGGAGCTGATCGTCCAGGTCGAGAAGGATGAGCGCGGCACGAAAGGCGCCGCCCTCACGACCTTCATCAGCCTGGCGGGACGCTACCTCGTCCTGATGCCGAACAACCCGCGCGGTGGCGGCGTTTCCCGCCGGGTGGAGGGCGAAGACCGCAACGAGCTTCGCGACACGCTCGACCAGCTGCAGCTGCCCGACGGCATGAGCGTCATTGCCCGCACCGCGGCGATCGGACGTACGCCCGAGGAGCTCAACTGGGACCTGAACTACCTGATGCAGCTCTGGCGCGCCGTCGAAAGCGCCGCCACCGACCAGTCGAAGAAGCCGTTCCTGATCTACCTCGAGTCGAGCCTCGTCATCCGCGCGATCCGCGACTACTTCCAGCCCGACATCGGCGAGATCCTGATCGACACCGAGGAGATCTTCGAGCAGGCCAAGGCCTTCATGGCCACGGTGATGCCGGGCAACGTCAACAAGGTCAAGCTCTACCGCGACGATGTTCCGCTTTTCTCGCGCTTCCAGATCGAGCACCAGATCGAGAGCGCCTATTCACGGCAGGTGGCGCTGCCCTCCGGCGGCGCGATCGTCATCGACCACACCGAGGCGCTGGTTGCCATCGATGTCAACTCGGCGCGCGCCACCAAGGGTGGCGACATCGAGGAGACGGCGCTCAGGACCAACCTGGAAGCGGCCGACGAAGTCGCCCGCCAGCTGCGGCTGCGCGACCTTGGCGGCCTGATCGTCATCGACTTCATCGACATGGAGTCGCAGAGGAACCAGCGCGAAGTCGAGAACCGGCTGCGCGATGCGCTCAAGTTCGACCGCGCCCGCGTGCAGATCGGCAAGATCTCGCGCTTCGGCCTGATGGAGCTCTCGCGCCAGCGCCTGCAGCCGTCGCTCGAAGAAACCGCGCACATCAACTGCCCGCGTTGCAGCGGCACCGGCTTCATCCGCGGCACCGAGTCGACCGCCTTGCACGTCCTGCGCATCATGCAGGAGGAGGCGATGAAGGAGAACACCGGTGCCGTACATGCGCAGGTGCCGGTGGATGTCGCTTCGTTCCTGCTGAACGAGAAGCGCGCCGAGATCCAGAAGCTGGAATCCCGCCTCAAGGTGAATATCGTGCTGGTGCCGAACCAGCACCTCGATACGCCGCACTACAGCGTCGAGCGCCTGCGGCACGATGAGCTGAACGAGATGGAGCACGTGCCGTCGAGCTACGAGATGGTCAAGCAGCCGGAGGAGCCCAAGATCCCGGGCGCCGAGCAGGCCGAAGCCAAGCTCGAGCGCCAGCAGCCGGTGGTGAAAACCATTACGCCCGCGCAGCCGGCGCCGATCGTCGACGAAGCGTCGCGCGTGCGCCAGCCGCGCCCCGCGCAACCCGCGCCGCAGGCCGTGCAGCCGGCGGTGCCGCCGGTCGCCGCACCCGTGCAAGGCGGTTTCCTTGCCCGCCTGTTCGGCGGCCTCTTCGGACCGGCTCCGGCGCCGACGCAACCGCCTGCGCCCGCGCCGGTACAAGCCCAGCCGCAGCAACAGCATCGTGACCCGCGCCGCGACCAGCAGCAACGCCGCGACCGCGACCAGCGTCGCGACGGGCGGCGGGACGGCCGCGGAGACGGTCGCGACGGCCGTGGCGGCGACCGGCAGCAGCATGGTCGCCTCGAGCAACGGCGCGGCAACGGCCAGCAACGCGACGGCCAGCAGCAACGCGACGGCCAGGGCCAGCGCCACGATCGACGGCCCGATCGCGGGCCTCGGCCCGATCGGGGACCTGACCGCGGACAGCAGCAGCAGCGGCCGCCGCAGCAGGCACAGCCACCGCGTCCTCAGCAGCCGCCGCCGGTGCCCGGAGGTGAGGCGCCTCAGTTCCATCAGCTGGCGCACGAAGGCCAGGTTCCTGGCGCGCGCCCGGAGCGCGAGGGCGAAGAGCATCGCCGCGGACGCCGCGGTGGCCGTGGCGGGCGTGACCGCGGAGAGCGCAATCGCGGCGAGCGTCCGCGCGACGAGCACTCCTCCGCCGCAGCGGCGCTCGCCGAGCAGCAGCGGCGCATCCACGAGCTCGAGTCGCGCGCAGAACAGACACCCGGGGAGGAGCCGCGGGAGCAGCCACGCCATGAGGACCGGCAGCAGCCGGAGCAACCACGCTACGATCCGCCGGCAGCGCCCTCCGCCGAACCGAGGGTCGAGCAGGCCCGCGCACCGGAGCCGCGCGCCGAAGAGCCGCGCATCGACGCCAAGCAGCTGCTGAACGATTCAGGCCTGGTGATGATCGAGACCGATCGCAGCAAGGCGCCGTCGCAGCCCGCGGCCCAGGAAGAGCAGCAGCCCCTGGGCCGTCCCCGCCGCGAGCGGCCCAAGTCGGCGCAGCAGGAAGACTCGCTGGTCCAGATCGAGACTAAGAGGTAACCCGCCTCAGTTCCTGCAGGAGGTCGCGGCACGCGGCCTCCACCAGGTCCAGCACGTGCTCGAAGCCTTGCGCCCCGCCGTAATACGGGTCGGGCACGTCGCGCCCCGCGATGAAGAGCCGTACCTTGTGCTGCGCGTCTGGCGGTGCCATGCGCTGGAGCGCCCGCAGGTGTCCGCGATCCATCGCCAGGATGAGGTCGAACTCCTCGAAGTCGGCGCTCTGCACTTGCCGCGCCCGCTGCGCGCTCAGGTCGTATCCCCTTCCCCTGGCGTGATGCTGCGCGCGCTCGTCCGGCGGACTGCCGACGTGCCAGTCGCCGGTGCCGGCGGATGCGATGCGCAGCTCGATACCTTCTTGCTCGGCGAGATGGCGCAGCACGCCTTCTGCGGTGGGCGAGCGGCAGATGTTGCCGGTGCAGACGAAGAGTACCGAGCGCTTTTTCATCGCTGCCCTAAGATACCGTCAATGCCCAAGCGTTTGCACATCCGGCGCGCTACCCGTCGCGACGCCGCGGATCTCGTTGCGTTCAATCGCGCGATGGCGCTCGAGACCGAGCGCAAGGATCTGTGGCCTCGCGTGATCGGCGCCGGCGTGCGCAACCTGCTGCGCCGGCCGGATTCCGGCTTCTACAGCGTGGCCGAGCTCGGCGGCGAAGTCATCGGTGCGCTGATGGTGACCAAGGAATGGAGCGACTGGCGAAACGGCGACTTCTGGTGGATCCAGAGCGTCTATGTGCGCCCCGAGTACCGACGGCGCGGCGTCTACCGGCGGATGTACTCCTACCTTAAGCAGCTCGCGGCGCGAGACCGGGCGGTGGTGGGCTTCCGCCTGTATGTCGAGCAGAACAACCGGCGAGCGCAGTCGACTTATCGCGCTTCCGGCATGGAGCGCACGCACTATCTCATCTACGAGCACTTGAAACGCGGCGTGCGCTTCTTCACGCCGGTCCGAATTACAACCGAAGGCGCGTCTTCTCGACGACGCCGGAAGGCGCAAAAAGCACGCTGAACTCCGTGCCTTCGCCGTAGCGGTACGACCAGACTTCGTAGCCCGTATCGAAGCGGATCGCCGATGCCGGACCGTAGGCGCCGCGCACTTCGGATTTGCTCTCGCCGACGAGGAGCGTGTCGTTCGCCTCGTCCGCGGCCGTCTTCTCCCCGGGTGCGTCCATGTACTCGAGCACCACTTGCGTGTCGTTCGGCCAGCTCTTGTCGCCGAGCGGCAGCACGAAGGCGCGATCGAGCAGCGCCTCGCAGTCGCAATGCTTCAGCTCTTCGCGACGGCCATTGATGGTCGCGGCGTAGAGCTTCTGGATGGGCAGCGTCTCGCGCCGCGCGCCGGACTTGAGCGTCACGCTGAAGAGCGGCCCGTCGGCGAAGAAAAGGTACTTCTGCTTGTCGCCGCCGCAATAGTCGCGTCCGTTCTCGAAGAAGTCGAAGAGCTTGTCCAGTGCGGAGTATTGCGACACGAGCCCTGCCTCCATGCCCACCTCGCACTCGAGGCGCAGGTCGCCGAGGCGGCGCACGTTGGAGGACAGGCCCGGCGTACGGATATCGGCGCGCCAGGTCATCGTTTCCGCCTTGCGCTCGGACTGCACCACCGCGTCCTCGTCGAGCGCCTTGCGCTCGCGCGGCAGCGTGAACGTATGGTCCGGCGCGACGGTGAGCCGCTGGCTGAAGCTGCGACCGAGGATCTGTACCGGCGCGTGCTCGATCTCGCCGCCGGGCTTGCGCTGCAGGAGCCGGTACTTGAGCGGGCCCTCGGGCGCGAGCGCATGGTCGCGCTCGAAGAGGTCCATCCCCTTCACCATCTTGCGATAGGACTTGTTGACCGGGTTCTTGAGCGCGGTGATCTCGATGCTCATCGTGTCATCGGCTGCCCAGCAGGCGCTCGCGGAGAGCGCGAGAACCGCGACGCTATTCCGAAGCGAGTTCAACCCCAAACACCTTCTTCCGTAGCTCCATCAGCTGGTCGCGCGCGCGAGCCGCTTCCTCGAACTCGAGGTTCTTGGCGTGCGCGAGCATCTTCTTCTCGAGCGCCTTGATCTCGCGGGCGAGCTGCTTCTCGCTCATCGATTCGAAGCGCGCCCCTTCCCGCTCCTCTTCCGCCGCTTCGGCGTCGTAGACGCCGTCGATGAGATCCTTGATCCGCTTCATCACGCCTTTCGGCGTGATGCCGTGCGCCTCGTTGTAGGTCACCTGCTTCGCGCGGCGGCGGTCGGTCTCGGCGAGCGCGCTCTTGATCGAGTCGGTGACCCTGTCGGCGTAGAGGATTGCGGTGCCGTTGATGTGCCGCGCGGCCCGGCCGATGGTCTGGATGAGCGAGCGCTCGGAGCGGAGGAAGCCCTCCTTGTCGGCGTCGAGGATCGCGACGAGCGAGACCTCGGGCAGGTCGAGTCCTTCGCGCAGCAGGTTGATGCCGACCAGCACGTCGAACTCGCCCAGGCGCAGGTCGCGGATGATCTCCACCCGCTCGACCGTTTCCACCTCCGAGTGCAGGTAGCGCACCTTCACGCCGTGCTCGGCGAGATACTCGGTCAGCTCCTCGGCCATGCGTTTGGTGAGCGTGGTGACGAGCACCCGCTCCCTCTTCTTCACGCGGAGACTGATCTCCGACAAGAGATCGTCCACCTGAGTGGAGGCCGGCCGCACGATGACGGTCGGATCAACGAGTCCGGTCGGCCGCACCACCTGCTCGATGATCGCGTCGCCCGATTTCGCGCGCTCGTAGTCGGCCGGCGTGGCAGAAACGAACGTCGTCTGGCGCACCACTTTCTCGAACTCATCGAATCTCAGCGGGCGGTTATCCAGCGCCGAGGGCAGCCGGAAGCCGTACTCGACCAGGTTCTCCTTGCGGGAGCGATCGCCGCGGTACATGCCACCGAGCTGCGGGATGGTGACGTGGCTCTCGTCGATGATCATCAGGGCGTCGGGCGGCAGATAGTCGATCAGCGTCGGCGGCGGCTCGCCGGGCGCGCGGCCGGAGAGATGCCTCGAATAGTTTTCGATCCCTTTGCAGAAGCCGAGTTCCGCGAGCATCTCCAGGTCGAAGCGCGTGCGCTGCTCGATCCGCTGCGCCTCGACCAGCCGCCCCGCGTCCTGGAAGAACTGGATGCGCTCGCGCAGCTCGATCTTGATGGCCTCGACCGCGCGCAGCGTCGTCTCCCGCGGCGTCACGTAGTGGCTCGATGGATACACCGTGAAGCGCGCCATCGGGTGCTGCACCCGGCCCGTCAGCGGATCGAATACCTCCAGCTTCTCCACCTGGTCATCCTCGAGAGAGATGCGGATGGCGTGCTCGGCGTGCTCGGCCGGGAAAACGTCGATCACGTCGCCGCGCACGCGGAACGTGCCGCGGCGGAAATCGAGGTCGCTCCTCGTGTACTGCATGGCGACGAGGCGCGCCAGCACATCGCGCTGCGAGAGCTTTTCGCCTTGCCGCAGGTGCAGGATCATGCCGTGGTACTCGGACGGATCGCCTATGCCGTAGATGGCTGACACCGTCGCCACGATCACCACGTCGCGCCGCTCGAGCAGCGACTTCGTCGCCGAAAGCCGCATCTGCTCGATGTGGTCGTTGATCGAGGAGTCCTTCTCGATGTAGAGGTCCCGGGCCGGCACGTAGGCCTCGGGCTGGTAGTAGTCGTAATAGGAGACGAAGTACTCGACCGCGTTCTCGGGGAAGAACTCGCGGAATTCTGAGTAGAGCTGCGCCGCCAGCGTCTTGTTCGGCGCAAGGACCAGCGCCGGCCGCCCGAGACGCGCGATGACGTTCGCCATCGTGAAGGTCTTGCCCGAGCCGGTCACGCCGAGGAGCGTCTGGAAGGCGAGACCGTCCTCGATGCCTTCGATCAGCTTCTCGATCGCCTCCGGCTGGTCGCCGGCAGGCGGAAAGAGCTCCGCTAGCCGGAAGGGACTGTTGGGGAACTCGAGGGCCACGGTAGAATGCGATTGTTGCAGTGCGAAACCCACCATTTTAGACGATGAACGCTCCCCACTCACCCTCTTTGTTGTCCACGGTGCCGATGGCACCGAGCGATCCGATCCTTGGCGTCACGGAGCAGTACGTAAAGGACACGAATCCGAAGAAGGTGAACCTCGGCGTCGGCGTCTATTACGACGACAACGGAAAAGTGCCGGTTCTCGAGTGCGTCAAGCGCGCCGAGGCCGAGCGCCTGAAGGCCGCCCCGCCCTTCAGCTACCTGCCGATCGACGGTCTCGCCGCCTACGACCGCGCGGTACAGCAACTCGTCTTCGGCCAGGAGTCGCGCCTGCTCAAGGAAAAGCGTGTTGTCACCATTCAGGCGCTTGGCGGCACCGGCGGCCTCAAGATCGGCGCGGACTTCCTGCGCCAGATCACGCCGTCGTCCGAAGTCTGGATCAGCGAGCCGAGCTGGGAGAACCACCGCCAGCTCTTCGAGGCGGCCGGGTTCACCGTGCGCAACTACCCGTATTACGACCCGAAAACGAAGGGCCTGAACTTTCGCGGCGTGCTCGACGGCCTGAACGGCCTGCCGGCCGGCGCGATCGTCGTCCTGCATGCGTGTTGCCACAACCCGACGGGTGTCGACCTCACCGAGCCGCAATGGAAGGAAGTGCTCGGCGTGGTGCAGAGGCGCGGCCTGATTCCGTTCCTCGACCTCGCCTACCAGGGCTTCGCCGACGGCCTCGACAAGGACGCCTTCGCCGCGCGCCTTTTCGGCGAGGCCATGAGCCCGGTGTTCCTGTCGAGCTCGTTCTCCAAGTCGTTCTCGCTCTACGGCGAGCGCGTTGGCGCCTTCAGCATCGTGACCTCGAGCGACGAGGAATCGGCGCGCGTCCTTTCCCAGCTGAAGCGGATCGTGCGCACCAACTACTCCAATCCGCCGACGCACGGCAGCCAGCTCGCCGCGACAGTGCTCGCCTCGCCCGAATTGCGCGCGCTGTGGGACCAGGAGCTCGGCGCCATGCGCGATCGCATCAAGCGC
>Ga0134121_10001427_pt1 | contig 22561 bp, 16 predicted proteins | sample KB301_FD_96463 | JGI IMG/M metagenome (GOLD analysis project Ga0134121, IMG submission 96463) | Terrestrial soil microbial communities without Nitrogen fertilizer from Kellogg Biological Station, Michigan, USA - KB3-0-1 | ecosystem: Environmental > Terrestrial > Soil > Unclassified ... | reverse complement strand
AGTATCAATCCGGTGATACCGCCCGCCACGAACAGCGAAACGAATCCGAGTGCAAACAGCATCGCCGTCGTAAATCGAATTCGACCTCCCCACAACGTTCCGAGCCAGTTGAATGTCTTAACGGCGGACGGCACGCCGATCGAAAGCGTCAACACTGAAAACGCGATCGCGGAATACGGGCTCATGCCGCTGATGAACATGTGGTGGCCCCAGACGAAGAAGCCCAGCAGTCCGATAGCAAAGATCGCGAACACCATCGCGCGATAACCAAAGACCGGCTTACGTGCGAAGGTCGCGAGAATGTGCGACGTCGCGCCCATGCCAGGCAGGATCGCGATATAGACTTCAGGGTGTCCGAAGAACCAGAACAAATGCTGCCAGAGTATCGGCGAGCCGCCGGTGTGCAACGGGAAGTTTGGATTTGACCCGGAAAGCAGACCGCTGACGTAAAGACCACTCGGAATAAAGAAGCTTGTGCCGGCGATACGATCGAGAAGCAGCAGGATGCCGCCACCGAGCAATACAGGGAACGACAACAGCGCGAGCACCGCAGTCGTGAACCATGCCCAGCAGGTGAGCGGCATGCGCATCAGCGACATGCCTTTCGTCCGCATGTTGAGCAACGTGGTGATGAAGTTCAAGGCGCCCAGCAACGAGCCGACGCAGAAGATCGCGATACTGATCACCCAGAGGTTCATGCCGGCGCCCTGGCCCGGTCCGGCGATCTTGCCGAGCGCGCTCAACGGCGCGTAACCAGTCCAGCCACCGATTGGACCAACAGTGCCACTGCCGCCCGTGAATGACTGTCCAAACGCGGCGAACCAGTGCCCAACCGTCGCATTACCTTCGACGACGATCGCCAGCAGGATGACGATGAAACCGACCAACGTTACCCAGAACGAAAGCATGTTCAGGTATGGGAACGCCATGTCTTCGGCGCCGATCTGGATGGGCAGGAAGTAGTTGCCAAAGCCGCCCTGTGGCGCGGTGGTCAGCACGAAGAACACCATGATCGTGCCGTGCATCGTCACCAGCGACAGGTAAAACTCCGGAGTCATCACGCCGCCCGGCGCGCCCGTCGGAAACAGTGTTTCCAGGATGGGCCAACCTTTACCCGGCCATGACAAGTTCAAGCGCATCAGCAGCGACATGATCATGCCGACCAGCACGGCGGCCAGCGCGAGCATGATGTACTGGATGCCTATGACCTTGTGATCAATGCTGAAGATGTACTTCCGTATGAAGCCCGTCGGCGCCGGGTGCCGGTGTACCTCGTGAGTCTCAGCTGACATTTATCATCTCCTCGTTTTCTAGTAGCTCGGCAACTGGTATTGATTCAGCAGCTCGGCGACGCGCGCCTGAAACTGCTCCTGCGGCATAGCCTGTAGCGCCTGAATGTCTGCTTCAGGCAGCACGAGCATGTAGCTCTTCATCTTGAAGTGATTCATCCCACACAGCTCAGCACACGCCAGCTCGTACTTACCGACTTTGTTCGCAGTGAAGTGGACCTTGATCTCCATGCCCGGAACCAGGTCCTGTTTGAAGCGCAGTTGCGGTACCCAGAAATTGTGAATCACGTCTTTCGAGCGCAAGCGCAGCTCGACCGGACGATTTACCGGAATCGCCAGCGCCGTTGTCACCGAGTCATCAGCTGAAGCCGTATCTGATGAATCGAGACCGACGAAATTAAGCGCGCTGTCGTCGATTAGCTGCGGATCGGTACGGCCGAACTTGTTGTCTTTGCCCGCGTAGTGGAAGTTCCAACTGAACTGCTGCGCGACCACTTCAACCGTGTAGGAACCCGCCGGCGCGTCGTGCAGTCTGAGCGATGCCCAAACGCTCTGGCCCATCACGCCGAGGGTAATGAAAACCACTGCGGTGATGACGGTCCAAAGCACTTCAAGACGATTGCTGCCGTGCGAGTAAGTGGCGCGATCGCTCTTCGAGCCGGTGTCGCGATACTTCCAGACCATCCAGCCGAGACCGATTTGTGCAGCCGCGAAAGAAATACCGACCACCACTATCGTGATCAAAAACTGGCGATCGAGGGCTGGAGCATGCTCGGAAATAGCGGCTGGAAACCACCACTTACCGCTCAAGAACATGAGCACTGAGAGCAGTGTGATAATCCAGATAATAACCGCAAGAACTCGTCCCATCGGTTACGATCTCCTTTTGCTAAGTTCAGATCTGTTATTAAGCTACTGTCTATCTATTCAAAACCATCAAGAGAAACAGCAGCGGCAAGTAGAGTACTGACGCCAGCAGCAAGCGCCGCGCTTGTTGTCGGGACATCGAAAATGCCGCTCGTATACTGCTGTAGAGAAATGCCAACCCGAGCACGATTGCTCCCACGAAGTAAACGCGTCCTGACATTCCCATCACGGTTGGTAGCAAGCTGACCGGCAACAGCATCAGCGTGTAGACGACGATCTGTTGCGCGGTAACGCGGCCGTCGGGCTCGACGACGGGCAGCATCAGGATGCCCGCGCGACCATAGTCTTCGCGATACATCCACGCGATTGCCAGAAAGTGTGGAAACTGCCAGAGAAAAAGAATTGCGAAGAGTATCCAGCCTTCGAGACTGACGCTGCCGCGCGCGGCGGTCCAGCCGATTAGTGGCGGTACCGCGCCGGGAAATGCGCCGACGAGTGTCGATAACGTCGTGCGCGTTTTCAGCGGTGTGTAAGCGAAGACGTAACCCGCGATCACTGTTAGTCCGAGTAGCGCGCTCAGTGGATTGACGAGCACGAGCAAATAGATCTCCGCGAGAATCGTGATGCCTGCACCGAAGGCGAGCGCCTCCCACGGCGCCAGTTTGCCCGAAGGCAGTGGACGATTTGCGGTGCGACGCATCAGTCCGTCGAGATCGCGTTCGGCATACTGGTTGAGCGTTGCGATACCAGATGACAAGAGTGCGATGCCGAGCAACGCACGGAATAGTGCGACATAGTCAATCGCGCCGCGCGAAGCGAGTGCGAAACCTGCCGCTGACGTCAGCACGATCAGAAACGTGATGCGCGGCTTGGTCAGCTCAGCGTAGGCCGCCACGCGTTCACGTAACGACAAGGGCGTCCGCTCAACCACCGCGACCGCCGAACTGCGAAGATCAATTGCAAACTCTTCCATCAAGTAAACCTATAAATTAGGAGACAAGCTAAAGCTTGAACTCTGAACTGCGTTTCCAGGTGCGGGTAGAACTCGATACGTCCGCAAGGTCAAAACGATTGTGCTAACAAATACAAGCGCGCCACATGCAACATGCGCCACTGTGATCGAGATCATCGGATTGAGCGGCTGCGGATCTCCAGGCGACTTCAGGCGCGTGACGTAAGCCGCAATCCCGAGCGATAACTGCACGAATAACAACAATAGCGCGATCGAAGCCGGGCGCGTCAGAAACTCCACTTCCTTGTGGCGTTGCAAAACAGTCAAAGTTGCCATGCCGAGAGCGATCGCGACCGCCACTGCGCCGCCGATGTGCGTCAGTACCAGGTGGGTCGGCAGATGCTGATCCCACGTCGCTGAGTGACGCAATGTCGCTCCGATAACGAGTTGCAGAAAGATCGTGACGAGCGCCGCCGTGCAAAGGTATCGCAGCGGCAACCCACCCTTCTCTTCCGGCAACGGCCTCGCTTCCATCCAGCTTCTCGACGTGAAAACCGCAAGACTCACTGTAGTACAAAAGAAGAGCTGCGCGAGCGTCGCATGAGCGCTCGAGACAGCGAGCGGCAGCATGAGTTTCACAGTCAAGCCGCCGAGCAATCCCTGAGCGATCACGGCAAGCAACGCGAAGATTCCGAGCTTGCGCACCCAGTCGCGCCTCTCTTTTACAAGGATGTAGATCATCAACACTATCGTCAGCATGCCGACGGTAGTCGCGACCATACGGTGACCGTGTTCCCAGAACAGGTTACCAACCATCTTTGGAAAGAACTGCCCGTTTGAAAGTGGCCAGTCGTTCGTCGCCAGTCCCGCGTCGTTACTGGTGACGAGCGCACCGGCAATAATTAAGAAAAACGTCGCGCAAGCGACGAAAATAGCAAATCGATTAAGACCCCGGTTCATTCGCGTATTTCAAGTAAAGCAGTTTCACGCAACGGCGCAGCGGCGCAAAGAAAAACCAGCTTGGAGCCCGGAGGCGTTGCGCCTTTGCGTCGCTGCGTGAGAATCTGCTTTCAAACAACAACCTAGTGTTTGTGGACCAATGACGGAAGCTCGAGCGCCGGCATCATCTGCAACGACGGCTTCGTCGAGCTGGTGGCCGCGGCACCGAACGCAAAGTCGGCCTTTGCGGCGCCATTCGCCGTTACGGTCACTTCCATCGTCTTCTCTTCACCGTTCGCGCCGCCTTCTTTCCACGCGACCACAGTGTATTTGCCCGGCGGAACGCCCTTGATCTCGAACGCGCCCGTGTCACTGCTTACCGCGAAGAGCGGGTGCTTCATCACGCCGATGTAACCCTTCATCCACGGATGCTGATTGCATTTCACCGGAACCAGCACTTCCGCGCGCGTGAAGGTCTTCTCGATTGGAGGCGCGCCGTTAGCCTGCGACTGGTTCCACTCGGGATTCAGCTTTGGTGTCCAGTGGATGTTGTGCTGAGTGGCGTCGCTGTTAGTGATATTGAGTTTTTGATTTACCTGGATGCCGAGCACGTGTGGTGCGTAGTGGCAACCATTCTGATCCAGCTTCACCGCAGTCGTCGGTGTCGCCCAACTATAATCGCCGATCTTCTTGCCGCCTTCGACGGTGCCTTCCTTGATATACACGAATGTGTTGGCGAGTTTGCCATCTTTAACGATGGTGTCGTCGGTCATCAGATTAGGATTCTTCTGGCCGCAGACCGGGTCGGCCGTCGTGTCGATCTTCCTTGGAGCGGGGGGTGTACCGTTATATGAGATTACGCCGGAAATGGTCCCCGTTGGACCGCTGTAAGGTCCTGCGTCGGCTGTCGCGTTAGTGTTTGCTGTGCCCTCTTTATGGTCGCCACCACCGCTACACGCCGAGCCAAGAGCTAGCAGAGACAGTGCAATCGATAACACAAGCCAGACTTTTGTCTGCTTATTCATGATCAACTCCTCCAAACTAAGATAACTTTCGCCTTAACTGTAGCACGGAAGCCGTGTCAACACGGAACGCGCTATGGTTCAGAAACTCACTCTCAACATTCGCGCTGCTGACGTTCCGAGCGCCGCGCGTCTTCGAATTCGCACGTGATTCAATCGCTTCTTCTTCGCGCGCGCGTGGTGCTGCGTCGTCGCTGCTGCCGGCGCGGCGGTCGTCGCCGGACCTGCCGCCAGCAACTGTCGCTGCTCATCCGGACTCATCAGGAACATGTATCGCACCAGCAAACGCGCGTGATCGTGATCGTAGCCCGTCGCAGCCGGCGGTTGCGTCCCTAAATTCGCCACCCACTTATCGCCTTCTTTGCGGAACAGTCCACTCGGCATCGCAGTTCCCGGACTGATCTGCGCCGGATCGAGCAACCAGCGGAACGTCCAATCGGGCTTCAAACGCTCAGCCGCCAGCAGGAAGTTTGGCGCAATCGCTTTCGCATCACGCGAAGGATCACCCGTGATATGACACTTCAAACACGGCGTACCAGACGTAAACAACTGCCGCGCAAGCACTCGCTCCTGCGCCGTCAGCGGTTGCAGCGGCTCCTTGATGTACGGATCCTGCTGGCCTGACATCGCCATGAAGAACCGCACGAGGATCTGCAACTCGTTCGGCGAGAAGTTGAACGTCGGCATACGGAACTGTAGATACGGGCGCACACCATTGCGATCCAATCCGGGTTGCGGCAACAAATGTCCGGTCACATTGTTCGCGGCCGGACTCGCACCCGGCTGCGGTGAGCCTGTAGCCGTTGCTTGCGGACTCGGAGACGGCAACGCTGCGATCTGTTGCGTCTGCTCGGGCGTCTTCTCACCACTCAACGACGGATCGTGCAGGAATCGCAGCAACCACGTCGGATCCACACGCGCGCCCTCGCTCGACAGACGCGGCGGCAATAGATCCTTGCCTTCCGGCGTCTGGTAGAACGGCAAGTCCATCACGACTGATCGCTGTCCGACCTGAAGCTGGTGACAACCCATGCAGTTGTACTTCTTGATCACCCACCAGCCGTTTTGAATGTCCTGTCGCCGTTGGTCCTGCGGATTGAAGAAGAGCGTACTCGGTACGTTTGAACCTTCAGCACCGACGCTGCCCAGCAGGAACGTCGTGAGCGCTGTGCGCCATTGCGGCGTCAGATAAGGCTGCGGCATGCGCAGGCGATCTTTCGGGTCTTTCTCTTTACCTTCGTCGTAGATCGACGGCTGCGTGATCTTGTGTTCGAAGAAACCCTTGTGGTTGTACCAGGGCTTCTCTTCCTTCTCCTCCGGACGCAGCTTCAGTGGATCGTGACCTTCTTCCGCTTCTTTCGTCTTGAGCGCGAAGTCGAGACGCTCGATCGGCGTCGCGCCTTCGACGGTCAGCTCTTTACCGATGCGCTGCTCTTCCTCAAAGCCTCTGATCTCGTGACAACCCGCGCAGCCATACTGCTTGATCAAGAGTCGTCCCTTTTCCTTCAGATTTGTATCGTCAACAAAAGCTGCGGATGCATAACTCGGAGGCGAAGAGAGCGAGAAGAGATACGTGGCGATGTCGCGCGCGTCTGCTTCTGATAGACGGAAGTTTGGCATCACCGTCATGTTCTGCACTTGCAGCTCAGCGCCGTCGTTCGGGCACCGCGAGTGCAGTTCGGTGTCAAACTGAAACGGCAGGTTCTTCTTCGCGTAATCGTCGGGCGTCAGATCGCGCTTTTCTTTTGGACAGTAAGGCGCAACACGCTCGCGTGGATTGTGAATCCAGCGCACGATGTAATCGAAGTTTGCCTTTTCACCGACGCGCTGGAGATTTGCAGCGAAGTCACCGCCGATCTTGCTGTCGCCTTCACCGATCGAGTGACAGGCAAGACACCCGCGACTCTCAAAGAGTTCCTTGCCGTGTCCGGCGTTGCCCTGCGCCTGGGTTGGAAGCTTGTTGTCGAAACCTTCCTGCCACAGATACGCGGCGATCGCCTGAATCTGCTCGGCGCCGTCTTTGTCGCGCATGTGTCCGCCGGGGGTGCCTTCAGGTAATGTCCCGAAGCGCCAGAACGTCGGCATCTTTGTTCCCGGACGGAAGCCCTGCGGATTTTCGAGCCACACCGGTAGCCATTCTTTGCGCAGCTTGACGCGAACGTCCTTGAGGTTTGGTCCAACCTTCTTCACGTCCTGCATTTGATACTTCGCCTGCAGGTTCAACTGGTCCACACGCGCGGCCAGCAGGCTGTTCGTCACGCGCAGACTTTCGGCGTGGGCCAAAAGCTTCTTGACCTCGTCCTCGGTAACCTTGTCTGATTCGGTCGACTTCGTGTCGGTCAGGATCTGTTTCTCGTTTGCGGTGATCTGATCCTGAAGTTGTCCGATCTGCTGGCGCGTCGATGCGAGTGCATCGTTCTCGCGATCGAAACCTTCGTAACGATGACAACCCATGCAGCCGCGCTGTGCGAAGAGATCGCGACCGAGATTCAGCGTCTCGGCGCCCTGTGTCACTCGATCTTTTGCATGACACTGCTGGCAACCGGCTTCCGTATTCTCTTTCTCGAACATCGGCCAGAGCCAGAAACGATGCCGTCCGTGTCCCTTCATGTCGCTCGTCGTCGCGCGGCCGTTCCCCCAGTGACAACTCGCGCAACCAAACTTCTCAGGATTGTGTAGCTGAAGGATTTCTTTATTTGGATGGCTGACAAACGCACGCGACATCGCATCTTCTTTACCGCTCGAGGACTTCATGCTAGCGGGCGTTATATCGAGCGGCTCGCGAATGCCGGCGTGACAGACTTCACAACGGTCGACGATGTTGTAAGCGTTGACACTGATCTGATGGCCGAGGATCGAGTAATCGTAATTGGCCATCTTGGTCTTCAAGCCTTCGATGGCGACTGGGCCAAGTCCGATCAGGTGGTTTTTGAGGTACTCGTCTTTCTTCTTACCCAGCTCGGATGGGGTTTTCAGCAGTTCGGCTTTTTTGCCAAGACCTACGGCCTTTTGTTCACGAAGCTGATCGTAAAGCGATTCGAGTTGAGAGTAATTGAACTTCTTTTCCTCGACTGATTTTCCGTCGTCAGAAGGCAGTTCGACAGTTACCTGTTCGGCCCTCTTCGCGTTAGCAGCGTCGCGCCAGCGTTGCTGCGCTCTGCCTTGGGTAGTTTCTACGTTGTAGTTGATGACGGTGAGACGACCGCGCTGGTTTTGGAATGTGTCTGTAATCGCGTCGAGCTTGCGTTGCGCGGATGCTACCTGAGCATCAAGCTGCTGTATCTCTGGTTGAACTGCTTCGCGAGCAGCCTTCTCATCGGCTTCGAGTTGTTGATACTCGGGACTCTCTTTGATCTCTTTCTCGCTCTTGCCGGCGTCGTTCTTGATGCTGTCGAGATAGCGTGTATAGCGGGCGACAAACTCTCGCTGCATTCCCTTCCACGGCCGCTGACCAAACGCTTCGTCGTAAAGCGCCCACGCGATGGAAATCGTCAACAGCAGCGCGCTCACCATCATCCAGCCGCTGGTAGACTTGCTGGCGATCGGATCCGCAGCCGGCAGATCCGCTTCTCTTTTGATTAATGACTCGCGAGGCTCCGGTGATTCAGCCACTATGATCTTCCCTCCACGCTCCTCATATGTTGAACCAGGGAGTTACCCACACATACTTGATGGTTAGAGCAAGACGCAAAATGAGTTTGACCGGCAACGCCAGCAACACGCTCACCGCGAAAAACTGGAACGTCAGGTATTGCAGCAGGCTCGTGCGCGCCAAAAGCTTTTGTTCGAATCCGTTCTTCGGAAACAGGGCGCGGTGAAGCTCAGTTAAACTCAACCCACGCGGCAGCCTGATCTTCTTGAAGTCGACCGTCATCAGCCAGTGAAAGAACAGCGCGCCCACCAGATAGAAGCCGCTGACCACGATCAATCCGAAGATAAACTTGAAGGGATTTGTGGCCAGAAATCCGAGATGAAGTGCTTTGCCGATCGAGCTGGTTGCGATCATGTCGTGCAGGTCGACGTTTTTGTCGAACACGACCGCGTTGTGGTCCCACGTCTGTCCCGGCCAGAACCAGATCCAGCCCGGTCCACGAATAAACGTGCCGATCACGATCAAAACGATCCACATCAGAAAGCCCGCGCCAAACATCCAGAGGGCGAAGCGACGTTGTCGCAGCGTGTAGTAACCGTTGCCGAGTGGATTCGAATCGACGTAGGGAAAGACCATCAACCCGACCATGATGATCGACGGCATCACGACGCCCGCGATCCACGGATCGAAGTAGACCAGCATTTCCTGAAGACCGAGGAAGTACCACGGCGCCTTCGACGGATTCATCGTCAGGTTCGGATTTGCGGGCTCTTCGAGCGGCGCGTTGAGCGTGATGGACCAAATAAAAAGAACCACCGTAACGATCACGGTGGCCAAAAATTCAATTCGGACAAGGTAGGGCCAAACGTGCAGCTCCCGCGCCCAACCTGGTCTCCACGGCTCGACTTTGCGATGGTGCGTCTTCGCCAGTTTAGGATCCGCTTCGAGCTCTTCGATGAGTCGATCGTTGGCGACTGCCTGCCGGATGCCCATCCAGGTGAAGAACGGCACGAGGAAGAGCATGGCGACGATCGGAATGTTGTCGGGCGCCGACGAGATGATCCATAACTGGTGCCAATCCTGGACGTTTACGGCCCAGATCGCGGCGATCACCAGGAGGACTACGAGAATGGTCCACTTGTTGATGAATCTCTTCATAGTGGTTCTTCTGACAGATTTTTCTCCCGCAACGGCGCAACGTAAAGTCTCAGGTTCTATTCTCCCGTTGCGCCGTTGCGTCGCTGCGGGAGAAACCTTTTTACTTCTTCTTTGCGACCGCCTTCATCTCTGGTTCAAGCATCACCGGCGCTGGACCGGAGATGCCTCCATCTTTCCTGATGCGCCAGAAGTGCACGGCCATAAATATCGACGCCACGAGCGGAATGCCGATGCAGTGCCATATATATGAGCGCAGTAAGGCATTCGAGTCGACGATCGATCCGCCGAGCAGTCCGAAGCGCACGTCGTTGTAAGCCGTCAGTCCTAACTGCGGCCCGAACGGACCTTCGTGACCGACCATCGGCGTCGCGCGCGCCATGTTTGTTCCCACGGTTACCGCCCAGAAACCGAGCTGATCGTCCGGTAGCAGATATCCCGTGAACGACAACAGCAACGTCAACACGAGCAGCACCACGCCCACGCACCAGTTAAACTCGCGCGGCCGCTTGTAAGAACCCGTCAATACGACGCGAAACATGTGCAACCAAGTCGTGATCACCATCAGGTGCGCGGCCCAGCGGTGCATGTTGCGGAGTAATTTGCCGAACGGTACGTCGTGCTCGAGATAGAGAATGTCACGAAAGGCGTCGGTTTTCGTGGGGTGGTAATAGAACATCAACAACACCCCTGTAAACGTCAGCACGATGAAAAGGTAGAACGTGATTCCACCCATGCCCCAGGTGAACGGGTAGCGCACCGCGTCGCGATTGATCTTCGCCGGATGCAAGTGCAGGAAGACGTTTGAAAGAATCGCGAGCGAGCGGTTGCGCGGGTCAGAGCGATCGTGTGAAACGCGGAAGATCGACTTCCAGAGCTGCGTGTCCTGCGGATCCTTATATTCCTTCGCCTCTTCGATCGCGCGTTCTTTCAGCGATCCGCCGGTTTCTTTGACCCGCTCCATCAGGCTGCGATTGTCGCCTTCTTCGCCGGTCGTGAGTTGTTTTGTCTCTTTTGGATCGTTATCCATCGGCTTCAATCTGTGGCTTAAACCCTGATGAAAGCGCCATCGTCGTCAAATTCGCTCTTCTCGCCTTTCGGCCATTCGTAAAGCGTGCCGACGTCGACCACGACCTGTCCTTCTGCATCGAGTGTGACCTTCGCGCGATCCATCGGGCGCGGCGCAGGTCCTTCGAAGTTGATGCCCTCGCTGTCGTAGCCACTGCCATGACACGGGCATTTGAATTTGTTTTCACTGGCCTTCCAGTCGGGCGTGCAGCCGAGATGCGTGCAGCGCGCGTAGATGACGAAGAGACGGTCAGACGTTCTCGTCACCCAGATGCGATACTGCTGCTGCCACTTGGTGTCGACGCCAAGCGCGTAATCGTTAGGCGATCCGATACGAAAAATGCTGGAAGGTTCGAGAATCGAGCGCGGCAGAAAGAACCGCACGAACATCAGGAAGAACACCGTGAGTGATCCGGCGACAGTGCCCCAGACCATGCGACGGCGCATCTTGTTTACCGAAGAATCAGAGCTCGTTTCCACGACGGCAGCGGGAGCCGCAGGTTGACTATCCAAGTCCAGACCTCCGTCTAAAACAATTCCGAATTGCCAGGTGTGCGAACTTCCGCGGGTACACTTCGACTTTACTAACAGAGGGCTAGTTATACAACTTCGCCTACAGGGATTCCTCTCTGCGCAGTAAAACGAATTATTAGCTTAAACATGAAGAGCGCCGCACCTAACAAAACAAAATATAATATGGTCGGCGGCGTTATTTATACATAATTCATTAACCTTCTGGCAAGAAGTATCGATGCCGAAAATACACGTCATCATTTATTCGCGTCCCGGATGTCATCTTTGTGATGACGCGAAGGCCGCAATCATGAGTGCTGGATGCAGCGATCAGTTCACTCTTGAAGAGGTGAATATTGAATCTGATGAGGAGCTACTCAGGAAATATAAGTACGACATTCCCGTGATCGTTATCGACGGTGTTGAGACCTTCATTCACCGCGTTAATCCGAAAGAATTTGAAACGCGGATTAAACGGATTTAAATCCGGATTTTTATCCGCGTAATCCGCGTTCTAAAAATGCGTTTGTTGCTGAAGCGCTTCGATGGATTGATATAGCCGGTCCCGCTCGGATTCGTTTGTTGATTGTCTGTAAGCCATGACGAGATCCTTGAGGCCTGCTAATTCTTTATACAATCCCGCGTTCTCGATCGGAGGAGTGAGATAGGAGATCAACTCGGCGTAGGAGCGGCGTTTTGCGATCGAGCCTTCGGATGGGTTGTTGACGCTGTAGATGTAAAAATTCGGAAGTTCTTCGATCAGACGATCCGGCCAGCATTCGCCTGACAGTCCGATCTGTTTGCCCGGCATGAACTCCATCGCGCCGTGCGTACCGAAGTGAATCACGCCATCGGCTTTGAAGACTTTTGACAGGAAAGTATAAAAGGCCATGAAGCCGTGATGCGGTGAGCCACCGCGCGCCATCATTAGCCGCATCGGATCGCCTTCGAAACCAAATGTCGGCTGCACTCCGATAAAAACGTTCCCTAACTGCAGGCCCTGGATTAGTAACTCTTTACCGAATGTATTGATGGCGCCGGGCGCCGTGCCCCAGTCGCTTTCGACTTCCCTCACGTAAGGACAAAGCTGTCGATACTCTTGAACGTTCATGCGATACGAGATGTTGTCGTTAACTTTCTCGCGCAGATCGTCCGCGGAATCGGGAAGCTCGACTCGATAACCTTCTTCATCGAGACGTTTGAGCACGTCGAACACGCCCGGAAACACGTCAAGGTCTGCGGCTGTGCCGATGTTTCCCTTGTTTGGTGGAAAGCAGAACAAGACGATCGCGAGCTTTACGTCTTTGCGAGGAGCGGTTTGTAACGTGTTCCAGCGCTTCAGGCGTCGAGCTAATCGTTGACAACGATCGTCGAGTGCGACGGGCTCCTGGCCGCGTGTTGGAATGCCGCCGTAGATGAACGGCTCTGTGGCGCCGTCGATCTCGGGAATCGCGATCTGCATCCCTGCCTGGACCGGATTTAAGCCGGTTTGCGAATCGGACCACGCTTCGATTGTTTGCGTGTCGAGGCTTACGGCCGAGCGATACGGAATATTCAACTCGCGCAAAAACTCAGAGGCCGCGGCGCTGTCGTTCATCGCGGGCCCGCCAACAAAACTGAAGCCGGTCAACGAAACGATTTGACTGACGCGTGCCTTCCCCGTCTCGACGAAAAACTTCGAGACTGCTTCGCGATTGTCCATGAGCGTCGCGATAGCGGGGACGACGCTCAGTCCTTCCGCTTCGATCGCGTTGATGAGCGCGTCGTAGTGTTTTGTCGTTTTGCTGATCACTTGCGGACGCATCAGTAGCAGTCCGATCGTCGAATCGGGATCGAGCGGCTTGCGATACCACTTGCGATACTCAGCGAACGTTTGAAACAACGTCTTTGCGCTCGGATGATAGATAGCCACCGAAGGCATCTGCTCGGGTTTCGGTACGCGGATCTGCTTCAGTCGCTCGTCGCCAACGTACTGAGTAATCGAGAAAAGCAGCATCGACTGGATGTTCTTCGGTGTCGGCTGGAGGAAGTAACAGAAGAGATACAGGTAATTCTTCGCGTCGGTTAACGCGCCGGCTGTCGGCACAAACTTGAGAATACCCGGCAAGCGATCGACGAGTTTCAGATACTGCGTGTGCTTGTCCCGAGACTTACCGCGGCGCGCGTGATTGCCGACCCACGAGCCGACCGAGCGCAGCAGCTTCCCGCCTTTGCCGTTTTGTTTACCGAGCGTCGAGATATCGAGTCGCCCCATGCGCGTCCGGCGCATAAGCTCGGGCATGCAGTTAATAACCACGACCGCATCGTTTCTCACCTTATCCAGTGCGGAAACAAGGCGCGTCGCATTCTCGCCATCCATCACGTGAATAACGAAAACGATATTTGATTTTTTGAGATCCTCTTCGACATCGACCCACTCGCGATCGGAAAGCGGCGATCCGAAGTTGTGCGCGGCCACACGGAGATCGAGTTTGTGCGCACGATTAATCTCCCGCTCAGCCTGCTTCAGCGGCGCCAGTAAACTCGAACCGACATATAAAACCGTGATTTTCAATCCGTGCTATCCGTGGCTAAACAACTCCCTCTAATTGATCCTCGAGGTCCCTGCTAATCTCACGCAATTTATCCAACACGCTCGCCTCAACGTCCCAGTACCCGCGCCCGTTCGCCTCCAACAATCTTTGCGCGAGCGAGTGTGCCGAGTGGGGATTCAGATCTCGCAAACGCTCGAGCATCTGCTCATCGAACAGAAACGTGTTCGCCACTTCCGTGTAAACCCAATCATCAACCGCATCCGCCGTTGCGCTCCAGCCAAACGTATTCGACACATGGTTCTCGATCTCCGCCACACCGCGAAACCCATGCTTCAACATTCCTTCATACCACTTCGGATTGAGCGTCTTGGCCCGCGTCTCCAAACGCACCGTCTCTTCCAGCGACCGAATCTTCACTTCACGCGACAAACTGTCAGACAGATAGATCGCGGGCCGCGCCTTCGCACGCTTCTCCACCGCCTTCGACACACCACCGAGATACTCAAAATAGTGGTCCACATCGGTCAGACCGATCTCGAAGGTGTCGATGTTCTGGTACGTCGCCTCGACACGCGAAAGGGCACGGTCCATCGCGACCCGCGCTTCCCTTCCTTCAAACGCACGCCCGGTGGAATCGCGCCCGTACGCAAAACACTTTCGTGTTACGAACAGATCGCCGAGGGTCTCCTCGCGGTCCCACTGCGAATCCATCACCATAAAGTTCACATTCGTGCCGTAGTTTCCTGGTGCATTCGAAAACACGCGCACGGCAGCGTCGTCGAGATCGCAACGGTCCTGCTCGACCTGCTGCAAGACGTGCTTGCGGACGTAGTTGAGTTCGAGCGGCTCGTCGAGTTGGGCCACGAGCCGGACTGCCTTATCGAGCAGTTGAACAGTCGGACTAAACAGATCGCGAAAGATGCCGGAGACTGTCATCACGACGTCGATGCGTGGTCGACCGAGCTCAGCAAGCGGAATCGCCTCGATACTCGTGGTCCTATTAAGTGCGTCGCGAACTGGACGGGTGCCGAGCAGCCAGAGCGCCTGGGCCACGCCTTCGCCCTGTGTTTTGATGTTATCGAGTCCCCAGAGCACGAGCGCCATTGCTTCCGGATAGCGGCCGTTCTCGTTTTTATATCGATCGAGCAAGCTGTTTGCGACCGCCTCGCTGCGGGCAAAGGCCGCGGCAGACGGCACGCCGTACGGATTGATCGCATGCGTGTTTCTGCCGGTCGGAAGAATGTCGGGATTTTGAATGATGTCCGCGCCGGGGCCTGGCTCAATGTACTCACCACGCAAGGCCCGCACGAGTGAATCGATCTCATTATTAGATTGAAGTTTGGTGCAGACAGTCTCAAGTAAATTGAAGACAGGCCGTGAAGCTTCGCCGGTCAATCTCACGGCCGCATCGACACCGTTCTCCAGAAACACTCGTACTGCGTCATCGAGTAGTTCTTCAGGTATTGCGCGCGCGCCAACTTCCGGACGATCAAATGATGCGATCATCTTCAGCAGATCCGTTTTCTCACCCGCGGATGAAGGCCGGCCAAAGACGTGCAGACCGGTCGGTATCAACCGCTGCTCGATCTCAACGAGTTGCTCGTAAAGCGCGAAGATTTTCGCGTCCCGATCAGTATGGAGGTCTTTCGGCATTAAGAAAATTTCCCCCGCAGCGGCGCAATGGCGCAGCGGCTTCGTTGCGCCGCTGCGCCGTTGCGGGAGATGTTCTTCGTTACACAGCGGGCGCGATTTTTACAAACCGCGCGTTCAGAATACCTGCGAGACGCCGCGTCTCTTCAGCGGACTCGAATTCTCTTTGCGTATCTACAACCACAACTCGCGCCTTGGTTCGATGTAGCGCGACAGTGAGTTCCCTCAACTCCGACTCGATTTTCACTTGCCGGAACGCGCGCAGGTTCAGACCACCGCGCCTGAGTGGCACGTTCGATCGCCCGTCAGTAAACAGCAACACCACCGTCTCGCCAAACTTGTTCCCAACCAACTCGAGCAACTCAATCGTCGTCACGAGCCCTAATCCGAGCGGCGTGCTACCGCCCATTCGCAGCGAGTCGAGCACGCGCCGCGCACGCAGAATACTTCGCGACGGAGGTAGATCGACATTCGCTGTCGTCCCATGAAACGAAACGATCGCCACGCTATCGCGATTCAGATACGACTTCCGCAGCAACTTGAGAATCGTGCTCTTCGCCCGCGCGATACGATTTGCCGCCATGCTTCCGGACGCGTCGATCGCAAAGACAAACAACGTGCCCTGCTTGTGTTTGAGAAGCTTGTAACGCAACGCTTGCGAACTCATCGGCGCCAGACGCTTTTCGAAACTCACGAGCGCGCGCAGCGTCGCGTCGAGAGCAATACGAGCGCCCGAGCTTTTGAACGTGACCGCACGCGTGTACCGGCCGCGCTGTTGGACCAACGCCGCCTTTCCTCCACTCGCACGCCGGCTCAACGACCGCGACTTGTCCGCACGATCGGTCGATCGCATTTGTTCCTCGAGCTTCACCTCGCCCGATTTGCGTTCGACCGCCGGCGGCGACAGCACATCAGCGTCATTCGGTCGCGAGCTTGCTCCGGACGCAGAACGACGCTGTCGGGGAGCGTCTTTGTTCACTTTGCCCGGTCGGTCGAGGTTTTGAGTATCACCGCCACCGTTCCCGCGCGACTGTTGTTGCTGCGGTGGACTCGGAAACACTTCATCAACTGCCTGCTGGATCTGTTCGCTCGTTGCTGTCTCATCTAAAGCATCACGACGCAGACGATGTCGCAGCGCCATCGCTGAAACACGCTTCACATGATCGTCTGTCACAGCGCGACGGCCTTCAAACGCCGCGAGTGCACGTGCCGCACGCATGATCGTCAGCTCACCACGATGACCATCGACCTTCAAATCGGCACAAAGCTGCGCGATCCGTTCCAGCACCGGCCGCTCAACGGTGATCTTATTGAGACCCGCGCGTGCGCGTGTGATTCGTTTGCGAAGTTGCTCCTGGTCCGCGTCATACGACTTGCAGAAAGCCTCACGATCACGATCGTAACCATCACGGCGCTCGATGATATCGATACGATTCTGTAAATAGTTTTCAGTCGTGACTTCGGCGTGCAGTCCAAAACGATCGAGAAGCTGTGGTCTAAGCTCGCCTTCTTCAGGATTTCCCGAACCGATCAGCACAAAACTCGCCGGATGCTCGACGGAAATACCTTCACGCTCAACTTTATTGATACCGGTCACCGCAACGTCGAGTAAAAGGTCGACGAGATGATCTTCCAGCAGGTTTACTTCGTCGATGTAGAGAAAACCACGATTCGCACGTGCAAGCAGACCGGGATCGAAAGCCTTGCGACCGGCAGACAGCGCCCGCTCGATGTCGATGGTCCCACAAACTCGATCCTCCGTCGCACCGAGAGGAAGCTCGACAACCGGCACCGGCATCTTTTTGGAAGTGATCTCAGATCCACGACACTGATCGCACCGCTCTTTCGGATCGCAGTTATAAGGACAACCAGCAACGACGTCGATCTGCGGCAACAGATCCGCGAGCGCGCGCACCGCAGTCGACTTCCCTGTGCCGCGATGCCCCATGATCAAAACACCGCCGATCAGCGGGTCGACAACGTTCAGCAGCAGGGCGAGCTTCATCTCATCCTGCCCGACAAGGGCCGTAAACGGATAATTTTTTCGGTTTAGTCTATCCACAGATCACACAGATTACCTGATTTCAAATATCTGTGTAATCTGTGGATACAATTTTCTTGACTTTGATCCTAAACCGGACTAGAGTGCGGCCCTCCCGACTTTCAAGTACTGCCCAGCTAAATTCGATTTACTTTTCGAGCAGAGACCGCGCCTCTACTCTCTCTCTCACAACTAGGGCTAAGCCTTGGTTTGCTTGTTACGTGAGGGGACTCATAACTCTGGTCGAACCCCCTAAGACTCGAGCTGCCTCTGTACCAGTCCAAGCAGGGTTTTTCACCAAAACTAGAGCAGAACTGTGCAGTTTGCCGACGGGTGAACTGTAGGTTTTGTGTCGCAACCCGTTTGTAGCTCCTAGGAGGTCAAAGTCAAATGAGGAAAGTTCTACCTATCCTTACGCTTGTTTTGTTCGCGGTCGCGCTCTTCTTACCCCTGAGCGAGCCCCAGCCTGTCATCGGTCAAGCTGCAACCGAGGCACTGACCACTGACAACGACGCCAAAACCGATGACCTGTTCAACGGCTTCGGCGCCAAGGGCACCCCGATCGTAGAATGCGTCAATGAACCTGTAGCACCCACCGCGCGCGGGAACGGCAGATTCGAAGACAACAAATTTATCTTCTCGGAACGCGAGACGATCGAAGATGGCCTTGGACCAACGTATAACGACGTAGGTTGTGTTGAATGCCACCAGTCAGTTGATGTTGGCGCTTTTGGTCAGCAAATGGAATTCAGGGCCGGTCACATTACAAACGGCCTGTTCGTCGATGCACCCGGCGGGCAATTGGTTCATGCTCGCGCGACGGATTCCGATATCGTCGAACATATCTCCACGGCTGAGACCGTGAAGGCATTCCGTGTCACGCTCAGCACCATCGGCGATGGTTTCATCGAGTGTCTTTCAAACACATCGCTCCAGAATAACGTCGCTGCTCAACCACTCGCACAACGTGGAACTCTCTCGCAAGTTCCGGTAACCGAAGCAAACAACACCCTGCGCATCGGACGATTCGGCTGGAAAGCTCAACACGCGAGTCTGGTTTCGTTCGCAGGCGATGCCTATCTCAATGAAATGGGCATTACCAACCCGTTTGACGGTTCTGGGGGAACACAGGAGAACCCGGCCAGCACTGCTGAAGGTGTTATCAACGTAACGTTCCCGTCGCCTTTCGATCCAGTTCCGGATCCGGAAGATGATGGAGATGATGTGCTGGCGTTTGCTGACTTCATGGCGGCAACGCGCGCTCCCGGTCGTCAGAACCCGATTCCGGCGGCTGCCACGCGTGGCGATTCGCTCTTCAACGCGGTTGGCTGCAATGTTTGCCATACCCGCACGTTCACCACGGCAGCACCGGGAACGCTCATCAATGGTGGCGCGTTCGCAGTTCCGGCAGCTCTCGGCAACAAGATCATCCACCCGTTCAGCGATTTTGCGTTACACAACATCGGCACGGGTGATGGTATTGTGCAAAACGCCGGACAGGGATCGGCCAATCAAATTCGAACGCCGCCGCTTTGGGGCATTCGCGGACGCAACAGGCTCATGCATGAAGGCCTGAACGTGACGATATTTGACTCGATCCAACTGCACGCCGGACAGGCAACCACGGCCAGGAATAACTTCAACGCCCTGACCGCGGCGCAACGGAACGATCTCATTGCTTTCGTGTTGTCGTTATGATCTACTGGCGGCAGCCGAACTGACGAGGCACTATCCCGAAGCTCGCTGGACCATGTCCGGCGGGCTTCGTTTACAACATTGATCAAGCTTGGACACGGTCAGTACCACCCGCTACCGCAGGTGGTACTGACCGTGTCCAACAGACTCCTTTATTCGATCAAGAGGTTAATTCAAATGCGAACTCTGATCCTCTGCGTCGTAATCGCATTAACTTTTTGCGCATGTAGCTCATCAAACCGTCCGGCGGTGGAAGCTCCGCCAGTCGCTTACCAGCCCAGCCCTCAATCGACGCTGCCGGTACAATTAACTTCGGTCGCAGACCCGAAACAGTCCGAAGTACAGGAAGCCGTCAAACGAGTCTTCAAAGACGCCGCCGTTGTCGACACCAATTACAATCCAAGCTTCCTATCCGGCGACTTCAACGGCGACGGCTCACAGGATCTCGCCGTGATTCTGAAGCCCGCGAAGCTCGATTTGATGAACCAGGAATTGCCGCCGTGGCTCGTGCGACAACCACGCAACCACAAAGCGGCTCGTGCTCCCGCACCGATCGAGAAAGACGAGACCCTGCTCGCCGTTATTCACGGCTTTGGCGCCAATCACTGGCGCGATCCTGACGCAACCCAAACATTCGTTCTGAAAGACGTGGTAGGCCAGAATTTGAAAGTGCAAAGTCTGAACGAGTTTGTCACTGCAAATAGCGGCAAGAAGCTACCGAGACCACAGGGTGATTTGATCGGCGAAACGGTTGAAGGCACGGTCGGCTATCTTTATTACGCGCAGGCGACATATTCGTGGTACGACCCGAAGACGTTCGATCCCAATGCCGGTGCGCCCGGTGTTTTTCACAAGTCACGCACGATGAAATGAGTACGAGGAGGCTGATAATGAGCACTGTGAAACATTCTATCCGCGCACTGATCCCCGCTCTGATAATTGTCAGCTTGACTGCGATCGCTGCCCACGCGCAGGACGCGCCCAACGTCGCGATGATTAGTGCTGATGAGCTAAAAACAAAAGTCACAAGCAATCATCCGGTCACGATAATCGACGTTCGCAGCTCCCAAGGTTATGCGGCCAGCTCGACCACGATAAAAGGCGCGCTTCACTTCAAAGTGCGAAAGTTGAAGTCGCGTCTCACATATCCGCCATTCAAAGATCTCCCGAAGGATCGAGAGATCGTCACTTATTGCGCGTGCCCGAAAGATCAATCAAGCATCGCCGCGGCGCAGATCCTGCAGGCCGCCGGATTCAAGCGCGTGAAGGTTTTGCAAGGCGGCTGGCAGGAATGGCTGCGCGTGAGCGGTCCCGTCGAGCCGCGAACGAAAACTGACTAACCGCCCTCAATCCGTTACAATCGCGGCGGAGGACGACAAAATATTAGAGGTCAGTAAGCTCGGCTGCGTGCGCGGAGATCGCAGGCTTTTCAGCGGACTCGATCTGTCAGTGTCTCCGGGAACGTTCGTCCAGCTCACCGGACCAAACGGAAGCGGCAAAACCAGTTTGCTCCGGATTTTGTGCGGGCTTCTCACTCCGGCTGAAGGCAAAATTAGCTGGAAAGGTGCGGATATTCGCTCATTAGCTGAGGAATATGTCGCGCAGGTGACTTACCTCGGGCATCGTCACGGAATAAAAGACGAGCTGAGCGCCGTTGAAAACCTGAGAATTTCGAACGCGTTGAATGGCGTTTCGGTCAGCAAAGAACGGGCGGCAGAGGCTCTTGGACAGATGGGATTGGCTGGTCGTGAGTCGCTTCCGGCACGAATGTTGTCAGAAGGTCAGAGACGAAGAGCCGGGCTCGCGCGTCTTCTTGTTTGTGACACGAAGCTCTGGTTGCTGGATGAGGTTCTGACCTCGTTGGACAAAGGCGCCGTTTCGCTTGTTAGATCTTTGATTGAAAACCACGTAGCGGGTGGCGGTATTGCGATCGTAGCAACACACCAGGACCTTGAGTTGCCGGCAGGCCACACCAAACGACTCGAACTCACAACGTGAACGCACCTTCGAGCTTATCGATGTTGCGCTGGATCGTTTGGCGCGATCTGATGCTGGCGTGGCGCCGCCGCGCTGACATGCTGTCGACGGTTTTCTTTTTCGTGATCGTGGTCAGTCTGTTTCCGCTCGGCATTGGGCCGGAGACGCAGTTGCTGCGAACGATCGCGCCGGGTGTGGTTTGGGTGGCGGCTTTGCTGGCATCGATGCTTTCGCTCGGAAGGCTGTTTGCGAATGATTACCAGGACGGCACACTCGAGCAGTTGTTACTGACGCCGCAGCCGCTGTTTCTTGTGGTGCTGGGAAAGACGCTCGCGCACTGGATCGTTGCGGAGTTGCCGCTCGTGTTGATTGCACCGCTCGTGGGAGTGCAATTTGATCTCAGTCGTGAGACGTTGTGGATTCTGTTTGTGAGTTTACTGGTGGGCACGCCGGTGTTGAGTTTGATTGGATCGGTTGGAGCGGCATTGACACTCGGACTGCGTGGGGGCGGCGTGTTGATCTCTTTACTCGTGTTGCCGCTTTACATCCCAGCGCTGATCTTCGGCGCGGGTGCGGTTGAAGCGAGCGTGATGGGGACGAGCCCGTCGGCGCACCTGTCGCTGCTTGGAGCGTTTGCGATCGTCTCATTGCTTTTTTCACCGTGGGCAACCGCCGCGGCATTGAGAATCTCTTTAGAATAGGTCTTATACGTCCTATAGTCCGGTGTTTTAAACTATGAACCTCTATAAATACGCATCTCCAGCAACGTTCTATCCGCTCGCGGGGAAGCTGATCCCTTGGTTCGCGATTCCCGCTGCACTGCTCTTCGCCACCGGACTGTTTGTCGGTTTCTTCATCGCGCCAACCGACTTCCAGCAGGGCGACGCCTACCGAATCATCTTTATTCACGTCCCGGCAGCGTGGATGGGAATGTTTCTTTACGTGCTGATGGCGATCTACGCAGGTATAGGTTGGGCTTTCAACGCGCGCCTCTCGTCGATGATGGCATCGTCACTCGCGATCACGGGCGCGATGTTCACAGCGATCTCTTTGATCACGGGCGCGTTTTGGGGCAAGCCGACGTGGGGCACGTGGTGGGTTTGGGACGCGCGCATGACGTCAACGCTCATCCTGCTCTTCCTTTACATCGGATTCATTTCACTCCAGGCAGCCATTGACGATGCACGTCGCGCAGATCGCGCGGGAGCGGTGCTCGCGCTGGTCGGTGTGATCAATGTTCCGATCATTTACTTCTCAGTGCAGTGGT
>Ga0134121_10001426_pt1 | contig 22569 bp, 20 predicted proteins | sample KB301_FD_96463 | JGI IMG/M metagenome (GOLD analysis project Ga0134121, IMG submission 96463) | Terrestrial soil microbial communities without Nitrogen fertilizer from Kellogg Biological Station, Michigan, USA - KB3-0-1 | ecosystem: Environmental > Terrestrial > Soil > Unclassified ... | reverse complement strand
CGAACCCCGAATTCTGAACTAAGAATTCGGGGTTCGCGTAGCACGCCCCCGAATTACCCCCGGCCCCGAATTACCCCCCGCCCCGAATTACCGAGGTGTCTGACCCTGAAATTTCACGGCTAAATTCCCCTGAATTCCCTCTTTTCCTTACTGCAATTAAACCTTTTCCCGCTCCGCGCACTCCAACCCTTCAGCTGGGAGTTCTTAACAACGTTTAACAATTGACAGGACTACCCTCCTGTCTAACCAGCTCAAGAAAGGAGTGATGGTTTTCATGGCCAATGCAGAGACCTCCAGGCTGTCTGAAGCAAGAGAGCGTCAGATGCCGTCTCCACTCGATCCGGTCCGGTTTTCGACCGGAGACTCCGTTTGTGTGCGAGACGGCCGGCGGTCGCCTCTTGGGGGACAGTCCGGCAGAATTGTTCAAATTACCCCCGGGGACCCGTGCGGTCCCTACCTTGTGCAGTTCCGTAGCGGTCTCCAATTTCGGTACTGTGAAGACGAACTCGTCGCTCTGACCTCCTAAATCTCGATTCGGCAGCCACATCGCTGAATCCTGCCTTTTTTCGTGCATTTGCCCTGCGGCGCCGCTCGGTGCCGCAGGGTAAACTCCTTCCTTCAAAACTATTCACTGAACCTTCGGACTGCAGGGAGCGTCTTGCAGGGAGAAGATGGATGAGCGGCTGCGAATGAGCGGAGCGAATGTGAGCCCGATAGGGCGAAACCATCAAGTAATGCAAGCCCGCGCGAAGCGTGAGCGCGGTAGCGCGAAGCCTTAAGTAATAGGGCGCAGCCATATTAAATGGATGATGCCGGATGATAGACGAATCCACGAATTGGCTGACGGACGCTAGCGTCACCATGGCACGGGATCAAGAGTTGGACCGGGAATTCGAGGCCCGGCTCATCGAATCCTCGACGCTGGCGTTCCGAGTCGCCTACGGCGTTCTCCGACATCGTGAAGACGCCGAGGACGTAGCGCAGGAAGCATTCGCGAAGGCCTATCGGAGCTTTGGCCAGCTGCGCGAACGCGATCGGTTCCGGGCATGGCTGGTGCGCATGACGTGGAGGATGGCGATTAACCGGTTGCGGTCGGATCGCCGCCGGATGGTCCGGGAACAGGCTCCCTTAGAAACCCTGTCTTCAACAACAGCGTCCGATGCCTTGGCGGTAACCGAACGGACCGCCAGGCTGTGGAAGGCGATCGATGCTCTGCCGGATAAGCTTCGCGTCGTGACAGTCCTGGCAGGCATTGAAGAACACGATATTCGAGAAGTCGCTTTGTTGCTGCGCCTGCCGGAGGGCACGGTGAAGTCCAGACTGTTCCTGGCCCGGCAGCGTTTGAAGGAGTTACTGCAATGAATGACGATCGGCTGAAACGCGAAATCGAAGAGGCGCTGGCGGTGGAACCTTCCCCGCACTTTGCGGCCCAGGTCCGGGCGCGCGTCGCAGAAAGCGCTCGGCCCTCAGGGGTTTGGATTCGATGGGCAGTCCCGGCAGCGGCGTTCGCACTGGTGGCCCTTGTGACGGCTGTCCTGTTCCTTGAACTGAAGGAGACCGTGGTTCCGAAACCGGTGGAGACTGTCCGGAACGCGCCGCGGGATAAGACACCAAAAGCGCCCCCTTTGCCCACGGCGCAGCCGCCAGCAACCGCAGGTCCTGTAGCGCGGCCATCGCCGGCAACTGCGGCGGAGCCTGAAGTCTTGTTCGATCCCCGGGAAATGGCCGCCTTCCGGGACTTTGTCGAGGGAGTACGCGAAGATCGTATCGATATTACAAAGCTGCTCGAGCTGCAGCAGGCCGCAGCCAGGACCTCCCCGATTGAAGAGATCGCCCTCATGCCGATCGGAGACGTTGAACCCCTCGTTATCGAATCCCTGAGTTTTGGCGCCCACAGAATTGAAGGAGGAAGTTTATGAATAAGGACATTTCACGATTCACATTGGCAGGTCTGTTGATCCTGGCGATTGGTGCAACGGCGGTCGGGCAGAATCCTGGACAGAATTCGCCCCCATCGAAGCCTCTGGTTCCAGTCAAGGTGCAGGTTGTCATAGCCAGGTATGAGGGAGACAAGAAAGTCAGCAGCTTGCCCTACACGATGTCTGTGACCGCCAACAGCGATCGTGTGAGTCTCAGGATGGGATCGCAGGTGCCCATTCCGACCTTCAGCCAGGAAGCCAACAAAGCTCCGATACAAAGCTTTAGTTACCACAACGTCGGGACCAACATTGATTGCGGTGTGCGGACAACAGATGACGGCCGCTACAGCGTATTTGTGGGGATCGAGGATTCGTCGGTAGTCGAAAGGCGGGCAAACGACGCTGCCCCAACACTGCGTACCTTCAGTACCCAAAATACTGTTGTCCTTCGCGACGGCCAGACCATGCAGTTCACCGCTGCCGCTGACAAGGCAACCGGCGAAGTGGTGAAAGTGGATGTGACCTTGTCGGTAGAGAAGTAGTAAAGGCCGGTTGAGGGCCGCCCACACCTACCCTCATCCGGCCTTCGGCGACCTTCTCCCGGTGGGAGAAGGCCCTGCCTCCCATTGGTCTCAATACGGCAGAAAAGAAGCGGCTAATTCCTCTCGAACACTCCCAGATTATAGAATCTCGACAGTTTCTCCATTGCCGGCACGGCCTTCCGAACGGTGAGGCTGTCGAAGACGAGGCTCCCGTAGAGCGCAGGCGGGCTCGGGCGCGCAGCCTGACAAGTGACGCAGATGGGATAGTCTTTCAGATCGTGTGACAGATGGGCTTCACGAAGCTTCACCATCTCTTTCGAGTTCCAGACTTCCATCACGGTTTGCTTCTTCAGATCGCCGATGGGCGGCTCGTCGTACATGTAGCAACATGGATAGGCCAGCCCGTCGTAACGAACGTAAAGCGGACCGCGCCAGAGCAGATGGCACGGATTGCGCCGCTGTCCCTTCAACACTTCTTCCTCAATTCTCGAACCTTCGAGCCGGATCTCGTCGCGCTTGAAGCGGATCTCGTCGACACCCGGTATCGTCCACAACTTCCGGTAGGCGGCGATCTCGTGCATGTTGTCCTTCAACAACACCATCTGCAACACGACGTACATTTTCGATCCCCGCGCGCGCTTCTTTTCGAGGAAGGACAGGATATTCTCCTGCGTTTTCTCAAACGTAGCGCCAATACGGTACTTTTCGTAGGTTTCCTTGGTTGCGCCATCGAATGCGAGAATCACGTAGTCCAGACCTGAATCGAGAAGCATATCCGTGCGTTTTTCATCCATCAGCGTCGCGTTCGTGGACATGCCTGTCCGGATTCCTGCGTCGCGAGTAATTCGAATCATTTCGAAAATGCTTGGATGGATCATGGGTTCGCCAATCCCGTAGGGCCAGATGAATTCCACGTAGTCTTTGCAGTCCGCGATGATCTTCTTGTAAAGATCCAGGTCCATATTCTCGTTGTCGAAGGTATAGATGTGGCGCGGACACATGGGGCAGTAGAGATTGCACTTCGCGGTGCTCTCCAACGTAATCTCGACGGGGCCCCCTGTGAGTACGGCTTTGCGGCGGAAGTAGCTGGCGGCGATGCTGACCCGGTTTCGAAACTTGCTAGTCATTATAACGAATCACTTCAAACCTGGTTTCGACCCTTCGCAGACAAAGCCCAGCGTATAGGCACGGTCTGAATCCAGATAATCCAGATAGTAACAGCACAGCGGCAGGATCAGCCCGAAAACCGGAGCAAGGAAGGGAAACAGGACCCAGCGCCAGCCGCTTTGAGTGAAAGAGAGAACAGCCATGAGCCGCCGGCCAAGCATCCAGAAAAATCCGCCGACCGGCTCGATCCGCCCGACATTAAACCCCCCACGCTCCATCAAGTAGCGCATTCCGCTGGATGTAAAACGAAAGTAGTCATGCGGGCGCTGGTGCTCCTCCCACATATGCGGCACAACGAGATGCACCGTCCCGCCCGGAGATAGAACACGCTGAAGCTCTGCGATGACGCGCCCGGGTTCCGGCGTGTGCTCAAGCACGACGATGGAGATCGCCCGATCGAAAGAGGAATTGCGAAAGGGGAGTTCTTCAAGACGTCCAACGGCATCGAGCCTGGAGTAATCCCATTGGAGATCGCCCAGCGCGAAATCAACGCCGACATAACGCGCGTGTGCGAAAGCCGGCTTGAACCGGCACTCCCCGGCTCCTGCGTCCAGCACACGTTCACCCGGCCGCGTGGTGGAACCGACGCCTTCGACAAACCTGCGGATGGCCGCCTCGAAGGGATCGAGACGATCAAACAGGGGTCCCGGGATCACCCGCTTCATGGCAGCAATTAATTTGGGACTAAACAAGCTCCGAAACTCGTTGGACGGGATTGTAGAGAGTATCCCGTTCGATCGGAACGCGGCCGGCATCGCGAATAAGCTTTTCGATTTTCGAACGCGACACCCCGGGCTCGGTCGGAGTGCCCGCCCCATGGATGATGCGCTCTTCGATAATCGTGCCGTCGAGGTCGTCGGCGCCAAATCGAAGGGCCACCTGCGCCAGCGACGGCGTGAGGGTTACCCAATACGCTTTGATGTGCGGAAAGTTGTCGAGCAGCAGCCGCTATACCGCGATGGTCTTGAGATCGTCGATTCCCGTCGTCGTCGGCAGATTCGCGTAGAAGGTATTCTCCGGGTGAAACGCGAGCGGGATGAAACACTGAAAGCCGCCGGTCTCGTCTTGAAGCTCGCGCAACCGGATCAAATGGTCTACGCGTTCTTCGTAAGTTTCAATATGGCCGTAAAGCATCGTGGCATTGGAACGGATTCCCGCTTTGTGCACCGTTCGCGCCACCTCGAGCCAGCGCTTTCCCGAAATCTTGTGCCCTGCGATCAACGGACGCGCGCGCTCCGCAAAGATTTCGGCTCCGCCACCCGGGCAACTGCCGAGTCCGGCTTCGCGAAGCCTTTCAATGATGGCTTCGAGCGGTCTCTTCGTGATCTTCACGAAGAAATCCAATTCGACCATCGTAAACGCCTTGAGGTGCACCTGAGGGAAACGCTGCCGCAGGCCTTCCAGCAGATCGGTGTAGTAGCTGAACGGGAGGTCCGGATTGAGACCCCCGACAATGTGAAACTCCGTCAGCGATTCCGAGTATTCCTGTTCGGCGAAGCGGAAGACCTCTTCCAGCTTCATCGCATAGCCACCTTCTTCCCCGGGCTTGCGGGCGTACGCGCCCTGGCAAAGCTGGCAATCGATCGCGCACACATTGGTGTAGTTGATATGGCGATTGACGTTGAAGTAAGTGCGATGGCCATTGAGCCGCTCTCTCTGAAGGTTGGCGGCGCGGCCTAGAGATAGCAGGTCCGGTGTTCGATAGAGGGCGACGCCGTCTTCGAGCGTTAGCCGTTCCCCGCGGTGGACTTTATCGACAATGTGTTGGATATCGCGCATGAACCTCGAAATTGTACTTCAAAAACCGCGCGGCTGCGTCGCTGACCCAGGACGCAGTTCGTGCAACCTGGCCTGGCTAGACGAGAGGAACTTCCGGAAGCGGTTCATGGGAACTGCTTGCCCCACATCATCAGGGCCAAGAACCCAACACAAGATTGTTATTTGCATTTTCCAAAAGACATGAGATTTTTAGCGATTACTGCCTATGCTTTTTAACAGCCTTGGCTTTCTCTACCTGTTCCTGCCGCTCACGTATGTCATCTATATGCTGCTGACGCGAAAGACCCATAGATACGTCTGGCTGACGATAGCGGGTTACATTTTCTACGGGTTCTGGAATTACAAATTCTGTTTTCTGATGCTGTTTTCGACCCTTGTCAGTTACTCGGCGGGCTTGGGCTTTCTGAGGTGGAAAGACAACGCCAGGATGAGAAAACTCTGTCTTGTCTTTCCCATCATCATGGATCTGTCGCTGCTGGGCTTTTTCAAATACTTCAACTTCGCGCTCGATAATCTGCAGCGTTTGTTTTCCTGGCTTGGAATTAATGCGCAAACGCCTCATCTGAACATCATTTTGCCTATTGGCATCTCCTTTTATACCTTTCATACGATTTCATACATCGTCGACAGTTATCGGGGAACCGTCAAACCGACGAGAAACTTCTTCGAGTTTGCCTGCTACGTTTCCTTGTTTTCGCAGCTGGTGGCCGGCCCAATTGTGCGATTCGGCCAAATTGAGCGAGATCTTGAAGATATCGACAAGTACAAGTCCACGAAAAACCTTAGCCTGGCGTGGTCATTTTTCTGCATCGGCATCATTAAGAAAGTTCTGATTGCAGATAGCCTGGCGTTGATCATTAACCCGGCATTCAAGGATTATGCAAACCTCTCCACGCTGAACGCCTGGCTCTGCATGCTGGGTTATGCCTATCAGATCTACTTTGATTTCTCAGGATACAGTGACATGGCCGTCGGCCTTGGGCATCTCTTCAACATCAGAATTCCGCAGAATTTCAATTCACCTTACAAAGCGGTGAATATTTCGGATTTCTGGCGACGCTGGCATATCTCCCTATCGAGTTGCCTCCGCGATTATATCTACATTCCTCTCGGAGGTAATCATCATGGTGAAACCATGGCCTATCGAAATCTGATGCTCACGATGATCTTCGGCGGCCTTTGGCACGGGGCGAATTGGACCTTCGTTATTTGGGGGATCTATCATGGGGGACTGTTGGCATTGAATCGCGCCACGAAGTCCCTGCAGTTCGAGTTACCCGTGCTGGTGCAACGCGCCTGGACATTTTTTCTAGTCCTCATCGGCTGGGTGTTTTTCCGTTCCGACGATATGACGATGGCGACTCAGATCCTGAAGAAAATGTTCGGATTCTTTTCAGGATCGATTGCACAGACGATTCCTGCCCAGCCCGGATTAATTGCGTGTCTTCTGATTGCGGCGCTGGTTGCTCATTTTGCGAAGAACACTTTTGAAGTGAAGCACGATTGGCATCCTGCCGCAGCCGTCGGAATTGTCGTGCTCTTTCTCGTTTCCATGCTCGTGATCACCAGTGGGCATCCATCACCGTTTCTCTATTTTCAATTTTAAGAAGTGCAAGGGATGAATCGCAGCTTTGGAAGACTTGTCGTCGCTCTTCTACTAATCTTGTTTGCCGTCGACTTTTCACTCCGCTTTCTTCCGCCGGAGCGCTTCACCTTCAGGGCCTGGGACGCGATGATTCTCGGTCGCGGCCGTCTGGGCATCTTTTCGCCGAACCGCACATACTTCAATCCGAGAGCGTCGGGCGACCTGGCCCACTTGGGGAATTTCCCTGATCTCCGACAATTCAGGGCAGAGAGCTTTACGACAGATGGCTGCGGCAACCGCAATAAACCCGACATATTCGAAGGCAGACCGGCAGATCTGATGCTTTTAGGGACTTCCTTTGCCGTCGGCTCCGGAGTCGACGACGAGCACAATCTGAGTAGCCAGATCCAACAATTGAGCGGTCTCAAGGTTTATAACGGGGCGGGGCCAAGCGTGGACCAGTCCGGATGGGTCCTTGCCCTCGCAAGGAAGTTGAAGATGGATCAAACCGGGCACGGCACGATCATCCTGGAGTATCTGGAGCGATTGTCCGTTCGAAAGAGCTTGATACCCGACCAATCTGATTGGCTCGGCGACTCGCTTTGCAATCCGAAGCCGCTATGGGCGACCAGAAGCGGCTGGTCAACGATATTCAAAAACTTCCTAACCCTTTCGCCGCTGGAAATCTATTCAAGAAATCTTTTGCAAAGGCTCCAGAACGACGTGATCCTGCCAAACCCCTATAAGGTCGGCGTCGTCCGCGAAACACTGCTCGATGGGACACCGATTCTTTTCCTCCCTGCAGAAGTGGAGAGCGCGTATGAGTTCCGCGACGAAGACGGCCCAATCAAGTATTGGGCTCAACTTTCGGACAAGCTAAAGGAGGCTCACCTGAAATTTGTTGTGCTCCTCGTTCCGAATAAGTACACCATTTACTATTCACTCCTGCATGAACCCGCGCGCGGTGAGCCCCAGAACCGCCATTACTTGAGCGATCTCGAGAGCCGACTAAGACAAGAGGGGATTCCCGTCGTCAACCTCACAGATGTGTATATGCAAGCCGCGACAAGCGAATTCAAGCGGGGGCGGTATCTTTATTGGTTGGATGACACGCACTGGAGTGCTACTGGAATCGAAATCGCAGCGAAGGCGATCTTGAAGGAAACGAACGGCTCAAATCCCCACTAGCTCCCCGGGAAGCACCCCGTGGAAGGCTGCGCGATAACGCAGGACGAGCGGCAGCGACATGACCCGCCGGAACACACGGCTTCTTTAGCCCCGATTTGACGGTTCGCTACGCGTTTCAACCTCCAGCCACCTGGACGGCGCAAAGGAGTAGAGATCGACGGGCACTGGCCGGTTCTCGATCAATGACGCCACGCAAACGGCGGTCACCGGTGCGAGCAGGATACCGTTTCGGTAGTGACCGGTCGCATAGATCAGACCGTCCAGCCCGGCTTTTCCTATGACGGGCAACCCGTCGGGCGTTGCCGGACGCAGGCCTGTCCACATGTCATGAATGGGAAGTCCCCCAAGATTCGAGGAAACACATTGCGCGCGATCAAGCAGGCTGCCAACGCCTGCGGGCGTCAGACTGCGATCGAACCCCGCGTCTTCGTTCGTCGCCCCAACGACCAATTCTCCGTTTCGGCGCTGCACCAGGTAGGTGTGCTCCCACCGGATCATTCGCTGAAAAGCAGGCACGATGGTTGTGAGCGATAGAATCTGGCCCTTGCGGGGCGCTAGGGGAATCGCCGGGCGCAGGCCGTCAATCTCGGGCGTGTGCACGCCGGAGGCGATGACAACCCATTCCGCTTCGATCCGCCCGCTCGAAGTCTTCACTCCAGTCACACGTCCGTTTGCGCTTGTGACTTCGAGAACCCGAACACCGCTCCGGATCTCCACGTGTTCTGCGGCGCAGGCCCCTTTCAGAGACTCGATCACTTTTCGTGGCGTGACGTGGCTCTCTGCCGGCATCAGCACCGCACCGGCTATTGAAAGCGCGAGCCCGGGTTCCATCTCGAGAGTTTCGCGGGGAGTGAGAAGTTCGGACTTCAGACCCGCAGCCTTCTGCCATTCCATCGCGCCACGCAGACGGCTGAGCGCTTCTTCACTGGAGGCCAGAAAGATCAGGCCGGAGTCCGCATATTCTGGATCTATACCGCTCTCTTCGTGGAGATGAGTTGCCCAATTCCGATAAAGCCGGGCGCTGGCCAGACAGAGGTCAAAGAACGGACTCGGAGCGCTGGCCTCGCTCTGTGGAGCAAGCATGCCCGCTGCCGCCCAAGACGTTGCATCTCTTGGGCTTCCGCGGTCGAGGACGAGGACGGAACGGCCCTGAAGAGCGAGTTCGCGGGCAGCGGAAAGTCCGATGACTCCACCGCCGGCAATGATGACGTCGTACATGGTCCAGCGGCCATTCTACATGATCCTCTGCTCATGTCCCGTCATAGCGTCATTCGTGCTACCCTAAGCTTCTTCATGATTCGAGCCGTCATCTTTGATTTCAACGGCATTCTCGCCGATGACGATCCCATCCACATGCATGCCTTCCGACAGGTAGCAGCAGAAGAAGGACTGGATTTCAAAGACGAAGAGTATATGGATCGTTATCTTCCTCTCAACGACCACGACTGCTTCGAGCAGTTGTGGCAAAAAAACAGCCGCAGATTGCGAAACGGCGAACTGGACGAACTGATCCGCCGCAAGAGCGTCTATTACTTCGGGGCGATCGAACAGAAGCAAGTGCTGTTTGAAGGAGCCGCCGAAGCCGTGCGGGCAGCGGCAAGCCGGGGACATGTCGGCATCGCTTCCGGGGCGAGTATCGGCGAAATCCGTCACATCCTTGGAACAGCCGGGCTACTGGACTGCTTCTCGACAATTGTCGCCGCCGAGGACGTGAAACGCGGCAAACCAGACCCGGAGCCGTTCCGGTTAGCGTGCGACCGCTTGAGAGAGCATTGCGCCGGACTTGAGCCATCCGAATGCGTCGCGGTGGAAGACTCTCTGGGAGGGATCAAGTCAGCTCAATCTGCCGGAATGCCCTGTCTCGGCATTGCGCATTCGTACTCGAGAGACCGGCTCGAGGGAGCAAAAGCGAGCTGGGTGATTGACTCGATTTCAGATTTCACGGAATGGCTGAACACCGTATGAGTACTCGATCACGACGAACATTTTATGAACTGGTTACGCTGCCGGACGGAGCTGTGCCGCTGGCTGAAACGGCCCTGCTCCTTGCGTGCGAAGAATACCCTCAACTCGAGATTTCTCCTTACCTGGACAAACTCGATGAGATGGCTGACGTTGTGGAATCGAAACGCAGTTCGCGCCGCTCGCCGCTGGATACGATCGAGACGATCAACGATGTCCTGTTCGGCGTCATGGGTTTTCGAGGCAACACAGAGAACTATAACGATCCGAGAAACAGCTTTTTTAACGACGTTCTCGAACGCCGGGTCGGGATTCCGATTACCCTCTCGGCGGTCTATCTGGAAGTGGCACGACGGGTTTCGTTCCCGATCGTCGGTGTCGGCATGCCGGGGCACTTTTTGGTGAAATACGTCGATCGCGAACAGGAACTCTTTCTCGATCCCTTCAACAATGGCGATCTCCTGACGCGGGACGACTGCGCCCGGCGCTTTACCCAGATGTTTGGCGATTCCCAGCCGTTCTCCGAACACATGCTCGAGGCGGTTAGCCCGCGCCAGATGTTGTTCCGCATGCTGAATAATCTGAAGGCGATTTACCTCAAGGTCCACGCCTACAACAAGGGGCTGGGTATGGTGGATATGATGCTGCTTGCGGATCCTGACGCCATTGAGCAGTATCGGGACCGCGGCGTGCTCCATGCCCAGCTGCGGCACTTCAACCTGGCTGCGAAGGATTTTGAACGTTATATCAAAGGCGCTCCTGACTCGAAGGATCGAACGCAAGTGGAAGAACACCTGAAAGAACTCCGCCGCATTCAGGCGATGATGAATTAGGGGCTCGGCGTTTCCGTGGTTACGATGATGTGTTCGGGCGGGTGTCCCCTCCTCTTGAGGAGGGGTGGACGCGACCAACGGGAGCGGACGGGGTGGTCAGGGTTTGCCAGAAGCTTCCGCATGCCTGACCACCCCGTCTGCGCTTCGCGCAGCCACCCCTCCTCAAGAGGAGGGGACACCGCCCGAACACGTGTTCATCCGTTACAATTTCACCTTGGAGCCAGGGTCTGAACTGATGCGCCACCGAATCAAGGACGCCCGCCGCGTCGTCGTCAAACTCGGATCCAATCTTTTCTTCGACGGAGAAAACGCCCTTGCCCTCGAGCGCATCAGCGTACTCATCGAAGATCTTGCCCGGGCGCGTCTGGCTGGACGCCAGATCCTGGTGGTCTCTTCCGGCGCTGTTGCGCTCGGAGCGAGCGCGCTGCACCGGCAGAGCGCTCTGCTGGTGCACAAACAGGCGTTCGCCGCCGTCGGCCAAAGTCGGTTGATGAATGTCTACGAGCAGGGCTTTTCCAAACATGGGCTTATCGCGGCGCAGGTATTGCTCACCTCGCAGGATTTCTCCAATCCCCGCAGATTCGGCAATCTTCGCAATACCCTGCTGGCTCTCCTGGAGATGGAAGTCATTCCGGTCATCAACGAAAACGACACCGTTGCGACCGAAGAACTCGAAGAAACGGATCCCGACCACAGTTTCAGCGATAATGATCAATTGAGCGCGCGCGTCATGAGCCGCCTCGAAGCGGACCTTCTTGTGTTGCTTTCGGACGTGGATGGACTGTTTACCGGGAACCCTAATGAGAATCCGAAAGCGGCCCTGATTCCGGAAGTTCACCAGATCACTCCCGAAATCGCGGCTCTCGCGGGAACAAAATCCCTGCGAGGGCGAGGTGGCATGGCGACCAAGATTCAAGCAGCCGGCATTGCGATGGAGTCCGGGGGAATGGCGATCATTGCCAATGGCACGAAGCCCGGCGTCCTGCGGCGCATTTTCGACGGAGAGACGGAAGGCACTCTGTTCCTATGAGCGAAACACGGCAACAAGCGGAGAGGGCCCGGCAGGCCTATTTGAAACTGTCCACGGATGCCGGCCGCACACGGATTCTGCAGGACCTCGCCCAGGCGATTCGCGCCGAATCCGTGGCGATCTATGCTGCCAACGAAAAGGACCTTGAGGCCGCACGAGGGAACATTTCGCCACCTCTCTATAAACGGCTCGTGCTCAATGAATCCAAGCTTCGTGACATGATCGATGGGATCGAACAGCTCGCCTCAATGCCGGATCCAGTAGGCAAAGTGCTGATGGAAACCGAACTCGACGAAGGTCTGACACTCAAGAAAGTCCAGACTCCGATTGGAGTGATCGCCGCAATTTTTGAATCGCGACCGGAAGTGGTTGCTCAGATTGCGGCTCTCGCAATTCGCAGCGGCAATGCCGTCCTGTTGAAAGGTGGACGCGAAGCAGCGCACTCGAACGCAGCGATCGGCAAGATCATTCACGGGGTCCTTGAGAAACATGGCCTGGGCGGAGCTGTCCAGCTGATCTCGACGCGCGAGGAAGTATCCGAGCTTCTGAAAATGGACGACATCATCAGCCTCGTGATTCCCCGCGGTTCCAACGAAATGGTGCAGAGCATCCAGAACGGCACGAGAATTCCCGTACTTGGCCATGCCGACGGCGTCTGCCACGTCTACATCGATGAATCCGCAGATCCCGAGAAAGCCATCCGCGTCGCGGTCGATTCGAAAGCGCAATACCCCGCGGTTTGCAATGCCGCCGAAACGCTGCTGGTGCATCGGAACTTTCCGGCGCGTGAAAAGCTTCTCGAGGCGCTGAAGAAGGCCGGGGTGGAGTTGCGGATGGAAGAGGACTTCGGACAGGAATTTCTCGATTTCATCATGGCCGTTCATGTTGTCGATAGTGTCGACGAGGCCATTAACCACATCCATCGCCATGGATCTGCGCATACGGACGCCATCGTCGCGGAGAATGAAAAGACGGCGCAGCGGTTTTTGAATGAAGTCGATTCGGCCGGCGTCTATTGGAATGTCTCGACCCGTTTCGCAGACGGTTACCGCTATGGGTTCGGCGCGGAGGTCGGCGTCAGCACAAACAAAACTCACGCTCGCGGACCGGTGGGCGTCGACGGACTTCTCATCTACAAGTATCATTTGATAGGGAACGGACACGTCGTGGCTTCGTACGTCGGAGAGAACGCCCGGCCCTTCCTCCATCGCCGGATCCAGTGAGCCTCCAGTGAGCGACACGAAGGGCTGCAGTTTCCTTACGGACGAAACCGACCCCGCCCGCGTTTTCACTCCCGAAGATTTATCTGAAGAACACTTGATGATCCGCGACCTCGCCCATCGGTTTGTCGCTGACGAGGTCCTGCCCCGCCAGGACAGCATGGAACACCAGGAGTGGGACACGACCGTGAAACTGTTGCGCCGCTGCGGAGAGCTGGGATTGCTGGGAATCGAGGTACCCGAAGCGTACGGGGGAGAAAACCTCGACAAAGTTTCCGCGATGATCGTCACAGAAGAAATGGCCCGCGTGGCGTCCTTCGGAGTTTCATTCGGCGGGCAGGCCGGCATCGGAACTCTTCCGATTGTCTATTTCGGGACAGAGGAACTCAGGAAACGTTATCTGCCCGCGATCTGCAAGGGCGAGAAGATTTCGGCCTATGCTCTTTCGGAAGCGGGGAGCGCGTCCGACGCTCTCGCAGCTAAAACAACGGCGACGCTCAGTCCCGACGGCAGGGAGTGGATTCTTCACGGCGAGAAAATGTGGATCACGAATGCCGCGTTCGCCGACCTTTTCATCACCTTTGCGCAAGTCGATGGCAAACAGTTCAGCGGCTTTGTCGTTGAAAAAGCGTCTGCCGGCGTTTCGACGGGAGCCGAGGAACTCAAGATGGGGCTCAAAGGATCGTCCACTCGGGCGCTGCTCCTCGACGAGGCGAGGATACCGGCGGGAAACCTGCTGGGCGAAATCGGCAAAGGACATCGCGTTGCCTTTGGCACCCTGAACACGGGCCGCGCCAAACTTGGAGCGACGGCGGTGGGCGCCGGACGAGCCGCTTTGGAAGAAGCGTTGCGCTACGCGAAGCAACGTACGGCGTTTGGCAAACCCATCGCCACGTTCGGAGCGATACAGCACAAGCTCGCCGAGATGGCGATCCGGATCTGGGTCACCGAGAGCATGGTTTACCGAACCGCGAGCCTTTTGAGCGGTATCGATCCGGAATACGCCGTTGAATGCTCCATTCTGAAAGTGTTCGGGACTGAAGCCCTGGATTATGTCGTGGATGAAGCGGTTCAGATCTTCGGGGGATACGGCTACACATCGGAATACCCTGTGGAACGCTACTATCACGATGCGCGCGTGAACCGCATCTTCGAAGGCACGAACGAAATAAACCGGATTCTCATGGGCCGAATGCTGTTCAAGCGGAAAGTTTTCGGCAGTTCAGTCCCACCCTCCAGCCTCTTTGGCGGCCTCATTGGAGGTTCGAGGCAGGCACTCCAACTCGCGGCCGATCTTGCCGGAGAGAAATACGGCGATTCTCTCCCGGATCAACAGGAGGTTCTGATGCATCTCGCCGACATGGTGATGGAGATTTACGCCATGGACAGCGCTCTCAGCCGTGCAACCAAGAGCGGGGTGGGCACGCACAGGGAGATGGCAGACACTTTCGTCAATGATGCGATCGAGCGAGTCCGGTGGAGCGGCGTCCAGGCGGTTGCCGCGATGACCGAAGGCGACGCCCGGAGAGCGCAGATCGAGAAACTGGATCGGTTCTGTACACACTTCCCCGCCGACACCGTCAGCCACCGCCGACGGATTGCGGAAGACCTGCTTGACGCGCCTCGCGCGCTCTAAATCAATTTGAGTTCGAGTGCAACCCAGCCCGCCACAATGACGACGGCGAGCACACCCCACGCGGCCCCTGCAACCTTAATATAGCGGGACAGAGTATCGACCCTCGATCGAATGGACACCTGTTCGCGTTGGAGATGCGCTTCCGCGTCATCCAGCGTCAGGTGATCGTCTTCCCTCATGTCGAGAAAACTGCGCCAGAGCCACATGGCAACAAACATCGCGGTGATGGCGATTTCAACGACCAGAAGACTCGTAAAGGTCCCAGTCATGTTGACCTCCTTTATCCTTGATGGCTGCGCCCTATAGGGCTTGCATTCGCAGCCGTTCATGGAACCGACACGTCAGCCGTTAAGCGCTTTTGAAGTAGTGGGGTATTTATGTGCCGAATCGGGGGCGTCTGTCAAGAAATCGAGGACCGGAGAAAGCAGCGCTAGAACTTATCAACCGATAAGCGATAGCCTCCCGAATTGAAAACCATGGACTTGGTTTCCTGGCGGACATAGAAGCTGCGAACTTCGATGAAGTAGGTGCCGGGAGCCAATGTCGTCGAGATGATTTCTCCCCCGCCGTTGGTTGCCCCATCCGACTCATCGATGATCCGTTTTCCGGTTGAGTCATAAAGGAAGAGATCGAGATCGTTGAAGCTCGGGTTGTTCGCGGGACCTAGGTTTTCAATGTTGAGCCTGATGAACAACTGACTGCTGGCCGCGACCGAAAGCGAGAAGAAATGGGATGAGTTTGCGAGATTGTCCTCCCGGTGGTTAAAGAGTCCACCTGGCCGGTTTGAAATCCGCCAACGGCGATCGCGCGGGGAAACGGGTTTGTTACGCTAGGCCGGACATCCGGTTGAAAATCGATGCTGCGCGCGATGACCATGGTTCGCAACCCGTCCGCGAACGCCGGGTTTCTCTGCAGAAAGTGTTCGAGAAAGTAGGGCAGGTAAACGTTGCGGTCCCTGGAGAGATCCGTGAATGCGTCCCAGATCGCAGAGAATGGAAACTGGGCCGTATCGTCTTTGTCCGCATTCTCGTCGATCAGATCCCAGAGAAGTCCGCCAACGGATGCTTCGCTGTAGTAACCGGGGTGGTCCCCGACGGGCACGTTTTCTTCAAGATCGAAGCGAAGCACGGTGTTCTGCGCTTTCGAATCGCGATAGATCGAACTGCCTCGGACGGCTGAAGAGAAGAAGTTGGCCCAACCCTCCGACCAGGCGATCCGAGGATCCAACAAGTCGCCGAGAATATGGATGCCGCCGTTGGAATCGTCCCGCGAAAACTTCGCCGCCAGCAAGTGCGCGTATTCATGAAGGAGGACCGAATCGTCGAACTCGTCGGAGTCGGTGTTGCGATCGCCGAGGATGTAGGCCTCGTTCTTGCTGGGGTTGAAGAACGTCGTCCGGATCGCGCCATTTGTCAGCTTCGCCAGGGCCGCAGCGTCGTTTTTCTCGCTCCAGTAGACCGTCAAGGCAGGCGGAGTCAATAAGGGAGCAGCACGCATGAGGAACGCATTGCCCTTCTGCAGGGTGTCGAGAATATTGAACGCGCCGGCAACTCGGGAGGTCTCGAGGAGCTCGATGTTGGTCGTTTCTGCGGCGCTGATATCTCGCACAATGGAATACAGCGTGTTGCCTGCAGAGTTGTTCAGGACCTTGATGTCTGGAGAGCTCAGCTGGCTCAGAACACGAATCGTCAAACCTGATCGATCCGGAACGGGAACTCGGAAGCGACCCATGGCATCAGTTTCGGACACGAAAATGCTGGACGCCGTCACGGGGTCCCACACTTCCACGCGCGCATTGCGAATCGGAAAAAGACTGGTCAGGCTCGTATCGAGACCGTTATCCGTCACTTCAATTTTCTGAAAGAGCGCATAGCCGCTTATGACTTGGGAATTCAGCCCGATCGATTCGTCAGCCGAGTAAACTCCGAGGGTTTCCGTGTTGGAGTCCACACCCGCGCTGCGAACCCTCACCGTAATGAAACCGGGATCCAGCCCGCCAGGCAAACTCGCAGAAACCCCAAACGGGCTGTCCACCGTCATGGAGATTTGCTGATTACCGACCCATAGGGATGTCCCGGTTGCCAATGGGCTTTCGGCTGTAATCTTGAAGTGCGCACCAGGTTTCACGTCGAGATCTACCATCTTCGCGTGAATTCGAGGGATATTCACGATCACGCCCGCAACATACAAAGCGGACAGGGGCTGCGGTGTGATTGCGGTTTTTCCGGACCCATCGGCCAGACCCATGACTTCCATCGCATACACGGGAACGGACGAGCGGATCGTAAGGAAGCCGCCGTCAAAACCTGCTGCGCCGGGTATCAAATCGGTCAACTGGCCGGAAACCTGTTGGAGAGCCGGTACGTTAAGGTCCCTTAGCACTGCCGTCGTTCCATCCTGTCTGTTCAACGTCACGGTTAGGGTGGCGTCACGTTCGGCATCGCCAACAATAGTCAGCTGGCTGGTCCATCCCTGGGCAGACGCCCGGGAAAGCAGTATTCGGCTGGACGGCGAATATTGAAGAGGAACCGCTGTCATCGCCGATCCCGATTCGGTCACAGTGATTCCGGCTAACGCCGAGGTCGACTCCACGAGCAGCCAACCATCCCCTGTTGGCGCGAACGAGCTGCCCGTAAGAGCGTTCCAAGTCACTTCCTGGGAGCCGTTTGCAGGAATATCAAGGCGCAGAACATAGGTTTTCTCGCCGGTGTCCATAAAAAAACTGACTGTCCCTGTAACGCTCTCGCTCCACGGATTTGTGAGGAAGAGCCTCGACCTTAAATCCTGTGTCTGGAGGAGCAACATTGGCATTGCCCGCCAATTCGCGAAATAAGGAACGACCTGTCGAGCCAGCCGTTTATCGGGCGCTTGACCATTAATCAACACCAGCTCGTTCTCCGACTCGATCACAGCGGTTGCCAACACGCCAGCGCCTGGTGTGGATGTAACAATTCGGGCAGAAGCACCCGCTCCGCTCACGGGTATCTGCTGGTGAGCGGCAAGGGTAAAGTGCTGACTTTGACTCACGCCGGCACCCCCGGCGCCAGTCGTTTCGAAGAATGAAACCGCTACCTCCACAGGTTGCGCCCAGGGATTTGTAACGAGGACCGTCGTTTTGGCACCGGTCCCGGATCCAAGGTAGGGAATCGTCTGGACCGGAAGAATGACCGGAGTTTCGGCGCCATCGAAGTTGTTTACGAAGTCGCCGGAAAAATAAAATCCCTGGAGGCCAGCCACGGAACTCGTCGCCTGAATCCAACCATCGGTCCGAACGCCATCTTTAGCCGCGAAAATCTCCGAAGTCAGCATGGCCAGTTGGCCATTGGCAGGGACGCGATAACTGCGGTTGTTAGTCACACCGGCACTCGCCAGGGTGCCGTTGATGTTGTAAAGGGTGAACTTGACGTCGGCTGCGGTAGGAGTGGTGTTTGTGACCGCGATTCCAGCCGGTCCCTTCGGGGTGAAGTTCAAGACGGACTGGGCCGCAACCGTCCCCGCAAGTGCAAACACTACCGCAAGTGTGCAAATAGCGCGGAGGACTGTGTTGGATTTAATCACGTACGGGGGCACAAGCTGCCTTTATCTCCTTGATTCGGCAAACCTTCCAAGTTTTCGCGTATGGGTTCAAGCAGGTAACCTGCCATCGATAGCCGCGCGAACGGCATCCGCGTTCGACGGTACCTCGATCGGAAGGTTAGACAACCCCGCCACCGTTCCGGGCAGCTCTCTTTTGTGAAATCGCAACTTAAAATCCACGAACTTCAACCCATGAGCGGTGCTGATCACCACCACCCTCGATCCCTTCGGAATAGCTCCGGACCTCGCGAGTTTTGCCGTGGCTGCCAGGGCCACTCCGGTTTGAGGGTCATTGAAGAATCCAAACCGGTCGGCGTGACTGGCCGCATTGGCCAATTCCGCTTCCGTCACCTGCTCCACAATACCGTTTGTGGCCTTCATTGCGCGTATCGCTTTTGGAAAGCTCACCGGATCCCCGATTCGAATGGCCGTGGCCAGGGTGTCCCCTGCAACCATTGGTTCCGCAGTCTCGAAGCCTGAGACGTACGAGCGGTAAAACGGGTTGGCTTTTTCCGTTTGAGCACACACCAAAGTCGGAATACGGTCGACCATCCCCATTTGTTTCATCATTAAGAAACCATTGGCGATTGCCGAGATGTTGCCCAGGTTCCCTCCGGGGACGACGATGAAGTCCGGGACTTCCCATCCCAATTGCTGGACGATCTCGAGACTGATTGTCTTCTGTCCCTCGACCCGAAGGGAGTTCATCGAATTCGCCAGGTAAATCGAGCCGTCTCGGGTAATTTCCTGAACGATCTTCATGCAGCCGTCGAAGTCTGTGTCGATCGACAGCGTGATCGCCCCATTGGCCAGCGGCTGAATCAACTGCGCGATCGACACTTTATCCTTGGGAAGAAAGACGATCGAGGGAAGTCCCGCCGCCGCACAGTAGGCAGACAAGGCTGCCGAGGTGTCACCCGTAGACGCGCAGGCCACGGCGCGAACCTTCGAACGAATCTCGTTCACCATCGAGACAAGAACCGTCATGCCCAGGTCCTTAAACGAGCCGGTATGCGACGTGCCGCATTGCTTGATCCTCAGCTCTCCGACCCCATATTCTCTTGCCAGCCCTTCAGAGCGGATAAGCGGAGAATTCCCTTCCCCCAACGAAACAATGCTTTCGGCTTTCAGGTTCGGCAGAACGAGTTCTTTTTTGGACCACACGCCGCTTTCCCGTCCCAGACGGCTGTCGAAAAGTTTCTTCCATTCGGAAGCAGGACGCTGCTGGAGGGCTTCGATATCGTGGCGGACTTCAAGCAGGCCGCCACACGTTCGGCACCGGTAGACAACCTCATCCACCGGGTAGCGGACGCCGCATCCGCTAAAGCATTCAAACCATGCATTCAAGGGCATCACAACGGGGAATATTCTAAACCACCCGCTCGATGGGATGGGGCTGGGCGATTTTCAGGACGGGCGACGGAAATGCGAGATTTAGAACCTCTTCTATCGTCCGGACGTAGTGAATCCGGACGTCCTTTAGAAGTTCGGCCTGGATGTCTTCGCGTACATTTTTTTCGTTCTGCTGCGGGAGGATCAGATCCCGAATGCCATCGCGCCGGGCCGCGAGAACCTTTTCCTTGATACCCCCGACGGGCAGCACGTGTCCGCTTAAGGTGATCTCACCGGTCATGGCCAGACGGGGCTTCACCGTGGTGTCGGTGAGTGCGGAAACCAACGCGGTCACCATCGTCACGCCCGCCGAAGGGCCATCCTTGGGAATGGAACCCGCCGGCACGTGGACATGGATATCCATATCTTTGTAGAAGTCGGCATCGAGACCCAGTTCTACGGCCTTGGAGCGAACCCATGTCAGTGCTGCTTTTGTGGATTCCTGCATGACGTCGCCGACTTGCCCTGTCACGATGAGATGCCGGCTCCCCTTCGAGACATTGGCCTCGACGAAGAGGATGTCTCCGCCAACCGGAGTCCACGCCAACCCGATAACGACGCCGGAGCGCTTGACCCTTTCTTCCACCTCTTCTTCAGGCCGGTACTTCGGACTGCCGTGAAACTCGACGACAACATCGCGCGTCACGGCCAGGGTGTCGCCTTTGCCTTCAAGGATGCGGCGCGCCTGCTTGCGGCAAATGCCCGAGATCTCGCGTTCCAGATTGCGGACGCCCGTTTCACGCGTGTAATGGCGGATGATCATTCTCAGGGCATCGTCGTCAAACTCGATCTGTTCCAGCTTGAGACCGTTGTTCTCCCTGCCCCGAGGAACAAGGTACTGCCGCGCGATCTGGAGCTTTTCCTCTTCGGTGTAGCCCGGAAGCTCGATGACCTCCATGCGGTCCCGAAGCGCCGAAGGAATGGTGTCGAGCACGTTTGCGGTCGTGATGAAGAAGACACGCGACAGATCGAACGCCACATCGAGGTAATGATCGCGAAATGTGGAGTTCTGTTCCGGATCGAGCACTTCAAGGAGCGCCGACGCGGGGTCGCCGCGGAAGTCCGACCCCAGCTTGTCGATTTCATCTAGCATGAAAATCGGATCGCGTGAACCCGCCCGGCGGATGTTCTGGACAACTTGCCCTGGCAGAGCGCCGATGTAAGTTCGGCGATGGCCGCGAATCTCCGCTTCGTCGCGCATGCCACCCAGCGACACACGAACGAACTTCCGCCCCATGGCGTCGGCAATGGATCTGCCAAGAGAGGTCTTGCCGACCCCCGGAGGTCCGACAAAGCAGAGAATCGGAGCCTTGCCGCCGGGTTTCAGTTCGATCACGGCCAGATACTCCAGAATTCGTTCTTTGATTTTTTCCAGGTCGTAGTGATCGCGATTCAGAACATCCTTCGCCTTAAGAATGTCCATCTTCTCGGTCGTGAGGACATTCCACGGCAACGACACAAGCCAGTCCAGATACGTGCGGCTCACGGTATATTCGGCCGCGGCGGGCGACATGCGCGAAAGGCGGCTGAGTTCCCTGTCGGCTTCCTTGCGCGCTTCTTCGCTCATGCCGGAGGATTCCATCTTCTGGCGAAGTTCTTCGATCTCGCGCTGCGTGTCGTCGCTCTCCCCGAGCTCGCGTTGGATCGCGCGCAATTGTTCGCGAAGGAAGTATTCGCGCTGACTCTTTCCGACTTCTTCCTGAACCTGATTTTGAATCTTGCTTCGCAGTTCGAGAACTTCCAGTTCCTTGGCGAGTTCAGTATGAAGAAAATCCAGACGCTCGCGAACCGACGTGCGCTCGAGAACGAATTGCTTCGATACGATCGACAGGTTCGGCAGATTCGTCGCGATATAGTCGGAGAGGCGGCCAGCCTCCTCCATATTGATAACGATGGTTTGAAGATCGTCGAGAAGCTGCGGAGACAGCTTGACGATGCGCTCGAACTGGCTCACGACTGTTCGCTTCAGCGCCTGGAAATCGACGACGGTCTCGTCTTCCTTTTCATCGGGTATCGCGTGGATTTTCGCCCGTAGATAGGGTTCAAACTGCGTGAATTCGTCAATGCGAACGCGCGCCACACCCATGACGATCAAGAAGAGGTTGTTCTCGGGCGTCTTCATGGCGCGATGCACCATGCTGACCGTGCCGATCTCGTAGAGGTCGCCGGGACCCGGTGTGTCGACGCGCTTATCGCGCTGGGTGAGCACCACGAGCATGCCATCGCCCTGCTGCACGTCGTTGATCAGCTTCACGGAACTTTCTCTGCCGACGTTCAAGGGAATAACGGCATTGGGGAAAATCACTGCATCACGGACGGGAAGGATGGGCAGCTCGTCGGGGATCGATTGAATCCGCTGGCCAATATCCTCAATATCTTCGAAATCGCGTTTCATGCTTCCCCTATTCCTTGTTGTCCGATGCTACTAAAAGAGCGTCCTAAAAAAAGCGTCATTACTGCATGTGCTAGAATCCGCGCGTGACCGGCGGCAACACGTTCCAGTGGAAAGTGGCGCTTATCCTGTTCGGCGTCCTCTTCCTCGGAGTATCGGACACCCAACTGGTTCCACCGTTACTTTCCACCATTGCCGGGCAATTACATGTAACGCCGGGACGTACCGGAATTATCGTGACCAGCTACTCCCTCGCGGCTGCGGTCTTTGCTCTCTTCGCCGGCCCCCTATCGGATCGCATCGGCCGCAAGCGCGTGCTTGCGGGGGGACTGGCTTTGTTCGCCGCTG
>Ga0134121_10001425_pt1 | contig 22587 bp, 24 predicted proteins | sample KB301_FD_96463 | JGI IMG/M metagenome (GOLD analysis project Ga0134121, IMG submission 96463) | Terrestrial soil microbial communities without Nitrogen fertilizer from Kellogg Biological Station, Michigan, USA - KB3-0-1 | ecosystem: Environmental > Terrestrial > Soil > Unclassified ... | reverse complement strand
TCACCGTCGCTGTGAAAGGCGAGATCCTCGAGCTGAAGAGCACCATCAACACGATGGTGGATCAGCTCAACGGCTTCGCCGCCGAGGTCACGCGCGTGGCGCGCGAGGTGGGCAGCGAAGGCAAGCTCGGCGGCCAGGCCCGGGTGCCCGGCGCGGCGGGCCTGTGGCGCGACCTCACGGAGAACGTGAACCAGCTCGCCGCGAACCTCACCGGTCAGGTGCGCGGCATCGCGAGCGTCGTGGCGGCGGTGGCGAGCGGCGACCTGTCGAAGAAGATCACCGTCGACGTGAAAGGCGAGATCCTCGAGCTGAAGCTCACCATCAACACGATGGTCGACCAGCTGAACGCCTTCGCCGCCGAGGTGACGCGTGTGGCGCGCGAGGTGGGCAGCGAAGGCAAGCTCGGCGGACAGGCGCAGGTGAAGGGCGTCGGCGGGGTCTGGAACGACCTCACCGCCAACGTGAACTCGATGGCGGCGAACCTTACGAGCCAGGTGCGCAGCGTGGCGAGCGTGGTGAATGCCGTGGCGAGCGGCGATCTCTCGCGCAAGCTCACGGTGGAAGCGAAAGGCGAGGTGGCGGCGCTCGCCGAGACCATCAACGGCATGATCGACACGCTCGCGACGTTCGCCGACCAGGTGACCAACGTGGCGCGCGAAGTGGGATCGGAAGGCAAGCTCGGCGGCCAGGCCCGCGTGCCGGGCGCGGCCGGCACCTGGCGCGACCTCACCGACAACGTGAACCGCCTCGCGGCGAACCTCACGAGCCAGGTGCGGGCGATCGCCGAGGTGGCGACCGCGGTGACCAAGGGTGACCTGACGCGATCGATCACCGTCGATGCGCAGGGCGAGGTGGCCTCGTTGAAGGACAACATCAACGAGATGATCCGCAATCTCAAGGACACCACGCGCAAGAACACCGAGCAGGACTGGCTGAAGACGCACCTCGCGCGGTTCACGCGGATGCTGCAGGGCCATCGCGACCTGGTAACGGTGTCGCGCCTGATCCTCTCCGAGCTGACGCCGCTCGTCAATGCGCAGCAGGCGGCGTTCTACGTGGCCGACCACCGCAGCGGCGACTCCACGCTCGAGCTGCTGGCGGGATATGCCCAGCGGCATTCGAAGAGCCTGCCGCGCAAGATCGCGTTCGGCGAAGGCCTGGTCGGCCAGTGCGCGTTCGAGAAGAAGCGCATCGTGCTCGCCAACGCGCCCTCGGACTACATCCGCATCAGCTCCTCGCTCGGCTCGGGCGCGCCGGTCAACATCGTGATCCTGCCGGTGCTGTTCGAAGGCCAGGTGAAGGCGGTGATCGAGCTCGCCTCGTTCTCCAAGTTCAGCGAGATCCACCAGACCTTCCTCGACCAGCTGACGGAATCCATCGGCGTGGTGCTGCACACCATTGCCGCGAACATGCAGACGGAATACCTCCTGCACCAGTCGCAGTCGCTCACCGCCGAGCTGCAGGCGCAGCAGGAAGAGCTGAAGAAGACCAACGACCGCCTGGAGCAGCAGGCGCTTAACCTGCAGAAGTCGGAGGGCTTGCTCAAGTCCAAGCAGGACGAGCTGCGCGCGGCGAACGAGCAGCTGCAGGAAAAGGCGCGCCAGCTGTCGGAGCAGATGCACCAGGTCGAGTTCAAGAACCGCGAGATCGAGCAGGCGCGCGCGGCGCTGGAGGAGAAAGCCGAGCAGCTGTCGCTCTCGTCGCGCTACAAGAGCGAGTTCCTCGCCAACATGTCGCACGAGCTGCGCACGCCGCTGAATTCGCTCCTCATCCTGGCGCGCCTGCTCGCCGACAACGTCGGCGGCAACCTGACGCCGAAGCAGGTGGAATTCGCGCGCACCATCCATTCATCGGGCGCGGAGCTGCTCGCCCTGATCAACGACATCCTCGACCTCGCGAAGATCGAGTCGGGCACGGTGACGCTGAACATCGCGCAGGAGCGCTTCGCCGACGTCTCCGAGTATTGCGAGCGCACGTTCCGCCAGGTGGCCGACGACAAGGCGCTGGCATTCAGCGTCGCCGTCGACCCGCAGCTGCCGGTGTCGATCGAGACCGACGGCAAGCGGCTGCAGCAGATCATCACCAACCTGCTGTCGAACGCCTTCAAGTTCACGAGCCGCGGGCGCGTGGTGCTGCAGATCGACGCCGCGACGGGCGGCTGGAGCGCCGGCCATCCGGTCCTCGAGCAGGCCGCGCAGGTCGTCGGCTTCAGCGTGAGCGACACCGGCATCGGCATCCCGCCGAACAAGCAGCGCCTCATTTTCGAGGCGTTCCAGCAGGCCGACGGCACGACGAGCCGCGAGTACGGCGGCACGGGCCTGGGCCTGTCGATCTCGCGCGAGCTGGCGCGCCTCCTCGGCGGCGAGATCCGCGTCACGAGCACGCCGGGGCAGGGCAGCACCTTCACCCTCTACCTGCCGCTGCACTACGAGGCGGGCGGCGAAGCGCTGACTGCGGTGGAACCGCAAGCCGAGGCGCCGGCGCTGCCCGCGCCCGTGCGCGAAGAGCGTCGGCAGCTCGCGGCGGCGCCAGCCACGAGCGAGGCGGCTGCACGGTCGCCGGGCGAGCTGCAGGGGCGCAAGGTGCTCGTCGTCGACGACGACATCCGCAACGTCTTCGCGCTGACGAGCGCGCTCGAGCAGCACGGCATGGAGGTGCTGCATGCCGAGAGCGGCAAGGAGGGCATCGAGCTCCTGAAGCGGAGCACCGACATCCAGGTGGTGCTGATGGACGTGATGATGCCCGGCCTCGACGGCCTCGACACGATGCGCATCATCCGCCAGCTCGACGATTACCGCGAGGTGCCGATCATCGCGGTGACGGCGAAGGCGATGATGGGCGACCGCGACAAGTGCCTCGCGGCCGGCGCGACCGACTACGTGGCGAAGCCGGTGAACATCGACCTGCTCCTGTCCACGCTCTCGCGCACGCTGCCGCAGCAGGACCCGGCGCATGAATGAGCCGACGCTCGTCGAGACGCTCGCCGGGCTCGCCGCGGCAAACATCGTGATCATCGAGACGCTGCACGAGCACCGCGTGATCGACAAGACGCACTTCGCCCATGCCTTCGGCCGCGCGCTCGATGGCCTTGCGCCCGAGCACTGCGGCGGCATGGTGGAGCACGTGCTGAGGAACCTGCGCGATCGCTGCATGAACCTGCGCGCCGGCGAGTCCGACGCGCAGGAATGGCTGCGCAGGCTACTGGAGCCTAGACACCTTTAAGCCAATTGGGCCGGCGGAATTCGCCGACCAGCGTGCCGGCGCCGGCCTCGCGGCCTTCGTGGTCGAAGAGGATCTCGCGGTTGCCGAGCGTGAGCGCCTTGCCGGCGAGCACCAGGCGCAGCCGCCCGTCGTCGCACTCGAACTGCAGCGTGAGGCCGCTCGCCGCGTCCTCGATGATCTGTTCTCGCACCCTGCATAAGGCGCCGTTCGGTTTTAACGGCATGGTCGCCTCGCCTTTCCGAAGGTTTTTCGATAGGGAAAGGTCTGCAACCCGGATGCCTGTCAGCTTCATTCCTAAGGCACTGAAACCATGCGGCGTTTTGCGCGTGTCGAAACGATTCGACATGTACGCGCGATTCGCGTCGACGCCGTCGATGCAGGCGTAGAATTTTCGCATCAATCGTTTGAGGGAGGAGCCCATGTCGATCACCACGAGCAGTCTCCCTTTCAGCCCGTCGCTCATCGCCGCCGCGCCCGACGCACCGGGCGTGTTCGCGCTGTGGCAAGGCGGCGGCATCGTCTACTACGGCCGCGCCGGCACCATCCGCATCGCGCTCGACGAGCAGTTGCGCGCGCGCGTGCTGAGCGCGAAGCAGGTCAGCGGCTGCAGCTGGGAAGTCGCCGCGGACCCGGAGCGCCGGCACGGCGAGCTGCTGCGCGAATACGCGGCGGCGCACCGCGCGCTGCCGCTCTGGAACGATCCGCAGCGCCTGCCGACCGACTGAATCAGTAGCCGGTCTTGCGGTCGACCACTTCCCTGAGTGGCCGGCCGTCGACGAAGCGGCCGAGGTTCTCGACGAACAGGCGCGCCACGAATTTGTCGCGTTGCGGGTGCGGGCCGCCGATGTGCGGCAGCACGACGATGCCTTCGGTCTTCCAGAACGCATGCCCGGCGGGCAGCGGCTCCTGGCGAAACACATCGAGCACCGCGCCGGCGATTCTCCTCGCCTTCACCGCCGCGACGAGGTCGTCGTCCTTGATCAGGTGGCCGCGGCCGAAGTTGAAGAGCCACGCGCTCGGCTTCATCGCCGCGAGGCGCCCGGCGTCGATGAAGTTGTCCGTCTCGGGCGTCGCCGGCAGGAGCAGCACCACGAAGTCGGATTCGGCCAGCACCGCGCGCGTCCCCTGCGGCGGCAACACCTGCGCGACGTTCGCCACCGGCTGCGGCCGCCGCCGCGTGCCGATCACGCGCATGCCGAGGGCCGCCGCGATGCGCGCGACCTGCTCGCCGATCACGCCCAGGCCGAGGATGCCGAGCGTCTTGCCGGTGAGCGGCTGCGCCACGGTGCGCACCCACGTGCCGCGCTTCTGGTTCTCCACCGCGCTCGCGTAGGGCTTCGCCACGTAGAAGAGCGCGCCGATGATGTTCTCGGGCATCGACTCCGCGTGCGTGCCGCGCGCGCAGGTGAGCACGAGGCCCGCCGGCAGGTCGGGCAGCGCGAGCCACTCCTCCACGCCGGCGGTCATCACCTGCACCCAGCGCAGCTTCGGCATCGCCGCAAGCAGGCCCGGCGGCACGGTATACGCCATCAGCGCCTCGGTGCGCGCCATCTGCTCGGCCGACGGCTTTTCCTTGCGCGGCAGCGCTTCCACGCTGACGCGCCCGGCGAGTCCGGCCGCCTTGATCGCATCGAGGTAAGGCGCCGTCGAGTCGGCCCAGAGGAGGACGCGGATAGTCATCGGGGGGGTCGAGACACGCCTAGGACTGGTGCGGGCGGCCCGAAATGGACATTCCCTTTCTCACGAAAGCGCGCTTGTCGTCCGCATTCTCGATTTCCTGCCCGAGCAGCGCATAGAGCTCCTGGATGTCGGCCGCCCTGGCCGCGGCGCGCTTGACGACGACGCGGGCGACCGCGCCAAGATATTGCGCAAGATCGGTCTCGGCTTTCGCCAATTGTTCCGGGCTGAAGCGCTGCGAGGCCGGGACGTTCGAACCGGGCGCGGAAGGCTGCGGCCTGTTGGACGGAAGCGGTCTCGAGGTGGCGAATTTCTGGATGAACGCAGCTCGCTGCCTGACGTCCTGGATTTCAGCAGCGAGCTTCTCCGCGATCTGCGCAAGCGATGCACCCTTTCGCAGCTGCGACTGCACGAGCTTGTCGGCGATCGGGCCAATATGTGATGCCAGCTCGCTGATGAGGCGCGTCACGGCAGCTTCGTCGACGGGCTGAGCCGCCGGGGCCTCCGGTTGAGTGGGCGCGGCACCTTTGCCCGGAAGCCTCGTGGCGAGCGCCGAGACAGGCGTGGCCGGCCTGCCCTGAAGCGCCTCGCGAAACTCGCCCACCGATTGCGGGCGCGCATCTTTCGAAGGCGCGAGCGCCCAGTCGACGGCCTTGAGCAGCGCCTGACCGTACCCTGCAGGGGCCGCCTTCAACGCCGGGACCATCGGGTCGGAGAAGGCGCGTGCAGGCGCCTCCACCGGCTGCTGGCCGGTGATCAGCCAATAGAGGACGCCGCCCACCGCGTAGAGGTCGCTCCACGGCCCCTGCCCGCCGCGCGAGTCGTACTGCTCGAGCGGCGCAAACCCCGGCGAGACGATGGTCGTGAGCTCGGATTTGCCGGCCACCGCGCGTGCGGAACCGAAGTCGATCAGCACGGGGCTGCCGTCGGCACGCACGAAGATATTGGCGGGCTTGATGTCGCGGTGGAGATAGCCGCCGCGGTGCACGACTTCCAGCCCATCCAGCAAGGGCAGCGCTATGCCGAGCACCGCGCGCTCGTCGAGCGGACGGTGGTTCTTCAGCCAGTGAGGCAGTGCTTCGCCGGCGACGAACTCCATCACCATGTACGCAGTCTGGTTGGCCTGGAAAAACCGCATCACGCGCACGATGTTGGGATGCCTGAACGACGCGATGGTGCGCGATTCCTCGAGGAAGCGGGCACGTCCCCAGTTGAAAGTCTCCTCGAGCTCGAGCGATTTCGAGCGCACCGATTGATCGGCGCCGCGCTGCACCCAGTCGGTGGGCAGGTATTCCTTGATCGCGACCCTCAGGTTGAGGTTGGTATCGGTCGCGAGGTACGTCGAGCCGAACCCCCCCGCGCCGAGCAGGGCCTCGATCTTGTACTCGTTCAGCAAGTAGCCCGCGGGAAGGGCGACTTCGGTGCTCACCTATTTTTCGTCGATCAGCTGCATGGCTTTCTCGAGGCTTCGGCGCATCCGGTTGAACGAACGCGCGAGGAGCGCCACCTCGTCCTTGCCCGAGTCCGCGAGCTCCGGGATGTCGTGCGCGCCGACGCTGATCTTGTCGGCCGCCGCGGCCATCGTCCGCATCGGGCGCACGATGAGAAGCGACAGCATCGCATTGAGGATGATGAAGACGGCGACGAACACCGCCGCAAGCGAGCCGATGAATACCAGGAAGGCCTGATTCGCCTTTTCGATCGGCACGGCCATCGGCACTGAGACGATTTGCGCGCCGATCACCTCGCCGAGCTGCCAGCCGTAGCCACCGCTCGAGCCGTAGAGCTTCACCATCGCCGGCGGTGCGCTCGCCGCGGTGGTATGGCAGATCAGGCAGGCGCCGTCCTTGATGGCGAAGGGCCGCGCGAGGAACATGGATTGGCCGCTCGGCGTCTGGCGCGTGCCGGAGATCTCCGTGCGCTCCGAGTGGTTGCGGAACTCGCTGATGATGTCGGCCTCCCACTCGGTCGCCCGATTGCGCGGGTTGGTGGGATTGAGGGCGGCCTCCTTGTAGGCGAAATCAGCGTGCGTCTTGCGCAGCTGGTTCATGATCTCCGTGGCGCCGAATGCCGGGACGCTTTGCGGCAGGAACTCGTCTTCGGCGACTCGCAGGTTTGGCCGCACCTGGCCCACCGTGTAGGCGCGCATCGAAAGCGCGGCCTCCATCATCAGGCCCGCGCTGCGCAGCACCTCGTCGCGCGCATTGCGCTGCAGGAGCTCATGCGATACGTAGGCCGAAACCGCGAGGCCAAACGAGAACACGATCAAGAGCACGAGATTGAACTTCAGTCGCAGTCCCATCTTCTCTCCCCTTGTTGTGCCCCGCGACAGTATAGCGGTGTTGTAACGGCGAGGCCGGACCGGGTAAGGTGCGCCCGTGGCCGACTTCAGCGCTCTCGGCATGACGGAGATCATTCGCCTGCAGAGCGAGTTGCAGGAGGAGCTGACGCGCCGCTTTCAGCGGCACGCCGCGCTCGCCTTCTCCGACATCGTCGGCTCCACCGAGTACTTCGCGCGCTTCGGCGATGCCCCCGGCCGCCAGCTTCAGCAGCTGCACGTCGACCTGCTCGCGGAGTGCCTCGCGCGCCACCAGGGCCGGGTCGTCGATACCGCGGGAGACGGCGCGTTCCTGACGTTTCCCGCGGCCGATGCTGCCATTGCCGCGCTCATCGAGCTGCAGACGACCGTGTCCCGCGCGAATAGCGCGCGCTCGCGCGAGCACCAGCTGCGCCTGCGCATTGGCGTTCACTGGGGAGCCGTGCTGACGGACGGTGTTGCCGTGACCGGCGAAGCAGTCAACTTGAGCGCGCGAGTCGCCGGCTCCGCCGAGCCGGGCGAGGTCCGGCTGACGCGCGAGATGTTCCAGGAGATGTCGGGCTCGCACCGCCCGAAGTGCGAGTCGGTCGGCGCGATACCGCTCAAGGGTATCGCCCGGGAAGTCGAGCAATTCGTGCTGCGCTGGCGCGACCCGGGACTTTTCCCCACTCATCTGCGCATCGAGGAAACGGCGGAGGAACGCAAGCTGCCCAACCAGGACATCATCAGCTTTGGCCGGCTGCGCCAGCACGAAGGCGCCACGGCGAACGACGTGGTGCTAACGCTGCCGGATGCCGAGCTCGCCCTGCAGATCAGCCGATGGCAGTTCGAGTTGCGACGCTTTCCGGACGGCTTCAAGCTGCGGCCGCTCTCCGAGGGAGAAACCGAGGTCGACGGCGTACCGATCGCGAAAAACCGCGAGGCGGTCGTCAAGGCCGGCTCGAAGGTTCGCGTCGGACGCGTTCTCACCCTGAGCTTCCACTCTCCCGCCAGCACGAATCTGGCAGATAGCGCCGCAGCGACCCGCGCGGTGCCTTCCGCATCGTCTTAGAGGAGTCAATCGATGGTTGAGTGGATGCTTCAAGCGCTGGGGATATTCGCCACTACTTGCGGTGCCCTGCTGACGTTCCTCGCTCATCGGCAGGTGCCGGGGCTCTTGGCGGCCGCGAGCACCCCGGAAGGCAAGCGCGCGTTCGACGAGCATCACCGGCGCCTGAGCTGGGCATTCGGCCTGGTGGCGAGCGCGCTGGTTCTGGAATGCGCGAGCGTGTTCTTCATTTGATCTGCCGGGCCACTGAGTTCTGGTGGGTCGTACTGGGATCGAACCAGTGGCCCCTGCTGTGTGAGAGCAGTGCTCTACCGCTGAGCTAACGACCCGGCCGGGCGAAGCGAAATTCTACCCAGAATGCCGCCGGCGATCATCGCGGCGACGAAGACGAGCGCCTCGCTGCTGAGATTCGAGAGCGCGGTGAGCGCGGGCCCCGGGCAGTAGCCGCCGAGTCCCCAGCCGAGACCGAACAGCGCGGCGCCGGCGACGAGCGGCGCATCGACCGCCGTCTTGTCGAAGGTGATTTCCTTCCGCTGGAGCAGCGGCCGGAAGAACATCGCCGTCACCGCCACCGCGCCGCCCATGACGAGGAGCAGGCTCGGATCCCAGTCGCCGGCGACGTCGAGGAAGTCGAGCACCTTGCGCGGATTCGCCATGCCCGAGAGCCACAGGCCGATGCCGAAGAGAAATCCCGCGCCGAAGGCCGAGGTCAAGACGCGACTCCCAGCACGTGCCGTGTGACCACCGCGGCGACGATGCCCGCGGCCATGAACACGGCCACCGCGACGAGCGAGCGCAGCGAGAAGCGGCCGAGGCCGCACACGCCGTGGCCGCTCGTGCAGCCGCCGCCGACGCGCGTGCCGAAGCCGACGAGCAGTCCCGCCGCCGCCGCCCAGCCGAGCCCGAAGTTCTCGCGTACCGGCGCCGGTCCGGCGAACAGGTGCCACGCGAATCCGGCCGCGATCAGGCCGGCGATGAACGCGCCGCGCCAGGCGCGGTCTCCCGGCGGCTGGGCGAAGAGCCCATGCAGGATGCCGCTGATGCCGGCGATGCGGCCGTTGGCGGCCAGCAGCCAGACGCTGGCGATGCCGATCAGCAATCCGCCGATGAGCGAGGCGACTGGGGTAAAGTTAGCCACGAATGATTTTCCGGCAGCTCTTCGATCCGCAGTCCTCAACATACACGTATCTGCTCGCCGACGAGAAATCGCGCGAGGCGGTGCTGATCGACGCGGTGTTCGAGCAGGCGCGGCGCGACGCCGCGCTGATCGAGGAGCTCGGCCTCAAGCTCAGGTTCACCCTCGAGACCCACGTGCATGCCGACCATGTGACGGCGGCATCGCTCCTCAGGCAGAAGCTTGGCAGCCGCATCGTGGTGTCGGCATCGAGCGGCGCCGAGGGCGCCGACCTCTACCTGAAGCCGATGGAGCGGATCGCCTTCGGCCGCCGCCACCTCGAAGCGCGCGCGACGCCCGGCCATACCGGCGGTTGCACCACGTACGTCCTCGACGACCAGTCGATGGCCTTCACCGGCGATGCGCTCTTCATCCGCGGCTGCGGCCGCACCGATTTCCAGCAGGGCGATGCGCACGGGCTCTTCCGCTCGGTGCGCAGCCAGATCTTCACGCTGCCCGACGCTTGCCTGATCTACCCCGGCCACGATTACCGCGGCCTCACGGTGACGAGCGTGGGCGAGGAGAAGCTCTACAACCCGCGCCTCGCCGAATCGATCGGCGAGAACGACTTCGTCGGCTACATGACCAACCTCGGCCTGCCGCACCCGAAGCAGATGGATGTGGCCGTGCCGGCGAACCTGAAGTGCGGCCGACCGGAGAAGACCACCACGGCGGATCCGGACTGGGCGCCGCTTACCTACACGTTCGGCGGCATTTGGGAGGTGCAGCCGCACTGGCTGGAAGAGCACCTGCGCGACGTGCAGATCGTCGACGTGCGCGAGCCCGAGGAATTCAACGGCCCGCTCGGCCATGTGCCCAATGCGCGGCTGATCCCGCTCGGAACGCTGACCAAGGCCGCGGAGCAACTGTCGAAGGACAGGCCGATCGTCACCGTCTGCCGCTCGGGCGCGCGCTCGGCGCAGGCCACGGTGCTCCTCGGCAAAGCGGGCTTCGAGCGCGTGGCCAATCTTTCCGGCGGAATGCTCCGCTGGCGCGCGCAGCGCCACTCGGTCGAAGGCGCCACCGACTAGATGGCCGTCCGCACGCTGCATTGATGGTTCGAACTCGATTCGCGCCGAGCCCGACCGGCTACCTGCACATCGGAGGCGCGCGCACCGCGCTCTTCTCGTGGGCCTATGCGCGCCATCACGGCGGCAAGTTCATCCTGCGGGTGGAGGACACCGACCTCGAGCGCTCGACCGAGGCTTCGGTCGCCGCGATCATCGACGGCCTCGAGTGGCTCGGTATCGACTGCGACGAGGGGCCGTTCTTCCAGATGAAGCGCCTCGCGCGCTATCGCGAGGCCGCCGACCGGCTGATCGCCGCCGGGCACGCCTACTACGACTACATGCCCAGGGAAGAGCTCGACGCGCTGCGCGCGAGGCAGCAGGCGCGCGGCGAGAAGCCGCGCTACGACCGCGCGATCGGCCAGAAGTACCGCGGCAGCGGCCCGGCGCCGGTGCGCTTCAGGACGCCGCAGGAAGGCACGGTGGCGTGGAACGATCTCGTGAAGGGGCCGATCGAATTCCCCAATGCCGAGCTCGACGACCTGGTGCTGCTGCGCGCCGACGGTGTGCCGACGTACAACTTCGGCGTGGTGGTCGACGACCTCGACATGGACATCACCCACGTCATCCGCGGCGACGACCACGTCAACAACACGCCGCGCCAGATCCACATCTTCCACGCGCTCGGCGCGAAGCTGCCGTACTTCGGCCACGTTCCCATGATCCTCGGCGCCGACGGCGAGCGGCTCTCCAAGCGCCACGGCGCGGTGAGCGTGCTGCAGTATCGGGACGAGGGCTACCTGCCGGAGGCGCTCGTCAACTATCTCGCGCGCCTCGGCTGGTCGCATGGCGACGACGAGGTCTTCCCGGTGGCGAAGCTCGTGGAGTGGTTCGATCTCGCCCATGTCTCGCGTTCGGCCGCGCAGTTCAATCCCGAGAAGCTGGCGTGGCTCAACCAGCAGTACCTGAAGGGCGCGAGCGACCAGCGCCTGGCCGAGCTGGTCGCGCCCGAGCTGCGCAAGCGCGGCGCGCAGCCGGGGAGCGGGCCTGAGCTGATCAAGGTGCTGGCCCTGCTCAAGGATCGCGCAAGCACGATCCCGCAGCTCGCCGATGAAGCGATGCTCTTCTACGCGCTGGAGGCGAATCCGGCCACGCCCGACTGGGACGAGAAGGTGGGCGCGGCGCTGCGCATGCTGAAAGCGCGCCTTGCCACCGTCAGGTGGGAGCGCGCGGCGCTGAACGATGCAATAAAGGACGTGGTCAAATCGAGCGGACTCAAGATGCCGCAGATCGCCATGCCCCTTCGCCGCCTCGTCACCGGGCGCACGCAGACGCCCTCGATCGACGCCGTGCTCGAGCTCCTCGGGCGCGAGACGGTGCTCCTGCGCCTCACCCGGCACCTGGACGAAGATTGAAGCTCGCCTTCGCCCTTCTCCTGGTCTCGGGAGCCGCGCACGCCTCGATCGAGGCCGGCAACTGGGAATTCAGCGTCGACAGCCCGCTCGTCGGCAACGGCAACGAGCCGGCGGTGAAGCGGCGCTGCCTCACGGCGGAGGAGGCCGCCGACCCGCAGAAGGTGCTCGCCGAAGCGCGCGGCTCCGACAAGTGCCAGCTCTCGAACGTGCGCGATAGCGGGAGCGACTACAAGTTCGACGTCGCGTGCACCGGGCGCGTCCCGATCCATGGCACCGGCGCCGTGCAGTACACGCCGACCACGCTCGACGGCACCATCGATCTCGTCGGCGAGACGCAGGGCCTGCGACTGAAGACGCGCTCTTTCGTCAGCGGCCGCCGCCTCGGTCCGTGTGTCACTAAAGGCGACAAGTAGCTTGCTATAATCCGCCCCCTTGGTTGGGGGTATAGCTCAGCTGGGAGAGCGCTTGCATGGCATGCAAGAGGTCACCGGTTCGATCCCGGTTACCTCCACCAGCCAACCTGAAGAGAAACGTCGCAGTCCCCATCGTCTAGAGGCCTAGGACATCGCCCTTTCACGGCGGTAACCGGGGTTCGAATCCCCGTGGGGACGCCAATGCGTCGTACGGCTTTGGTCTGATTTACGAAGCTGGGGCGTCCCGCTAGCTTGCCGGTCAAAGGAAGGGACCCTGCATGACTGGCAAGGCGCAGATTTCACTCTTGGGAGCGGCGCTCATCACCATGGTGCTGTTTTCACCGCAGCTCGGCGCGCAGGCCGCGGCAAAAAAAGCGCCCGAGCCCGTCGTCTACACAGTCGGCAAGGGCGAAACCATCATCACCATCGCCAACAAGGTTCGCTACCCGAAAGCGACCGAGAACCAGATGGTCTACGCGATCGTGCGGCGCAACCCGAACGCATTCTCCGTGCGGACCAAGGAGCGCCTGCTGCCGGGCGCCAAGCTGACGATCCCGGATGAAGCGACCGTCCTCTCCTACCAGCGCGACCTCGCCGACCGTGAAGTGGCGTCGCTGAGGAAGGGCGAGGCCCTCTATCAGGATGGCCTCGCCTCGGAGAAGAAGGGCGACATGCAGATCGCCGTGAAGGCCTACATCGAGTCGGCGCGCCTCGGGCATCCGCTCGCCGACCTGCGGCTGGGCGAGCTCTACGACCGCGACAACAGCAAGACGCTGCCGCGCGATCTCCAGGAGTCGATCGCGCACTACCAGAAGGCGCGCGAGTTCGGCATCGAGGTCAAGGACCAGAAGGCGCGTGACGCGGGCTCGCCGGGCGTACCGACGCACTGAGCGCTTCGCGCGAGCGGCACGAGCGGCCGCTGAAGGTTAGTTCAAGCAAGCGGTTGCGATACGATCGGGGATCTCGCCAGAGTCCCCGCGGGGACGCTTACCGCAATGAGCCTCTACGACAACGATCGCCCCCGCAGCAAGCGACCCCTCGTGGTCGCGCTCCTCGTCATCCTCCTCGTCGGCCTGGTGGCCGGCGGCATCTACCTGCGGCCGCGGTTCGAAAGGCAGCCGCCGCGCATCCAGCTCACGCCGGACACCGATGCCCTCGGCACGGCGCCGCTCGAGATCCGCGTCGCCGATGCGGGCACGGGGCTCAAGTCGCTGGTGGTGACGCTGACCGCGGGCGGCCGCGAGAGCCGGCTCGCCGGCGAGAGGTTTGCGCAGGCGCTGCGGGAGAAGAAGCTCGCCGTCACTCTGCCGAAGGGGATGAAGGAAGGCCCGGCGACGCTGCGCGTCGTGGCGCGCGATCGCTCGCTGTGGGGCTGGTTCCGCGGCAACGAGGCGGTGCTCGAACGGCAGGTGACGATCGATCTCACGCCGCCGACGCTCGATCTCGTCGCCGACGACCGCTACATCAACTTCGGCGGCGTCGGCGCCATCGTCTACCAGGCTGCGCCCGACACGGCGAGGAGCGGCGTGCGCATCGGCGCGCATTTCTTTCCCGGCTTCAAGGGCGCGGTCAAGGGCGAGCCCGAGCGCTTCTTCGCGCTCTTCGCGCATCCGTACGACACGCCGGCGAGCGCGCGCGCCGTGCTGGTGGCGATCGACAAGGCGGGCAACAAGCGCGAGATGCCGCTCGCCTACGAGCTGAAGAACGTGAGCTACAAGAAAAGCACCATCGGGCTCACCGACGGCTTCCTGCAGAACAAGGTCGCGCCGCTCCTGCCGGACGGCGCCGCGCGCCAGGGCTCGCCGAAGGAGATCTTCGTCGCGGTGAACAAGCGCCTGCGCAAGGAGAACGAGGACACGATCACCGCGGTCACGCAGAAGGCGTCGCCCACGATCCTGTGGCAAGGCGCCTTCAGCCAGCTCTCGAACTCCAAGGTCGAGGCGAACTTCGCCGACTACCGCACCTACACCTATAACGGCGAGCCGGTCGACAGCGCCTACCACCTCGGCTACGACCTCTCGGTCACCAAGCGCTATCCGGTCGAGGCGTCGAACCGCGGCACCGTCGCCTTCGCCGGCCCGCTCGGCATCTACGGCAACTGCGTGATCCTCGACCACGGCCTCGGGCTCTTCACCCTCTACGGCCACCTGAGCCAGATCGACGCCAAGGTGGGCGACGCGCTCGAGAAGCGGCAGGTGCTCGGCAAGAGCGGCGAGACCGGCCTCGCCGCGGGCGACCACCTGCACTTCGGCGTCTACCTCGACGGCGTCGCCGTGCTGCCGGTGGAGTGGTGGGACGCCAAGTGGATCGACGACAACATCACGCCGAAGCTCGAAGGCCGTAGCGGCGAGGAGATCGCCAGGTCGCAGGCGCCGAAGAAGTCGGCGCGCGCCGGCGCGCGCAAGAAGCGGCGCCGCTAGCTCAGCGGGCGGCGGCGGCCGGGTAGGGCTCCTCGAGCGCGATCGCGCCGGTCTCGAGCAGCGACTTCAGGTTCGACAGCACCTTCGGCCAGCCGCCCGACACCGCCTCGATCACCTTCGCGCCTTCGCGCTCGATGGTGTGCGTGATCGAGAGCTTGACCGCGCCGGCGGTCGGCTCGAGCTCCATCGTGCAAAGCGTCGGGCCTTCGGCCTTGAGCTCGGGCTTCATCTGGTGATGCCAGCGGATGACGAGGCGCCGCGGGCGCTCGGCCGCGACGATCTCGCCGCTGTCCCAGACCTTGCCGTCCTCGGACACGAGCTTCCACGGCGCGCCCGCCTGCCACGGGCTCTCGCAGTGCATGCCGAACCAGTATTGCCGCTGGAATTCCGCGCCGGTCAGCGCCGACCACAGCTTCTCGGGCGTGGTGCGGATGTAGGTCACGTAGACGAAGGTCGATCTAGCCATTGGCTTTCTCCAGTTTGCGTTTCAGGGTGTCGAGCGCCTTCAGGCGCGGCTTCTCGAACTTGGCGATCCAGCGCTCGTAGATCTCCTGCAGCGGCACCGGGTTCAGGAAATGCAGCTTTTCGCGCCCGCGCCAGGCGGTGGCGATCAGGTTCGCCGCCTCGAGCAGCGCCAGGTGCTGCGTCACGCCCTGGCGCGTCATGTCGAGGTGCTCGCACAGGTCGTTGAGCGTCTGGCCGTCGTGGGCGTGCAGCACGTCGAGGAGCTTGCGCCGGCCGGGATCGGCCAGCGCCTTGAACAGGAGATCGGTGTCGCGGCGGCGCTCGGTCATAGGCAAGTAACGGATTGCATGAACTATAGGCAAGTATAGACTTGCATGTCAAGGCCTGGAGGCTGTCGAGGGATGGCGACAGCCTGTCGGCGCAGGGTGACTTGGTCCGATCGGATCGTTCCCCCCATGCGACGCCCGCACGGGTGAGCCGCGTATTTTTTGCCCCACCTACGGAGGCCTTGTCCATGCGTCGACTGTATTTCCTTGTATGTCCCCTTGTTCTCGCTCTCGCTGCCTGTGGCGGAGGCGGCGGCAGCACCTCGAACGGCGCCAGCCCCAACACCGGCGGCAATACCGCCGGCAACACCGGCGGCAACACGAACACCTTCCCCGCCCAAGTACCCATTACCTATGCCGGAGTGACCATGGTTGCCACGGTCTCCGCGACGAGCGCCGGCTCGATCTCGGCGAACGTGGTGGGAACGAGCGGCGCCGCGGGCCTCTCGCGCCGCCTGTCGCAGGCCGTGCGCTTGAGCGACGCCGGCCGCGCGAGCACCGCCTGCGAAAGCGGCACGATGCAGGTCTCGGGCACGACCGCCGCCGATGGCACGGGAACAGTCAACATCGCCTACAACAGCTGCCGCACGGGAACCGACACCCTCAATGGTCCGGCGACCCTGCGCATCGACGCCTTCGACCGGGCGAACAACATCATCACCGACGGCACGCTGACGATGACCCGCGTCGACTTCGGCGGACCCGGGATGAACCTCGGCCTGACCGGCACGCTGCGCTCGCAGGTGGACGTTGCCAACGCCACCGCCAAGGTGACGTCGAACATCGTCGCGCAGGACGGCGCCGGGCACCAGATGCGCACGCAGGATCTCGTCGTCACCAACACCTTCGACGACGTGACCTCGCCCAGCTTCTACACCGAATCCATCACCGGGCGGGTGTTCGACTCGGGCTCGGGCTTCGTCGATGTCTCGACGCAGACCGCGCCCTTCACCGCGCCGTGGGGGCCGCTCTATTTCTCCACCACCACGCAGTCGTTCCCCGACTGGGGCATCATCACCCTCGCCGGCGCGACGACCAGCGTCAAGATCACCTCCCTGGGCGGCGCGGTGGCCAAGCTCGAAGTCGATGGCGACGGCAACGGCACGTTCGAGAACTCGGCGCGCCTGCCGTGGGACGCCTTCGACACGGCGCTTGCCGCCGACCTTCGCGACAGCGACGGCGACGGCATGCACAACAGCTTCGAGACGGCCTACGGGCTGAGCCCGTCGAGCGCCGCCGACAAGGACACGGACGCCGATGGCGACGGCTTCAGCAACTACACCGAATACCTCGCCGGCGCCAACCCGTCCACCAACGGCTCCGTGCCCTCGCCCATGCGGCACCTCTGGGTGACCGGCAACCGCGACCTCGCGGTCGACGCCGGCGGTCAGATCCAGGTGTTCGTCGGCGCAACCGGCGAGGGCGTGCTGCTCGACCCGGTGACGGCGGAGCTCGGCACGGCCTTCACCGGCGCGACCGAGCCGAACACGAGCACCACCACCACGACGGTGGCCGATGCGCAGGGCCGCACCTTCACGCTCACGCCGACGGCCGATCCGACGAGCTGGACCATTACCTCGTCGACCGGCGCGACGCTCACCCTCACCGGCGTCGCCGGCACCGACCCGGGCAGCCTGATCCGCTACGGCGCGCACGGCCTTGCCTTCCGCACCGTCGGCGCCTCGGGCCCGGGCTACGTCTACCTCGTGGAATCGACGACGCTGGTGCCGTAATTCGAAATAGCAGTCGCAGCCTGAAGGGCCGACGAGCGTCGGCCCTTTTTTTTAGGGTAAGTTGCGCTCGATGTTCAGGCGCATCGACCACATGGAGCTCCTCACCGCGGCGCCCGAGCGGGCGGTCGAGTTCTACACCGCGACGCTCGGCTTTCGCGTGCGCGAGCGCGCGCGCATTCCGGCGACGCCGCAGGGGCCGCTGGATCTCGTTTACCTCGAGCTCGGCGGCACCACCGTCGAGGTGATGTGCTATCCGCAGGCCCGCATCGCGCCGCGCGCGGGCGAGCAGCGCCTGGGCTGGCAATGCCTCGCGCTCGAGGTCGACGACATGGACGCGGCGCTCGCGCATCTCAAGGCGCGCGGCATCGAGCCGGCCTGGGGCCCGATGAGGCGGCCCGACTATGCGCGCGCCGAGATCCGCGACCCCGACGGCAACCCGATCGAGCTGCGCCAATGGATCCGCAAGCCATGACGCGGCTAGAGCGATAGAAGCGCTCGCTCCCTTTCGCGTCAGGAGCTTCCGGTTCCAGTGGCCGGCGGACCTTGCCACCTCGTGGGCCTTCGAGATGGAGGCGCTGATCCTCGGCTGGTACATCCTGGTCGAGACCGGCTCGGTCGAGAGCCTGGTGCTCTTCGCCTCGCTCGCCTGGCTCGGCTCGCTCTTCTCGCCTTTCTTCGGCATCGCCGGCGACCGGCTCGGCTTTCGCACGCTGCTCTACGCCACGCGCGCCACCTATGCGGTGTTCGCGCTCGTGCTGACGGTGCTTGCGCTGACGCATGCGCTCAAGCCCTGGCACGTGTTCTCGATCGCCGCGCTTGCCGGGATGGTGCGCCCCTCCGACATGATGCTGCGCCAGGTGCTCGTCGCCCAGACGATGCAGCCGCACCTCCTGATGGGCGCGCTCGCCGTCGCTCGCACGACCGGCGATACGGCGCGGATCGCCGGCGCGCTCGCCGGGACGGCGAGCGTCGCGCTGATCGGCATGGGGCCGGCCTACGCGATCGTGACCGCGCTGTACGTCGCCTCGTTCGCCCTCTCGCTCGGCGTCGCCGGCGCGGCGCCGGCGCGCGGCACGAGCGCGACGAAGACGCTGGCGGGACTCAAGGCGGCGGTCGGCTATGTCTGGCGCATGCCCGAGCAGCTCGGCGCGTTCTCCATCGCCTTCCTCGTCAACCTGCTCGCGTTTCCCTTCTTCCTGGGCCTGCTGCCCTACGTCGCCAAGGACGTCTATGCGATCGGCCAGACCGGCCTGGGCTATCTCGCGGCTTCCTGGGCGAGCGGCGCGCTCGTCGGCTCGCTCGTCGTCGGCGGCGGCCGCATGCGGCTCGCCGCGGGCCGGGTGATGCTCGTCTCGGGCGTCGTGTGGTTCCTCGCCATCCTCCTCTTCGGCCAGACGCACACGCTCTCGCTCGGCCTCGCGCTCCTCTTCGCGGCCGGCGTCGCGCAGAGCTTCTGCATGACGCCGCTCGCCGCGGTGATGCTGCGCTCGGCCTCCGACGAGATGCGCGGCCGCGTGATGGGCATGCGCATGCTCGCGGTGTGGGGGTTGCCGCTCGGCCTGCTGATTGCCGGCCCGGTCATCCAGCACTTCGGGTACACGGCGACGACCGTGATCTACAGCACGCTCGGCCTCGCCGCCACGTTCGCCACGGCCTGGCGCTGGCGCGGCGCGCTGTGGAGCGCGAGCGCGCCGGCCAACGCACATCCCTAACGAGGGGGCAGCGTCCTTAAATAGGCGACGATCGCGGAGAGGTCCGCGTCGGTCATCGTCGCGTACCACTGGAAGCCCATCGGCGGGCGCAGCCTGGTGCCGTCCTTGCGCACGCCCTGCGTGATGGCGCGCTTGATCTCGTCGTCGCTCCAGGCGCCGATGCCGTGCTCCTTGTGCGAGGTGATGTTGCGCGACACGGTCACGCCCCACGGGCCCTCGAACTTCTCGCCGCCGGTACCGAGCGCGTTCTTGAAGTCGCGGCGGCCTATGACGAGCGGCGTGTGGCATTCCATGCAGTGGCCGATGGTCACGAGGTAGAAGCCTTTCTTCACCGGGTCCTGCATCGCGCTCGCCGGCATCGGCTTCTCCGCGCCCGGCGGCACGTCGAACGTCATTCTCTTCACCTTGTAGACGTTCGGCGGGACCTTGTTCGACACCGGCGGCTGCGCGAGCACGTAGGTGATCACCGCGTCCAGATCGGCAGGCGTGAAGATGCGGTAGAACGGGTAGGGCATCAGCGGCGCGAGCTGCTGGCCGTTCGGCCGCTTGCCGTCGTGGATCGCGGTCTTCACCTGCTCGCGCGTCCAGCTGCCGATACCCGTTTCCTTGTCCGGCGTCATGTTGGTCGGATGCGCCGACCATTCCGGCGTGTCGATCTGCGGCGCCGGGCTGCCGGCGTGGCGCCGCGCGGTATCGAGCACGCCGCCCGGCCCGCGCGGCGTGTGGCAGTTGCCGCACGTCAGGACGCCCTCGACCAGGTACTTGCCGCGCTCGAGCGGCGCCTGCGCCTGCACATTCGCCGCGGCGATCGCGAGCGCCGCGATGCAAAAGCTCCCTTTCATCGTTCTCCCCTATGGTTTGGTCATAAATCAGGGACAGACCACGTTATTTCATTCTGCGGAAAAACGGGGTCTGTCCCTGTTTTCATTCGGCCCTGATGTTCGCGTCGCGTACGACCTTACCCCACTTCTCGTAGTCGACCCTGATGCGCTCGGCGGTCTTCGCCGGGGTGAGGATCTCGGCGTCGCAGCCGGTGGCGTTGATGAGCTCCATCGTCGCCTTGTCGCCGCCAGCCTTCGCCAGGACCTGCGTCCACTTGCCTACGACTTCCTGCGGCAAGCCGGCGGGGCCGAGGATGCCGTACCAGGCGGTGGAGTCGAAGCCCCTGAGCCCCAGCTCGTTCATCGTCGGCACGTCGGGGAAGGCGCGCGAGCGCTCGAGCGAGGTCACCGCGAGCGGCCGGATCTTGCCGCTCTTCACCGCGCCGACCGCGGGCCCGAGCGAGGAGAAGAGCATCGGGATCTGGCCGCCCATCAGGTCCGTCATCGCCGGCCCGCCGCCCTTGTAGGGAACGTGCAGCAGCTGCGCCCCGGTCACGCTCTTGAAGTATTCGCCGGAAAGATGGTGCGGCCCGCCGACGCCGGAGGTGCCGTAGCTCCACTTGTTCGGCTCCTTCTTCGACAGCTCGATCACTTCCTGCATGCTGTGGAACGGCGTCGACGGATGCACGACGAGGAGGCTGCCGCTGCCGCAAACATGGCCGAGCTGCGTGAACGACCTGAAGGGGTCGTAGCCGATCTTCTGGCCGAGGTGCGGCGCGACGGTGAGCGGGCCGCTGTCGAAGTAATAGAGCGTGTAACCGTCGGGGGCGCTCTTCGCGATCGCCTCCATCGCCACGCCGCCGGCGTTGCCCGGGCGGTACTCGAAGACGAGCGGCTGGCCGAGCATCGGCTCGAGCGAGCGCGCGAGCGGCCGCGCGCCGGCCTCGGCGGAGCCGCCGGCGGTGTAGCCGATCATCAGGCGAATGGGCTTGCTCGGGTATTGCGCAAGCGCGCTCGATGCCGCGAGCAGCGCCGCGATGACGGCGACACGAACCATGTGAATTCCTCCCCGGAAGATTCTACAATCCGCACCATCCCACACCAGGAGCACCTCATGCGCGCCCTCCTGCTTTCCCCGCTTTTCATTCTCGCCGCCGCCTGCGCGGGCCCCAAGGATCTCGAGAAGATGTCGACGCTCGATGTCTGCTATGAAGGCATGATGGACGCCGACAAGCGGCAGGCGGTGGAGGCCGAGCTCAATCGCCGCAAGGAAACCTGCGACAAGTACGACGCCCAGCTGAAGAAGATGGCCGACGAGGAAATGCGCGCCGGCGCCGCCCCGCAGGGCACCGACAGCGGGTCGACCGGCAACGCGTCCAGGATCGGCGGCACCGGCACCGGCAGCGGCGGCGGGATGGGCCGCTACTGAGCGAGCAGCCGGGCGAGCTGCGCCGCATCGGCGAGCTCCTCCAGCCCGAGCACCGCGTCGCGCAGCTCGCCGATGCGCCGCCCGGGCAGCGCTCGTGCCGCGAGCTTCTCGAATTTGCCGACCACCTCGGCGGCGCTCGCGAAGCGCTGCTCGCTGCCGCGCGGCGCTGCCTCCTCGCGCCGCAACGCGCGCCCGCTCTTTAGAACGACTTCCACCCGCACGTGATGCCGGTGCTGCGCGCCGCGCGCGGTGATCTGCGGATCGGCGATCACCGCGACGCGCTCGGCGAGCGCCATGCGCTGCGCATCGCGCTCGACGCCGGGCTCGAACTGATCGACGAAGCAGTCGCCTTCGATCAAGAGCGTCGCCGCGCAGAAGGGCAGGTTCAGCTGCGCCGCCGTCATGCCCGCAGGCTCGTATTTCCAGCCGACGTGGTCGGCGGTCACCTGCGAGCCGTGCACCACGATGCGCTCGACGTCGTCGGCGCGGAACTTGTGCTCTTCCTGCAGCGCGCGCAGCGCGTCGAGCGTCGTGTGGTTGCTGCCGACGCACGCATAGAACTTGAGCGCGACGCCCATCGTCTGCCACGTGGTGCCGAGGCCGGCGGTGAGCTCGGCCAGCCTGAAGCGGTCCTGCGAGCGCGAGAACGTGGTGGCGAAGCCGCCGTACTGGGCCTCGAACACGTTCTCGATGCCGGTGAAGCCCTGCTCCGCGAGCAGCCCGCCGTAGAGGCCGCTCTGCGACGCGCGCCCGGCGTGCATGCGCTTCACCATCGCGCCGTATTGCGCGGCCATCAGGCCGGCCGACTGCGTGCCGGCGATGCCGAGCGCGTGCACCGTTCTTTCCACCGGTAGTTTCAAGCCGCGGGCGGCCGCCGCGGCGGCGGCGAAGACGCCGACGGTGGCGCCCGAGTGCCAGCCCTGCCCGATGTGCTCGGGTCCCATGCAAAGGCCGACGCGCGGGCCGGTTTCATAGCCGGCCGCGGCGGCGGCGAGGAATTCTCTTCCATTGACGGTTTTTCTCTCGGCGACGGCGATCAGCGCCGGCAGCACGACCGCGCCGACGTGCAGCACGCCCGCGCGATGCACGTCGTCTAGCTCGAAGCTCTGCACCTGCGTGCCGTTGACGAGCGCGGCATGCGGCGCCGACAGGCGCTCCTTCGTGCCCCACGCCGCGCACGAGTCGTCCTTGTCCGCGACCGTGCGCCGCAGGATGCGGCACCACTCCAGGTCCGCGCCGTAGAGCGCGCAGCCGAGCGCGTCGAGGATGAGGAGCTTCAGCCGCTCGCGCACGTCGGCCGGGATGGCTTCGTATTTCAATCCCGAGATGAACTGCGCCAGGCCGTGTGTTTGTGGATTGTTCATTCGATCTTGATTCCGGCCGCCTTGACGACTCTGCCGACGCGCTC
>Ga0134121_10001424_pt1 | contig 22590 bp, 28 predicted proteins | sample KB301_FD_96463 | JGI IMG/M metagenome (GOLD analysis project Ga0134121, IMG submission 96463) | Terrestrial soil microbial communities without Nitrogen fertilizer from Kellogg Biological Station, Michigan, USA - KB3-0-1 | ecosystem: Environmental > Terrestrial > Soil > Unclassified ... | reverse complement strand
GCATTGCCGGGTCGGAAAGCGAAGATCCCGGCGTCCGCGAGACTGCCGCCTTCGCCATCGGCCAAATTGCGCCCAAAGACCGCAAGCACGACGCGATCTTCAATCTGTTGTGCAAGCTGGCCACCGACAAGATCGACGAACGCATCAAACGCAGCGCCGTCGTCGCCCTGGGCACCTGCGGCAGCGACACGCCTCAGATTCGCGCCACGTTGGAAAAGGCGATGGGCGACGAGCACAAGGCCGTCTGCCAAAACGCAGCCTGGGCGCTCGGCGAGATTTGCCAGGCCAGCGACGACCCGCCCGTGGCCAGCCTGATCAAAGGGCTGCGCAATTCCGACAAATTGGTAAAACGCGATGCCGCCCTGGCGCTGGGCAAGATCGTCAACCATCAAACTGGCGATGGTTCCGACCAGCCGGAAAGACTTGCCAAGGTCCGCGACAAGGCTCGGGAAGCTCTGGGCGCGCTGCTCGATTGCGTCAAGCACGACTACCTGGAGTTGAAGAAAGCCGCTTGCGCCACGCTCATACCCCTGGTCAACGACAAAGATGTGCAGGCCAAATCGGTCTTGACCGCGGCTTGCCAGCATCCGGACGTGGAAGTTCGCTGCAACGCTGCCCTGGCCCTGGCCCGCATCGGCGGCGACGGCTCCAAGGCCGCCATCAAGGTGCTTCAAGAAGCGCTCCGCGGCAACGATCCCGCTCTGCGGCAAAGCGTTGTGCTGGCCTTCAAAGACATCGGTCCTGACGCTGCCATTGCCTTGCCTGATTTATTGTGGGTGTTGGCCAAGGATCCTGATGTCAAGGTCCGTCACTACACCGCCGTTGCACTTGGCAGCGACAAACTACAAGCCGAAGCTAACAAGATTGTCCCAGGCCTGGTTGAACGCGTGGTCGATGTGAATGAGAATGCCGATGTCCGCGTCGCCGCCGCCATGTCATTGCAATTCATAGGCCACTGCGAGGAAGCAACCAAGGCCATGTCGCGGTTGGCCAGCATCCTCAATGATCCCACACAGCCGGTGCGCGTCCGCGAACGCATCCTGTGGGCCATGCGCGTCCACGGCAGCGATCTGGTCGGCAACAGCCAGGTTGTCCAGGCCTTGACCAAAGTGCTGACCGAGGAAAAATTGAAAGACCCAGAAAGCGGCGGCAAGATGCTGCGTTACGACTCGGCCTATCTGCTCAGCGTCTATAACAGAATCGCCAAGGCCCCGGACGAGGTCTTTCCCGTGCTGCTCGATTTCCTCAAGGACCCAACCGTCCGCATCTTCACGGGCATCAACACCAAATTCGGCGGCACCGGCGAAGGCGCCAAGCCCCAGGCCGGCGTCAAGGAACAAGGCGGCCAGGATGGGCGTGTCATGGTGATTCAAGCGCTGGAGCAACTTGGCTACAACCGAGCGGCAGGCCAGTCGCAGATTATGCGGACGTTGCAGGAAATGCGCGATGGCACGTTGGTGGTGGACCCACCTTTGCGCGAAGCGGCGACCAAGCTGCTGAAGGATTGGGGGAAGTGATCACGGCACGAACCGCGCTAACAGTCTTTGGCCTGAAAGGCCCCAACAAATCAGCCCAGGGCAACGCCCGGGGTTTGCGATTGAACAAGGGATGAAGCCCTGAAAGGGTGCAACAACGCGTGAATTGCGCGTTGTTGCGCCCTTTCAGGGCAACGGCCACGCAAATCATCCTTTCCCTGATATGTTTGGCCCCTTCGGGGCATTTTGACAGTCAGTGGACGAAGCGTTTTTCAGGAGGTTGTGCGATGCGTTGGATTGTTGCTGTTGTCGGAGTCTTGGTGTTCGCGCAGTGCACGCAGGCCCAAGATGATGCCAAAAAACTTTACGAGGCGATGGAGCAGAAAATCACAAAGGCAAAGGCCTACACCTTTGAGTACACTCATGACTTCCAGGAAGACGACGACAAGATGGCCTATCAGGGGGTTGTGGCTGTAGCCACCAACAACCGGCTAAAAGTATCCATGAAAGGCATGACAAGGGGGCGAGCAATGACCGGCTTTGTTGTCTGCGATGGCAAGACGCTCGCTGAAGAAATGGAGTTGGCGGAAGGCACACACCGAGAAAAAATGCCATCAGACGGCACGACCACGGTCGCATTTGCGGATTGGCTGGTCCGCGCAGGAGTTTTTGAGTGTTTCGGCAATGTATTGGATCGGACCAAACCTCGTGACGTGGGGAAGCTAAAAGTCTCGGATTTCAAGACGATCGGCAAAGAGAAAGTAGCGAACCGTGCAACCACCATCATCCAGCTTAAGATCGAAGGACTCGATTATCCAAATGGTGTCACGTGCAAGCTTTGGCTCGATGACCAACTGAATGTGCCGCTCAAACGCCTTGCGGAAGGCGTCAAAGGCAATTTCCGGCTGTTGGAGACCTATGGGCAATGGAACTTCGACCCTAAGCAGCCGGACAATACGTTTACGTTGCCGAAGTAAGAAGCCGAAACCAATGGATCGAGCCGCCGCGGATCAAGAAATCGTAACCTGGCCTGTGGAAGAGCGCCTCGATTTGATCGACCGCGTTTGGGACGACCTCGTCGATTCCGAGTGGCAGCCACCGTTAACAGACGTACTGCGCGCCGAATTGCATCACCGGGTTGAAGCGGCGGATGCCAATCCTGGAGACGTTGTGAGCAGATTGTAAACCGCGTGAGAGGCCCGCGATGACGTTGCCAGCCACGAAACACGTCATTTTAAACGCGAAGTGGCACAATAAATCCAACCTATTCCTGCGCTGGCGTCTCATTTCTGTCTGAGCTTGACGGTTTCTGGTCGTCGCCGGGCCGCCCTTTCCGCACACGGGGTTCGAGAGTCGGATCATCGGGTGCAAGAGCTGGCCCGGAGAACTCCTGAATTTCACCGTGAAATTCCGTTTCGCACTGGTGAAGCGGATTGAGTGCATTTGAATTCATGGTCGCCTCATCCTACAAAAGGTCCACGCTGGTATCGGCCACCCATTGGCCGTCACAATACAATTCTACCAGATAGATGCCCGGCGTGGGGAATGAACAGTCCATCATCGTGTATGCCAATTGGATCAGCTTGTTACGGCGCGGGAAAGTCAAAACATTGGAGCTTGTGGTGTGAATGACCTTTCCGGTTTTGGGAAAAGTTACATCGAAGTAAAAGGGAATTTGACCAAGGCCGCCGATTAACTGGGCGAAGATTACGAAATGCCGCTGCAAGTGCGGGTACCCTGATGCGCGAATGGAGTTGAAGATGCCGATCAAATCGGTTTTCTGATTCGCAAATCCAAGGTGACCGTCACACAAATAAACGGCCTTGGCAAATGGTACAATGTATGGCAACGTCAAAACTCCATGCGAACGTGTTGAATCGCCCGAGACATTTTGGAGGGTTTGGCAAGCACGTCAAGCCTAAATACACCACGGGATAGGCGGAAGGCGCCGCCATGAATTGGGATCAAATCGCCAGCTGTGCTTAAGAAGGAATCAATTGTGACCTCCGCATACAAAGTCATCGGCACCCGCCCCATTCGCCACGACGGCGTCGACAAAGTCACCGGCCGCGCCCTTTACGGCGCCGACCTGCAAATGGCCGGCCTCCTGCACGGCCGCGTCCTGCGCAGCCCGCACGCTCATGCCGTCATTCGCGGCATCAAGATCGGCAAGGCGCTGCAGCTTCCGGGCGTTGAAGCGATTGTCACTTCCGCCGATCTGGCCGATCCAGGCAATCGCATTGCCGACTTGGGCGAGGGCGCCATCAAGCTGCATGATCTGAGCAGCAATTGCCTGGCCCGGGGCAAGGTGCTTTACAAGGGCCAGGCCGTCGCCGCCGTCGCCGCGACAACCGCACACATCGCCGAAGAAGCGCTCAAGCTGATCGAGGTCGATTACGAACCGTTACCGCATGTCACCGATGTGCAATTGGCGATGGAGCCAGGCGCTCCGCTTTTGCATTCCGATCTCAAAACCGAATCGCTGGCGGGTCAGGCGAACGGCAAGCCGACCAACGTCGCCAAGCGTTTTCAGTTCAAGAAGGGCGATGTCGCCAAGGGCTTCAAAGAAGCGGCAGTCGTCATCGAACGCGAATTCAAAACGGCCACGGTGCATCAAGGTTACATCGAACCGCAAAATGCCACGGCCCTGTGGAATGCAGATGGCACCTTGACGATCTGGTGCAGCACACAGGGGGCATTCACGGTTCGGGCGCAGACGGCCGAGCTTTTGCAGATGTCGATTGGCCGCATCAAAGTCGTCCCCATGGAAATCGGCGGCGGTTTTGGCGGCAAAATTCGCGTTTATCTGGAGCCGGTTGCCGCGGCCCTGAGCCGCAAGACCGGCAAACCGGTGAAGGTGTTGATGAACCGCGCCGACGTGTTCGAGGGCACGGGCCCGACGCCCGGCTCCTTTATTCGCGTCAAGATCGGGGCCGACATGAGCGGCAAAATCATCGCTGGCGAGGGTTATCTCGCGTATGAAGCCGGCGCTTTCCCCGGTTCGCCGGTGGCCATGGGCGCGATGTGTCTCTTCGCTTGCTACGACATCCCCAACATTCAAATCGACGGCTATGACGTGTGTGTCAATAAACCGGCCACATCCGCCTACCGTGCGCCGGGCGCGACCAATGCCGCCTTCGCCTGCGAAACGGTGATTGACGAGATTTGCGAAGAACTGCAATGCGATCCGCTGGAATTCCGTTTGCTCAACGCCGCCAAAGAGGGCACACGGCGAGCCGACGGCGTCACCTATCCCCGCATCGGCATGGTGGAAACCGTGGAAGCCGCGATGAAAACGGCTCACTACACGGGAACTTTGGCCGGCCAAAATCGCGGCCGCGGCGTCGCCAGCGGCTTTTGGTTCGGCATCGGTTTCAAATCTTGCTGCACCGCCAGCGTCAACGGCGACGGCACCGTAAGCCTGATCGAAGGTTCTACCGATATTGGCGGGACGCGCACCTCCATCGCCATGCAACTGGCCGAAACGCTCGGCATCCGCGCCGAAGATGTCAAGCCGTCGGTTGTGGACACCGATTCGATTGGCTACACCGACCTGACCGGCGGCAGCCGCACGACATTTGCCACCGGCTACGCCGCCTACGAAGCAGCTCAGGACATCAAGCGTCAGATGGTGGAGCGTGCCGCCCAAATATGGAACGCTAAACCCGATGATGTGACTTTCGAGGCGGGCGTTATTCAGCACAAAACCGACAAGGCCAAACGATTCACCTTCAAAGAACTGGCCGGTAAGCTGTTTCACAGCGGTGGTTTCATCGTCGGCCGGGCCGCGGTCGATCCCCAAGGCGTCGGCGGCGCATTCGCGACACACATCGTTGATGTGGAAGTCGATCCCGAAACCGGCAAGGTCACCATCTTGCGTTACACGGCCGTCCAAGACGCCGGCACTGCGATTCATCCCAGTTACGTCGAAGGCCAAATGCAAGGCGGCGCCGTGCAGGGCATCGGCTGGGCGTTGAACGAGGAATACTTCTACAACGCCAAGGGCGAGATGGCGAATGCCAGCTTCCTTGATTACCGCATGCCGACCAGTCTCGATCTGCCGATGATCGACACGGTGATTGTCGAAGTGCCGAATCCTGGGCATCCTTATGGTGTGCGTGGTGTGGGGGAAGTGCCGATTGTGCCACCGCCGGCGGCAATTGCCAATGCGATTTATCGGGCTTGTGGCGTGAGAATGCGCGAATTGCCAATGTCGCCGCCGAGAGTGCTGCGGGAGATTCTGCGTGTGGTAAAATAGAGGCGTGTATTTGCCTGCTCACTCCAGTTGGTTTGGTACGGTCGAGTTAGGCGGTTTTTCCGTTCTTAGATGTCCGGTAGCTGCCAATCCAATGGCTCGTGGCCCAGCTCCTGTAGTGCTCGATTGACGGCCGAGAATGGGCGGCTGCCGAAGAACTTGCTTGCCGACAACGGCGAGGGATGCGCGCCACAAATCACGCGATGTTTAGCGCTGTCAACCAGTTTGCCTTTCTTTTGCGCGTAATTGCCCCACAGTAGAAAAACCGCGGGTTTGGGTCGCTCGTTGACCGCCAGGATGACTGCGTCGGTGAATTGCTCCCAGCCCTTGTTTTTGTGCGAATTCGCCTCGTGTGCCCGCACGGTCAAGACCGCATTGAGCAACAGGACGCCGCGCTCGGCCCAGGGCGTCAGGCAACCGTTGTTGGGAATGGGGCAGCCCAGATCGTTTTTCAACTCCTTGAAAATGTTGACCAAGGAGGGGGGCGGTTTGATCCCAGGTTGCACCGAAAAGCATAGGCCGTGGGCCTGGCCATCATCGTGGTAGGGGTCTTGGCCGAGCAGCACGACCTTGACCTGATCGAAAGGTGTTAGCTTGAGGGCGTTGAAAACGTCTTTGTCTGGCGGGTAAACGGTATGAACCTCTCGCTCCCTTTGGATGAAATCCTGCAATTGGCGAAAATACGGCTGAGTAAATTCACTGGCGAGGCGCCGTTCCCAATCAGCCGGAAGTGTTGTGTTCATTGAAATCTTGGCAGTGTTGGCAAGGTGGAATGTAACTTCTCGCACGCATGCCGCTTTGGTATGGTATTTATCATGAATACGCAATCACTTCGGCCAGTGTCTATGCTCGCTTTGGCAGCGTTCTTGGTGTTGCTGATGGGCTGCACTAATGCACGTGTTCAGAATACCGACAAGGGATCTGCCAAGAAACCGGTCGTGGCCAAAATAGACCAGGGTAAGGGGAACGTCTGGAGTGACAAACAACTCCCTGATGTGCCGGCGGGGTCAGAGCAAACTTCCGAAGTGCAGGCCAAGCAGCCGGACAAGAAAGCCGACAAGAAAATCGACCAGGGACCGCCCCGCACCCAGCCCGGCACCAAGGTTGTGCAGGTTGCCAAGAACGTTTTTTTGGAAGTTGACGGCGACCAGCGCCGCGTGCTTGTCAAGGCCGAGGTTTGTTTGCGCCAGGGCATTCTCGAAGAACTGCTGTGCAAGGCCGGCACCAAGGAGCATGAGTCGATCCTGAGCGCCGCCGTCGATGCCAAGGACATTCACCTGGCCTTGCTGGCGGCGGGCGCGGAAGCGGGCAGCCCCGTAAAATTCGACCCTCAGTACACCCTCTCCCACGGCGTCGTCGCAAAGGTTGTGGTCGAAGGCAAGAAGCCCGTTCTTTTCGGTTACAGCGTCTATCCCGCCCACGGCACCGTCATCAAAGTTTCCTTGCAATTTGAGGACAAAGGCAAGACGGTAAAAGTCCCCGCACAACAGTGGCTGAAAAATCGCAAAACCAAAAAAGATTTGCACCTGGATTGGGTCTTTGCCGGAAGCGTGCATTATAAGGATGAGTTCAATCCCAAGGCGCCTCCTGTTTATGCCGCCAACCAGGGTGACGTGATTTGCGTGCGCAACATGGACGCCGCCATGCTGGATTTGCCGATGGCCACCAGCGCGGATTATTACGACACCGATTTCGAGGCCTTCACGGAACGGATTCCGCCGCTTGGCACGGAGGTAGTGGTGATTCTGGAACCCGTGCTGCCGGCCAAGAAGAACAAATAACGCCCGCCGCCGCATAATCAAACACCTGGCGCAATCTTGCTCACTCCCGTGTTGCAAAACTGCCCAATCACCAGTTTTGGCACCCGCTCGAAGCCGGGAAACAATTGCCTCCGAAAACCTTCATATTTTTAACTGCTTGAAATCACTTGAGTTACGATCAGTTTTTCAAAAACGCCCCGTGCGGTGATGGAATGGCACGACCCTTGCTTTAATAGGGACCGTGAATGTTGGTAAGCGAGTCCCAACAATCACACATGGAAGAACAAAACCCCGCCAGAACATGCCTTTCCCACATTGGCGCGGGACTAAGCCGGTAGCGAGTCCCGGCATGGTCCCGCGCCAGCACTTCTTTATAGACCACTTTTTTCCACTTTGGTTATCCCGCTTGCGTATTTGCGGTGGTAATCATGAATCGAGTCAGAACGTGTTTCACTAGCCGGTGCATCGTGCAAAACCCAAATGGTTCTTTCGATTGGCTCGTGAAGGAGGCAACCGCCTTTCGTTGGGCCGTCAGGTTACACGTTGGTTTGGTAGTCGCTTGGATTTTAGCTGGGCAAGTTCTGAGGCAATTTGTCACTCACCCGACGTCGGACCAGTTTTTGCTGCCCGATGCAGTGGCAGCAATCGCTCTTTTGCTGTTTTATGCTATTCCTCTTGAGTTGTTTTTCGCATTTTTCATCCTTGTTTTTTGGGGCGCACTGATCCTTGCGGCGAGATGGTGGGTCAAATAAGCCGTTTTGCCCCCTGCTCAAAGCCGTTCTCAATTGGCCCCTCCCGCAATGGCCGGCAAAAAATGCACCTCGCTTGTCGGACCAACCGCCTGCAATAATCCCTTTGACGCCAGCTGCGTGTCCACCGCCGCGGCCATGCCGGGACGCAGGGCGTCGCCGTCGCACAATCGATTCTTGATGCCAGGGTAAAGCCGATCCAGCTGCTCGATGACATGCTGGACCGTGGCGCCTTCGACTGTGACAATGTCCAGGCCCGCGGTAAGATCGCGGAGCAAGGCCGGTATGTAAACGGTGGCCATCTTTTCCCCTGGGCGGCAAGAAGTCAATGAAGTCCTGGTCGCGCTGGATTTTGGTTGTGGGGCTAGTGCTTGCCATTGTCCTGTTTTATGCGCTTGGCTTGCAAGATTACTTCGGCTGGGACCATGTCAATGCCAACCTCGATGATTGGCAAACTGCCGCTCGCGAGCATCTGGCGGTGGCCCTGGTGGTGTATTTTCTGATCTATGTCGCTGTGACAGCGCTGTCGCTGCCTGTCGCGGGCATTGTCACGGCGGTCGCCGGCGCTCTTTTTGGCCGTTGGTTGGGAACAGGCGTGGTCAGCGTCGCTTCAACGCTGGGGGCCGTCCTTGCCTTTCTGAGCAGCCGCTACATTTTCCGAGATTGGGTCGAGCGCCGTTTTGGCTCACGGCTGGAAGCGCTTAACCGCGGCGTGGAGCGCGACGGCGCTTATTATTTGCTCACACTCCGCCTGGTGCCGTTGTTTCCGTTTTTTCTCATCAACCTCGGCATGGGCCTGACGCGCATGCGCGTGGCCACCTACGCCGTCGTCAGCATGATCGGCATGTTGCCGGGAACGTTTTTGTACGTCTACGCCGGCGAGGCTCTTGCGTCTGTTGCATCGCCAAAAGACCTGCTGTCGGCCAATGTACTGATCGCGCTGGCGTTGTTGGGGGTTGTGCCCTTGGTGATTCGCAAAATCGTTGCCAAAACCTGACCGTGGGCCAGTTTCGTGGGGCAGACATTCCTGTCTGCCACTTTGCCGAAGAGGCTGCTGGCAGACAGGAATGTCTGCCCCACGAAGGAATCAGATCAACCCCTTACACAAAACCTGGCCGCTACACCAATGTGCCGATCTCTGCTAGACTAAACCGATACGGCACAATGGCCCTCAGGCGCACAGACATGGCAAAGTTAGTCGGCATCGACTTGGGCACCACTTTTTCCGCGATTGCCACGATGGACGATCACGGTCACGCGGTGACGCTGCCCAACCGCGACGGCGAAATGCTGACGCCCAGCGCCGTGCTCATTGAGGATGGCAGTGCCGTCGTTGGCCAGGCTGCACGCGATGTGGCGCTCGACATGCCTGATCGCGTTGCCATGCTCATCAAACGCTCGATGGGACAACCGACGCTGGGGCATCCCGTCGCCGGCCGTGAATTCCGCCCCGAAACGCTGTCGGCCATCATCTTGCGAAAATTGGTGCAAGACGCCGAGTTGCGCATCGGCAAAGTGGACAAGGCGGTCATCACCGTCCCGGCTTATTTCGACGACACACGACGCAAGGCGACCAAGGACGCCGGTCGCATTGCCGGGCTGGATGTGATCGACATTCTTGACGAGCCGACCGCGGCGGCCCTGGCTTATTCGCTGCAAACCGGGCAATTGTCGCCCGACAAGGTCGATGAAGCATTGCCCAATCAGCTGCAAACGGTTCTGGTTTACGACCTCGGCGGCGGCACGTTTGATGTGACGCTGGTGAGGCTGTCACGGCGGCGTTTCGAGTGCCTCGGCATCGAGGGCGATGTCCGCCTGGGCGGTAAAGATTGGGACGACCGCATTGTCGATCACGTTGCCGCCAAATTCATGGAGCAACACGGCAGCGACCCGCGCACCGATCCCATTGCCCTGGCTGGCCTGAACGCCGGCGCCGAACGGGCCAAACGCACGCTCAGCAAGCTGAATCAGGCTGGCCTCACTTGCTCCCACAACGGCAAAGTTTTGTCGCTCCAGCTTTCGCGTATCGATTTCGAAGCATTGACGCGCGATCTTTTGACGCGAACCCGGTTGACCACTCAACAACTGCTGCGTCAGGCCAATGTCACCTGGCAACAAGTGGATCGCGTTTTGCTGGTCGGCGGCTCGACGCATATGCCGATGACCGGCGCGATGCTGCGCGAGATCAGCGGCAAGCAGCCGGACAATTCGCAAGCGGTGAGCGAAGTGGTCGCCCGTGGGGCGGCGATTCATGCGGGTATCGTCGCTGCTCGCACCGCTGCGGACAATGTGGGCGGGATGCACGCCGATGTGATGGACGCCCTGGAACAAGTTGTGGAAATCAACGTCAATGCTCACAGCCTTGGCATTGAGGTCAAACAAAAGGACAATTCGCGCGTCAATGACGTGTTGATCGGCAAGAACACGCAATTGCCGACGGCTGCGAGCCGCGTTTATTACACGGTGGTCGAGAATCAGCCGAAAGTGCGGGTGAAAGTGTTGCAAGGCGACGCTCCGCAGGCGGATTCTTGCATTTCCATTGGCGAATGCTGGATCGACGGATTGCCGGCCAATTTGCCAAAGCATTCGCCGGTGCAGGTGAGGTGTGGCGTTGGCAGCAATGGGCTAATTGATGTGATGGCGCTCGACATGACCAGCGGGAAAATGGCGAGGACGGAGATTCATCGGAGTAGTGGGTTGTCGGAGGAGGAGATTGCGCGGGAGGCGGAGTGGGTGAGGGGGTTGAGGATACAGTGATTTACATTGATATAGCCGTTATCGGCAGAAAATCATGTGCCGGGGACCACCGAAGACATGGTCGAGTTCATTGAGGTTGACCCAGGGGATTTGCATTTGCCCCCGTCTCGGCCACAAGGTGCTGATCCCGGCAAGCTCGCCCGCCAGATTGCCAAGCATGGAAATTCGCTGGACGCCATGCCGCCATTGCAACTCGTCCGTGGCAAAGACAGGCATCTGCGGATCAACGACGGCGTGACCCGAGCCACCCGGGCAGCGAAGTTGCAGCCTGGCGTGCTGGTTCCGGCGGAGGTCATTCAGGACCTCCCTCGCCTGGACGTGACGCGCATGCCGAAAGTAAAGGAGGTTTTGCCATGATTAGTAAGCAACGTGCGGATTTGCTGGCAGCAATCACGGAGTTGTGCCAGCGCTACCCGAACTGGCGTTTCGGCCAGCTTGTTGCAAACGTCGCCGGCTGGGCCGATCAAGAAATCTGGGATGTCGAAGACGAGCAACTGTTGGAAGCCGTGCGGCTTCATCAGGGGCACTTGACGGCCCCCGCGCCGGTGGTGGCTTCCTGGCGAATCGACGGCTAGCTGACCGGAGTTGTCATGGGCAAGATTAAAGTCACCGAGGTTCTTCGCAACGACAGGTGGGTTGGGGTGCAAGGCGAAAACGCCGCCGGTCCGTTTTTACTTCGTTATCGAATTCCAGTATTGGCGCCGTCCGATACGAAGGGATATGAGCACGTGTTGAAAATCGTCTGGGCCTATGCCGACGAGAATAGTGAGGCGATGCCGAAAGTTGACGACTCCGAGAAAATGGCCGTGTTCGAGAATCGTTTTTGTGAAGCAGTCGAGCACGATCGTACGGCGATACTTACAGCGGTCTTGACCTTTGATGGGGCCCGCCAATGGGTGTTCTATACGGGAAACATTGACGAATGCGGCGAGCGTCTTCGCAACATGCCGCAAAATGATGAGCCCTACCCGTTGGAACTCACAACAGAACGAGATCCAGGCTGGAATTATTTCCGCAAGATAATCCTGGCAGTGGTCCCCAAGCAAGACCTCGACCACGAATGAACGGCTAGCATGAATTAGGTCTGACCTTGTTCCGCCCATTCAGGGCTTGGTCAATCTGTTTCCTTGGCAGCCCAGGGCGTTGCCCTGGGCTGATTTGTTGCAGCCTTTCAGGCTGCGGGGGCGTGGCGGAAACTTTCCATCCCAAGCATTCAGCTCGCAACATGGTCACCGACCCGCTTTTCTATCGCCTTTTCGAAACCAGCCCGGAGACGTTCTTTCTCCTACTGGGCATGTCCGCCGATGCGGCCAGGGAGATGGCGGCGCGCTATCAGTATCAGGCGCTGGAATTCAAGGAAACGTCTCACCGCGTCGATGGCGTGTTTCTGCCCAAGGACCCGAGTTTGCCACTTTACTTCTTGGAAGTGCAGTTTTATCCGCTGCCGAGCGTATTTGCGGATTTGCTGGCGAAGGTTTACACCTACCTCAAACAGCATCAGCCGGGCCAAGCATTTTGCGGCGTTGTGCTGTTTGCCAGCCGCGCTCTGGAACCGGCGGAATTGGTGCCTTACCAACCGCTGATGGACGCTGGGATGATCCGGCGTTTTTATCTCGACGAGATGCCGGAGCTGGCAGATGCACCCATCGGCCTGTCGATTCTTTACCTCATTCGACAATCGGAAGACGACGCGGCGGCATCGGCGCGTCAGCTCATTGTCCGTGCAAAATCGGAAATCGGGGATGCTGCTCTCCGCACCGATCTGGTAGAATTGATTGAAACGGTGGTTATTTACAAGCTATCGCAGCTAAGCCGGGAGGAGATCCAAGCGATGTTGCAAATCCAAGACATTCGCGAAAGCCGCTTCTACAAGGAAGTCAAGGAAGAGGGCGTGCAAGAAGGCCTCGAAAAAGGAATCGAAAAAGGAATCGCCATGACGATCGCCAAGATGGCGAAAAAGAACATGTCTGCGGCAGAGATTGCCAGCCTACTGGAATTGGACGTGGAAGTGGTGCGCCGGGCGATGGCGGGCAAATGACGTTTCAGGGATGATCCAACAAGGAGGTTTTCTATGTCCAAATCCGCATTTTTATTCCCAGGCCAAGGAGCCCAGTCCGTCGGCATGGCCAAAACGCTGTGCGAGACTCTGCCCGCGGCCCGTCAGTTATTCGACCAGGCGGCACAAATCCTCGGTTACAACTTGCTCGATCTTTGCGTCAACGGCCCCGCCGAGCGATTGAACTCCACGGTCGTCAGCCAACCCGCCATCTTCGTCGCCAGCCTTGCGGCACTGGAAAGCCTGCGGCAATCCGAACCCACTGCCGAGGCCAGCTGCGTGGCCACCGCGGGTTTGAGCCTGGGCGAATACACCGCCCTGGTCTTTGCCGGCGCAATGACCTTTGCCGATGGCCTGCGGCTTGTTCAAAAACGCGGCGAAGCAATGCAAGCCGCCGCCGACGCCACGCCCAGCGGCATGGTTAGCGTCTTGGGTTTGGACCAAGCCAAGGTCGAGGAGCTGTGCAATCAAGCTCGACCCGCGGGGTTGATCGAGATTGCGAATCTATTGTGTCCATCTAATATTGTGGTCTCCGGCGCCAGGGCCGCATGTGACAAGGTGGAGGAATTGGCCCCGGGGTTGGGCGCGATGAAAACAATCCGGCTTGCGGTTGCCGGGGCTTTTCACACATCGCTCATGAAGCCGGCGGACGACACGCTCGCCAAGGTTCTTGCAGGAATGGACGTGAAACCGCCGCGGGTGCCGGTGTGGTCCAATGTAGATGGACAACCGCACACTGATCCGAACGAAATCAAAAGTCTTTTGGTGAAGCAGGTGTTGCAGCCTGTTCTTTGGGAGAAGACCATTCGCGGCCTTTTGGCGTACGGAATGGACAAATTCTATGAAATCGGGCCGGGCAGGGTGTTGGCGGGGCTGCTGAAACGCGTCGAGCGCAAGGCGGTTTGCGTCAACATCAGCGCGTAATGCTAAGCCGCAAGCGGCTTTACCCCTGTTCGTTACGCTCCATCTCCCATAAGGAAACTTGGGTCAGGCAACAAACCTTGCCCTGTTTGCGTATTTTGTGGTACATAACCCGTTGCGACGGTGGCCCATCGCGGTGCGGTCCGTTCCGCATGCGCTGAGATCAAAGCGAGCCGTCTTGGGAGGATCGAGTTGTGGAAGGCACTACCAAAAAGGTCGAAGAACGCGTGATCGAGATCGTTTGCGAGAATCTCGGCGTCAACAAGGAACAGGTGACGCGCAGCACCTCCTTCATTGAAGACGTGGGCGCCGATTCGCTGGACATCGTCGAGCTTGTCATGGAGCTTGAAGAGGAATTCGAGATCACCATTCCCGATGAGCAGGCCGAGAAAATCAAAACCGTCGGGGAGGCCATCGATTACATCGAGAAGGAGCTTGGCAAGAAATGACGCGGCGCGTCGTCATTACCGGCATGGGCACGGTCAACTCGCTCGCCCTGGACCTGAAGTCGTTTTGGCACGGCCTGTGCGCCGGCAAAAGCGGCGTCAGCATGATTGAGCAGTTCGATACGTCGGCCTTCAAGGTTCGGATCGGCGGAGAAGTCAAGAACTGGACCGCCGAGCCGAAGATCGACGCCAAGAGCGCGCGCCGGCTGGACCGTTTTGCCCAGTTTGCCCTGGTTGCCGCAATTGACGCCGTCAAGGACTGCGGCCTCGACTTCTCCAAAGAGGATCCCTTCCGCTGTGGCACCATCATGGGCAGCGGCATCGGCGGCCTCAACGAGTTCGAAGATCAGCATGGCCGCTATCTCAAGGACGGGCCCAGCAAGATCAATCCGTTCGTCATCCCGAAAATGATCGCCAATTCCGGGGCCGGCAACATCAGCATCCAGTTCGGCCTGCGCGGGCCCAACACCGCTATTTCCACGGCTTGCGCTTCCGCGGCCCATGCCGTCGGTGACGCCCTGCGAGCGATTCAATACGACCATGCCGACGTGATGGTGACCGGCGGCTCGGAAGCGGCCATCACCCCCATGGGCCTGGGCGGTTTCTGCTCGGCTCGCGCTCTGTCCACTCGTAACGACAACCCGCAAGCGGCCAGCCGGCCGTTTGACAAGGACCGCGACGGCTTCATTCTCAGTGAAGGCGCGGGTGTGCTTGTGCTGGAAGAATTGGACCATGCCCGTCGCCGCGGCGCCAACATTTATGCCGAGGTCCTGGGCGTCGGCAGCACCGCGGACGCCCATCACATCACCGCACCCCATCCCGATGGCCTTGGTGCAGCCCGCGCCATGATCAACGCCTTGAAAGACGCTCGCGCCAACGTCGAGGACATCGACTACATCAACGCCCACGGCACCAGCACCGAACTGGGCGACGCGGCCGAGACCGGAGCGATCAAACGCGTCTTCGGCAACCACGCCCGCAAGCTGGCGATCAGCAGCACCAAAAGCATGATCGGCCATTTGCTCGGCGCTTCCGGCGGCGTCGAACTCATCGCTTGCGCCATGTCGATCAAGACGGGCGTGATTCATCCCACCATCAATTATCAAACGCCCGACCCGGCTTGCGATTTGGATTATGTGCCGAATCAGGCACGCGAGACGCGCGTGCGGCGGGCGCTATCAAACAGCTTTGGGTTTGGCGGGCATAATTGCTGTGTGGCGGTGGGGGCGGTGGGATAGACGGTTTGAGATCTGCCAATGCCAACCGTGCTTCGTGTGGGACCTTATCGAGTATTCTTTTTTTCCGCCGACAGGGCAGAACCACCCCACGTTCACGTCGAAAGGGACTCTTTTGCCGCCAAGTTCTGGCTTGCTCCGCCCCGTCTTCAAAAGAACGAGGGGTTTGGCCGAAAAGACATCCAAATGATCAGCCGACTGATTGAGGAGCACCAAGAACGGCTTATGGCAATTTGGGAGGAGTTTTTCGATGCCTGAGTTGCAAACAACGCACGCGCAGGGCGTGACAATCACGGAAGACACTCTGGCCGTGGACCTCGCCGATGGCCGCACGATTGCCGTGCCGTTGGCGTGGTTTCCGCGGTTGATGCATGGGACACCCAAAGAGCGCAAGCAGTGGCGACTTATCGGCCAGGGCATTGGAATTCATTGGCCGGAATTGGAAGAGGATATCAGCGTTGAGAACCTCCTGGTTGGTAAACCGTCGGGCGAAAGCCAAAAGTCGCTGGCAAGATGGCTAGAGACTCGGGATAAGAAATCACCAAAAAGATAGCCATCCATTGGAGAAGGCACGAAGAAATCGGTCCCTCACCGGTCGTTTAGGAGTCACCAAGCCATGATGGTGCGCAAATTGGTGGTCTTGGTTCTTGCGTTGCCTTGCCTCCCCTTTATGGTAGGCGGACAGCAAGCCGCGCAAATGGTCAACGATGAACAGACCGCACATGAGCGCGCCGTTGCCGCGATCAAAAAACGTGACGGCCGTGTTACGGAAGAACTCCGGATGGGGAAACCCTTCGTAATGGTCGAATTGCAAGGGACAGAATTAACTGATAATGACCTCCCCTTTGTCCTCAATGGCCTGGTTGGCGTACAAATACTGGACCTCAGGGGCACACATGTTACTGGCGCTAGTTTTGTCCACGTGAAAGCCCACAACGACCTGGAGCGCCTTTACCTCCACGACAGGGAAGTCGATGATAATGCACTGGGCCACCTCAAAGAGCTTCATGCTCTCCAAGAACTGTTCCTTGGCGGATGCGGTGTTACGGACGCGGGCCTGGCTCATTTGGCGGGGATAAAAAGTCTAACAAAGTTAAGCCTGGGGAGCAATAAAATCGGTGACAAAGGCCTGGAACACCTTAAAGCGTTGACTGCGCTGGAATGGCTTCACCTCAGCTCTACCGAGGTTGGGGATGCAGGATTGTCCAATCTATTGGGGTTGAAAAACCTCGAATATCTCGACCTCTATTGCACAAATGTGAGTGACATTGGACTGAACCATCTGAAAGGCTTAACCGGACTTCGTGAGCTTTACCTTACTAACTCCCGCGTCACCCAAACTGGGGTCGACGCGCTTCAAAAATCGCTGCCAAAGGCCAAGATCGTTTTCAAGCCAAAGGCCAATAACTAGCCTTTGACAGTGCAGCCGCGGCGGGCGCTGTCGAACAGCATTGGCGGGCATAGGTGCTGCGTGGGGGGCGGTGGGATAATTCAGCCGACTGAGCGAGAAGTGGACGATGAAGCCCCCCGAATTCCTGGATGTAGATCCCCGAACACTTCATTTGCCTTGGAGTCGCCGTGACGGCGCTGATCCTCTCAAGTTGTCGCGGCAAATCAGCCAACACGGAAAATCCACCGTGGGCATGCAACCGCCTACCGTTTATCGGAGCGCCGACGGCGAGCTGGTACTAAACGATGGCGTGACTCGCGCGACCCGTGTGGCCAAACTCCTGCCCGGCACTTTGATTCGAGTCGAAGTAATTGGTAAACTAAAACAACGCGGCGCGAGCACGCCAACCGTGGGAGAACGGCTGCCATGATTACACCAATTCGCAAAGAGCTATTGGCCACATTGGCCAACCTTAGCGCTGCCTGTCCTGAAATGCGTTTCGGCCAACTCATTGCAAACTTATCCACTTTGGCAAAGGGCCTATCGGCGGAAGGGCTTTGGGATGTTGAAGACGATGAGTTGCTTGCTGCCGCCCGTGAGCAAATCAGCTATTTCGCCGAACACCGGCCGGCTGCCGGTTCGACAGTGGGAGAAGTATTGGCTGCTTCGAGCCATGCAGAACCTGTCAGTTGATCTATTCGTAGATAGTTCTTTTAATTGACACCATGAATACCAACGCAGTTACCCTTTCCCAATCCGAAGTTGCCCGCTACAGTCGGCATCTCATTATGCCCGAAGTCGGCATGGACGGCCAAAAGCGGCTCAAGGCGGCTAGTATCCTGCTCATCGGCGCCGGCGGTCTCGGCTCGCCGCTGGGGCTTTATCTCGCCGCCGCGGGCATTGGCCGCATCGGGTTGGTTGATTTCGATGTGGTCGATTTCAGCAATCTCCAGCGGCAGATTTTGCACGGCACGCCTGATGTCGGCCGGCCCAAATTGCATTCGGCCAGGGATCGCCTCCAGGCGATCAATCCCGAGGTGAAGCTCGATCTTTACGAGACGAAGCTCACCTCCGCGAATGCGATGGAGATATTCAAGCCGTATGACATTGTCATCGATGGCACCGATAATTTCGCGACGCGCTACCTTGTCAACGACGCCTGCGTGTTGCTCAAGAAACCCAACGTCTACGGCAGCATATTCCGGTTTGACGGGCAGGCGTCAGTGTTCGCGCCGCCGGCCGGGCCGTGTTATCGGTGTCTTTATCCTGAACCGCCACCGCCTGGCGAAGTGCCGAGCTGTGCCGAGGGCGGGGTGTTGGGGATTTTGCCGGGATTAGTGGGATGCATTCAGGCGACGGAGGCGGTCAACTTGATTCTCGGCAAAGGTTCCCCGTTGATCGGGCCATTGCTTTTGTCCCACGCGCTGCAAATGCGCTTTCAGGAATTCAAGGTACGGCGTAATCCCAAGTGCCCGATGTGTGGCGACAAACCGACGATCACGCAACTGATCGATTACGAACAATTCTGCGGCATGCGTGGCCAGGCGACACAAACGATGGCGCCCTCGCAAATGGCGGAAACTACGGTTGAAGAACTGAAGGCACGGCTCGACCGGGGCGACAAGGTTTTCATCCTCGACGTGCGCAATCCGGAGGAGTTTCAGATATGCCGCATTCCGGGCAGCACGTTTTTGCCATTGCCGCAGTTACCGCAGCGCTTCAGCGAGCTACCTAAGGACACGGAAATGGTGGTCCACTGCAAGAGCGGTATGCGCAGCGCCAAGGCGATCATGTTTCTGAAACAGCAGGGGTTTCAAAAGCTGTCCAACTTGAAGGGCGGCATCATGGCGTGGGCGGACCGCATCGACCGCACGATGGCGAAGTATTAACAATGTGCCCCTCGCCCCGCTTCGGGGAGAGGGGTTGGGGTGAGGGGAAACTCATGTCCGGCAAAATCGACTGGATGTACCATCGCAAAAGCTGAATGGGCTGCAAGAAAGCTCAAGGGTTCCTTGAGAAGGCCCATCAGGAAATCGCATCATTGACCGACGCCAACAAGGAAAAACGCGGCCGGGCGGAAGCGCTGGCGCTGGCCAAATCGGCGGCGAAGGTCGTTGTCGGCAAGGGCAAAAAGGTCACGACCTTTGACATGAAGAAAGATCCGCCGGATGATGACACGCTGGCGAGCGCGATGCTGGGGCCGACGGGGAATCTCAAGGCGCCGACGCTGCGGATTGGCAATACTCTGCTTGTGGGGTTCAGCGAGACGGCGTACCATCAGGTGCTTGGCAAATAGGAATTGCAAAAGGAGTTTGGCATGTCCAGGTTGCTTGCACTGCTTGTCGCTGGCATTTTTTTGTGGACGGCTTCCGGTTGTTGCGAAAGTTGCGCACAGGAAAAAGTAAGTGGCCGCGACTACGTCACAATTGCCAACGAAGCGGTGTGGACTTGGTCAGATGACGTTGCCACCTTGGCCCATTGTGTTGCAACGCATTTGGCTAATTACGAAGTGAAAACCGTCCCTGATGATGGGCAAGCGTTTCACCACGATCTTGAAATCCGCCTATTCCAAGGCGACAAACTAATCCTCACCATTAATGGCCACTCCGAAACGGTTTTCACCCGTCTAGGACAGGTTCTCTTCGTCTCAAATCATGGGCCGATCAGGACCGGATGTGAAGTCTATGCCTTGGATTTGAAAACCGGCAAAGAACTATGGCGATCCCATTTGGAAGGGATCGGCCCCATCATGCACTCCAAATACCGAAATCACGTTGCAATTGAGAATGACGGCCATGCGATCATTGTTCGTGGAAAGGAATCAAGCGGCAGTTACATTGAATATTTGGACAAAGACACGGGTAAGACGCTGGCGAATAAAGCCTTCAAATAACGGGACTTTGGCAATGATCGTTACAATGCCGGCAAAACATGACAAGTTCGAATTGCCTCCGGTCATTGCCAGTGTTGAATTAGCCCGCATTCCCGTGCGGGACTTGTTGCCGTGATGTGGACAAGTCCACTTCACCGCTGCCGTGAACGGCCTCATCGCGGAGCAAATCCCCCTTCGCCAACGCCGGCCGCTGCTGAGGCGTAAGGCCCTCAGACATGTCGAATTCTGTGGCCCCTAGCAACTGGCAGGGGATTTCGTAATCCACAGCTTGGCTTTTTGTCAATTCAGTGCTCATGTGCTCTCCCGCACCACGATCGTCTCGCGTGCGACGACTTGGTCGTCGCGGTGGTTCACCTCAGCGCATTGGCGACCAACCCCGCCAGCCGCGCATTGGCCACAATCAACGCCTGATTCGCCCGCAGCGTCTTTCCTTCTGTAATCTCCGCCACGCGTGCCAGCAAAAACGGCGTCACCGCCTTGCCGCGAATGCCTTTTGCGGCCGCCAGTTTTTCCGCTTGCCACAACGCCTTTTCCCATTCCGCTGGATCAACAGCGACATCGGCTGCCACTGGTTGTGCCACAATCACGCCGGCGCCGCCCAGATGCCAGTGGGCGTGCAACACGGCCGCGACTTCCTCGGGTGTGTCCACGCGGGCCGTCACCGGCTCATTGCTCGTTCGCAGATAAAAGGCGGGAAAAGTGTCGGTGCCGTAACCCAATACAGGAACGCTCAGGGTTTCCAGCAGTTCCAACGTTCGCGGCAAATCGAGGATCGACTTGGCCCCCGCGCAGATCACGGCAACCGGCGTGCGGGCCAGTTCCGTCATGTCGGCCGAAATGTCCCACGGCTCGCGGTGAGCGCCGCCGATGCCGCCGGTGGCGAAGACGCGGATACCGGCCCGCTGGGCCAATGCGACAGTTCCCGCCACGGTTGTTCCAGCTGTCAACTGTTGCGCAATGGCAACCGCCAAATCGCGTCGGCCGGCTTTCATCACGTCGGGTTGCCGTGTCAACCAATCGAGTTCGTCGTCGGTAAGACCGATGGTAGGCTGACCGCGTAAAACGGCGATGGTGGCTGGCAAAGCTCCCGCGAGGGTAATCGCTGCTTCCGCTGCCTTGGCCGTTTCGATGTTGATGGGCCAGGGCAGACCGTGAGCGATCAGCGTTGATTCCAACGCCACGACTGGCCGTCCTTCGCGGACTGCCGTTTCAATGTCAGGCCGGATGACGAGCATACTCAAATTGTATGCGGAGAAGTGGTGCTCAGATTCTGCGTGAGGACAAATCCTCACGCGGAGCGTGAGGACTACACTGGGTCAGAAGGAAAATGTAACGCCCAGGCTGATGCCCTGAATAATGAAATTGGATTCCTTGAAACTGATGCCCGGGCTGTTGCCGGGAAGTCCTGGCGTGAAGGAGAAATCGGTCGGCACTTGGCGCACGTCCACCGACCGGCTGATTTGATCGCCGGCTCGAAGGACATTTTCCCAATAGATGATGTTGTAGCCGGCCTGAATGCGCATCCAGCTGAAGACGTCCCAGCCTATGTGCAAAGTGGCCTCGGGCAGCACCGTGAAGCGCTCGCGCGTGTGGATGCCGCTGTTGGAAGCCACGGCCAGGATGCCGCCTGGGGCGGTCTGTGTCGCCTGGCCGGGTTGTTCCAGCACCGACACGCCGACAATGACAATTGATTGCCGCGTGGCGCCGATGCCGACTCGTGGTTCCACCGTCAGGAAGAAGCTATTCCAGCGACTTTCCAGGCGAACGCCAAATTCACCGCCGAGGAAGGTGTTGTCCGTCTTGAACGAATCGGTGACAACCGTGGTGCTTCCCTGGCCGAAAGGCGTTCCCAAAAAGGGGACAGCGAAATTGGGAGCGAGGGCCGTCACACTGTTATTGATGGTAATGACCTCATTCATGTCGAGGTAGCGCACGCCCATCGGCAAATCGATGGCACAGCCGTGGCAGTCATCGCCCCATTGCAGGCCCGTTTGGACGACGCCAACACCGTTGATTCCCCAGAGCTGGAGCGAAGTGTCGACGGTGACGCCGCCGGCCGCAAGGCCAGGAAAACTGGATAGGTAAACCTTCTCGCCTTCCTGGCCGGCCGCCGTGGAGAAAATCGGCCTGGCGAGCAGCGGATTGCCCACGATATCCGAATGAGCCGCGATGGCGTTGGATTGCTCGTGCAGGTAAAGCAAATTCACTTCCAGCGGCACCTTCCATTCGACTGTCGGGCTGAAACCGAACGTGGCCGACACGCCCAACGGATGGCGCAGGTCGAAACTCTGTTGATTGCCGGGAATGACCGTGGCCGATTCGCCGATGGCGCCGACATTCGAGTTAACATCGGGAGCGGTCGAGCTGGAAAGCAAAGGCACGGCCAAGGGGGCCCGGTGGGTGATGCCGTAAACGCCTTCGGCGGTGGCCCAGAAAACGGGGCGGTGCCAGGGGTAGCAGTTTTCCCATTCGCTGTAGGCGTTCGGCGAGCCGTCGTTGGGCAAACTCGTGGCGGAAGCGGGATCGCAAGGCGGCTGTCCGGGCTTTCCCTGTGAGCCGCCCGGCGCCGCGACCGTGCCGCCGCCGCCAAAGCCCGAGCCGTGTCCTCCGGCAAATTGCGCGTCCGCGGTGATATGCAACGCCTCCAAGCCCG
>Ga0134121_10001421_pt1 | contig 22601 bp, 19 predicted proteins | sample KB301_FD_96463 | JGI IMG/M metagenome (GOLD analysis project Ga0134121, IMG submission 96463) | Terrestrial soil microbial communities without Nitrogen fertilizer from Kellogg Biological Station, Michigan, USA - KB3-0-1 | ecosystem: Environmental > Terrestrial > Soil > Unclassified ... | reverse complement strand
CGAGCCGCATCACGTTGAGCGGGGCGATCTGCGGAAAGACCGGGATGAACATCGCCGGCAGGATGGCGAAGTATTTGGCGACGTCGTTGGAGATGGAGAACGTCGTGAGACAGCCGCGCGTCATCAGGAGCTGTTTGCCGACCTCGACGACCTCGAGAAGCTTGGTCGGGTTGCTGTCGAGATCGACCATGTTGCCGGCCTCGCGCGCCGCCTGCGTGCCCGTGTTCATGGCGATGGCGACGTCGGCCTGGGCCAGGGCGGGCGCGTCGTTGGTGCCGTCGCCCGTCATGGCCACGAGCTTCCCTTTCGCCTGTTCCTCGCGGATGAGTCGCAGTTTCATCTCCGGCGTCGCCTCGGCGAGGAAGTCGTCCACGCCCGCCTCCGCGGCGATCGCGGCCGCCGTGAGGGGGTTGTCGCCCGTGATCATCACCGTCCGGAGCCCCATGGTGCGGAAGCGGGCGAAGCGCTCCTTGATGCCCCCCTTGACGACGTCCTTCAGATGCACGACCCCCAAAACGCGCGCGCCGTCTGAGACGGTGAGGGGCGTGCCGCCGCTCCTGGCGATCGACGCGACGATCTGATCCACGTCGGCGGGAATCCGCCCGCCGAGCCCGACGACATGCTTTGCGATGGCGTCCGCGGCACCCTTGCGGATGACGCGCCTGTCCAGGTCGCAGCCGCTCATCCGCGTCTGCGCCGAAAAGGGCACGAAGCGCGGCTCGGGGTGTTTCAGCTCGCGCGCCCTGAGGCCGTGACGCTCCTTGGCCAGGACCACGATCGAGCGGCCCTCCGGCGTCTCGTCGGCGAGGCTCGCAAGCTGCGCCGCGTCGGCCAGCTCCTCGACGCGGACACCCGCCGCGGGCATGAACTCCGCCGCCATGCGGTTCCCGAGCGTGATGGTGCCGGTCTTGTCGAGCAGGATCGTGTCGACGTCGCCCGCGGCCTCGACCGCCCGACCGCTCATCGGGATCACGTTGTGGCGGATCAGCCGATCCATGCCTGCGATCCCGATGGCCGACAGGAGCCCGCCGATGGTCGTCGGGATCAGGCAGACGAGCAGAGCCACGATCACCGCCACGGAGAAATGCAGGCCGGAATAGGCGCCGAACGGGACCAGCGTCACGCAGGCGACCAGGAAGATGATCGTCATGCCGCACAGCAGCACGTGCAGGGCGATCTCGTTGGGCGTCTTCTGGCGCTTCGCCCCCTCGACCAGCCCGATCATCCGATCGAGGAACGACTCGCCGGACTCGACGCCGATGCGCACGACGATGCGGTCGGAGAGGACCCTGGTCCCCCCGGTGACCGCCGACCGGTCACCCCCGCTTTCGCGGATGACCGGGGCCGATTCCCCCGTGACGGCCGACTCGTCCACGGAGGCGATCCCCTCGATGACCTCGCCGTCCCCCGGGATGACCTCCCCCGCGTCGACGATGACGACGTCGCCCTTGCGCAGGTCGGACGCCGGGACGCGAACCTCGGTCCCGTTCGTCCGCCGTCGCGCCATGGTCTCCTTGCGGAGCCCGCGCAGTGCGGCGGCCTGCGCCTTCCCCCTCCCTTCGGCAAGGGCCTCGGCGAAGTTCGCGAACAGGACGGTGAACCAGAGCCAGAGGCCCACCTGCGCGGTGAACCAGGCCGGCGGCGCCGCGGACGCTCCGACGAGGATTTGATCGAGCCAGACCAGGGTGGTGAGAACGCTGCCCACCTCGACCACGAACATCACCGGGTTGCGGATCATCGCGCGCGGATCGAGCTTGCGGAAGCTGTCGACGAACGCGACCCTCAGGAGGGGTCCTTCCCAGGCGGAGACCGCGCGGACGCTCTTCGTGCTCATGCCTCAGTACACCTCTCCTGCCCGCGCCAGGAAGTGCTCGACGACCGGACCCAGGCTCAGGGCGGGGAAGAAGGTCAGCGCGCCCACGATCAGGATCACGCCGACGACGAGCAGGGAGAACAGCGGGCCGTCGCTGGGCAGCGTGCCCGGGCCCGGCGTCACCGATTTCTTGCCGGCGAGCGCGCCCGCGATGGCGAGAGCGGGGACGATCATGAAGAAGCGGCCCGCCAGCATGGCGAGCCCGAGGGCGACGTTGTACCAGGTCGTGTTGGCGTTGAGGCCTCCGAACGCCGAGCCGTTGTTGCCGGCCGCGCTGGTGAAGGCATAGAGGATCTCCGAGAGACCGTGCGGCCCGGCGTTGCTGAGCGACGACAGGCCGTACGGCGTGACCGCAGACCAGGCCGCGAACCCGAGGATGACGAGCGGGAAGATCAGCACATAGAGCATCGCCAGCTTCACTTCCCGGGTCTCGATTTTCTTGCCGATGTACTCGGGGGTGCGCCCGACCATGAGCCCGGCGATGAAGACCGCGAGGATCGCCATGACCAGCATCCCGTACAGGCCGGCGCCGACGCCGCCGAAGACCACCTCGCCGAGCTGGATGTTGAACAGCGGCACGAGGCCGCCGAGCGGCGTGAAGCTGTCGTGCATGGCGTTCACGGCGCCGCACGAGGCGTCGGTCGTCACGGTCGCATACAGCGCGGAACTCGCGATCCCGAACCGGACCTCCTTTCCCTCCATGTTTCCTGGCCCCGCGTCGACGCCGGGCACTGCGATCACCGGGTTCCCGGCGGCCTCCGCCCAGTAGACCGCCGTGACCCCCGCGAAGAAGAGGATGGCCATCGCGCCGAACAGCGCCCAGCCCTGCCGCCGGTCGTTCGCCATGCGGCCGAACGTGTCGGTGAGCCCCGCCGGGATCACGAGAATCAGGAACATCGACAGGAAATTGGTCAGCGGGTCGGGGTTTTCGAACGGGTGCGCGGCGTTGGCGTTGAAAAACCCGCCGCCGTTGGTTCCGAGCTGCTTGATCGCCTCCTGCGAGGCGACAGGCCCCATGGCGATCACCTGCCTGACCCCCTCGAGCGTCACGACCTCCCTATACGGGGCCAGGTTCTGGATCATCCCCTGGGAGACGAACAGGAGCGCCACGACGAGGCTCGCCGGCAGCAGGACGTAGACCGTGGCCCGCGTCAGGTCGACCCAGAAATTCCCAATCGTCCCCGGGCCCGTGCCGTCGCCGCGCCGCGTCAGGCCGCGGGCGAGGGCCATCGCGACCGCGATGCCCGCCGCCGCAGAGATGAAATTGTGCCAGGCGAGACCGGCCATCTGGCTGAAGTAGCTCATGGTGGTCTCGCCAGCGTATCCCTGCCAGTTGGTGTTGGTCGTGAAGCTCGCGGCCGTATTGAACGCCGACGCCGCCTCAACCGCGACCAGACCCTGGGGATTGAACGGCAGGAGGTGCTGCAAGCGCTGAATGCCGTAGGTGACGAGGAGCGTGGCCGCGCTGAAGACGAGCAGTCCCCCGGCGTAGGTCGGCCAGGTCTGCTCGCGCCCGTTGACGCCGCACAGACGATAGACCAGGCGCTCGAGCCAGCCGAGCGGGCGCCCAAGAAAGTGATTCTCTCCCTCGAGTACCCGGTACAGGAAGTGGCCCGTCGGTGGCGTGACCAGGACGATGGCGAGAAAGAACAGGAGGATCTGGAGCCAGCCGTTGCCGGTCACGACAACCCCTCCCGACCCAAAGCCGGCTCCCGGCTCAAAAGCGCTCGGGCTTCAGGAGCGCGTAAACGAGGTAGCCCAGGAGCAGCACCGAGAGGATCAGTCCGACGACGTATTCCAACCCCATCGTCCCTCCTACACGCGCTCGCAGCCGCGCACGTACAGCCAGCAGAGGCCGAAGAACGCCAGGGTCACCAGAATTAAAACGAGGTCGCGCATCAGAACTTCACCAGCAGCGCGCCGGTCACGCGACTCTCAGTGCGGACCAGGTCGGGCGTGAAGCCCGGGACGACCGAGCCGGGCGGATCGACGTTCCCGCCTGGAGGCGTGACGCCGTCCGGTCCGGCGAAGTACGGCACGTTCGCGGCGCGGTGGTTCCCTTCGAGCCGAAAGGTCACGAACTGGCTCGGCATGAAGTCGAACGTCAGGGAGGCGTCCCAGGCGCGGTACTCGTCGCCGGGATTCTCCGTGAACTCGGGCGTGCCCGACGCCGCGGTCGCGCCGTTGATCGGGGGCAGTAGGACCAGATAACGGCCCGGATTGTTGATGGCGCCGCCGCCGATCGTGACCGCGTACCGGTCCTTGTCGAACCACAGACGGTTGTAGGCCATGAAGCCGATGAAGTACTGCGACGGACTCGTCGCGTCTCCTCCGTGGCAGCTCACTCCCCCGCCATACTCGCAGCCGATATCGAAGGTGAAGGTGAACGCGGCCTTGTCGAGGCTCCGGTCTGGATGGTCGAAGTACTTGTACTGGAGGCTGGTGTCGGTGTGGACCCTGTTACGGTCCTGGTTGCCGAGGACGTCGGTGCCCCAGTAAAGGTTGGTCAGGAAGGAGGTCGAGCCGTTCGGGCGCCACAGGATCTGGGTTCCGAGACCAGGTGCGTTGTTGAATTTCCCGTACGACTGCCAGCCATTGACGATCCAGGGCTCGATCTTCAGCTTGTCGCTCAGGAAGATCTGGATTCGCACCCCGTTGAAGAACCAGGGCGTGTTGGACGAGACGTACGACGGCTGGTAGGCCCAGTTGTCGAACTGGTAGTAGGAGAACAGCCCGACGTACGACATGAAGATCCCGGCGTCGACGTTGACGCCGTACAGCTTGTCGAAGTGGTACCCACCGTACGCCTCGGACACATAGCGGTAGGCATTGTCGAGCTGCCACTGGCCGCGCGCCGGGCTGGCGTCGTTGCGCGGCGTGGTCTCGGAATACATCCCGAACTGCGTCATCAGCCGGGCGCGGACGTTGTCGTAATGGAAGTCGCCGCCGACCCCGAGCTGCGTCAACTGGAACTCCCCCGACCGGAAGACCTCGCTCGATCCCACGATGGTGTCGTCCTGCGGATGGCTGAAGTCGTAGTGATAGGCGACGTCGACCCGCACCTCGCCGGTGAACACCTTGGTGTCGAGCGGCGATTCCCTGGTCCGTGGATTCCCGGTCAGCCAGGTGAAGTCCGCGAACGCGAACGGCTCGGGCTTCTTCGGCTTCGGAGAAGTCTGTCCCGGCGGGCCTTGATCCGATCCACTCTGTTCCGATTCCGCCAGGGCCGGGGACCTCCCGGCCAGCAGGAAGCCGAGAGCGATGACCGCCGCCGGCCGCATCATCGCGCCGATGATCCGTGCCGTGTCCGCGAGCGGTCCCGGCGGCGGTGAGAACATGGTTTCGCCGTCGGACATGAGGCGCTCCTCCGTGGTATCCATGACGTGGCAGGGATACGAGTATCGCGAGGCGCGTCAATTCGGAATCAAGAATGGGCGGCTGCCCGTCAAGATTTCATCAACATCCCGGCCTGCTGGCGGAAGGGAGCGCCGCTTCCAATTCCCCGAATGCAAGCCGCGAGCTTGCAAGCGAGGAGGAAGAAGTTCAAGATCGGGCCGTTCGTGTTCCCCCAGGCGACCGGGTGGGAGGTCTCTCATGCTCCATTCTCGATTGGCGACACCAGGTCTTGTCGTGACGGCGATCGCCGCTGCGTTGGCCGGCAGCCTGCCGGCCGCCGGCCTTCTCGCGCAGGACGAGCCCGCGACACCCTTGCGCGTCCGGGCCGCGGTCATCGCGCTCAACACGCCGCTGCGGGGCTCGGCGACCATGTACGGCACGGCCGGCGTCGTCCAGCTCGGAGGGACGGCGAGCGGCTCGGGACTGCTTTCGATCACGATCGATCGCTGGTCCACGACCGATGAGACGTCCAAGCTGGCCCAGGCCCTGAAGTCGGGCGGCACCTACGCGCTCGCCTCGGCTCTCGAGAAGGCGACGGTCGGCCACGTGAATGTCAACGGCGGCCTGCGAGCGCCGATCCGGCTCGCCACCACCTGGAAGACCGACGAAGGGCAGGTGGTGCGTCTGGCGATGACCGGCGAGATCGTCCTCGACGGCTCCGGCGGCGCGGCGCATCCCACCGATTACCCGATCAGCATCATCGAGTTCACCCTGCCCGCGGACGGGCCCGGCCAGGGCATGCTCGTCGCGGTCCGCGAGGCCGAGTTCGACGACCGCGGGCGGATCGCGGCGCTGTCGACGCCGCTGAACGCGGGTGTCCAGACGCTGACCAACGTCGAGATCGAGGCGCGCGGCAAGAGCAAGCCGTAGCCCGGAGGCACGTGCCCCGGCCCATCGACTCCCCGATCATCGAGCTGCGGGACGTCGCGAAGCGTTACGGCGGCGACGAGGGATTGCAGCCGACCACGTTGTCGCTGGGGGCCGGCATCAGCGTCCTCCTCGGTCCCAGCGGCTCCGGCAAGTCGACGCTGCTGCGCCTGGTCACCGGCCTCGCGCGGCCGACCGCAGGCGAGGTGCGCCTCTGGGGTCAGGCCCTGACGACGCAGTCGATGGGCCCGCTGCGGCGGCGCCTGGGATACATGATCCAGGAGGGTGGGCTCTTCCCCCACCTGACGGCGCTCGCCAACGTCACGCTCGCCGCACGCTTCTTCGGATGGGCCGTCCCGCGCATCTCCGAACGTGTCGAGGAGCTGCGTGCCCTGACCCACCTTCCGGGTGACGTGATGGATCGCTTCCCCATCGAGCTCTCGGGCGGGCAGCGGCAGCGCGTCGGCCTGATGCGGGCCCTGATGCTCGGACCGGAGCTGCTCCTCCTCGACGAGCCGCTCGGCGCCCTCGACCCGATGATTCGCGCCGAGCTGCGGACGGACCTCCGGGAGATCTTCCGGACGCTCGGCCAGACGGTCGTGCTGGTCACCCACGATCTCGCCGAGGCCGAGTTCTTCGCCGACCGGGTCGTTCTCCTGCGCGACGGACGCGTCGTCCAGCACGGTCCCCTGCGCGATCTCGTGGAGCGGCCAACCGATCCGTTCGTCACCCGCTTCATCAGCGCCCAGAGCCGTCCCGGGGCGCCGGCGTGAGCCTCCCGTGCCGGGCGTTGCTCCTGGCGCTGGTCGCGGGGCTGACGAGCATGGCCTGCCGAAGGACTCCCGGCGAGGTGCGCGTCGGCTCGAAGAAGTTCACCGAGTCGGTCGTGCTGGGCGAGATCGCGACGCAGGTGGTGCGCGACGCGGGTCTGCGCGCCGAGCATCGCGCCCAGCTCGGGGGCACCCAGGTCCTCTGGCACGCCCTGCTGGCCGGGGAGATCGACCTGTACCCGGAGTACACCGGGACCCTCCGCGAGGACATCGTGAAAGGGGCGCCGGTGGACGCGAGCGACGAATCCCTGCGCGACTGGCTGGCGCGGCGAGGCGTGGTCATGACCGCGTCCCTCGGATTCGAGGACAGCTACGCCCTGGGGATGCGACAGGACGCCGCGGCCCGGTTCAACGTGGCGCGGCTGTCCGACCTGCGCGATCACCCGGCTCTCCGGCTCGGCTTCAGCGAGGAATTCCTGCACCGCGGCGACGGCTGGCCGGCGCTCCGGAAGCGCTACCAGCTTCCGCAGACCGACGTGCGACAGCTCGATCACGACCTGGCCTACCGCGCGCTGGCGGCCGGCGACATCGACGCCACCGACCTGTACACGACGGACGCCGAGATTCCCCAGGACCACCTCGTGGTGCTCGCCGACGATCGGGGGTTCTTCCCGGGCTATCGCGCGGTGCTTCTGTATCGCTCCGACCTCCGCGAACGGTCCCCCTCGGCGGTCGCCGCGCTGGCGCTCCTCGAGGGGCGCGTCACGTTGGACGACATGCGGCGGCTCAACGCGCGCGTCAAGATGGAGCGCGTGACGGAGCGCGTGGTCGCGGCCGACTTCCTCTCCGCCACGCTGCATCTCGCGGGATCCGCGGCGCCGGAGGGTCGGGCCCGGAGGGTCAGCCGCCATGTCGTCGAGCACCTGGCGCTGGTCCTGGCGTCCCTGACCGCGGCCATCGTGGTGGCCATCCCCCTCGGGATCGCGGCGGCGCGGCGCAGACGCCTCGGAGCCGTGATCCTCGCGGTGGCCGGTGTGGTGCAGACCATCCCGACGCTGGCCCTGCTCGTCTTCATGATCCCGCTGCTCGGCATCGGCACCGCCCCGGCGGTGGCCGCGCTCTTCCTCTACAGCGTCCTGCCGATCGTCAGGAACACCATGTCGGGGCTGGCGGGGATCCCCCATTCGCTGCTCGAGTCGGCGGACGTGCTGGGTCTCTCGCCCGGCGCGCGGTTGTGGCAGGTGGAGCTTCCCCTCGCGTCGCCGGCGATCCTCGCCGGCATCCAGACCTCGGCCGTCATCAATGTCGGAACCGCGACCCTCGGCGCCCTGATCGGCGCGGGAGGTCTGGGCCAGCCGATCCTCACCGGCATCCGGCTCGACGACCTGAGCCTGATTCTCGAGGGCGCGATCCCCGCGGCGCTCCTGGCGCTCGTGGTCCAGGCTCTGTTCGCGCGCCTGGGCAGGGTCCTGATCCCGAGGGGTCTCCGGCTGCGCCGCGACGCCTGACGACCGGTTCCCTGCGGACCGGCCGGGCGTCGCGATTTTCGCCCTTCCCCCCGCCCCCGCTCGATGCTACCCTTTCGAGGACACCCAGCGAAGAAGCCTCATCAAGCGCGCGCCGGTTGCGGGAGGATCCGCCCGATGCAGCATCGTCAGCCATTGGAGGCCCGAGTCGCCCCCGAGCTATCGAGGCCGATCGATCAGGCGGCGCTCGTCGCGTGGTACCGCCGCAATCGGGATCGATCGCGCGCCCTGTTCGACCTCCTGATCGACGAGGACGACTTCTACAGCCGGCCGATCGCCCTGCGGCATCCGTTCGTCTTCTACGCGGGCCACGTGCCGGCCTTCAGCTTCAACACCCTGGTGAAGACGGCGTTGGGGGCGCCCGCCATCGACCCGGTACTCGAGACGCTGTTCGCCCGCGGCATCGACCCGCCCACCGACCAGCAGGACGCGGGCGACGTCGCGTTCGACCGCGACCTGTGGCCGAGCCTGCCCGTCGTCCGGCAGTTCGCGCGGGAGGCCGACTCCCGCGTGATCGACGCCCTGACCCGCGCCGACATCGACCGGCCCGGTCATCCCCTGCTCGACGGGGCCGAAGCCGCCTTCGTGATCCTCGAGCACGAACAGATGCACCAGGAGACCCTGCTCTACATGCTGCATCGGCTGCCACCGGATCGGAAGCGGCGCCCCGGCGGCCACCGGCCCCGCGTCGAAGGCGCGGCGCCCCGGCGGTCCTGGATCGAGATCCCCGCGGGCCGCGCCACGATGGGAATCGATCGGGGGGCGGAGCGCTTCACCTGGGACAACGAGCGCCCGCGCCATGCCGAACAGGTGAGCGGCTTCGTGATGGAGCGCCATGACGTGACCAATGCGGCCTTCATGGAGTTCGTCGACGCCGGCGGCTACCAGGAGCCGGGTTTCTGGAATCCGGCCGACTGGGACTGGGTGCGGCGGGAGAATCTCCGGCACCCGCTCTTCTGGGAGCGTCACGCGCAGGGCTGGTTCTGGCGGGGGATGTTCGAGTCGATCGCGCTGCCGCCCTCCTGGCCGGTCTATGTCACCTGGGCGGAAGCGGAAGCTTACGCGCGCTGGCGTGGCGAGCGGCTTCCGACCGAGGCGGAATTCCAGCGCGCGGCGCACGGCACGCCCGCGGGCGACGAGCGCCGGTTCCCCTGGGGCGATGCGCCCCCGGACGCCCGCCACGGCGTGTTCGACTTCACGAGCTGGGATCCCGCGCCCGCAGGCAGCCATCCCGACGGGCGCAGCGCCTGGGGCGTCGAGGATCTCGTCGGCAACGGCTGGGAATGGACGCGCACGCCGTTCGCCCCGTTCCCCGGGTTCGCGCCGCAGGCCACGTACCCGGAGTATTCGGCCGACTTCTTCGACGGCGATCACTTCGTCCTGAAGGGCGGCTCGCCGGCCACCGCGAGCGACCTGCTGCGTCCGACCTTCCGGAACTGGTTTCGGAGGCGGTATCCCTACGCCTATGCCACCTTCCGGTGCGTGAGGGAGCGCGCATGAGGGAACCCGCATGATGACACCGGCACGGCCCGGCCGGGCGCTGTCCACGCCCGCGACGAACCATCCGTTCGCGAACGACGTGCGCAACTACCTCATGCGGACGCCCCGGCAGCTCCCTTCACGCTACCTCTATGACGAGCTGGGGTCGGCGCTGTTCGAGGCGATCTGCCGGCTGCCCTGGTACCCGCTCACCGGCGCCGAGCTGCGTCTCCTCCAGGCGCATGCCCGGGAGATCCTCGGCGCCGGGGTCACGACGGTGATCGAGCTGGGGCCCGGCAGCGGCGCCAAGCTGGCCGCCCTGATCGGCGCGGCCGGATCCGCACGCAACAGGCTGGATCTGCACCTCGTCGACGTGTCGGAGAGCGCTCTCGCCCAGGCCCGCGGGGCGCTCGAGGTCTTCGACCATGTCCGCGTCCTGACTCATCCCATGACCTACGAAGACGGGCTCGTCGAGTCCCTCCGCGCGCGGACCTTCCCCGGCCACAGGCTGGCGTTGTTCCTCGGATCGAACATCGGCAATTTCGATCCACCGGGGCGGGACCTGTTCCTCCGAAAGGTGCGGCAGGCGCTCACGCCGGGCGATGGCTTCCTCCTCGGCGCCGACTTGGTGAAGCCGGAGCGGACGCTGCTCCTGGCCTACGACGACCCCCTCGGCGTCACCGCGGCGTTCAATCTCAACCTGCTGGCGCGGATCAATCGCGAGCTGCAGGGGAATTTCGATCTGGACGGGTTCGCGCACCACGCGCTCTGGAATGAGCGGGCCTCGCGCGTCGAGATGCACCTGCGCAGCCGGCGCAGGCAGCGTATCGACGTCCGTGCGGCCGGCCTGACGTTCGAGATGCTCGAGGGCGAGATGATCTGGACGGAGAGCTCGTACAAGTACCAGCCGCAGGAGATCGTCGCGATGCTGGAGCGGGCGGGCTTCCGGATCCGGGCGCAATGGATCGACCCCGTCGATCGCTTCGCGCTCACCCAGGCCGAAGCCGTCCCGGAGGGCTGAAGCCGTCCGGGGAAACGGCGCCTGGTCTAGGGCGCGCGTCTCTCGAGGGCGGCCCGATCCCAGCCGCCCAGACGCGCCGCGGTTTCGTAGGTGCTGCCGAGGAACTCCCGCACCAGCGCATCGGGCGAAGTCGACCGGCGCACGGCGTCGTAGGGAAGAATCCACTCGCGCAGCACGGGATGGTAGGACGCCTCCGCCGGACGAATCGCGGCGGAGGAGCAACCCGCGGGCTCCGGGTACGCATAGGCGTAGAAGGACGGCTCGCTCACCGGGCCGCCGCCGTTACCCGGCCACCAGCCCGCGCTGATGCACTCGTGCGAGTAGGCCTCGCGCGTCACCCAGTCGGGAAGGTTCGGTATGCCACCGGGATGCGGCGGCGCCGCGCGGCCGGAGAACCGGGTGCAGGAGAGATCGAAGCCCCCCCACCAGAAATGCGCCGGGCTGCACTTGCCCAGGAACGTCCCGCGGAATTCCTTCAGGAGCCGATCGGCCTGCGTCAGAGACCGCCAGAACCGCCGGGTCGCTTCGGGGTCGTAGGAACGGTGCGCCTCGTCCCGCGGAAACGGCACGGGGTTCGCGACTTCATTGGGGATCGGTCGGATCTTCACCTCGATGCCGAGCGACCGCAGCAGCTCGAAATACCGCGCATGGAACTCCGCCACGGTCTGAGGAGCGAGCGGGAGCGATTCGATCCGGCCTTCGCTGGTGCGGGCGATCAGCCGATGATCGATGAAATCGAAGTCGACCTCGAAGGAGCGTTCACGGTATGGGATGGGAGAGGTCCCGAGCCCGCGCGAGGTGACATAGAGAGGAACCTGCCACCAGTGATTCTGCATCGGCGCGCACACGAGCCGCGTCTTGCCGACGATCTGTGTCCAGAGCTGCAGGGTGTTGCAGGTCTCCTCCCACTGTTCCAGCGGGAGGGCGGGCCACGCTTCGGCGGCCCCCGGCCTCTCCTTCTCGGCCGTCATCGGTCACCTCCGGACGCCGCGTCCGCGCGGCGCTCTATCGGGCGCGAGGAGCCGGCTCCATCACCAGCTCGTCGAGATAGCACCAGCCCCAGTCCTCGCCCGGCTCGAAGCTGCGGATGACCGGATGATGGATCGCTTTGAAGTGCTTGGTGGCGTGCTTGTTGGGCGAGTTGTCGCAGCAGCCGACATGACCGCACGCCAGGCACAGACGGAGATGGACCCACACGCCGCCAGTCGCCAGACATTCCTCGCAGCCTTCGGGGGTCTTCGGGGTCACGGCGTGAACCTGATCCAGGTGAGCGCATCGCTTCGACATGGGACCGTCCTTTTCAAAAATGAAGATAGCACGCCTCGCCGGCGGCTACGCCGGTGGCTCGGCCAGGACCCGGTGCACGAGCTGGATGCAGACGGAGCCTTCGCCCACCGCCGCGGCGACGCGCTTGACGCTGTTGGCGCGCACGTCGCCGATGGCGAACAGACCCGCCCGGCTGGTCTCGAACAGCATGGGCGCGCGCGCGAAGGGCCAGCGCGCGGCCGCCAGCGCGGCGGCGTCGAGATCGGCTCCGGTCCGCACGAATCCCTTCTCGTCGAGGGCGACGCATCCCTGTAGCCACGCCGTGTTCGGGTTGGCGCCGGTCATCAGGAAGACGTGACGGACTTCCGCCGTCGTCTCGACACCCAGCCGGTCGCGCCAGGTGACCCGCTCCAGACGCGCGCCCCCTTCGAGCCGGACGATGCGGGTCTCCGTGAGCAGCCTGATGTTGGACGTCTCCTGGATGCGGCGAATGAGGTAGCGCGACATGCTCTCGGCGAGCCCGGCGGCGCGCACCATGATGGTGACGCTGCGGCCCGATTCCGAGAGGAAGACCGCCGCCTGGCCGGCGGAGTTGCCGCCGCCGACCACGATCACGTCCTCGCCGCTGCAGAACCGCGCCTCCACCTGCGTCGCTCCGTAGTAGACGCCGACCCCTTCGAACCGCGTCAGGTCGGGCAGGTCCGGCTTGCGGTACCGGACACCGGTCGCGATGACGACGGCCCGGGCCTGCACGCCGACCCCGGCGCCGAGATCCACGCGGTAGGGGCTCTCGCACCAGATCCGCGAGGCGGTGCGCGCCACCGTCAGCTCCGCCCCGAACTTCTCCGCCTGGACGAGGGCCCTGTTGGCCAGCTCCTGACCTGAGATCCCGGTCGGGAAGCCCAGGTAGTTCTCGATGCGAGAGCTGGAGCCGGCCTGCCCCCCCGGCGCGCTCGACTCGACGACCAGGACGTCGAGCCCTTCGGACGCCGCGTAGACCGCGGCCGACAGACCCGCCGGCCCCGCGCCGACGACCACGAGATCGCGCACGGTCGTCTCGTTCAACTGGTTCAGGCCGATGCAGTCGGCCACCTCCTCGATCGTCGGCTTGCGCAGCACGCGCGTGCCGCGGCAGATGAAGACCGGCACGTCGTCGACCCCGACCCCGAACCGGTCGAGAGTCTCCTGCACCGCCGTGTCCTGATCCACGTCGATGTATCCGTAGGGTTGGCTGTTGCGGGTCAGGAATTCCTGCAGATCGAGCGTGCCGGCGGAATGGCGCGAGCCGATGAGCACGATGTTGGTGCCGCCCTGCGCCATCAGAAACACGCGGCGCAGGATGAACGCCCGGAGGAAGATCTCGCTCAGCTCCGCGTCGGTCTGCACGAGCGAGCGCAGCCGGGCCGAGGGCAGCTCGAGAGCGCGGACCGCGCCCCGCGCACGGGCGCGCACCACCACCGGCCGGCCGGACAGCAGATCGACGTCGCCGGTGAACGCGCCGGCCTGGTGAACGGTCACCATGTGACTGGCGCCCGACAGGATCTCGACCTCGCCCTGCACGATGACGAACAGCGGCCGGTTGCGATCGCCCGCCTCCCACAGACTCTCGCCGTCGGCGAATTCGCGCTCGTGGGCGAAGAGAGCGATCCGCGCGATCTGCGCCGCGGTCAGCGCGGGAAAAGCTTCTTCGTCGGTGGGCGTCGTGCGCGACATGGGAAGAGGTGATTCTAGCATCACCGTCAAGCGCCCGCGTCGCGTCAGGTCAGGGCTCGCGAGCGATCTTCCCGGCGCCGTCAGCCAGGCAGGCGGGAACCCGGCCGACGGCGCCTCCTTGTCACGCTCCGCCGGTCGATCGGGGCCGTAGCAGATGCAGCGTCGCGACGAACAGCGCCGCCCCGATGATCGACCAGATGATCGGGAACGACTCGGCGCCGATGCGAAGGGCGAGCAGCTCTCCGACGCCCAGGGTGTGCGCCAGCCACGAGCCGACGAGGGCGCCGATGAAGCCGAGCGCGATCGACGTCAGCCACCCGCCGCGGGAGTAGCCGGCGAGGGCCTGGGCCACGCTGCCGCAGACCCCCGCCACGATCAGGAGCAGGATGAAATCGAGGAGAGACATCGCCCTACCCCTTCGAAACGAGGAGGTTGGGCTTCACGTCCTTGACGTGCTCCGTCGCGCGGGCGACCTCGACCGCCCTGTCGCTCTCCTCCTTGCTGCGGACGCTGCCGGTCAGGAAGACGACCCCTTCCCGCGTGTCCACGTCGATCTTCAGGCCCTTCACCTGGGGATCTTCGAGCAACCGGGTCTTGACCGCCATGGTGATGGTCGCGTCATCGATGTGCTCGCCGAGCGTTCGGTCCGGACTGGGGGCCTCCCCCGTTTCGGCGCCGGTTCTCACCTCGATCATGTCCACCACGTTGGCGACGCCGCTCGTCGATTTGGCGATCTCGATCGCGCGATCCTTCTCCGCCTGCGAATCGAGGTTGCCGGTGAGAGTCACGACCTTCTTGTCGGTGACCACCTCGATGCGCGAGGCGCTCACCTTGCCGTCCGCCACCATGCTCGCCTTGATCTTCGCCGTGATGACGCCGTCCGGCTGCGAGCAGGCGACCGTCATGAACGCGAGAGAGAGGATCGACAACGAGAGCTTCAAAAGGTTCGACGTTCTCATTCACGCACCTCCTTGAGACATGTCGCGTTGAGGTGACAGCCATTCCGGTCTGCACCGGAATGCTCTTCGATACTTCTCAGAGAGTTGCGCCGTCGGTTTTGCAACTTGCGTGCCTGGATCCGCATCGACCCGCGAATTTCTGACTCGTGGCACACACGTTGCTGCGCGGCGCGCACGAAGGAGGATCCCGTGACACGGAAGCGATCACAGCGAAAGTATTCGGCGAAGACCGCGATCAAGGTCGAACGAGCGATGCACGAGATGAAGCGGGGGCGATTGAAGTCGGGACGGAGCGGCCGGATCGTCCGGAGCCGGGCCCAGGCCATCGCGATCGGGCTCGCCGAGGCGCGCCGGGCCGGGGCGCGGCTTCCGCGCCCGCCCTCAGGAAGGCTTCGTTAGCGTGAGCTTGCCGGCTTCCATCGCCCGCGTCGGGATCACGTTCCGGTCGAGATCGCCCCGCATCGTGTCGAGGAGGTCCTGCGCGAAGACCGGATCCCCGATGTGCCACGAATGACAGAAGGTGCCGACGAACTTCGCCCGCCCCTCCTTGAGCGCATGGAAATACGGGCCGCAATCGACGTCCACGCACTTCTGCGGCGCGTCATCCGGCAGGCCGACGCGCCCGACCCGCGGAGCCGCGCCAAGGCGCTTCACGTTCGACAGCTTCAGGACCGAGTCGTACGGGTTGGAGTAGTTCGTCAGGCGGACGCAATGACGCATCAGGGACTCCGTCGTCGCATTCCCCTCCGACATGGACCCGCTGGAGATGTCCCCGCCGATGAGAGCGATCTGGCTGACCATCCAGTTGCGCTGCGCGACCGCCGGCCGGTCGTCGGCGTCGTCGAACGCCTCGCGGATGACGTACGCCCCGGTCGAATGCGCCAGCAGGTGGACGTTGATGCGACAGTCCGGCCGCTGGATCGAGGCGAACAGGGCGATGCAGTCGTCCACGAGACGCAGCGCCGTCTGTTTCGCGTCGCTGCGATCCTCGAGGTAGTTCAGCGCCGACTCCGCGCTCGGCCAGTCGTAGCTCGCGACGGCCCCTTTGAAGCCGATCCGCTCCAGGTCGGCCCGGAGGAGACGATGCCGCTCCATGATCGCGTCCTGTCCGTTGTTGTATCCGTGGATGAAGACGAGCAGGTCACCGGTGGCGGGGGCGGCGGCGGTCGCCGGCACAACCGTGGCTTCCTCGATGACGGCCTCCACCCAGTCACCCTGCTTCGTCTTCTGGGTCGGGGACGGCAGCTTGTCGGGCGGGACGACGAGGAACTTCGTGCTGCCGGGCTCGGGAATGAACGCGCCGCTCTTCACGTCCCGCACGCAAATCACGAAGTCGTCGTTCATCTCGCCCTCCCTGGGGGCCGTGCGCCGGACGTGAGCCTGCGCGCCGGCCAGGGCGGCACGATTCTACACTCCGTGGCGCGGGTCAGAAGGGGCGGGATGCCGCGCGTGCCGGCGGCGACGCCGCGCGCGTCCATCGGGTCGTGCCTGAATCCATTGTCGGGAGCGACCTGACACACGACACGCATGCGATGGATGGGGCGGATCGTCCCGAGAGCCGGCGCTGCGCCTAAGTCCGCCCGCGATTTGCACTTTCGAGCCGGGGTGGGATTTTCAACGCGATGTCCCGGAGAGACTCCCCCGCACGGGCGAGGTACCCGAGGCCGTTTGCCGGCCACCCCGCGCCCGGGGACGGGACTAACATTTCCGGCAATGACGACCCCCTTCCGTCAACGCGGAATCATCCTGATCGAGCCTGACATCAACCCCGTCGCTCGTCGATTCAGCCTCCCGAACATCGCGAACTATCCGCCACTTCCCCAGGTGCGGCTGGCCGGCCAGCTTCCGCCGGGAGAGTCCGTGGAGATCGCGGATCTCCGCATCGCGGGCGAGAGGGGGCGATTGCTCGATCGGGTCCGGCGTGAACCGCCCGCCCTCGTGGGCATCTCCCTCACCTTCACGTCGAACGGCGACGAGGCCATCGGCGTGGCCGCGGCGATCCGGAGCCTGTCGCCCGCCACGACAATCGTCTTCGGAGGGACCGCTCCTTCGGAGGATCCGGCGTCGTTCTGGGACTCGGCAGCGGATCTGATCTGTCACAGGAACGGAGATGCTTCGTTCGCGGCGCTGGCCGTCGAGGTGCGCGAGGCGGGACGGACGCCGGCGCGCTTCCCCGGCTTCTTCCATCGCGCCGAGGGGCGCTGGATTCTCGACGCCGGGCCGGCCGCCGCGCCCCTGGCAGGCCTGCGTCCCAATCCCTGGAACCTTCTCCAGAAACGCTACTGGCGCGAGTACTTCCAGGGCTTTCGGCCGACAGGGATGGGGCAGACGAGCGAGGGCTGCCCCTACGACTGCACCTTCTGCACCGTCTGGAAGGCGCACGGGCGCAAGGTTTCACTCGCATCGCTCGCGAACGTCCAACACGACTTCATCTCGCTGCCCGCCACGGTCCGCGCCTTCTTTTTCGCGGACGACATCTGGATGCAGGCCAGCGAGAAGCAGATACGTGAGCTTCACGACCCGCTGCTGGAGTGGATGGCCTCCGACTTCCTCCGGCGCCGTCCCGATTTCTGGCTGACGGTCGAAACCCGCACCGATCTGTATCTGCGCGAGGAGGATCGCTTCAAGGACTGGATTCGCCGCGGCGCGCTGAAGCGAATCCTGTTCGGCGTCGAGGCGGTGACGGACGAGCAGCTCAAAAACTTCAGCAAGCGGAACACGGTCGACAAGAACATCGAGGCGATTCGCCGTGCCGCGGAGGCCGGGGCGATCGTGACAGCCCAGTTCGTCATCCCGTGCGACGCGACACGCGCCTACTTCGACGAGATGGTCCGGTTCCTGGGCGCCCATCGACGCTGGATTCGCACCTCCAACTTCACCATCGCGACCCCGCTTCCGGGCACCGATCTCTACGCGGAGTCCCTGAAGGCGTCTCCCGAGCTGGCCGACAGGAGCGCCGTCTCGCACCCCGCGTTCTCGCTCTTCACCGCCCTGACGCCGACCTGTCTCGACGTCCGCGAGTTCTACGAGCAGGTGGCGCGGGTGTTCCGCGCGGCGAACCAGCTCCGGTTCAGTCTCGAGGCCCAGCGGCAGGCCTTGCGTATGGTGTTCCAGTCTCCCTGGCTGATTCGACGGCTGGCCAAGGCGCCTCTGGCGCTGCGCGCGCTGACCAACCCCGGCACCTTCCTCGACGTCCACCGGCTGGTCCAGGGCGAACGGCTTCTCTGACCTCGGGACAATGCCTCTCTCTCAGATGGAACATGCGGACGGCGACTGAACGTGCTAGACTGTGCCCTCGCTTAACAGCCACAGGAGGTGTTGTTCATGGAAGTTGGAAAGATCAAGAAGTTGGCAGACCGCGGGTTCGGCTTCATTTCGGCCAGTGATGGGAAGGAAGTCTTCTTTCATCGCAGCGAGTGCCAGTCCGTCGCGTTCGATTCTCTTCGCGAAGGCGAAGAGGTCACCTTCGACCGCGAGTCCGACGTCAAGGGTCCGCGAGCGCGCAACGTTCGCCTGAACAAACCTGCCTAAGTTCAGAGCGCCCCGCCCCGATCACCAGACGCGACTCACCGCTGATGCGTTCCGCAGGGGCATGGGCGGTGCTCTGTCCGGGGGATGGTGACGTGCTGCAGCTACTGATCGATCAACTCCTGTTCATCGGGTTCAAGGCCGACAAGACCCTCTGCCTGCGCCTCGAATCGCTGACCAACTCCGAGAAGAGCTACGTCTCGTCCGACGATTCGGGCTTCCTCCGTCTCTGCCGGGTCGGCGAGGACACCTACGTCGGCAAGGTCGTCCGCGAGAACCTGACGACGAACCAGGTGGAAGACATCCGCCGGAACATCCTGAGCATCATCCGAAAGCTGGGACCGCTGGTCCGGCTGCCGGGCGATCTGAAGATTCTCGCGTGCGCCGAGTCGGGGGCCGATGCCCCCCTCGCCGCGGACGAGCTCTCCCTGCCGCGATCCGTTCCGATCGAGCCCATTCCTCGCCCCGCGGCTCGCTAGTCGCTCCTCGCCACTCGCGGAAAGCGGGTCTCCTCCCGCGCAATCTGTTCGCGATACCAGCTCTTCGCCCCGATCAGCTGGAGTTTTGATGTTCCGTCCCCGAGCCAGACGCCGAGCGCGAGCGACCCGGAGTCGATCAGGAAAGCCCCGTCGCTCGAGTTCTTCCCGGCATGGTACCGGCCCAGGACGTGGAAGGCGTGACCTTGCGCCTCGAGGGACTTCACGTCCGCGAAGGATCGTCCGAGCGCCACGTCCGCGGTCGCCGTCACCCCCTTCATCCTGAGCAGGCTTTCCGCCCAGGCAGGAATCTGCGCGTTCATCAGCCTGTACAGGGGCCGGGCGTCCTGCGCGTGAAGATCGAGGTGCCCATAGAACACGCGCGGCGGTCCCGTGCGGAGATCTCCGGTCGCGATATCGAGGTTTCCCCACCAGGGCCAGGGCGTCTCGCCCCCTCGCTTCACGAGCACGTTGCGCACTCCGAGATGACTCCCCGTGAAGTCCGCCAGCCCGCCGTTGAAATCGAAGTGGGCAAGACGCAACCGGCCCTCGGCCTCTCCCGTCATGGTCGCGTCGGGCATCACGGCCTCGACCTTTGTCGCCGAAAAATCCAACGCGCCCTGACCGAAACCCTGATCGAGCGACAGCTCGGCCTGCAGGGTGCCGGTCCCGCCCTCCAGGCGGAGCGCCGGCGGCGTGTCCAGCATCACGTTGAGGAAGTGGACGTTCTCGAGCCTCCCCGTACCCCGTCCCGTCCCCGTCAGGAACTTCAGGACTGCGTCGCCCGACGCTTCGCGCAGATCGTAGGGGTGGATGACGGCGGCAAGGCTCGCCCTTACGGACGCGGCGAGCGTCTCCTCGCTGAAACGCAGCGTTCCGTCCCTCACCTCGAGTGTGGCCGGGAAGACCTCGAACCGGCGCCTGGGGTGGAGCAACATGCCGCCCGTCAGCGTGGCATCCCCTAAATAATGATATTCGTCCACCCAGATCTCCCTGACCTCGTCGACATCGACGTCCTCGAGCCAGATCGTCCACTCGCGCCCGGTGGGGGGTGGCGTCTTCTGGCCGGGCTCGCGCAGCGGCGGATCGGGGAACCCGGGGATCGGCGGTATGACGGAAAGGCGACCCGGTGTCGCCTCCCCGGGCACGAGCCGGCTCCGGACGAGGACGACCAGGCCCTTCCCCCGGATGTGTGTCGGATGGAACCGCCCCCGGACAAGGTCGAGGAGGCCGACGTGAGCCCGGCCCTCATCGAGTCCGATCATCCACTCCGAGGCGGTGCCGCGGTCCCGAATGCGGAGGTCGCTGACCTGCAGTCTTCCCGGCCATGGGGAGAACGCGGCGCTGTACTCGACCGAGGTCGAATCCGGGCCATCGTTGATCAGGTATCGCAGCAACCGTGTCCGAAGGAGCAGGTTTGCCGCGATGAAATAACAGGCGAGCACGCCGATGGCCAGGGACAACGCCCCTGCGAGGACCGCGAGGATCCGCCGCCTCCAGGACCAGGCGTCCCACCTCTGCATCATTATTGGGTTTGCTCAAATCCCGGCACGCATCGACTCCCGTGGGCGGGTCGCTCGCAGTATCGACGGAGGGGACTGGATGCTCAAGTGAGGAGATCCCTGAACCTCCTGTAGGCAGCCCCCTGCGGCGCCCAACGCGAGGATCAAGGGTCGAAGGAGGGGATGGTCGGGACTCGTGGAGCTACTGCAGCGTCGCGCACGACCGCACGACCCGGGGGTGGCACGCGTGGGTGCCCTGCGGACGCTCCGTGCCGCTGCTGTTTTTCCCGTAGGAGCCCTCGAGCACGCCGTTGCGGGGGACGACGAGGTAGTAGGTGTTGTCGCCTCCGGGCGTCAGCGTGACCGTCGTGCTCCCCGAGGTGGTGCACAGCCGCGGCGCGTGGCTCGTGAAGTTGCCCACCGTGCCCTCATACACCTCGTAGTCGACGTCCGCGCCGCTGCACGACGCCCCCCAGGTCAATTGCACGTCGCCCGACGGCAGCCGCGATACGCGCAGCGGGATCCCGGTGACCGACCCGCCGTCGGGAACGCTTCCCCCGCCGCTGCAGAGCGGATCGACGGGGACGAATTGACACTCGTCCGGCACGTGGTTGCCGTCGCAGTCGGGGCTGGTCCCATTGGCGACGTCGGTCTCGTCCGAGAGACCGTTCAGGTTGCAGTCGGGAAAGACGCGCACGTAATAGACATCCTGCTCGCCATTGAAGGTCGCGGCGTAGGCGACGTGAGCCTGCACCGTGTCGGAGACAATCCCGAGGTAATCGCCGATCTTGTTCTGGGCCGGCCACCCGACGTTGCTGTCGAACGGGGGACTCACTGCGACGTTCCGCGACCAGGTGGCGCCGGCGGTGTACGAATAGGCGTAGAACAACTGCGACATGTTGGCGAGTCCGGAGTTTCGCGAGTCGAGCCAGACCGCGTCCAGCCGTCCGTCGGGCGCGACGGCCAGGGCGCCGAACCACTGCCAGTTGTCGGGGCTCGGGTCGTCGTTGACGCGCACCGGCGGGCTCCAAGTGAGGCCGCCGTCCGTGCTGCGCGAAAGGCGGACGTCCAGGGGATCGTCGAGGTCGAACGGGGCCACCGAAGCCAGAAGGTAGACGTAGCCCCGCGTCGGTCCGGAGGACTTGTCCACGACCACGTTGGCCTGTCCGAGCAGGCCGTCGGGATTCGGCCCGCCGAACGCCATCGCCCCATTGAGCGCCACCTGCGTGCCCGTGAAGAAGGGAGACTGGCTCTGATTCTGGGCGTTGATCGAGCGGGTCACGACGAACGTGTTCACGTCCTGGGTGGTCGTGCCGTCGATCCCCGCCGCGTACACCGTTCCGTCCGGCCCGACGTCCATCGTCCCGAACGTCGGCCAGAACCCGACCGGAACCGGCGACTGGAAGCTCGCTCCGCCGTTGGTCGATCGCGTGAAGACGTTCAATCCACAGCAGGCCGAGAAGCGCTGCCAGATCCCGTAGATGTATCCCGTCCCGACGCCGCCCGACCGGTCAATCGCCATCCAGTTCTTGTCCCCCCCGAACGACGGCACGGGCGCTCCCCAGGAGACGGCCGAGTTGGTGGACTTGAACAGATCCAGGGTGAAGTCCCCCTTCAGACTCTGATAGAAGAGGTTGCCGACCGTATCCGTGCCGACGACCGGGTCGCTGCGGAACGTTCCCGGCGTCAGCACGCCCGGGAACGTCCAGGTCGCCCCGCCGTTCGTCGTGTACGCCCAGCCCGCCTGGCGGAAGTTCGAGGTGATCGAATTGAACTGCCGCCACCCGATCAGCATGTTGTTCGGGTTGATCGGATTCACGACCAGGGACGGCTCGTTCGCCGCGTCTCCGATGATGTTGTGCCCCGTCGCGTCGACGTTGACCTGGACGCTCAGGTACGGCCCGAACATCACGTCCCCCGCCGGCGACCGCGCGAGGGGATCCTCGGCGGCGGCAAAGGGCGCCGGAGGATTGTCGGGACGCTCCTCCTGCTGGAAGCGTGTGCCGGATTCCGGCTGCGGCGCGCCGGTCTCCGCCCCGGCCGTGGGAGGACCGATGGCAAGGACCACCATGACGGCGGCCCATGCGAGGCGGCGGATGCGCTGGTTCATTGTCTGGCGCGTAAGTTTAGACAAGGCCGTCTGCAACTCCTCGGCCCGCACCAGTGGCTGAATTACGCCGATGACCGGGGATTGTCAAGGAAAACCGAACCGGATGTCTCCCGCT
>Ga0134121_10001420_pt1 | contig 22614 bp, 18 predicted proteins | sample KB301_FD_96463 | JGI IMG/M metagenome (GOLD analysis project Ga0134121, IMG submission 96463) | Terrestrial soil microbial communities without Nitrogen fertilizer from Kellogg Biological Station, Michigan, USA - KB3-0-1 | ecosystem: Environmental > Terrestrial > Soil > Unclassified ... | reverse complement strand
TCATTTTGCACCAGAGGTGATGAAGCCATCTGCACTCATCATGAACATCATCGTTTCATTGATGGCATTTGTGCAATATTCCCGGACAGCTTCCCTGAATAAAAAACTTTTCCTTCTCCTTATAGCCGGGTCAATTCCTGCAGCATTCCTGGGCGCGCGCATTATGATAGACGCATTCCTCTATAAAAAAATCCTTGCCGTGATCTTGCTGTTTCCCGTTCTGCGGCTGCTGGGTGTATTTGGAAAATCGACTACAGAGCCCCGCGACTTCGATCCTTTTTTTGTCGTCATCATCGGCATCGTGATCGGTTTTGTCTCCGGAATGATCGGCATCGGTGGAGGAATTTTGCTCAGCCCCGTCATATTATTTTTCGGATGGGCTGAGATGAAACAAACAGCTACCATTTCTGCGCTGTTTATATTTCTCAACTCTATTTCAGGATTGGTAAGCCTTGTAACGAAAGGGGTTATAATTGCTCCTTCCATATATCTCTGGGTATTGATCGCTGTTGCAGGCGGACTTATAGGCTCCTGGTATGTAAGCAAAAAATTTGAAAACACCCTGCTGAAAAAAATACTTGGTGTTGTGTTACTGATCGCATCTGTGAAACTGTTGACGGAAAAAAATGGATAGAATATTATATCAAACACTTTTTTTCTTTCGGGTTGAAAGTGCGCGGAGGCTTCCCTTTAGGGTTGGGGTGAGTGGTGCGTGGTATCGATGGCAAAATCATTTCAATGAAATTTCCGATGAAAGATAATATCACTGCCATCATACTTGCCGGTGGAAAAAGTTCACGGATGGGAACGGAAAAAGGACTGGTGAAATTCCGCGGGAAAAAAATGGTTGAACTTGTGCTGGAAAATGTCCGGCCCTTAGCAAGCGAAGTATTAATTGTGAGCAGCAACAAGGAATATCATAAATTAGGTTACGCTGTCATTGAAGACATTCATAAAGACTGCGGACCGCTTGGCGGTATTCATGCAGGATTAGTCAATTCCAAAAGCGACTGGAACCTGGTTGTGGCTTGTGACCTTCCTTTGGTAACGACAGATTTTTTTTCTTTCCTGGTTTCGCAGACTGAAAAAACAAAAGCCCTGATCCCTGTTCACGATTTAAAACTGGAACCATTGTGCGGACTTTATCACAAATCTGCATTGCCGGAAATTGAATCCTTACTTTTGAAAAAGGAATTAAAAATGCAAAACGCCGTTCAGCAATTGGCCGCGACATTTGTGGAAGTCCCCAAAGAAAAATTTGATCCGTCCGTTATCTTTCAAAATGTCAACACACCTGATGATGTTCCGGTCTCTTAAATTGATATTAAAGAGCATTGATTCGCAATTCATCCCGGTAGCTATCGGGATCGTGAAAGAATTCGTTATTCGAAGGTGTAAATATGAAATTATCTAAGGAAGAACTGATCCGCTATTCGCGCCATCTTTCGCTGAAGGAATTTGGCGTGGAAGCTCAATTGAAATTGAAGCAATCCTCTGTGCTGGTGGTGGGAGCCGGCGGCCTGGGTTGTCCTGCCCTGCTCTATTTAACAGCTGCCGGTATTGGTAACGTTGGCGTGGTTGACTTTGATACCATAGAACTCCACAACCTGCAGAGACAGGTTTTGTTTACAGAAGACGACATCGGGAAATTAAAAGCGGAAGCTGCTGTTGAACATTTGCGAAAGAGAAATTCATTGGTGGCTTTTCAGGTGCACAATGAAAAGCTCACTTTGGAATCTGCGAAGAGAATTTTTCCGGATTACGATTTGATCCTCGACTGTACCGATAATTTCACTGCTCGCTACGACATCAACGATGTCTGCGTGATGCTTGACAAGCCTTTTGTATATGGTTCCATTTTTAAGTTCGAAGGACAGGTGGCATTGTTCAATGCAAAAGATGAAAACGGAAATGCCGGTCCCACATACCGTTGCCTTTTTCCTCAACCCCCGGAAAAAGGAACCGTTCCTTCCTGTGAAGAGGCTGGCGTAGTTGGATTTCTGCCAGGCATCATCGGAACGCTGCAAGCTGCAGAAGCAATAAAATGCATTACGCGAATTGGCGAAACGCTTATAGGGAAATTGCTGTCAGTAAATTCACTAGACATGACGTTTGATTTGTTTGAAATAGAAAGACGTGAAGATTTGTGGTCAGGCAAAATCGGAATTGGCCGCGGCTTCGACCTGAAAGAATTAAAGAGTTTTGAATAATGGTTACTGAAAAAAAACATTCGATTTTCGTACAGGGAGAGATTTCTCCCGAAATGATTCAATCGTCCATTTCAAAACACAGTCACAAAAAAGAGATCGGCGCGCACAGCATTTTCCTGGGACAGGTAAGAGACGATGAGATTGACGGAAAAAAAGTTGTGGCGATTGAATATTCCTGCTATGAAGAAATGGCCAACGATGTGTTTCATGAAATAAGAGAAGCTGCATTTTCAAAATTCGACCTCATCTGTCTGCACATCTATCATTCTCTCGGTCGCGTGGACGCAGGAAAAATTTCCTTGTTTGTATTCACTTCTTCTGCGCACAGAAAGATTGCTATCGATGCCTGCAGCTGGCTCGTGGAAGAAATTAAATCAAAGGTGCCCGTCTGGGGAAAAGAGATTTTTGAAGACGAATCATACACCTGGAAAGAAAACACGATTTAAGCTGCCGGCTTGAACTACTTAGATGTAGTTGCTTTCCTTTTAAATTTTCTTATTAACCACTCAATATTATTTCGAATTTCGATATTGCACCATTCGAATTTCCATGATAGATATAACTCACAAAATAAAATCCCTCCGCATTGCAATCGCACAGGCCACCGTGCGCGTAAGCAAACAGGAAACCATCGACGCCATCCTCAACAAAAAAGTCCCGAAAGGAGATGTGTTTGAAGCAAGCCGCATTGCCGGTTTGTTTGGCGTAAAGCGCACCAGCGATATGATCCCCGATTGTCATCCGCTGCCCATCGAATACACCGACATCAGGTATTCAATCAATGGTCTCGAAATAAAAACTGAAGTTGAGGTCCACGCCATTTACCGCACCGGCGTTGAAGTGGAAGCTATGCACGGCGCATCTGTGGTGGCGCTTACCATGTACGATATGCTCAAACCCATCGACAAGGGAATTGAGATCGTGAACATAAAGTTGCTCGAAAAGAAAGGCGGCAAATCAGAATTCAATGATGCCGTTATTATCGGACTGAAAGCTGCCGTGATTGTCTGCTCTGACTCTGTTTCATCAGGAAAGAAAGAAGACAAAGCAGGAAAAGCAATTGTTTCGAAGCTGGAGTCCCTGCAAATAAAAATTTCGGATTACATCATCATTCCCGATGAAGAAAATATCATCCGCGAAAAAGTTGAAGCCTTCAGCAAATCAAAAGCGGATCTCATCATCATCACCGGTGGTACAGGTGTTTCACCGCGGGATGTGACTCCTGAATCCATCAGGCCGCTGCTTGAACGTGAAATTCCCGGCATCATGGAAGCCGCGCGGGAGTATGGACAGGAGCGCATGCCGTATGCCATGCTTTCAAGAGGCGTTGCAGGACTGATAGGAAAAACCTTGGTGCTTACACTTCCCGGTTCAACGCGCGGCGCAGCAGAAACAATGAATGCGCTTTTTCCTTTTGTGCTGCATGTGTTCAGGATTGTAAATCATGAGCCGCATTGAAAAACGGCAGGCCATCATTGGCGAAATATTTCTTCCGCGAGAAATCGCCTTATTTTTCATCTTCTGATTCCTTGACTTTTATGCATGTTTTGGATCCCCCGGTAATGAAGGTGCAGAAATATCCGCACTCCTTGATAACTTCCTGGTAATATTTCGTATCCGAATATTCCAATTTCATTTTATTGAAATAGTCGCCGGCAGCAAAGTCACCGTCGCTGTTGCTCGGACTTTCAAGCCAGAGGTTGTGTTCGCATTTCGCACACATCCATGCGCATTTGGCTTTGAACTCCTTGTTAGAAGTGAGCTCCATCGCTTTTTTATAATATTCCAATGCCTGGCTGCAATCAAAAAATGCTTTCGGTGCATTGCTGGTCCCATTATCATAGTCATCTGGCTCAACATACCTGATCTTTGTTTCATAAATTGTTCTTCCATTGCCATACCATGTCATATTGTATAATCCATTTGCATACAGAAAATAATTCATCGCCCGCTCTGAATTTTCCGTCGCAGTGTCGCCTTTTGCTTTTAACTCAACCATCTTCGTTGCGAATGAAGATTTATAGTAGGTGACCTTTTGAGGCGCGATGAAATCACAATCATGACAGTCAACAATGTGTATGGTAAACGGATTGCCATACAGCGCGTCACCCATTGCAGGTTTTGCCATATCAAACTCATGAACAGCGTTCGTGAAATCGTATGCATATATAAATCCCACTGCTTTTATTTCATGCAGGTCATAAAGACTTAAGGGATAACTCGAAACCAGGTACCTCTCCAATGCATTCAGGTCATTCCGGTTTCGGAAATCGATCATGTGCTGCACATCATCGGACGAAAAATAAAATTCGTTGCCGCGAGGGTAACAAAGTTCCCTTTTTAGCATCTCGCTTTTACTATTGTAGTGGTGACTCAAAAGAGTAAGCATGTAACGGACTGCGCTGACTTTTCTCAATGCCGTATCTTTATAAGAAAGTATCTTTTGGATTTGGTTATAGATTGCGTTTTCATCAATGACCGACTTTTCATACAATACTTTCTTTACTTCCAGCAGGCCCCTGATAATTTCCGCCTGCCCGGCAATCAAATGATCAGGTCCTGCATTTATTTTTGACAAGATGGTACTGCATTCCTCAAGGTCATTTGCAAACAAACATGCATATGCGGCTGAAAGCTGCCAGGCATTCAACCGGTTTGCAATGTTCTCGCTGATGACTGTTTTTGAAAAAACAATAAAAGGCTCCAGCGATGTTGAATCCATTTTATCAGCTCCATAAAGGCTGCTGTATTCGGACATGCTGTATTGGTCTTGTCCGTAAAAAGTTCCGTAGCGGATCGGATTCGTCAGGAACCTGCTCTCAAGCAGGTTGACTGAACGCATGAGCAGGAGCGGCAGCAGTTCGCTTTTAGGATTTATTGAATATATCTCCTTCATTCCCCTCAATGGGTCTGCATAGATTCCAAGTAATTGCCAAAGCACTTCTTTTTCCCTGTTGGTTTTGGCAAGCTGAAGTGTCGCTAGCCAGTCAGATTCTTCCTGGGGATGAAAACTTGAAAAGTATGTGTACCTGGCAGTTGGATCATGGTCGAAGAGATAGGAGAAGATATAATTCGCCTCGGAATAATTTTTTAATTTGTACAGCGCCCTCGCTTTATATCCCAGCGTTCTGTAATACATGCTTTGCGCATTTACAGAAGGCTTGAAAATAACATCCACGAAATGAATACAATCCTGTTTCTTCCCGGCCAGGCAAAGAGACCGTGCCGTCTGGAAACCATACCTGTCTTTTAAAAATTTATTCTTTTCCTCCTCAAATCCCTTTCTGAAAAGTGTTGCCAGGCTGTCGCTTAAAATGCTGTCATAGGAAATGGGTTCCCAATCATTGTAGTCCACATTGAAAAGTTGTTCTGCCTGACGCGCGAGTATCAGATAATTTACAACGGCGATCATGTTTTTTTCCTTTTCCAGTTTTGGAAAATAAAAGCCGGCGTCGTTGTCAAGTTCGATGGACCTGTTTTCTAACTTCATTTTAATCATCTTTAATTGCACCAACGATGATTTGTAAATCAACCAGGTAATATCAGATGTATCGAGGTGGTGATTAAAATAATTCATCCACTCGCAAGTGTTCACTTGATCAACTGTTGGAGAATCTTGCGGTACCACATAGTTGTCCATACCATAATACAAATGGTAACTGGCAAAAAATGGTGCGTTCGCAGGCTGATGAATTATTTCTGGTGTAAAAACGGACTCGTCTGTGATGTCGGACTCTTCAAAAAAAGCACAGCCATACTCTTCTTTTACAAAACAGAAAAACAGCAGTCCGCTAATCAAGCAAATGAAAAAGCCTTTCAAGATCCGTGACGGCATAATTTTCTGAAATGGATTTATCCCAGTAATAAAAAGACAAGACAAATGTAGTTTCTTTCAGATTCGGTTCTAACAGATCCGCCGCGCTTTCCAGGATTTCGGTGGATATTTTTTCAGCAACCAACCGGTCGCCTTTATGAAAGTACCTGCCGCGAAAAAACATGTCTTGCCCCGACAGGTATGTGCCGGGTTTCAGCACCGTAAAGAAAGCGCTGTTTTGGATAACTGAATCTTCAAGGTCATTGATCAGGCCGGTTACCTTACTGCCTGAGTAGTGTTTGTACCAGCCGAATATCGGCAATACCACATCAAGCGGTATAGGATATTTCCTGATGTACGGTAAATATTTACTTGCATCGCCCTCATTGAATATTGAATTCGAAAGGGAGTCTTCCAGGTTTCCCATATTGTAAAACATCAGCATTCCCCTGTCAACCGGTGGCACGCCTGTTTTCCGGAAGTACTTCACCTGGTGAAGGCGTATGGTGCATGACAGCATGCATTGCCCCGCCAGGCGCTTGCGGATGCAATTTATCAGGCTAAAATAATTTTCTTTTGTTCGAAGGCTCCAGTCGCAGTCGAGCTGTATTTCATGCGATGGGGTATTGGCTTGCTGGCTGATTTTCGTCACAAGTGAAAAGATATTTCCGGCCAGGGAGTCTATGGCATCTGCCTGTATTTGCAGCAACACCTTATTCAAAATATAAACGACTGGCACGATTTCAATACCCGGCAAAAAAGAAGTGTCAATTGAAATTTTCGCAACAGGAACCGGGCGGTTGGCAGCATCCAGGTTTACATCAAAGAAACGGGTGTAGATTCTATGAACTCCGACGCTTTCCAGTTTTGCTTTTTCTGCAGCGGAAATCTGCAGCGATGTTTTCCAATTATAAAACGCCCGGGTAATTGACTTTTCTTTTTTTGTGCATGCACATAAAAATAAGAGCGATAGAACAGATAGAAGGGCGCCTCTGTGCAAAGAGTGGAATATCATAGTGCCATTACAAACCTAAGAAAAAAGGATGTCACTCAACCGCGCCCGTTTTTCTCATCGCTGCCTTTGACAGAACTAAGGCTAGAGAATGAAAAGCCGGAACCGATCATCCCCTTTTAAAATCATCCCTGCATGAACACATGATAATGCCGGAAGCGAAGGGCGAATTTACTCCGGGCCGGAACTTTTTCAGCTGCGATATTCGACTATATTTGCAACCCCAAAAAATCCGGAGGGGTGTCCGAGTGGTTTAAGGAGCAAGCCTGGAAAGTTTGTATACAGGAAACTGTATCGGGGGTTCGAATCCCTTCCCCTCCGCAGATAAATAAATGAGCTCCCGCAACGCGGGAGTTTTTGTCTTTCGGAAAGGCCGAAAACTCGTTTTCAAGGCCCTGAAGGAAAACAAAAACGGGCGTAGCCAGCTCATTGATGATGACTATGGGGGCAGCAGGGATCATGAAGTAATCCCTTCCTCTCCGAAGATGAATCAGACGGGAGTCCTGCTCAAGCGGGACTTTTGTTTTCCCGGAGGGCACGGAGGCGTAGGCACGAAGAAAATAAAAATGAATGAAGCCACTCATTGGAGGCCGACCAATCGCCTTTGCATGCACCACAAAAAAAAAGAGCTGCCCTTCAGCAGCTCATTTTATTTATTGTTGAATTGAAGATCGCTTATTTCGTCAGCTGCATCTTCACCATGGTATCTTGTTTTCCCTTGATGTAAATCTCGAGCAGGAAGGTTTTGTCGCCGGCATTAAAAATCCTGGACGTTTTAAACTGGAATGCCTCCGTTCCTTTGATATCCCTGATGTCGCATACGGTATGTTTTTCAATATTACCCGTAGCGTCATCAATCTTGTACGCAGTAAGCCATCCGCCTTTGTTGTCTTCATGCTTTGCTGGTACTTCCGAAAGCTGCAGGTCAATATTTTTAGGATTGTCGAGATAGAGAATGTAGCTGGCATCCTGTCCTTTCATGTACTTCACACTTAAACCGCCTTTTCCCTGCATGCCGATTTGTGTCTTGGGCAGTTTTTTCATCCACTGCAGTTTCCCTGCTCCATCAATTTTGGTCACTACCATGTCACCATAATAATAGATGGTCTCTGTAGAAGTGCCATGCAATTCGCGCCGCACATATTGCTGCTCTCCTACGATAATAGTGCTGCCATCGGGATTCAGGGCGACGTCAATCAGTTTCAGGTCGTTGATGCCGGCTTTGCCCTGACTTTCGCGCTTCTCGTTCTTCTCCTTTGCCCGCTTCGATTCATACTGGTTGATGAGGTCTATCGGAAATTCATAATCATGCTTCTCCAGCACTTTTCCATTCCCGTCCATTTTCCAGTCCAGGATTCCGTTCATGTTGTAGCTCAACGTAGCCGATCCTGTCCAGCCTACTTTTACATCAATACCTGCCGCATAAAAACCAAGACAGGTCAGGTTGCCGTCAGCCGACTCAACCAGTTTCAGTTCCTGGAAAATCAGGTTGCCGTCGATATCAATTTTGTTCGGAACGACTTTTAAATCACTGGTGATGTTGAGCAGTTCAAAGCGCTTGGATTCATTCAGTCGCGCAAGCATGAACGCTTTTCCGTCCTTGGTAACTCCATAGGCAATGTTGTTCATTTCCTTTTCTGTATACGGCATTTTCACTTCACCGCCCCATTGCTTTTCAAAATTGCTGTCGAATACATAAAACCCCATCACGTCGTAATTCTTTGAGTCGTCTTTTATTTCAGGTTTGAGACGGTAGCGGATCATCAGCTTAGAGTTGTCGAATGAGCTGTGCAGCATAAAGCGGTAGGTCCTCATATTAAAAATGCTTGTTGCGCCCTCGGCCATACTTGCAACTGCCACTTCCCTGGCAGTTGTAAAAAGCAACTTGGCTGTTCCGAAAGTGCCATCACTGATGTTGATTGAGCGCGCATAGATGTCTTCCTGTTTCGCTTTTTTATTGAATGAAGAAAAGACATAGTAAAGTTTATCGCCTGCCTGAATAATGTCTTGTAATTTGTTGGCCGGCGGAAAATCTTCGTATTCTTTTCTGCCCGTTTCTTTCATAGATTTCACGTCATATTTTTGCAGCGTAACTTTTTCTCCGTCAGTTTTTACACAAATAGCGTGGCCATTATTGTCACTGAAATACTCTTTGCTGCCCGCATCAACAACCTGGTATGGTGTGCCGACTGTGACGTTGAAGTCTTTGGATAATTTAGGGGTCTGCGCAAACGCTATGGTTTGCAAAAGCAGTAATACTGCGAATAAGGATTTGATAGTTTTCATTTGTTGTTAAATGTTGGTTTGATTTGGGCTGTAAATATATAAATGATTTGAAACTTCTATTGTTGAAGCGCCCGGCATTCCGATCTGCCTTTAAAATCATAAAGGATCCGGATTTTACATTCTTTAATGGCCCCCGGAGGTCGGCTAAACATGGCCGTCGGGCTGATCGGGAATCCTCTTTTGCAAATTCTCTCTTCTGTAAACATACCATAGCAACACGGCCGTTAGCACCACGCTTACTGTAAGAGAACCATAGTCGCTTTCGGTTCCGATTGTATCGGGGTTTACAGAAATTGAATTTTGTTTGTAGAGATACGACGCAATCACCGCGGCGCCGTTGTTGAAGAAGTGCGCAAGAATAGGCAGCCACAGGGAACCGCTCCAGAGAAATAAATAGCCCAGCATGACGCCCAGCAGCATGCGCGGAACAAATCCGTAAAACTGCAGATGCATCGCTGAGAATAAAATAGCTGTGGCCCAGATGCCCGTATGCTTATTCCGCGACCACTCTGAAAAAATCCGCTGCAATATTCCGCGGAACAAGAGTTCCTCTCCCAACGCCGGCAATACGGCAATCATGATAATGGCATACACAAACTGCAAAGGGGAGTTGATCACCAGGAATTTTTCCGTAAGCTTCGCAGCCTGGTCTTCGCTGGCCTTCATCTGATCCTCCAGCCCGGACAGCCATGATGGAAGCACCATCCTCGAATTTAATTCCCCGATAAAATTGATGGCTGGCACAGCTGCAATCAGCACGATAAATACCACCAATACCGATACGTAATCAGCTTTTTTGTCCAATTGTAGGTACTGAGATGCGCTTCTGTCAAATGCATACCCTAGAAAAAGCGCAGGCAGGATAAACGTCCCCACTTCGCTTACTGTTTGTATCAGTTTCAACACTGATATAGTAAGCGGGTTGTCCAGGTCGCCCAGCAACTCCTGCAACTGCAAAGGGTTGACGCCGTAAATGACCGATGCAAGCCCGAAAGCAACGAGTGAAAACACGAATGCTCCGATTATTACCATTCCGATGGCCAGTAAAAACTTTGATGCAGGCGAATTGTTCGCCCACATTGCCTTGAGTTGCATAGCGGGTTATATTTGCAGGCGCGAAAGTAGAAATTTGAATGAAGCAGCCGGTTGATTAAGTTAAGAGGTTGAATGCCTCAAAATTGAGCGTACAGAATATACCAATCAACTTAATAAACAATTCAACGAACCAACAGTACAAAGTGATCAAAATTGCCGACATACAATTAAGTGACTTCCCGCTCCTCCTCGCCCCCATGGAGGATGTGAGCGATCCGCCATTCAGGTACGTGTGCAAAAAAAATGGCGCCGACCTGATGTACACGGAATTTATTTCCAGCGAAGGCCTGATCCGGGACGCGGCCAAAAGCATGAAGAAGCTCGACATCTTCGAATATGAACGACCCATAGGCATCCAGCTTTTTGGCGGAGACATTGATCACATGCGCGAAGCAGCACTCATCGCAGAACAGGCAAGGCCTGACATCATCGATATCAACTATGGTTGCCCGGTAAAAGCAGTGGCCTGTCGTGGCGCCGGTGCCGCACTACTGCAGGACATCCCCAAGATGGTTGCCATGACGGAGGAAATCGTAAAAGCCGTGAAGCTGCCCGTCACCGTGAAAACGCGCCTTGGCTGGGACGAAAGCACAAAAAATATTGTGGATGTTGCAGAGCGCCTTCAGGACATAGGAATCTCAGCACTCAGCATTCACGGGCGCACACGTAAACAGATGTACAAAGGTCCGGCAGACTGGACGCTGATCGCAGCCGTGAAAAATAATCCGCGCATGCGCATCCCGGTTTTTGGCAACGGTGACGTGGACTCGCCGGAACGCGCGCTGATGATGCGCGAGCGATATGGCGTCGACGGCGTCATGATCGGGCGCGCAAGCATCGGCTACCCATGGATCTTTGACGAGATCAAACATTTCCTTTCAACAGGAGAAAAGCTTGCTGCTCCATCCATCGAACAGCGCGTGGAAGTTTGCCGCACGCATTTGCTCAAAGCCATCGAATGGAAAGGAACAAAGGGAGGGATTCTTGAAACACGCAGGCACTACTCCAATTATTTCAAAGGCCTGGATCATTTTAAGGATACCAGGTTAAAGCTGGTCACAAGCGATTCGCTGGATGAAATACTTTCACTGCTGAATGAGATCGCTGAGATGTATGCAGAAGTTGTTCCGGTTAACGGCCTTCTTTAAAATCGCATATCAATGCAGCTGAATCTGCTTCTGTGTTGAGTTTGGATATGCCTTGATTTCTTTCTGCAAAATAAAATTACCGGCGGACCTCAAACCGTTTATGGTTTTGCAACTCAATATTTTTTATTTCCACTTTTCTCACCACTGCCCGTTGGGGCCCGCGATGGCACCATTGTACGAAAAGGGCAAGCGCATCTTCTTCTCCTTCAGCTTCCAATTCAACAGCGCCGTCTTCACAATTGCGAACCCATCCCGCGATCTTAAGTTCTGTTGCTTTCTCCTGCGTGCTCTGCCTGAAAAATACGCCCTGCACGATACCTGAAATTTTGAGCTGAGCCGCCTTTCTCATTTTGCAAAAATAAGGTTGTTGACCGACATCGCATTTTGTAAGTCAGTTCAATCGTGTAACTTTGGCAAACAAATCAACACATCTATGAAAAAAATCTACTCTTATTTAGCCCTTATGATTGCTTCGGCGTCCTGCTTTGCGCAGCCAACGCTGACATCTTCAACCGTTAATCCTGTGATCGGGCAAACTGTTGTAAAAAAATTCTTCACGCCTGTTGTTCACCAGGAAGGAAATGCAGGCGCAAACCAGACCTGGGATTGGTCAACTGCAACGGAAGAATCCAGCGCAACAGGTGACGTCATCAGTCCTGCAGGCACTGCGTACGCAGCTTCTTACCCGACGGCTACGTCGTGTTTCGAGGACGCAGGTGGTTCCATTGAATACGATCTCGGAAATAGTTCCGGGTTGTACCGGCTGGGCATTCAGAGCCCAAACCCGCCTTTCTCTTCTATCTATGACAACAGCATGCAGTTGCTGAAGTATCCGTTTAGCTACAACGGCACCTATACCGACACCTATCATTCCAATATCGTCGGCAATGGTTTTCCCGGAACATTGGCCGGCACAGTTACCGTTACTGCCGACGGATGGGGAACACTGATCACCCCCGCCGGAACTTTTACAAACGTGCTGAGGGTCCATGCGCACATGACTGAAACTTATGATTATGGAGCGCTGGGAACGACAGACCAGGACTTCGATCAATACTCTTATTTTAAATCCAACGTGCATTACCCTCTTGCAGAAATGGTTTCGGGCCTGAGCGGCGGAAGCCCGTTCAGTAATGCAAGCTGGTCCAGCTCCAGCGTAGGTATTGAAGAAGCGAGCGCCGCGTTTTACAAGCTGTCTGTATATCCGAACCCTGCAAGTACGAATGCAGAAATTACTTATACCCTTGACAAATCTTCGGAGGTAAGCATAGAAATTACAGATGTAACAGGGCGCGTCGTGCAATCATTCGACGCTGCAGAAACGCCGCCAGGAATGCATACGCTCCCGGTAACTGCTTCTCCTCTCAGCAATGGTATTTACATGGTAGCTGCAACAATTGACGGCCGCACCGCAAGTATTAAAATGGTTGTGAGCAGGTAGTCGCATAAAAGCATTTACATCTTCACCAGCTTCTGCTGGAACGTCCTGCCCCGGTTTTCAAGCCGTAACAGGTAAACTCCTTTTTGAAGGAAAGAAAGATCAACCGCTTGCGCTGCATGGGTGATTTCTTTTTCAAAAACTTTTTGCCCGAGGTCGTTGAACACAATCATTTTGCCCGCAGATGAAATTTTTATTTCGCCTGCAAATGGGTTCGGGTCTGCAACTGCGTCCTTTCCTTCAAAGAGGGTTGGGGAAATGCCGGCAACAACGTCAAAAATAACGGCTTCCACTTCGCAACCATTTAAATCAGCGCATACCACATTGTAAGAGCCGCTTGCCTGCGCCAGGTAAAAATAATCTGTGGCTCCGTTGATAAGGTTCCCGTTATAATACCATTGATAACTCACTGCTCCCTGGTTAGCAAAAAGCGTATCCCCGGTTTGCGTGATGCCCTGTGGTGCAGGATATGGATAAACGGTTACGTAGTTATTGAGTGTAAGTGTGTCGCTGCCATTTGCATTTGTTGCGATGAGGGAAACACTATAGGTCCCGGGCGTATTGTAACAGATGTTTGCGGGGAACTGGTCCACGCTGGTAGAAGGTGAAGCACCTGCAAACGACCACAGGAAAGATGTTGCGCCGATAGAGTTGTTTATAAAATTGGTGCATGTTCCCGGGCAAATATGGTTGGGTGCGCTGAACAAAGCAACCGGTACAGAAGCTGCGCAGGCGCCACATGCAGGATCCGGCACATACCTCCAAAGGTCGTTGATCATTCCCCCGGCATTGTCGTAGCCGCCCAGCATCCAGAGGTTGCCCGCCGCATCCAGGTATGCATGCGGTCCTTGTCTCGCTCCCGGAACATTCGCAGGATCGGAAACTCCTTTGATGCCGTAAACCCCGGGAGCGGCTCCGGTTGAACTGCCGCTCACCCACGTCCATCTGTCGATGTTGGAATCATATCTCCATAAATCATTCTCCCATCCATTCACTGTAGATCCGCCGAAGAGCCAGAATACACCGCAGTCGTCTGTCCATGTTGCGCGTGCTTCGGTGCGCGCCGGCGGCCGTGAAGTAGATGATGCTGTGCAGGTAGCGCCGAAATCTCCGGGATCATTCACAGAACCGGGGCCGCTCATCCATGTCCATTCATTTGTGAAGGGGGAAAATTTCCAGAGGTCGTTCCTGATTCCGCCCGAAGTGGTGCCGCCGAATATCCAGAAGTTATCGTTGAGGTCTTTCCAGCGGGAATAACACATGCGCGCACCCGGAAAATTAGAAGGGGCGCTCACGCCAAGCGTCCCATACACCGGCATCGCATTGAAGGTTGTATCGCCTGCCATCCATGTCCACTCATCTGAAGAAATATTATAACGCCACATATCGCCTATGTATGGCGCACTTTGGGTCATGCCGCTGTAAAACCAAAGGTTGTCACCTTGTGTCCACGCGCAAGCCGTCTCTGTTGACGAAGGCGGGGTGTTGTTCGGAGAAGATACGCCCATGATGCCATGCCGGCCGGAAGAATTATAAAGTGTGTCGCCACCCATCCATGTCCACTCATTGGTACCGGTATCGTATTTCCAAAAGTCGGCCATGAAAGAATTCACCAGGTTGGAATACCCGCCGTACATCCACAGTGTTCCGTTTGCATCCACCCAGCTCAGCATGCCATATCCGCGTCCTCCGGGTTGATTGGCGGGCGCAGCAACTCCGCGGGTGCCGTACACGGGAAGCGTACTTGTTCCGCCCGGTCCATTCATCCACGTCCATTCATTGGTGACAGGATTATATCTCCACAAATCACACATTGTAATTCCGTTGTCGAGTCCGCCGTAAAACCAGAAGTTACCTGACAGATCGGTCCATTCACAGCCTTCATACAAAGCCGGCGGAGTGTTGAGAACATTCGGAACACCCTGTGTCCCAAAAGTGCCGGGCCCGCCGGAAAAATTATCCCCGCTTATCCACGTCCACTCACCCGGTGGCTGCGCAAAAGAATGCGGAAAGCCATATAGCATGATCAACAGGAAAAGAGTGTAAATTTTTTTCATTGCAGTTACTTTTAGGTGTGACTGGGAAACCCGGACTGATGCTTCATGCAAACATACTTAAACGGCTGCCGAAATCCTAAACTCCGAAAGGCAAGCCCTTTACTTTTCTTAAAATTCTGGTTCCCCGACATTCTTGCTTATTTTCACCACCGGAATTATGAGCGGGCAAAGCGATAAGTTTTTACAGGATGCAGAAACAATTGTGTTTGATGCAGAGCACAGGCGCAAGCTTGCCTTTAATATCCTGCAATACGATAAGAAAGTTGAACATGGCAAGCACCAGTACGGAAACATGGAACTGGCGAAACAGCGCGCGGCCAACCTGAAATGGAAGGTGATCGAAAACCTTGACAAATACCTGCATGAGTTTGACCAGAACGTAACAAAGCGCGGAGGCAAAGTGCTGTGGGCGCAGGATGCAAAAGAGGCCATGGACGAAGTGGTAAATATTCTCAAGCGGGTGAATGCGCGCACGGTTGTGAAGGCAAAGAGCATGACCACGGAAGAGGTCCGGATGAATGAACGCCTGCAGGAAGAAGGAATCGAGTCGCTTGAAACAGACCTCGGAGAATATATTGTACAACTCCGTAATGAACATCCATACCACATTGTAACGCCCGCCATGCATCTTTCAAAAGAAGACGTGGCAAAAACGTTCAATGAGAAATTTGATCTGCCCATTGAGAGCACGCCCAAAGAAATAACCGCCTACGTACGCAAGACACTTCGCGAAAAATACCTCACCGCTGATGCGGGAATTACCGGCGCCAATTTTCTCATCGCAGATTGCGGCGGCGTAGCTGTTACCGAGAATGAGGGAAATGCATTGATGAGCATGGCATTTCCGAAAGTTCAGATTGCCATTGCAGGCATTGAAAAAATAATTCCTTCCCTCACCGACCTCGATTTATTCTGGCCGCTGCTCGCAACGCACGGCACAGGGCAGAATATAACGGCCTACAACAGCGTCACGCTCGGCCCGCGCCAAAGCGATGAACATGACGGACCGGAAGAATTTTATGTGATCCTCCTCGACAATGGCCGGACCAATTTACTTGCCGAAGAAGAACAACGCCAGGCCCTGAGCTGCATTCGTTGCGGCGCCTGTCTCAACGGCTGCCCCATCTACAAAGGTGTGGGTGGACATGCTTACGGAACCACGTACAGCGGGCCGATCGGTTCGGTGATCAGCCCTCACCTGAACGGCATGAAAGAGTTCAAGCACCTGAGCTACGCTTCTTCGCTCTGCGGAAAATGTACGGAGGTCTGCCCGGTAAAAATTGAATTGCACAAGCTGCTTTTGTTGAACAGGCGCGATTCAATCGAGCAGAAGCTCGGAACTAAAAGTGAAAAGTTTATTTTTTCTGTCTGGAAAAAAGCCATGCTCAACCGCAAGATGATGAACCGCGGCGGGGCCGGCGCAAAAAATTTTATGCTCCGGAATTTTTTCAGCAAATCATGGGGCGATAGGCGTGAGCTGCCAAAAGTGGCTCCGAAATCTTTTAATGAGTTGTGGAAAGAGCGGCTGGGAAGATAGGTCCCGCCCGCTTTAACGATTCTTTATCTCGCCAAATAATCCTCAAACGTTTTCTGCAAAAAAGCTTCGTGCATGATTCGTATCGGGTTGCCGGCAGAAGTGTCCTTGCACGTGTTTAGAAAAAAACCATCTTCCTTCAGCTTGCGCGAAATGAAACAGCTGTCAGTAATAAAGCCGCTGCCATAGTGATAATCATAATAGGCAAAGGAGGGTGAATGAGGGTTCATGTTGTTTTTTCCAAAGATGTATCTCCGTGTATCCAGGTGCAGTTGTTTCAGCAACGTGGGCGCGATGTCAAGCTGCGAAGTAATGGTTTCGATTTTCATTCCCCTGAACTCCGGCCTGATCACGTCGCCATAAAAAAAAGAAACGATGTGATGGTATTCCTTGTCCTCGAGGCTGATGTTCCGCTGGTTCAGATGGCTGTGGTCTGAGACTATAACAAACAGGGTGCTGCTGTACCATGCTTGCCTTTTTGCTTCCTCAAAAAAAAGGCGGATGGCACGATCTGTATAAACAAGCGTGTTCACATATTTATTCTCCCGGCTTTCTGTCAGATCCCTGATCGGTTCGGGAATATCATAGGGCGAGTGCGAGCTGATGGTAAACCATGCATACATAAACGGAGCATGTGCTTTATTCAATTCCTGAACCGCCAGCGGAACCATGTCAATGTCATGAATTCCCAGGTGACCTTCAGGAGTGAACTCCGGAAAATCATCCCGCTCACGAAGCACGTCAAACCGCGCATTGTACAAATAGCTTTTGATGTTTCCATAGCTGAGTTGCCCGCCAAATAAAAAACCGGACTGGTAACCGAGGGTCTTTAAATCCCGGCTGATGCATGGCAGGTCCTTGGTTTTGCTGGATTGATTGGTGATTGAAATTTTCGGCGTGGAAGGATATGCGCTGAATATTGCAGGGATGCCCTGGTCAGATGCATAGGCTGCTGCATAGCATTTCGTAAATGAAATTCCCTTTCGTGAAATGCTGTCCAGGTATGGGGCGAAGTTATCTCCGCCGAAATTCGGCAAAGCGTACGACGTAAACCCTTCCAGCACAAGGAAAACAATGTTGGGTTTCCCGATCGAAAGGAAATACGCCGTGGTATCTTTTTCAACAGACATCATCTTTTCCAGGTTGGCAGTTGCTGCATCGTCGCTCATGAAAATGTATGGGTTCTCCTCCTGGTGCGTTGTGTATTCCAAAATGTTTCTTGCAAGGCTCCACAACGGATTTACGGCGGCGTCATTCAGGATGTGGTTTTGTGAATAATAGGCGTCGCTGTCGGAAACAGGTATGGCGCTCCAGCCTCCACGCACCATCAAAAAATTGATCGGGGCCAGCACAAACATCCACGCCAGCGCGGCAATGATTTTTTTCCGGTGGCTTACACTGCCCTGCGGCGCATGCCTGTTACAAGCAACGCTGCGTAAATAAAAAATAATATAAGCAGCAGAGAAGGTTATTGAAAATAAAAAAAACAGAACGATCGTATGGGTCTGCGCCGATTGAAATACTTCTGCGGGATGCCTGAAATGCAAAAGCGCCTGCATAGTAAGCTTCGTCATCCACTCCCGGTAAAGAAAAAGCTCACCGAAACAAATCAGGCAATAGAGAATGATGAAAATGGAAACAATAATATTGCTTAGCCGGGAAATCAATCCTGAAGAAAAAATAATCGAAAGCGTTGCGAGCAACAAGGGAAGCACAAGCAGGTACCCGATGGAAGAAAGGTCCAGCAGCCAGCCGGAAAGAAAAGACCTGGCCGCATGCATAGGACTAGCGCCGTCAAGAAAAGAAACTACACTGATAAGAAATATTGCACGGTTAATGAAAAAGACAACCAGCCAGAAAAGAACGAAACGAAAAAAAAATTTCAGCACGCGCTCCATTTCACTGTGCCGCCTCGTCTCCTTCCGGGACCTTGGTTTCATCCCATTTTTTTTCGTCGCCGGCCTGGTAAGTAACCTGTAAGATCAGCGCGCCCCCCTGGTCAAATTTTTTCCAGATGCCGTCAGGTATTCCGAAACGATAGTTCCTGATCTCGCTGATCCGCCCGTTCGGATAATAATATTTGTGCTCTCCTGTTTCCTGCCCTTCGAGGTACTCGCCCTCGAATGCCGGCTTGCCGTCATCGTAAAACTGCTTCCACATTCCGTCTTCCTTGCCGTCAACAAATTTTCCCTCTGCAGTATACCCGTTCATTTTATATTTCCAGTCTCCGTCCTGCTTCCCGTCCACATAATTTCCTTCCGCGATAATATTTTCGTCGTCGTCGTATTCTTTCATCAGCCCCTGCTCTTTCCCGTTCTCATAGGTTTCTTCGCGCCGCAAAGCACCGTTCGGGTAATACCATTTCCACGATCCGTTCGGCTTGCCTTTTACGTAGGTGCCAACCTGCTCTATAGAATCGTTCTCATGTGAAAATATCCACTTGCCTTCGCGCTTTCCATCCACGTAATTTCCATCGGATTTCTGGTGACCGCTTTCATAAAACTCCTTCCACTCTCCCTGCTCCCTGCCTTGCCCGTCATATTTTCCCTCCCGCAATACGTGACCCGCTTTGTATACTTTGGCCCCTTCCAGGTTTCCGTTTTCATCATACTGCCTGAACGTCCCCTCTGGCACACCCTTCTTATAGGTGCCTACAATTTTTGTAACCCCAGTATTGTAATACTGTCGCTTCACCTCAAACTTGTCGTCTTCTTTCTTCTGCTCTACCACCAATTCCCCGTTGCGGTACTCTTCCTTGCTCACCACTCGCCCGTCAGCCGCATACTCTTTAAAAATTCCGTCCTTCTTGTCATCCTTGTAGCTGCCTTCGCTTTTCGGACTGTCATTTTCATAGTACTCGCGGTAGATTCCCTGCTTGAGACCCATTCTGTCCACGCGGTTTATTTTATCCTCTTTTTGAAAATATCCATTCCTGAATGTGGTCACGGTAATGAGCGTGCCCGCTGAATTATATTCTTTGGAAATTCCATGTTCTACGCCGTTCACGAAAGGAATTACTTTAACAAGTTTTCCGTCCTCATTGTAAAATTTCTGGAGACCGTTTTTTACAGCCATGGAATCGGTTTCTTCGCTTTGCAGGATTCCGTTTGGGTAAAATGTTTTCTGCAGACCATTTTTAATCCCTTCATGGTAGTTGTAGAGTGAAGAAATCACTCCTGAATCGTTATAAAATTTCCATTCCCCTTCCAGTTTAAAATTGACGCGGTTGCCTTCACTTTTCAGCCGGCCGTTTTCAAAATAACTTTTCCAGTAGCCGTCCGGTTTGCCATGAACCATTGTCCCTTCACTGGAAATATTTCCGCCCGGATAAAAGAATTTTGTGGGCCCGTCCTGCTGCTGCCCGAAAATATGAAGGGCAAACGCTAAGAGGCTGAGCACAGAGAACAAAAATTTTCGCATATCCATTTACTTTGGGGAAAAACCAGGATGCAAATGTCGGAATAAATCCTTCGCTCAGGCGGGCATTGTCATCGCCCCCGTTAATTATACACACCATAACTGTATTAGTATTATATATTTTATAAAAAATTTACTATTAATACTAAGGTGTTAGCATGGTTGGTAACTAATTGCCGGATCACTTGATTTTTAAGTTACGCGGTTAAAATCCGCGGTTATCAACCTCTGCTGTTTTCGTAAATGATTGATAAAGTTGCCGGTCTGCAGAAATCAACACGTTGTTAATAACCGTTCCGGTTGACAAAATGTTTCGCCTTCATTGTTTATTATTCGGCCAAAAAAGTTCACAACCCGTCACAACTTTTGAAATCTTTTTGTTGCATTTAAACTTATGCCGCCTATACAATTATACTAATGAACAATTCAGTTTTAGTTGTGACAAATTGGAAACAGGAAAATAAGATTTGCACAACACAGCGGTTCACAACCTTTGAAAAAGGAACCTGGGGATCAGGGACTTTGTTGCACCGCGAACTGGGTTGTTGAAAACAAAAACAATATCTTTGAACTCAACAAATTAAACGTTCATAAAATGAGAAAACCACGGATTGCCGCAGGTTGTGATCATGCAGGAGTGGAGGTGAAAGACGCCATCGTAAAAATGCTTCGGGAAAACGGACACGACGTAAAAGATTATGGAACATTTTCACATGATTCGGTTGACTACCCCGACTTTGCCCATGCAGTTGCGAATGCATTGGAAAATGAAGAAGCGGATTTAGGCGTACTCGTATGCGGAAGCGCGAACGGCGTTGCCATTACGGCGAATAAACATGCGCACATCCGCGCAGCGATTGCATGGAGAAATGATGTTGCCGCATTGGCCCGTCAGCACAACAACGCCAACGTGATCTGCATTCCTGCCAGGTTTGTTACTCCGGGTGAAGCCGGTCAATTTGTGCAGACATTCCTGGACAGCTCTTTCGAGGGAGGCAGGCACCAGCGGCGTGTTGAGAAAATAGAAGTGGCGGGCTAATCTCTTTTGAATGCGCCGACGTTTTATAGTTTCCATTCTTTTTATTTTTCTCTTTAAGAGCGGAGTTGCGCAGGAAGCCGACGCCATTCGTTACGCAAATAAAATTACGGGCGATGACATGCGCCCTTACCTTGAGGTGCTCACTGCCGATTCACTGCAGGGAAGAGAAACAGGAAAACGGGGCCAGAAGAAAGCCGCATCCTACATCGCCGGGCATTTTCAGTCGTTGGGACTGAAGCCGGTTTCACACGATACCTATTTCCAGCACACGTCATTAAGTGCGCGAGCCAACGGAGGCAGGAATTTCGAAGTAAATGAAAAATTTTTTGTCTTCATGCGCGACTATTTTTACCCTCCCGGGTTTGAAGATACACTCATGGTGGTGGATACCATTATTTTTTCCGGTCTTGGCATTTCTTCAGGCAGCTACGATGATTACGCAAACATAAATGTAAAGGACCGCGCCGTCATTTTTTTCGATGAAGCCCTGCCGGCGAAAAAAAAATCGCCCGCCATAAATACAGGCGTTGATGAGCGCATCCGGATCGCTGCCTCAAAAGGTGCGCGGCTGGCAGTTATTGTGACGGATTCGCTGGAAAAAATTATTGACCAATATACGTACGGCGCCGGGGATGCCTCAGGGACGTCAATGCCATTTGCATTTGTTTCGCGCGAAATGGCAAAATCATTTTTTCCGGAAGTGAATGAAAAAATGCCGGAAAAGGCGGAAAGGAAAATATTGAGAAAATCGAAACCACAGAGCTTTATTTCTTCTTCTTCCGCGCAATTGAGTTTTATCAAAAATACCGATGCCATCCGTGGAGAAAACGTGCTCGGCTATCTCGAAGGAACCGATAAGGCCGGTGAAGTTCTTGTACTCACGGCGCATTACGATCACCTTGGCGTGCGCGACTCGCTTATTTACCATGGCGCAGATGATGACGGCAGCGGTACCACTGCTGTAATGGAGATGGCAAAAATATTTTCTGAAGCCGCAAGAGAAGGACACCGTCCGCGAAGGAGCATTTTATTTATGACCGTTTCAGGAGAAGAAAAAGGATTGCTCGGCAGCAGGTATTACGTAAAATATCCCGTCATACCACTTGAGCGAACCATCGCAGATCTGAATACGGACATGATCGGCCGCACCGATGAAAAGCACGACTCTCTGAAGATCCGGGATTATGTTTACATCATTGGCTCCGATAAATTAAGCACTACCCTTCACAGGATCAATGAAGAAACAAATGCAGGCTTTACAAAACTAGAACTCGATTACACCTATAATAAGCCCGACGACCCGAACCGTTATTATTACCGGAGCGACCATTACAATTTCGCAAGGCACAACATCCCGATCATCTTTTATTTCAACGGCACGCATGATGACTACCACAAACCGTCGGACACCATCGATAAAATACAATTTGATCTTTTGGCAAAGCGAACGCAACTCATTTTTCTCACGGCCTGGGAACTGGTCAACCGCGAGGAACGCATTAAAGCTGATGCCGTAAGCGACATGCCGGACAAGAAGGAAGAATGAAAAAATATACTTGAATCG
>Ga0134121_10001419_pt1 | contig 22621 bp, 17 predicted proteins | sample KB301_FD_96463 | JGI IMG/M metagenome (GOLD analysis project Ga0134121, IMG submission 96463) | Terrestrial soil microbial communities without Nitrogen fertilizer from Kellogg Biological Station, Michigan, USA - KB3-0-1 | ecosystem: Environmental > Terrestrial > Soil > Unclassified ... | reverse complement strand
GCCATATTGTTGGCCTGCGTGTAGATCGGCTGGCCAAACTGGTAACGCATGCCGAGCTCGAGACTCAGCCTGCGATTCACTTTCCAACTATCAGCGACGAACGCTTCGGTCTGCGTAAAACGGAAGAAGCCCAGGGGATCGAGAGCTTGTTCGCTGTAAGTTCTGAAATTCCCGAGGAGCGCATCAGCGAAAGAATTGTTTGAAGTGCGCGTGTTGCCGCCGGTGTTGAAATCGACCTGGCCGGCGTAAGTCGTGCGCGCGTTTTGATCGATGCGATTGCGCGTGACGCTGACGCCGGTTTTAAGCGTGTGGTTGCCACGCACGAGCGTGATCGTATCGCTTCCGTTGATGTCAGTTGTGGGAGACACGAGGGAACGCGCCGCGCCGAAGAAGCTTGCGAAGCCGTTGATCGTCGTGTCAGGAATCGAATTCTCGAACCGGCCGCCGTTAAGAAAAAGTTGCTGGAATTGGAAGCCGTAAGTCTCACGCTCCCAGAGATCGCCGTCAGGCGGAATTCGTTGGGCCACCCACGCACCCGTCGCTTTTGCTTCGTTAATAAAAGTCGGGCTGATCATCCATGAGTGCGAGATCTGGATCGAAGTTCCCGGACGCATGCGCAGGCTCGGAATAGTCGGCACCTGCGTAGTGATGAACGTACCGAACGGATCGATCAAAACGTTCTTGTCGTGAATGTAACGACCGTAGAGCGTGTGCTTCGAGTTGATGCGATAGTCGAGGCGGACCAGGTCTTCGCGATAGTCGAGCGGGTTTGGTTGCTGGAACGTGATGTTGTTGCCGACTGGGGCGTTTGTATATGCAGCCGCGAGACCGATCCCAGTCTGGTAAACATTCGCAATCGCGCGGCCGTCAGTCGTGATGCGTGCTGTCGGTATGATGTTTCGCAGCGCGACGTTGGTGCCGCCGAAACAACCCGTACGATTCGCCGGAGTAGTAACAACACCCCCGGTGATCACCGGAGCGACGCACGTATTCGCCGCATTGTTCGGATCGCGCAACACGCCGTCGTCAGCAGTGCCCACGACGCCGTCTGGTCCACGCAGGCGGAGCGAAAAGTCGCCGTTCAGCTCAGCGAGCGAAGGAACCGTGCGACGTTGCGCGGCCGAGAGACGGCGGATGTATTTCCATTCCTCTCCGCCAAAGAAAAAAAGCTTGTCTTTAATGATCGGACCACCAATGCTGTAACCGAAGTTGTTGAACCGCAACGTTGGTCTAACAGGCGCGAAGAATGAGCGCGCGTCGAGTTTGTCGTTTCTTAAGAACTCGAACGCGCTGCCGTGAAAGTCGTTGCCGCCGCTGCGCGTGACGAGACTCACCTGCGCGCCGGAGTTGCGACCGTACTCGGCTGAGAAGTTTGAAGTCTGAATCTTAACTTCCTGAATGTAGTCGATGCCGAGGTTGTTGATCTGGCTCGCGTTGCTGCCCGATTGCAAGTTGAAGCCGCCGTCGATCGTGACGTTGTTCGTCTGACCGCGATTGCCGTTGATCGACTGGTTGTTTGTCGCGAGACTCGTCGTCAACTCGAGTTGATCGTCATTGAGCAACGCAACGCCGGGCACGAACGAAAGCAACTGAATGTAGTTGCGACCATTCAACGCGAGGTTCTGCACCTGCTGCTGATCGATCACGCGCGAGACTTCGCCGGAAGTCGTGTTCACCGTTTCACCAGCCGCGCCGACGATCTCGACCGTCTCCGAAACTTCACCAACTTCGAGTTTCATATCGACGGTGAGTCGCGCATCAGCCGTGACGGTTTGACCCGAGACGAGGGCTTTCTTGTAACCCTTCGCTTCCGCTTCGATTGTGTAAACAGCAACCGGCAGGTTAGTGATCGTGTAGAAGCCGTTCTCATCGCTCGTCACCGTGCGTTCTGAATTGTTCGCGGTGTTGACGACTTTGACCGATGCGTTGGGAACGCCGGCGCCATTCGCGTCCTGCACCGTGCCGGATATGCGGCCGACAACGGTTTGGGCTAGTGCAGATTGAGAAGCGACGAGGATGATTGAAAGTAACCACCAGAGTGGCAGTCGGGTTTGTTTAGAGCCTCGCATCGATCTTGACCTCCAGGGAAGAGTTTTAGCCACAGATAACGCAGATGGCTTCGCCAAACTGATTCTTTAAGCGACCATCGGGGCCGCGAAGGCTGGCGCGGCGACGAGTGCAACTGCGCCGCGCAGGCGCGGATGATCTTCCGCGGGCACAACGTGGATCTCGGTGGCGCTGCCAAACTCGGTCAACGTGCGCTCGCGCAGCGCGTTGCGCACGATCGGTTCGATCAGGCTCCAGCCAGTCGTGATTTCGCCGCCGATGTAAACGCGCGCGGGATCGAGTGCGTTGACGATTGAAGCGAGGCCGAGACCGAGGTAACGTGCGGTCGAGTTGAGCGCGGCGAGCGCTTTCGCATCGCCCGCGCGAGCCTGCGCGATCAAGTCTTCAACACTGAAGTTTGCGGTTTCGGAATCACGCGGTCGTGGATCGGACAGGTCGCGACCAAAGTAACGGGAGAGAGTCGCCAGGTTGGAAACGTAGGCTTCCCAGCAACCCGTCGCACCGCACGAGCACTTTGGACCATCGATGCTCAATGGAACGTGACCAAACTCGCCTGCGGTGTTGTGACGACCGCGCAAAACTTCACCATTCACGACGATGCCGACGCCGACGCCGTCCGAGACGCTCACGAACACCGAGTTTCCCGAAGCAACCACGTCGCTGCGCGTGGCCTAGCTGAGCGAGCGCGCATGCTTTACCGGAATTCTCGATCTGGACGGGAATGCCTAGCGCCGCAGCGAGCGGATCGCGAAGGTTGACGTCATGCCAGGAGAGTGTCGGCGCATGGACTACGCGGCCCTTTGTCGGCTCAACCATGCCCGGGACGGATACACCAACACCTTCACACGCGTTGTAGTCGGTGAGTACTTGCTTGATGCGGCGAGCGAGCTCCGGGATCAGGACGTCAACGTCACGATTGGTTTGAAAACTGCTGACCGCGCCGAGCTGCCGGCCTACGAGATCGGTGACGAGAATGTAAGTGCGCGACGCGCGAATATCGACGCCGACAACGCAGCGCTCGCGGGAGTCGATGTAAAGAAATGTTGGACGGCGGCCGCGGCCGACTGACTCACCGAGCGCGCCCTCGAAGATCAGGTTTTCGCTCAACAGCTCGCTTACCAGCAGACTGGCAACGCCGCGCCGCACGTTCATCAGCCGAGCGAGGTCGGCTCGCGAGATGGGCTGGTGCTGGCGGATGAGGTTCAGGGCGATCTGCCGGTTGATCTCGCGGCTGGTGCCACGCCGTGCGACCTTGAAATCGTGTGGGTTGATCTTGCGCATAGCCGATATTGTTCTTTATTAAGACTAATTAGACGAACTATTTACAGGCTAAAAGATAGGCCTGTTTTGTTCTGGTTTATTTGGGTGACTGGGACGAACGAATTTGTCTAAACGCGGAACATATACTCTTCTGAATCCGGGCTGTCAACAGTTTTCTTTGTTTTTTTGACGCAAAGGCGGGTCAAATGCTTCGGGCGCGCCTTTGCGTCTTTGCGATCTTTGCGCCTTTGCGTTGAAAAATTATTTTGACCCCGCCCCACACGAGCGCCTGACGATGAGTTCGGGCGCGATCGTGATCGTGCGTCTCTTCTTCTTCCCATTAATCAATTCGAGCAGGACGGTGGCGGCGGCCTGACCCATCTCGGCTTTTGACCAGGAAACGGTCGTCAATGGGACGCGCAGCATGTCGCCGTAGTGAATACTGCCCGCACCGACGAAGGCGATGTCATCCGGAACTTTCAACCCGGCTTCATTCGCGGCCGCCATCGCGCCAATCGCCGCCGGATCGTTTGCCGCGAAGATCGCCGACGGCAGATCACCCGCAGCGATCCACTTCTGCATGGCCGCATAACCGTCAGTTTCAGTAAACCCGCAGTCATGGACCACCGCTTTAAGCTTCGCCTTCGACACTGCCTCCCGATAACCCTGCAGACGCTTCACAGCCGTTGACACATCCGGCCCACGCAGGTGACCGATCTTCCGGTGGCCCAGCTCGATCAAATGCCGGGTCGCGAGTGTCCCCACTTGCACGTCGTCAGTCGTCACGGCGGAGCAACGCAGCCCCTCAAGCAAGCGATCGATCAGCACGATCTTCGCCCCGTCTGAAATGAGTCGCTTGTAAAACTTCGCCTCGTTAGCCGACAACGTCGACGCGACGATCAGTCCATCGGTGCGAGACAAGAGCGCTTCGATCTCATCCATCTCCTTGCGCGGCTCTTCATCTGTGCTACAGATCAGGTTCTGATACCCCGCCGGTCGCGCGTGCGCTTCCACGCCGCGACAGATCTCCGCGAAGTAAGAGTGCATGAGATCGGGAACAACGATGCCGATCAGGTACGACTGCTTCGTCATCAACGCCCGCGCAAACTGGTTCGGGCGATACTTCATCTTCTGCGCCGTCGCGAGGATGCGCGCGCGCGTCTCACTGCTGATCTCGGGATGATTGTTGATCGCGCGCGACACCGTCATCTTCGAGACGTTGAGGGCGCGCGCGATGTCTTCGAGAGTTACCGGCATTATTTGCGACGTTTCAAACTCGTCGCGATCGCGGCTTCGGCAAGAGGCGCCATCACGACATAGCCTTGCGCGTTGGGATGAAGACCATCGTCACTCAGCTCGTTTTTCAGAAAGCCTTTATCGTCGACCATCGCTGAAAAGTAATCGAGGTAACCGTGATGATTCGCGGCGGCGTATTCTTTCAACCACCTGTTGAGCGCGAGGATCTGGTCAGGAGGACGGCGCACGGTCTGCACGATCGGCTTGCCGTCGCGCACCTCGTAATCGCTGACCGGAAGCACCGAAGCGAAGACGACACGAATGCCGTGCGCGGTCGCGAGCTCCGCCATCGACATCAGATTGCCTTCGATTGCCTGGATAGTTGTTGGCCCGGTATTGCCGGCGAGATCATTTGTGCCGGCGAGTATCACGACGACCTTTGGTTTTAGATCGATCACGTCGGGACGAAAACGAATGAGCATTTGCGGTGTCGTTTGTCCACTGATACCGCGATTGATGTAAGGCTTGCCTGGAAAAAATCCGCCGTACTTGGGATCGTCCCATGAATCGGTGATCGAGTCGCCCATGAATACGACGCGTTGCCCGCCGTCCATCGCCGCCGGCGGGGTCTTGAGATTGTCCTCGTTGTAACGTGCGAGCGCCGGCCAGTCTTTCAACCTCGCCTCGGCGCGGTCCAACCGCGTCTTCATCTCAGCACAATCCGGGCTCGGAGTCGCAACGGGCGCCTGCCCAAATGCGAGACTAGACCAAATCAGAGCTGCACAAATCAATATGAACGCCTTTGCCATTAGTTCTCCTTTTGACAGGATTACAGGATTTTCAGGATGAACATGAAAAATCTTGTGTTAGTTTCGAGATCTCCAGCGATCGATCGCCACCGCCACCACGATGATCGCCCCGATGATGATCTCCTGAATGTAGTTGGGCCAACCAACTTGCTGGCAGCCGTTGCGCAGGAACGCCATGATCAGCGCGCCAATCATCGATCCGAGAATGCTTCCCTCGCCACCACTCAAACTTCCACCGCCAATCACGACCGCAGCTATGATGTCCAACTCCGATCCCGCAGCGACTGTCGGATCGCCTTGTCGCAAACGCGACATCTGCATCACGCCAGCAAGTCCAAACAACAGACCGGCAATTCCATAAATCCAAATCTTGAGCCTGTCAGTCGCGATGCCACACGCGCGCGCCGCCGCCTCGTTCGAGCCGAGCGCAAACACGCGTCGCCCAAACACTGTGTTGCGCAAAACGATCGCCGCACAAACGGCGAGAATAACCGTTATCCAAACGCCCGGCGCGACGAGCAGCCACGACGGCTTCGGAAACATCACCAGCAGTTCATTCAACCACGTACCCGGCATGTTCACCGTCTGCTGATTCGCGAGCCACTTCGCAACTCCGCGCGCCACGCCGAGCATCCCGAGCGTCGCGATGAACGGCACCACTTTCAAGCGCGTGATCACGATTCCATTGACCACACCAACTAACCCGCCAACTAAAATTCCACTCAACAAAGCGACTGCTGGCGACAAGCCCGCGTTGATGGCGAGCGCGGTGACGACACCGGTCAAAGCGATCGTCGATCCGACAGCGAGATCGATACCGCCGCTGACGATGATCAAGGTCATGCCGATCGAGCCAATCGCGACGATGACGGTTTGCGAGAGAACGATGCGAAGATTGTTTGGTGAGAGAAGCCTGCCGGGCGTGTCGACTAATAACGAGAAGACGCCGATCACGAGCAGCAATCCAAGCAATGGACCAAGACGGTTCAGATTCTGTTTGAGATCAACCATTCATCGAAGACTTATTTTAGGTATTGGTCCAGTGGCGGATGGAGTAACGCGTTCACTTCCGGCGATTGCAGGTTCTCCTTCGTCACGAGCATCACGCCCGTGTCGATCTTCTTTTCGACCGGTTTGCCGAGCAGGCTGTCAACCATCGTGCGCACGCCGAGGTAACCCATGTTGAAGGGGTTCTGCACGACGATGCCGTGTAACTGGTTTGCGTTGATGGCGTCGATGAATGTCTGGCTCGAGTCGAAGCCGACGAACCAAACCTTGCCTGCCTTGCCGATGTCCTGAAGCGCCAGCAACATTCCCGCGGTCGATGATTCATTCGGCGTGAAGATCCCCTGCACCACGTCGCCAAAACGATTCAACAGATTCTCTGACGCACGCTTCGCCGTGTCGCGTGTCGCGCCCGCGTACTGATCGGTCGAGACGAGCTCGATGTCCGGAAACTTCGCTTTGATTTCGGAGAGAAAACCTTCCTCACGCTCCGTCGTGCTCGCGGAGCCTTCCGCGTACCGCAACACGAGCACCTTGCCCTTGCCGTTCAGAAGTTGGCCCATGCGATCGGCCGCGAGCGTCCCGCCCTTGCGGTTGTCAGTGGCGACGAAGCTTACGAAATCATTCGACTCCAAACCCGAATCGATGATCACTGTCGGCACACCCGCGCGGTCCGCATCAGCGACTGGCCGAACGAGCGCGCGATTGTCGAGCGGCGCGAGCACGATGCCGCTCACGCCCTGTGCTGCGAAGCCTTCCACCACCTGTATCTGTTGTTCGCGATCGTCTTCACGCAAAGGGCCTTTCCAGATCACTTCGACGTCAGTGCCCTGCGCGGTCAGCTCGCTCGCGGCTTTGTTGCTGCCGGCGTGAATGCTCTTCCAGAACTCGTGCGTCGTGCCTTTCGGAATGACGGCGATGGTGAGTTTCTTCTTCGCGTTGTTGGTGGATGGACCGTGGGTGCAACTGGCAACCAGACAAAGCAATAGTAGAAAAAGTTTGCGCATGTTTAAGTTCCTTAAGAGGTTTTCTCACGCGGCGGCGCAACGGCGCAACGCAATATCAGGTTCTTCGCTGCGCCGTTACGCCGCTGCGTGAGACTTACTAATTTGGCTCACTAACCACCGGATTTCCCAAGCCGCCCATGCCTTCGATCAGCACTTCCATCTGATCGCCGGGCTTCAGAAATACCGGCGGATTGCGCGCGAAGCCCACGCCCGGTGGCGTGCCCGTCGCGATCACGTCTCCCGGCTCGAGCGTGATCGACTCCGTCAAGAATTCGATCAACGCAGGCACACCGAAGATCAGTTGGTCCGTGTTTGAGTCCTGCATCGTCTGACCGTTGAGCACGAGCTTGATCGAGAGCTTGTGCGGATCCGGGATCGTGTCGGTGGTGACGATCGTCTGGCCCATCGGCGCAAACGTATCGCACGATTTTCCACGCTGCCACTGCCCGTCCGTAAACTGGAAATCACGCGCGGTCACGTCGTTGAAAGCCGTGTAGCCAAGCACGTAATCGTACGTGCGATCCGCTTTGACGTGTTTCGCGCGCCGGCCAATCACGACCGCGAGCTCCGCTTCGTAGTCTACCTGCTGACTCGTCGACGGCAGGACCACCGGCTCGCCAGGCGCGATCACAGCGGTCGAGAATTTCGAAAACACCACCGGCTTCTCCGGGATCGGCATCTTGCTCTCGGCAGCGTGATCGCGATAGTTCAACCCGATGCAGATGATCTTTCCCGGCCGCGGCACGGGCGCGAACCAGTAAGCGTCGCTACTCGGGACGAGCCAGCCTTTCGCGCGTGCGTCGTCGAGCGCCTGCTTGTCTTTAATCAGCGCATCGTGCGTCGCACGTGCTTTTTGAAACCATGGGCCATCCATGTCGAACCACGCGAGCGGATTCGATGGGCGCTCCGCTTCCGGAAAGAGCTTCTCGCAATCGAGTCGATAGCCGGTGTCGTGACCATCAACGTGGAGGATCATGCCGAGACGCGGCACGCTCCAGCTCGTCTCCTTAGTGGCGAAAGAAATGATGTGCATCTACTTTGATCCGTCAACGATGACGTACAACTCCTGCGGGCCGTGCACGCCGATGGCCAGAGTTAGCTCAATATCGGCCGTGCGCGATGGACCGGTGATGAACGTGATTGCCGAGCTGATTTCTTTTTGCTGCAGCAGCGCCAACGCGTCGTCGAGTGTTTCGACGATTGCTGAAGCGTTGACGATCGCGATGTGAACTGGTGGAACGAGTGAAACGAGTCGATGTCGTTCGCAACTGCTGTCGAGAACTAGTGTGCCCGTTTCGGCAATTGCGGCTTGAGCGGTTGATACGCCAACATCGAAGTGGAAGATGTCGTGCGCATTTGGGGGATTATCCGAGTAGGCGATACGTTTTGCGTTCAGATCTGCGAGGATCTGGTCTAAAACATTCGTAGCATTCGTAGTGATGATGCAGTGGCCTGAAACGGCCTCGACGGATTCTTTGAACTGATTTACCGGATCTGTTTTAGACAGGATTACAGGATTTGCAGGATTGACAGGATAATTATCAACGGGCGGACTCGCAGCGAGGTGCGTGCGGATGGAACCGAGAATTGATTCGCGTGCGGAGTTATTCATTGGACCACAGCTCGTGAAAACTCTTCGACTCGATTGGACGCAGGTCGCGGCCACTCGTCCACGCACGTGAGATCGGCATCACGCGCTGCAGTATGCGGCCGGCGACGGAGCTCAGCTTGTATAACGATGGGCTGGTCATAACGCGAGCCCAAATCTTGAACGCGAGTCGCTCTGCGGCGCTGCCTTTGCGCGGGCTAATCTCGCCGCGAAGATGTAACAACAACTGCGGGATGTCGATCTTCACCGGACAAACTTCACGACATGCGCCACACAAACTCGACGCGTAAGGCAGTTGCGCAGCCTTCGCGATTCCCATCAACTGCGGCGTGATCACTGCACCGATCGGGCCCGGATAAACCGATCCGTACGCATGACCACCAACCTGCTGGTACACCGGACACGCATTCAGGCACGCACCGCAACGAATACAAGCCAGCGACTGGCGCGTCACCGGATGGGCCAACATGCGCGAGCGGCCGTTATCGAGCAACACGATGTGCAGCTCGTCTGGTCCCTCATCTTGCGGCGCCCGCTTCGTTCCCGTGATGAACGATTGGTATGTCGTCAGTCTTTGCCCGGTACCCGAACGGGGCAGCAGCTTGAGAAACACATCGAGATCTGAAAAGCGCGGTATGACTTTCTCAATGCCCATCACCGCGATGTGCAGGCGAGGCAAGCTCGTCGTCAAACGGATGTTGCCTTCGTTCTCGACGATCACGATCGTGCCGGTTTCAGCAATCGCAAAGTTCACGCCGCTGATGCCGACGTCAGCCGCAGCGAAACGATCGCGCAGCTTCATGCGCGCGGTGCTCGTCATCTGGTCCACGTCGTCGGTCGGGGCCATGCCCAGCTCTGCCGTGAAGAGCTCGCCGATCTGCCGGCGCGTTTTATGAATCGCGGGCGCGATGATGTGTGATGGCGGCTCGTTCGCGAGCTGAATGATGTACTCGCCGAGATCCGTTTCGACCACCTGCATGCCGGCGGCTTCGAGCGCGTTGTTGAGATGCGTTTCTTCAGTCGTCATGCTCTTGCTCTTGACGACGATACGCGCGGCGCGCTCTGTTGCCAGCCCGCAGATGATTGAGTTTGCTTCGGCGGCGTCGCGCGCCCAGTGCACTTTCGCGCCGCGACTCTCCGCGTTCGCCACAAACTCTTCGAGATAGCGATCGAGATGCAACAACACCTCGTCTTTGATCGCGCGCGCTTGGCTGCGCAGATCCTCCCAGTTCGGCAGACCTGCCGCGGCCTGTCTGCGTCGTTCGCCAAAAAGCGACGTGGCATTCTTCAGCGCGCCGCGGAGCTGCACATCCGCGAGGGCGGCCCTGGCGTTCTCTTTAAATGTCTCACTGCTGAGATGATTCATTTAACAATTCCGCGAGATGCATCACTCGCACTTTCGATCCCTTGCGCGAGAGCCGACCGCCGATCTGCATCAAACAACTCGCATCACCTGAAACGACCGCCTGCACGCCAGCGCGCTCGACCGCGTCGATCTTCTGGTCCAGGATCGCCAGAGAGATCTCCGGATACTTCACCGAGAAAGTCCCACCGAAGCCACAACACGCATCCGCGTTCTCCAGCTCAACGAACTCAGCGCCGCGCACGTTGCGAATCAAAGCTCGCGGCTCTGACTTGATATTGAGATCACGCAAGCCGTGACACGCGTCGTTCCACGTTAATCGTCCTTCCCATGATGCGCCGACGTCTTCTTTCTTGAGCACTCGAACCAGGAATGAGCTCAGCTCGTGCGTCTTCGCGGCAATCGACTGCGCCCGCGGCAGCCATTTGGAGTCGCCGGCAAACAGTTGCGGGTAATGATGGACCATTGCCGTGCACGATCCGGAAGGGCTGACGATCGCATCGGCTTTGCTCTCTTCAAAGATACTAATAAAACGCCGCGCCACTAGCCGCGCCTCGTCGCGGTAGCCGGTATTGAACGCCGGTTGCGCGCAACAAGTCTGCCGCTTATCAAACTCAACCTCACACCCAACGCGTCGCAGCACCTCGACACTGCTCACGCCGATACTGGTCCACATTTGATCGACGAGACACGTTACGAAAAGCGAGACCTTCATATAACGACGACACCTTTCACGTAATCGTCTGTATGGATGTCGTTTGATAATGCCTGCTCGACGTCCGCGAATGACGTGTAACGATGCGTGATCAGCGGTGCGATATCGATGCGCTTTTGCTCGATCAGATTCAAGGCGTTCTTGTAGACTGCCGGACGCCCATCACTTTCAAAACCGCCGGACGCGCCCACCGAGCTCACGAGCACAGGCTCCTTGAACAATATGCTGCTCAACACGCTGAGATCCGTTCCGGCATGACCGTGCCCGTACAAAAGCACTGTGGCCTGCTTACAGATCAGTCCTGGCATTGCACGAAAGACCTCGCCTGATCCCGACGCCTCGATCAGGTATTCGACACCTTTCCCCCCCGTGTGCTCGTGCACCACCTCGACCAGATCCGCCCCCGCAGGATCGATCGCCTCATCAGCCCCGAGCGTCTTCGCGAGCTGTCGCTTGCGCTCATTCGGATCGCTGACGAAGAGCAAGCCTTCGTAACGTAGTACGTTGCGCAGGTACTGAGTGAACAATAATCCCGCCGGTCCAGCGCCGCATATTAACACGCTCCGCACGCGACGACCCGTCTGTGCCTTCGCGACCATGTCAGACGAATGAATGATGCAGCCGAGCGGCTCGACAAGCGCCGCCGTCGACGCTTCGAGCGGCGCAGTGATCTTTATCGCGTTCACCTCCGGCACCGCAATGAACTCGGCGAGACCACCGGGCAATCCGGTGATGCCGTGCTCGCGATAAAACTCACACTGGTGACTGTTGTCTGTGCGGCAGTATTCGCACATGACTTCACAGCGGCGGCTCACGCAATTCAAGCCCTGATCGATCACGACGCGATCGCCTTCACGCAGATCGGTAGCCGCGCTTCCGGCTTGCTCGACGACACCGGTGATCTCGTGTCCAAGGATCTGCGGCTGCAAGGCAAGCGGGATCGGTTGGCCGTACTCGTTTGTGTTGTAGTTGGCGTGACCGGCGAAGATGTGCACGTCAGTGCCGCAGAGTCCGACTGCGGCGACGCGAATCAGCACTTCGTAAGGCGAGATAGTTGGACGTGGGATGTCGCGCACTTCGAGACGATGCACGTCGCAAAGGACGCTCGCCTTCATCATGTGGCCCGGTGCTGGATTCATACTAAATCGCTCGTGTCGAGGCGGCCGGCGTCGCGCAGGGCAGCAAAGCGGTCCATCGTTTCGCGGATGCCGATCTCAAGCGGCGTCGAAGGCAGATCGTTCATGAGGCGTCTGATCGCCGAGTCGTCCATCGCGGCGGCGATCGGAATCGGTGGACCACCGAATGTGATCAAGTCGGTGTTTGACGATTCGTTGATAAATTTTGCGATGCGCTCGACTGTGACGGTTTCGCCGTGCAGGTTGAAGACGTGTGCGCCGGTAGGCATATTGTCGGCGCAGGCAATGAACGTGGCGGCGGTGTCTGCGACGTATTGAAAGTCCGTCGCGCCGCCGAAGCGGATGTGAAATGGACGGCGGAGCACAGTAGATTTCATGGCTTTGGTTGGATCGCTGGTGAGGCCAGTGTCACGATTGACGCCGTAGACTGTGAGCGGGCGCAGGCCGACGCTGTTGATGCCGTGATCGAGAAAGTAGACGCGCGCGTTCCCTTCATTCGCGCGTTTGAAGACGCCGTAGTGTGTCGTGGGTTCGCAGGCCGCGGACTCGTCGAGCGCGAGGTCGTCATCGTTCATGCCGTAGACTGCTGCTGAGCTCGCGTAGACGATGCCATTGATGCCGAGCTTTCGCGCCGCTTCGAAGACGTTGAGCGTGCCGGCGACGTTCACGAGTGCGCCCGTGACGGGATCGGCTTTGCACGTCGGAACTTGTAAGCCTGCCAGATGAATCACGCGCGTAGCTTCGGATTCACTCAACGCTTTCAGAACTGCTGCACCATCGGTGATGTCGCCCGTGATGAAACGCACTTGCGCGAGATCGTCGTCGTTCATGATCGCGCTGAGTCGACGCGAGTCGTCGCTGCGATCGAAGACCACAGCTTTGTAGCCACGCTCGGTGAGGGCCTTCACGATCCAGGAGCCGATGCAGCCCTGCGCGCCAGTAATGAAATAGGTTTCAGGCATCAGTCGAGACGATAAAACTTTGCTGCGTTGTTAGCGAATATCTTCTCACGATCCGCGCCGCTTAGGGTGTTCAGGATCTCCAAAAATGCATCAAGCACGCGATCGTATGAAGCGGCCAGCAGGCAGACGGGATAGTCGCTGCCAAACATCATGCGCTCCGGACCGAAGGATTCGAGGGCGCAGTCGATGTATGGACGAAGCTCGTCTACGCGCCACGAATTCCAGCTTGCCTCCGTTACGAGGCCTGAAAGTTTGCAATATAAGTTTTGATAGTTCGCCAAAGGTTTGAAGGCGCGTGACCACTCGTTGATCTCGTTGCGTGCGATTGGAGGTTTCGCGAGATGATCGATCACGAGCTTTAGATCGGGGCAGCTTTCAGCGACGACGGGCACGTGTTTCAGGTGACGCGTATGGACAAGTAGATCGTAAGAGAGTCCGCGTGCAGAAAGCTTCTGCAATCCTGACAAGACTGAAGCCTGCACGAGCCAGTCATCGCTTGGCTCACTTTCGACGAGATGGCGGACGCCTTTGAATTTCGAGTGCGTAGGGATTTCGGGTCTTGTCAGATCGACCCAACCAACAACACCTGCGATGAAGTCATGCGAGTCAGCGAGTTCGAGTAGCCAGCGTGATTCGGCGACGCTGTTGCTTGCCTGGACCAGGACTGTTTGTGCGACCTGATTCTGTTGCAGGATCGGGGAGAGATCCGCGGGGAGGTAATCGCGATAGAGCACACCAAGATCTTTTGACATCCACGGATAGTCGAAACGACGAAGCTGCCAGAAATGTTGATGGGCATCGATCATGTTAGACAGGATTACAGGATGTTTCAGGATGAACAAGATTTATCTTGTAATCATGAGAAATCTTGTCCATTCCTGTCTAAGAGTTAGGCTGTCACCTCGCGCGGTTTTTCTGCCCGCTTGCCTTCGTGGCTCTGGCGCGGTTCGCTGTCGCACTCGAGGGCAAAGGTTGTTACGAGTTCGGGAGCGCTTTTGGGGAGACCCATCAAGCGAATGCGGAAGTCGTCCTGCACGAACTTTACTGGAGTGTTGCTGCCTTGCATTGTTACGGCGCTCACTTTGTTCAGCAGGTTTGCGATGACGACGGTTTCGCCGGGCCAGTAGTGAACGTGGGCGTAGAGCGTGTTGCCGCGGCGCGTGTAGCTCAAATAGTTGCCACGGCGCGGCTGGCAGTTATCGGAAAGACGAATCGTGTCGCCGTGTTTGGCCATCCAGTCGCCAACGGTTGATAGCACCTGTACGGATTCGGGTGGAATCGAGCCATCCTCGGTTGGACCAATGTTCAAAAGATAATTTCCACCATCGCGCGCACAGGTGATCAGATTGCGGATGACCGTGGTCGGCGTCTTCCAGTTGCGATCGGAAATGTGATAGCCCCAGCTATCGTTCAGGGTCATGCACGACTCCCACGGCCGGTTGGCGGACGCTTCGATTCGCTGCTCGGGCGTGTCGAAGTCTTCGGGGACCTTCGAGCGATTGTTGATGATGATGTCGGGCTGGAGCTTGCGCACCATCTTGTTCATCTCGACTGACTCCCAGCCCTTCGCGTCGAGCGGCCACGGCACGTCGTACCAGAGAATGTCGACCTTGCCGTAGTTCGTCATCAACTCACGCACCTGCCCGTGAATGTAATCGACGAAGCGACGCCGCGCGGCTTCGTCATTCAGGCAACGCGCGCCGTCAGGATGATGCCAGTCCATCAACGAATAATAGAAACCGAATCGCAAACCTTCGGCGCGCGCCGCTTCGACGTACTCTTTGACGAGATCGCGGCCGGGCGCTTTCCTCGTGGCGCAGTAGTTCGTGAGCTTTGAGTCGAAGTTGCAGAAGCCTTCGTGATGCTTGGTGGTCATCACCATGTATTTCATGCCCGCGCGTTTCGCGAGCCTGGCCCACGCCTGCGCGAAATTCGGCTTCGGCTTGAAGTTGTTGGCGTACTGCTCGTACTCCTTCGCGGGAATGCCTTCGTTTTCCATCACCCACTCGTGACGGCCGAGCGTGCTGTAAAGACCCCAGTGAATGAACATGCCAAACTTCGCTTCGTGCCACCACTTCATGCGACGCTCGCGATCCTCGATCGTGGAGGTTGTCGGCGCGCTCGGCTCCTGAGCGGAAGCCAGTTTGGAAGTGGCTAGAGCACCTGCGGCTGCGCCCATCAGGGCCAGGTAGTTTCGCCTGTTCATCACGTTGTCTCCTGGATTGGGTCGGGTTCGTTAGCGGTAACGGATAATAGACGTGAGGTCTTGATCTGTCAACGAGTTTATCCACAGATTACGCAGATCTGTGTAATCTGTGGATGGGCTTTAAAGGAACTTTTCCCAACTGGCGAGGATTGCTCTTAGTTCGTCTTCTTCCTCGGGCTTGACGTTGACGAGTGGGGGGCGGACTGGGCCACCGTTCAGACCAACCATGTCCATCATGGCTTTCATTGCCGAGACTTCGTAACCCTTGCGACGCGCGCGGAGTGCGTAGAGGGGGATGACGCAGCGGTCCAGTAGATCTTTCAGCACTTCGGAATCGCCGGCGTCGGCGAGTTCCCAGAGTTTCAATGAAAGTCGCGGCGCAACAGTCGCGATGCTCGAAGTGAATGTTGTCACACCGATGCTGAAGTAAGCCGCAACCATGTCGTCACCCGCGCCACCGATCCAGTGCAGACGATCGCCGACGAGATTGATGATCATCTGCAAGCGGCGAATGTCGCCGTGGCCGTCTTTCCAACCGATCAGAGTGCGTATCGAACTCAGGCGCTCGACCATCGACGGGCTGAAGTTCGCCCAGTCGCGCGTGTAGATCAACATTCCGAGGCGTGTTGCTTCACCAATGGCGCGGTAATAATCAAACAATCCCTCGTCTTCTGCCTGAGGATAGTAAGGTGGAAAAGCGAGGATGCCGTCGGCGCCCGCCTTCTCTGCCGCTTGCGCCATCTCGACCGCAAGCCGCTGCCCGAAACCGACACCCGCGATTACCGGCACACGATCCTCAACCGCATTCGTGGTCAACTCAATCACGCGGGAGTATTCAGCAGGCGTCAACGAATACAACTCGCCTGTGCCGCCGGCGGCGACAACAGCGCTGATCTGGTATTGCATCAAGTGAGTGAGATTTTGATGAAGCGCGGGTAGATCGAGCGACAAATCTTCTTTGAAAGGCGTGACGGGAAACGCGATCACGCCGGAAAGTTTCTTGCGAAGCGTGCCTGGATGCATGTTGGATTTCACTCACAGATCAGCAACCGCCCGGAATGTGCGGGCATGTTTCTGATTTCAAACTTCTCGGAGTGTATCCCTAAAGCAGCCTCGCTCCAAAAATCCGTGATGCGGCAGCGTCGCTTCAAAGGAATCGAAACGTCTTGCGGCGCGTCGTCCCAATTCAACACTGCCACCACTTCGCGATCCTTCAACTGAATCCGTCCAACACGAAACGAGTCGTCATCGAAACGCGCGGCGACGCCGGTCGGTGGTTGCAGCTTGCGCAACATCAAGAGCTTCTCAGCGCTGATCTTCGTGAGGTCGTCGCCGGACAGAAGCATCCCGCCCGACGCGTAAATCGCGGTCGCATGAAACTGAAACTCGTTGTCCGGCAGATCGCCTGTCAGCACGATCGCGTCGGAATCGTTCCACCACAAACGCCCGTTCTGCCAGTTGCGACTGAGGTTTTGGCGCGCAGTCGTCTCGATGCGTTCCCAAGTGCGCTTGATGTCGTTCGAGCTGCGCGAGCCGTGAATCAGTCCGAGCGACGGCCAGATCGGGTGATTGCAACCGAGCACGAAACCATCACGCACGCCGTCGAGGATCGCGTGCATTCCCTGCCGGTACGCCTCGATGCGCGTGGCGCGTTTGTTGTAGAAGCGGCCGCCGTGAATCGCGCCCCAGAAGTTTGCGTCGAGCTTGAAATAGGAGACGCCCCACTCGCGTCTCATCGTTCCAAAAACCGTTCGGAAATGCTGCTGCACTTCCGGATGCGTGCCGTCGAGCACGTACCATGGACCACGACGCCAGCCGCCGAACGTGACGCGATCTGAGCGGAGCGGCGCGCCGTCTGCATCTTTCACGAAAAGGTCTGGACGGCCCTGGAAAATTTTCGACTTCTCCTCCGCGACGAACGGTGCGACCCAGATCGCGGGCTCGAAGCCGCGCGCGCGGATCTCTTTCAACACGCCCTGCACGTTTCCACCGAACGCCGTGCCGGTGTCGAGCCAGTCGCCCATGGCAGGCTGGTAGCCGTCGTCGATCTGCACATAGCGCAAACCGGGCGTGTGTTTAGCGATGAAGTCGAGATTGTCGAGGACTTGTTGTGCGGTGACGCGCGGGCCGAAGCAATACCAGGAGCACCAGCCGGTCGGCGGCGCGATGAACTTTAGTGGCGGATGATTGGCCGCGAGTTGTGTCGCGAGGTGATCGAGTAGCTGTTCGCGATCGCTGCCGGACTGATAGGCGAACGATTCGAGCTGCCATTCCTCACCGGGACGAAGCTCGCGGCCTTCAATATCGAGGACGACTTGCAGTGACGGGTAGTTGAGATAAAACTGGCCCATGAAGCGGCGACACGAAGTGAAGGCGAGGAGATGATGATCGCGCGCGGACGGCGAGAGCATCATCATGCCGTAGAAAGCTTTCGCGTCCGGCGGCGCGGGGAGTTTGTAGTGTTTGGCGTCGGTGTAGTTGCCGAGATCAGCGGGTTGGCCCAACGTCCCGCCGGTCTGCGAGAGCATCTGAAAACCCTCACCGTAGAGTTTCGTGGTGACGGGATATGATAGTTTGAGATCGAATAACACGAGCTCCTTGATCTTCACGGCGTCTCGTCCGTGGTTTTTGATCCGTGATTGGCAGATAGATCCGCTCCAGTGACGATCTACTTTGACTCGCGAAACATCCGTGCCGTCGATTGATGGGATGATGCTGCTTGGTCCATCGAGAAATGACTTCTGGGGCAACGCTGCCAAAATCGGAGAGACCAGAGCCAGTTGGAGAATCTGTCGTCGAGAGATCATGTTTCACAGGATTACAGGATTAACAGGATTTACAAGATATCCTGGAAATCTTGAAAATCCTGTAATCCTGTCTAAAACTACCGCATCAGCTTTGCATCAACCCAGTCTGCATAAACGCGCCCAGCTTCATCAACCCGCCGCACCCGCAACACCAACTGCTTCACATTCTTCACATCGATCTTCAGTGATTTCGGCCCATCACTCTTCCACAATTCCTTCCCATCACCAATCACAAAAAACTCCACCTTCGCGCCGGTGATCCCAACCGTCGCGACGAAGTTGTCGTACGTTCCATTCAACTCAAACTCGATCTCGGAATTCGTCGGCATGCTGATGCCCTTCTCCTCGCGATTCAGCTCCGGTTGTCGCCAACCCGGCGTTAGGCGCACCGGATCGAGATCGGAAAGATAGATCTCCGGCGGCTGGATCTTTTTGAGCGTGAACGATAGCTGCGCTCGTTTCTCACTCAGCGTCCCATCCTGCCAAACACTTCTCACTTCAGCCGTGTAGTTACTGTTTGGATCGAGCCCGCGCAGCGCGAATGTTTGCGAAGTCGTGTAGCCCAGGGCTGTTCCGTTAAGTGAAACCTGATAAGCAAACGTCGGCTGGGCCGGAATAGCCCAATGCAGGTTCGCACCATCGACGCCGTAGCGCTCAGCCCAAACGCGCTGCGGCTCTTTCACCGGAAAGTGATAGCTGGATGCTGGCTCGAAAACTACTTCCCAATTAATCTCCGTCGTCCGTGGTGATGTGATCTCAACAGACGCCCAACCCTGATGGTTCTCGATCCGCACCGGCAGCCCATTCGCGGTCGCGCTTTTAATTACGTAGTTCTTACCCCGCGGAAAAGCAAACCGCAGGTTGTACGGATCGTTCTTGATCAGTCTGCTTCTGCCGCTGTAGCGATTTCCGCTGATGCTCTGCGAGATCAGATCGACCCAGCCCTGCGTGATGTGACGGCTCGTCGAGACGAGCTGGATCTGATCCGTCGCCGGGACAAGCGAGAGCACACGCGTGCTGGTTGGCCCAACATCGATCGAGATGCCCTTCTCAAAGGCGCCGAGATATTCCTTGTTCCAGAAATCAAAAACGTGCAGAGGTTGATTCTCAGGCAGGCCCAGATCTTTCCACGAAATATAAGAAGAGATCGGCTTGCTCTCGTCGAAGTTGAAGACGCCAACCACATCGTACGCGCGACCGAGGTGATTGATCTTCAGATCCCAGATGCGCTTGTTACGATCCGAGGAAAACAGATCCAGCGGACGAATATCCACCGCCGGATACACGCGCTTGATCAGCTCGACGCGATCCGCCGAGAGATCGACGAGACGATCGCTCATCAACGCCGCCTGGCCCGTCAATCCCTGCAACGTGGCCCACGCGCGCGCCTGTTCCAGCGGCAACGGCGCACGCACGATGAACACATCCGGATCCGTGTACCACGCGACATTGTGCAGGAAGTAATACTGCATCGTCGCGCGCATCGCGTACTTGAAGCCGTCCCAGTTTGGCAACACATCAGCGCCGATACGCGAGCCGTTCATCAGCCCAACGCCCTCCAGCGGCACGACCCAGCAGCCAAGCAGGTATCTGTTCGGTCCAATCCCCCGGCGAATGCTTTTCAACGTCTCGCGATAGAGCGCGTCCGTGTCGTCGGCGGGATTCTTCATGAAGCTTTTCTTGTTGCGATACTCGCGCACGACGATCGGCTGGCCGTCGATCTTGAAATACTCGTAACCCCAGCTCGAAAGCTTCGCAAACAAATCCTGCAAATACTTCTGCGACTCAGGCGCTGAAGGATCGACGAGAAACGTGCCTTCCCACGTGTTTGACGCAGTCGTGCCGTCAGGCTTCAACATGAAAACGCCAACATGATTCCTGACGAGAGCCTCGTTGCTCTGGCCGTGTGGCGCGAGCCAGATGCCGGGAGTCAAGCCAAGCGATTTGATGTACGCGGCGAGACCGTCCATGCCGCTCGGGAAGCGTTTGTTGATGGTGGACCAGTCGCGATTTTCACCGAGACCGTGGCCCGTGCCCTGCCAGCCGTCGTCGATCTGGACGTATTGCACACCGAAGTCTTTGAGGTTGTCCGCGATCCATTTTGCATTCAGCTTGATCTCGTCTTCGTTGATCTCCTGGTAGTAGAAGTACCAGGAACACCAACCCGACGGCGGCAGCGGGAAGCGCGTTTTATCGATCGGTTGGAAGTAGTTGATCTTGAGTGTGTCGCGAAAATAGTTTCTGAGGACTGTGCCGTCTTTCAGGCGCAACTCGTCTTTTGCTGGATCGAAGATGCCGTCGGCGATCGTTGTTGACACGTCGCCGAGCGTCATCACCATCAGATCTTTGTTGGCGCCGTCATGGATACGCGCCGGTTGGCCCAGAGCTGTTTGGGCTACAAAAAGGCACAAAAAGCAGCAAGCTAAAGCTTGAACTCTAAACTTAATCACTTTGTGCCTTCTTGCGGCTAAAAACTGAACTTGATCGCGGCCTGCATCACGCGGGGCGTGCGGGCTGCGATGGGCGCGCCGAAGCGGGTGTTGGTCTGATTGCCGGCAGCGTCAAAAACCAAACCCGCATCGATGTCTCTAAAGTTTGTGTGATTGAAAGCGTTGTAAACCTCCCAACGCAGTTGCAGCACGCGACTCTCACCCATCGGAATGTTCTTGAACAACGCCATGTCGTTATTGAAGGTCGACGGCATGCGCAACGAATTTCGCGGCGTGTTGCCAATGTCGCCAAGCCGCGTCGGCCTCGCAAAACAAGTGACGTTCACGACGTACGGCGTGCCCGTGGGATCAGAACCACTGATATTGCGCATCGGATCGCAGATCGTGTTCGGTCGCGCGTTGTCCTGGCCGCCGGTGATGTCCGTGATGCCGCCATTGTAAGTCACCGAGATGTTCTTCGGCTTGCCGCTCGCATACGAAGTGGTGCCCGTAAGCTGCCATGAGTCAAAGATCGCTTTCACGAATCCGTTGTTGAACTTACGACTCAGATTCGGAATGTCGTAGATGTAGTTGATCGTCAGGATATGCGTCTGATCGAAGTCTGAAGGCGCATAGTTAAACTGCTTGTAAGGACGATTAAAGAACACATCCGACGAATCGTCGTTCGCATAGTCAAACGACTTCGAGTAGGTGTAAGCCAAACCGTACTGGAAGCCTTTCGTGTAGCGACGCGTGATCTGCGCCTGCAGCGAGTTGTAGTTTGAAGTGCCGCCCCACACCACCATGTTGATGTCTGCATAACCGCGATACGGGCGCAGGAAATCGTTGCCAATGCGCTGGCCGGTTACCGGATCGATATTGTTAGTGCCCAGTCTGGCGCCATCAGGCACGCCGTTGATGTTGATGCGTTGGCCCAGGTGACGAGCAAACGAGCCGACATAACTGACTTCCATCACTGTCTGGAAGCCGATGTCCTGCTGAATCCCGAACGTGAAGTTGTAGATCGACGGTGTGTGTGATTCGCTTTCAACCGCGTTCAGCGCTGACGGTCTCGTCAAGGCGGTGCCGGTCAGGCTGGCGAGATTGTTGATGTTGCCGAAGTCGATGCTGAACGTTCGATTCGCAGGTTGATTGTTGACGAGGTTGCCGCCGGTTGTACCACCGCCGACGCGCGGCGCGTGATAAACACCACCCTGAAAACGGACCACTGATTTACCCGAGCCAAAAACGTCCCACGCGAGACCAAAACGCGGCTCGTAGTCGACCGGCTTCGTGTGCCGGTAACCGGGAATCGTGTTTGGATCGATGCCGAGCGCGAGGCCGTTGTTCGCGTCGCCACTGTTCGGCACGATCGCGCCGACGAGACCGGCGTTCGCACCGACCAACGGGATTAGCTCGCCCGTGATCGGGTTGCGCGCTCGCCGTTGCGCCGCCGGGCAAGTCGCCGGCGGAGTAAACGACACGGCGCACGCGCTCTCATACAACGCGACCGCACGCGCCCGATTGAATAAATCCGGAACAAAGTTGGAGCCTTGCCCGTCGATCTGCTCGAACGGCGAGTGATAGCCAAAACGCAGGCCATAGTTGAGGGTGAGACGCCTGTGGATCTTCCACTGGTCCGCCGCGTACCACTGCACCTGTGTCAGTCTTAAGTTCGTGAACGGGCGCGCCGTTGATTCCTGGTAGTTTCTGAAATTGCCGATCAGGGCATTCGCGTAAGCGTAACTGGTGTTGCCGAGCGCGGCCGTGTAGTTGCTGTCGTTGCCGGCAAAGTTGAACACGCCGGACCATTGTCCACCGGGCGCTTCGCCGTTGAGCAGTCGCTCGAAGTACACACCAAACTTGAATGCATGATCGCCGTGCGTGATCGAGAGGTTGTCGGCAAATGATGGCTTGATGTAATCGTTGCCGGTTTCACCCCAGCGATCGAGCCAGTTGATATTGGCGACGCCGTTAGTTGGACCACGAACACCGCCCCAGTTTGTAACT
>Ga0134121_10001417_pt1 | contig 22641 bp, 17 predicted proteins | sample KB301_FD_96463 | JGI IMG/M metagenome (GOLD analysis project Ga0134121, IMG submission 96463) | Terrestrial soil microbial communities without Nitrogen fertilizer from Kellogg Biological Station, Michigan, USA - KB3-0-1 | ecosystem: Environmental > Terrestrial > Soil > Unclassified ... | reverse complement strand
GACTCAGTTTTTCTGCATAGCACTGATCAGGTTGACGAATAGCCGGTAAGCTCCTGGAACACCATCGGGAATCTGGCGGAAGAATGCGATACCCGTGTAGATGTAGACGCCTTTGCCGTAGTGCGCGTAGACCAGCGCGCCGTTGAGATCGGGCTCGCCGGGATCGTTCATGGCCAGCAGAGGGGTGTATTTCGGATCAAACTGAGTCCAGTAGTAGAGTCCGCGCTCCTGCACCCAGCCTTTGAAGTCGTCCTGAGTGATTTTGTTCGGGCGATTCAGCAGAGGGTCGTCCGGCTTAAGAAATTTGACTGGAGAATTTTCATCGGTGATGCGCGGGAGGTGTCCTTGCTCGTTCAGGATTTTCGCGGGGTATGGAGCATATTGCTCCTTGTTCCAGGCGAAGTCGCGGTTGTATTGCACAACGAGAGTGCCGCCCTTCGAGACGTAGTCCAGCAGACGCTGGTTGGCGCCGGCAAGCTCTGGACGAAGTTCGTACGCGCGCACACCAACGACGATGGCATTGAATTTTGAGAGATCGCCGAAGGCTAGCGCCTGTGCATCCAGCATTTCGACTTGGAGCCCCAGGGTGCGCAGCGCGTCTGGGATGGGTTCACCTTCGGCCGTTATGTACCCGACATGCAGGTTGTTCGGCACATTCAGATCAAGGGCATGCACCACACATTGCGCCGGTTCGCTCCAGTATTGCGTCGGCAGCGAAGGCAAAGGCTCAAGTGAGGTGGAGAATTTTTCGTCGCCACGCCGGGCATATGCCGTAATCGTGTATTTTCCCGCGGCCAGCTTGCTCGGCGGGGTCACCGTGACTTTCGCAAACTTCTCACCGGGGCCAGCGAAGGCAACGTCCACCGGCGCGCCTGCCAAAAATCCATCGGGCGGATCAAGCCCCACGGAGACTTTGCTTGGTTGCGTCGCGTAGGAATGCACGCGCAACAAAACATCGAATGCTTTCCCCGGTTTTCCCAGCACTTCGAGCGCCTGCTTGGGTTCTACCGTTAGCGTATACGCCGGCACGAGCCGCAACGACACGCGGTCCACGCGAGTCGAACTTGGAGCGATATGTGTCAGCGGAACCGTGACAGAAAACTTGTAACCGGCGATGGTCACTTCCTGCTTCACGGTCACCAGCGGGGGCGGCTCGGGCAGCAACTTCTCCCAAGCCGTCAACTCGGGCTCGCCCTGAGTAACGGCAACCGTAAACTGATAGCCCTTTGCGGCATCCCCTTCTCGTTTGGTCTCTTTAAACGCTGGAGAAAAATTCAAATTTACCGCGCCGAGTTCGCAACCTGCTTCTTTGCGGCAAATCGACGCGGCCGTTACGCCAAAGGATTCCCCGGCCACGAGTGTCTCTCGATCCGCTTCCGCACGGACCTCGACCGCGGCCACCAAAGTGAGCGCGCGTTCCAATCGCCGGTGCGCGGCCGCAAGTTCGAAGGCGAGTTGTGAAGACGGCGCACCGTCGAATCGGGGAGAGATAGAGTCAAGTTGCCTGGCCGCGCTGGCCAGATGCGAGGCCGCTTCGGCCCAATGGAGAGCGAGCGCTTCGGAATGCGCCTTCTCAATGGATGATTCCGCTTCCCTCATAGCATGCCGAAACGTTCCCTCCGGTGCGGCCTCGCTCGGAAGCTCATGAAGTGGCTCGGCAAAGCTCGCTGAATCGAGCTTATTTCCATCCTCGCGGACCAGCACGAGCGGCCGGCGGAGGAACGGTGAATTGACAAACCCTGTGATGCCCTGCGAACGGTGATTAGAGAAAGCATCGAGAGCGATTTCGCGCCAGGTCTTGCCCCAGAGCGGAGAGATTTCGTCGACGGGCAGAGTATAACCATTCGAAGCGGTGCCGGTTGCACCACCTCGCTCCGTGTCCAGAATCTGTACTGGATAAACTGAGTTTCCCCAGGCTGTCAATCCGTCCTTGGATATTTGCTCGGGAAATGCTTTGGGATCCGCCGCCATCAGCACGGCCTTGGGCGTCCACAATCCAGAAGTTTGATGGTGGCCATGACCGCCATGAACCCCGCCCCAGCCATTGATCACGATGTTCGGACGATAGGTGCGGATGACGCGAACGATTTCTCCAAGGACCGCGTCGCCCCAGACCTTTTCCGTCTCTTCGGGAGTTTTCGAGAATCCGAAATCCGGCGCGCTTCCAAAAAAGAGATTTATGCCGTAACCGCGTGTAGCCGCAAGCAATTCCTGGGTGCGGATCAATCCAAGTTGAGGCGCTTGCTCCGGTCCGAGATCGTTCTGTCCGCCTTCGCCGCGCGTCAGCGTCAAGAGTGCGACGTCCGCATGCAGCCCACGCGCGAGGTAAGTGAGCAAGGTCGCGGATTCGTCGTCAGGATGCGCGGTGATATAGAGGATGCGCGTGGTGACGCTCGCGCTGTCGATGGCCTCGATGGTTTCCGGAAGGCCGGGGCCTGTTCCCGGAGCAGGGGGAAATTGCGGGACCGCCGGTTGCGCCGAAAAGGATGCGAGCGCGATACCAAAGATAAGTGATCCGACCAACTTCTGGAATAGACGATTCACGCAGCCTCCGGTTCAGTCACTTTTTAAAAGGTCCACTTTTGCAAACGGCCATTGTCGCATCTTACGGGTCCAGATAAGAAATGCGAGCGCACCCAGCGCGATTTCCGCCAGCCCCCATTTTCTCGCGGGGCCGGTTTGCCAGAAAAGCCAGGCCCACCCAAGTATGGTCAGCAGGGCCGGCCACGGATAGAGCCACATTTTGAATGGAAGCCGCGCCGATCCCCAGCGCCGCCGCAAAAGTATTACTCCCACGGCTTGCCCGATGAACTGAACCAGCAGGCGCATCGCCAGAATGCCGGCGATGGCCGTTTCGAGCTTCAAGGTCACGCTGAATAGGAAGGCGAGCCCGCCGAGAACCAGAAGCGAGACGTACGGAAAGTGTTTGGTCGGGTGCAGGCGTCCGAAGATTGGGAAGAAATTTCCGTCCAAGGCCGCGGAGTAGGGAACGCGCGAATATCCCAGCAGAACGGAGAACACGGAGGCGAGCGCGATCCACAGAACCATCCACGTTGCGGCTTGAGCGGCGTGCGGGCCGTACAGTCTCTCGACGAACGTGCTGACAATAAATTTGGAGTTCTGAGCTTCGCGCCATGGCACGACTCCCAGGATGCTCGTCTGCATGGCCAGGTAGAGCAAGGTGATCCCCAAAATAGAGAGAAAAATTCCGCGCGGAATATTTTGTTCTGGATTGCGGATTTCTCCACCAAGATGGCAAATGTTGTAGTAGCCCCAATAGCTGTAGACCGTGTTCACCATCGCCGAGCCGAGGCCCGCGAACCACACCCAAGAAAGTGAAAACGCGCCCGGTGGGAAATCAAACGCCATTTTCGCGTTGAAGTGGGTCGCGCCACCCCAGATCAGCCAGAGAAGAGTGCCAACCACGCCGGTCCAAAGCAAAACCGAGATTTTTCCAATGGTAGTAATGCGCCGGTAGAGCAAAACCACAAGGAGGAGAACCAGGCCCCCGGATACAGCTTTTGCCTGCAGCGCCGAGAGCGGGTGGAGATATCCGGCGTAGCGAGCAAATCCGATGGAGGCAGAGGCGATGGAGAGCGGCGCCTGAATAAAGGTCTGCCATACGAAGAGGAATGACATCAAGCGGCCCCAGCGTCCAGGGCCGTAGGCTTCGCGGAGAAAAACGTACGTTCCGCCGGCGCGCGGCATGGCTGCGCCGAGTTCCGACCACACGAAGGCATCGAGGGTAGCCAGCGCGGCTCCCGCCACCCACGCGGTCAGCGCCTGCGGCCCGCCCATCGCCTTGATCACCAGCGAGGTGACGACGAAGGGGCCGATGCCCACGATCTCGATCATGTTGAGCGCCACGGCCTCTTTCAGGCCCAGGCCGCGCTCGAGACCAGAAGCCTGCTCTATGGGCAGGCTCCCGGTTTTGCCTGGAGTAACATTCTCAGGTGTCGTCGGCACGCCGCCGAGAATAGCAAATGCGACGCGCGACGGCTAACGCGCAATTTTTCACGCCTCTCCAAGGTTTCTATTCACGTCTGCCGCCATTTCCGTTTGCAAGTTGCGGCGAACTGTTTAAACTCTTCCGGAGGGGGTCCTGCCCGCCTGTCAATGACTGACCGGGACTTTCTCGGAGACGCAGCGGGTGGCGGCATGAACCCAATCCGTGCCCTTCCACGGGTCGCGATACTTCTCTGCACATTCATGATGGGCCTCGGCTCCCTGGCACCGAAGGCGCGCGCCCAGGAACTGAAGTTGCCGCGTGGAGCTTCCGAGGCGATCGATCACATCTACTCGTTCGATACGGATGCGGCCGTGGCCGATGCGCAGCGCGTGCAAAAAGAACAACCTGACCACCCCTTGGGTTACCTGCTGGAGGCGGAAGCCTTGTGGTGGAAAATCTGGTGCACCTCCGCGGAATTCAAGTACGGGATGACCGACGCACGGCATCGGCGAAAGCTTGCGGCGGATCAACACTACCTGGATCTAGCAGCAAAGGCTTCGTCGATTGCAATGGCGCAGCTCAAGGATCGCGAAAGCGCTGAAATGCAATTTTATGCGGGAATGGGTGATGCGTTCGCCGCACGGCTCTACGGGCTTCGAGGCGAAAATCGCGCTACGGCCCGCGCCGGAGTCCGCGCCCGCGAGCATTTTCTCCGCGCGATCAAGCTCGACCCGAACCTCACGGACGCAGAGTTTGGACTAGGCCTCTACAATTATTACGTCGACACTCTCAGCGCGATCGCCAAGTTTCTTGGCTTCTTCATGGGCATCCCGAGCGGCAACAAGCAAGAGGGCATCCGGCTGCTGGAACACGATATTGCCGCAGGAGTGCTTACGCCCGCCGCGGCTCAGTTTTATCTTGCGCTGAACCTGCACCGCTACGATCAGCATTACGAGAAGGCGCTTGGCGTCATCGGTCCCTTAGTTGAAAAATATCCATCTAATCCTCTCTTTCAGCTGGCCCGTGGCGATCTATATGCCAAAATGGGACGCAAGGAGCAGGCCCTCGCTTGCTACCGAGCCGCCGCATCCCATCGCGTTCAGGATGCCGAGTGCCGCACTCGGATCCAAGAACTTGTAAGCGCGTCATTGGCCGCCCAGGGCGTTGGGGAGAACTCCGCGAGTCACTGAAAATGTGCGGGTTGCCGCGCCTCCCGGCCCCCAGCGTGCAAGAATTGCTCATTGACCTTTCTTCAGGGAGAATGGTAAGCATGTAGGGTTGACCAGTCCCGCAGATTCATGGCAGGCGGAGGTTGCTGAACGCCGGGCGGGCTGGACAAGGTTTGCGTGGCTCCGGTTGGACCGGGGTCAACGCGCCGCGCGAATTGCGCATCTCACCCCAAAAGCATACTGGCACCGGGGGTTCCCCGCCGTTTGACCAGACAGGTTGATCCCGGTCAAGCCGGGGAAACCAGTGACGATGAAGGAGTCTCGATGAAGCGGTCCTGGACAGCACTGGCTGTCGCGTGTGCGGCGATTCTCGCTGCAACAGGTTGCAACGATTACGGCAACACCTTTCAAGGCAATACGGGTGCTTTCTTACAATTTGTTTCGCCTTCCAACGTAAACGCCGGTGGAGCGGACCTGACCATCACGTTGACGGGCCAAGGCTTTGTAACGCGGACCATCGTCACGTGGGATCAGCACGATCTCAAAACATGCGTCGTGACGACTACCGCGGTGAACGTATGCGCCCCGGCAAATGATACGGGAACCGTTGTTTCAGTGACTGCAGTCGTCCCCGCCGCAATGACGGCCAAAGCGGGCACTTATTTCGTCCAGACCCTTCAGCCTCATTCCGGCACGGGGACGAACGGGCTTTCCAATCCCGTGGCTTTCGAAGTTTTTCCTCCTGCCAATCCCACTCCCACGGTTACGAGCATCAATCCCAGCAGCGTCCCTGCGGGAAGTTTGGCTCAAACCCTAACCATCACAGGCACAAATTTTCTGCTAACGTCGGATCCTTCGGGTGGTTCTCAGGTGCGCTGGAATACGACAACACAAACGACGCTTACGCCGACGAACATCACTGCCACACAAATCCAAGTGACAGTGCCCGCGACGCTACTCGCCACCGCGGGTAGCGCCACCGTGACCGCCTATAATCCTCCCGCGCCGCCGCTGCCTTCGCCACCGTGCGAGGTTAACTGCAGCGGTTTCGGAGGCGGCGGCACAAGCAACGGGACTACCTTCACCATCACAGACCCGGGCGCAGCTGCCGCCAAAACGAGCGCCGCTATGGTGCAAGAAGAGACGCCCGCAGTCAGCTTGGATGGCCGTTATGTCTCGTTCACGGCTTCGCAAAACGGTCACACGCAGATTTTCGCCCGCGATACTTGCCTTGGCGCGGACTCATCTTGCCAGCCGGGCACGGTTCTCATTTCTTCCGCGCTGGATGGCACCGCCGCCGGGGACGACAGCCATTCCCCCTCGATCAGTTCCGATGGACGTTACGTCGCGTTCAGCTCCGCAGCGGCAAATCTTGTTTCGGAGGCCAGCACGGGCCGCCAAGTCTATCTCCGCGACACCTGCTTCGGCGCAAGCGCTCCGTGCACTCCCTCGACACAATTGATCTCGACGGATCCCAACGGAACTCTTGTTGGCACGGAAGGCATCCTCCCGTCCATCAGTGCCTCGGGGCGCTTCGTCGCCTTCCTGGCCGTCACGCCGGCGCATTCCACAGCCGAGGCGGTGAGCAAATCCGGGACGAGCGCACCCAACAGCGGCTATCGGCAGGTTTTCGTTCGCGATACCTGTCTCGGCGCGGCGAATTGCACGCCGAAGACGATGCGCATTTCGCTGCAACCTGGCAACGGCTCGGGAACCGGCATCACCCAGCCTGCGGGTCCAGCCATCAGCGGCAGCGCCGGTCACGTTGCGCTTGCAGGTGGGAGCTTGGCGACTTTCTTCACGCGCTCCGTCGCGGTCGACGACGGCGTTTTTCTGGCTCTCACGAAAAGCCCGCAATAAGCTCCGGCGCAATCCAACAGAAGCCGCGCGCGCACGCTTCAGTTGAAGCGCACCTTAATATCGGGCCGCTTATCAAGGTGTACGGAATCCACAAAGCGCACCTGCCGGTCATCCAAGGTTAGAATCATCGAGGAAGTGCGCACGCCTTCGCCAAAAAACCGCACACCTTTCAAAATGTTGCCGTCCGTGACTCCCGTGCACGCAAAAATCATTTTCTTGCCCGGCGCCAGATCCTCCGTGTCGTAAATCCGCTTGGGATCCTTCACGCCCATTTTTTCGAGGCGGATTTGATCTTCCGGTTTGCCGATCACCAGGCGCGCCAGAATCTGCCCGTTCAAACAGCGCAGTGCCGCCGCGGTCAGCACGCCTTCGGGCGCGCCGCCCGTGCCCATCACCGCATGCACTCCTGTTCCTACAACTGCAGAGGAGATGCCTGCCGATAGATCGCCATCGCCGATCAACCGTATGCGTGCGCCCGCTCTGCGAATATCTTCGATCAACTTTTCGTGGCGCGGCCGGTCCAGCACGATGACGACGAGATCTTCTACATCGCGGTCCAGCCGTTTGGCGATCGATTTCAAATTATCGGCAACGGGAGCGTCCAGCTCGACCGCGCCTTTGCACGAAGGCCCCACCACGATTTTTTCCATGTACAAATCGGGCGCGTGCAGCAGGCCGCCGCGCTCGCTTGCAGCCAGGACCGCGATCGAATTGGGCGCCCCCATCGCGCAGAGGTTCGTGCCTTCCAGCGGATCGACGGCAATATCAACCTCCGGAAAAAGCGCCTTGGGTGCGTGCGTCGCCAGCCCGACCTTTTCTCCGATGTACAGCATGGGCGCTTCGTCGCGCTCGCCCTCGCCAATCACGATGGTGCCGTCCATCTGCACCGCGTCCATCGTCTTGCGCATCGCCTCGACCGCCACTTCGTCGGCCTTGTGACGATCGCCGAATCCCATGGTGCGCGCTGCGGCCATCGCGCCATTTTCGACTACGCGCAGGAATTCCAGGCTAAGTTGTTCTTCCATAGACATGCGCTCCTCCGCGGACGCCAATGATAGGTTAGTTTGAAGCTTATAGTCGACGAGCCGTGGGAAAGAGTCAACAGTTGGGCGGCTTCGGCTCGAAGAGCAGCGGAAAGAACTGTCCTTCCATTTTGTTCCCTCGAGGAAGCACTGGAACGCCTGCGAGCAGCGGCTCATCCGCATTCGACATTACGCCATCGCGAAACACGTTGATCACCGTGGCCCGCCGCGGCCGCGGGGTATCGTTTGCGCCCGAACCGTGCATCGTGCGCGCATGATGAAACGCGCTCTCACCTTTTTTCAACTCAATCGCCACCGGATTGAACTTATCTTTCAACTCAAGCGGCAAACTGCTGCGGATTCCGTCCATCTCTCCCGTCAGAACCGGCTTCGGCAAGTCCGGCCACTTGTGGCTTCCCGGAACATAATTCAGGCAGCCGTTCTCGCGCGTGGAATCGTCCAGTCCGATCCAACACGTCAGATGAGCCAGCGGCGTTGTGCGTGTCCAATACGAATAATCCTGGTGCCATGCCACCACTCCGCCATGCCGCGCAGGCTTGCAGAAAAGCTGGTCGTGCCAGAAGCGCACCGGGCCATCAAGCAGTTGCGATGCCGGCACGAGGAACGCCGGGTTCCACAGCAGGTCGTGAAAGCCGGGCATGACACGCCAAGCCCCCAGCGCGTGAAAGACTACGCGGTTTGGATCGGTCGACTCGTTCGAATGATATTCGTGAAACAGCTCCCGGCCCTCATGCCCCGGATCCATTAAGTGTTCCAGTTCCCCGCGCAAAGCCTCTACTTGTTCATCTGTTAGAATGCGCACGCCCTTCAAATATCCGTTCTCGCGGAAGAATTCGACCTGCTCCTCGCTCAACCGATATCTTTCCAAATTCTCCGCCGCGGATAGCTGAGCAAACAACTTTCCCACCGGATGGTGGTATCTAGAAAAGTCTTCTGTCATCGCCAGTCTCACGAGGGAAAAAATCCGCCTACGATCCGCGCTTCGAGACGTGCCTGAATCCAAGCAAGTAATCAACTCAGCCCGCGCAACTTTTCACTTCTTCTCGAGCGGTTGGATCGTCGCGTTCACCAGGAATTGACCGTCCAGCTCCGTCATATCGCCTGCACCCTTACCTGCGACCGGGAACAGCCGCGCCGAGAGCGGCTTGTGCCACTTCACCGCCAGACTGGCCATGTCCCCGATGATGAGCGAGAGTTGCTCCGCGCTGATATCCCCGGGGAGAGGCACGGTGTCGAGACCAGTCCCGCACACCGCGCTGTAGCTCAGCAACGAATCAATCGAAATGCGTCCTTCACTCCAGCGCTGCGCGAGCCTGGAATCTTCAAGGATCGGCAGCATCAGCCCGGAATAGCCGGTTTGGGTAACCTTGATGTCTTTTAGTGCGGAAGTGATGATCGCCGCCGCGGTCAGAGTTCCACTCGATCCAATGGGTTGCGTCGTCAGGTTTTCTATCGCTGCGCCAATCGAAACATCCTTCAGCGGTGCGGGCGAAAGATCAACTCCCACATACGCCCAGCCCGTGTCCTGGTCGACGCGACCTGCCTGCGCTTGGGCATCAAAGGCGACTTTGCCAAGGGCATCGATCAATCGCTGCCGCGCCGTTGCCAGATCCGGGGCATTCTTGAAAGCCGCGGCCACGATGTCGGCGGACTCAAAGGCGATCGCGAATTGGTGGCCGAAGCCGGTGTGATAGGCCGCAGGGAAAAATGGCGTCAGCGGCGGCACCATGGCGATGGCCGCAAATCGAAAATTGCCCTGGCTATGCTCGGTGTCTTCGAGTTTTTTTATCACGCGTGCCGCGGCGCCGACTGCGGGCCAGCGCACGCCATCCGAGCCGCCCACCACCAGGCTGCCGTTCAACTGTTTCGTACTAAGAAGAATATCCGCGAGTAGATCGGCCTGCGCCGGACTATCCGCAGCGTTCAACATCGCCGGCCCGATGGACGCTGCAAAACCGTCCTTCTGCGCGAGCAGGTCGTAATCCTTGAAAAATGTCAGCGCCTGGTCCGTCGTTAATCCCTGTATGTATTCGGGAAACGGCTGGGTCGCGATGCGGATTGTCTGGACTTCAAAGCCGCGCGATTCAAAGACCGTGCGCGCGTACTTCAGCATTTTCACGGCGTCCGCAATTTGCAGCAGATATTGCGTGCGGTCCAGGTTAACGAACGCGGTGATGGCGCGAATTTTCTGCTTCTGTTCCGCCGGAGCTTTCCTTTGTTGCGCTGTCCCCACTCCGCACAGCGAGACCGAAAGAGCCAGGAAAGCTGTGATTCCTCGAATGAATGAACGAAGAGCCACGAGTGTGAATGCAGGCATGGAGTTATCTCCCGTAGGGGCACGATATACCGTGCCCCTACAGCATACAAGATTCAACGACTCGCGAGTTTGGTTGGCTGGAGTGGGACAGGCTTTAGCCCGGCTTCGGTTGCACTCACATAAATGCGGAAATGCCCGTGATCTTCTCCCCGATGATCAGCTTGTGGATGTCGTTTGTTCCTTCGTAGGTATAAACACTTTCGAGGTTGTTCATGTGCCGCATGATGCAGTAATCGTCGACGATGCCGTTCGCGCCAAGAATATCGCGCGCCTTGCGCGCCGTCTCCAGAGCGATGGCCACGTTGTTCATCTTCAACATGGAGATGTGGGAGAAATCCACTTTGCCGTTGTCCTTCAATCGTCCGACGTGCAGCGCCAGCAGTTGGCCCTTCACAATTTCCGTGATCATCCACGCCAGTTTTTCCTGTACGAGCTGGTGCGAAGCAATGGGCTTGTTCGCAAATTGCTTGCGCGTCTTGGCATACTGCAGCGCCGTGTCGTAGCAAGCCATCGCCGCGCCCAGCGCTCCCCAGCCGATGCCATAGCGCGCCTGATTCAAACAGCCCAGCGGCCCTTTCAGTCCGACGACATTCGGCAGCAAATTTTCTTCCGGAATCTCGCAGTCGCTGAACGCCAATCCGGAAGTCACCGAGGCGCGCAACGACCATTTTCCATGTACGTCCCACGCTTTGAATCCCGGTGTGCCTTTTTCCACCAGAAACCCGCGAATTTTTTCGTCCTCGCACTTGGCCCACACCACCGCGACGTCCGCGATCGAGCCGCTGGTGATCCACATCTTCTCGCCGTTCAAAACATATTTGCTGCCATTCTTCGCAGCCCGCGTGAGCATTCCACCGGGATTTGAACCAAACTGCGGCTCCGTTAATCCAAAACAGCCGATCGCTGTGCCTTGCTGAAGCAACGGCAACCACTTCTCTTTTTGCTTGTCGTTGCCATACGCATAAATCGGATACATTACCAGCGCGCTCTGCACAGAAACGAAACTGCGCAAGCCGGAATCTCCGCGCTCCAGCTCCTGCGTCACAAGGCCGTAGGCGACGTTGGACATACCCGCGCAGCCATAGCCCTGCAAGTTCGCGCCAAAGAATCCCAGCTCTCCGAGTTGCGGCACCAGGTGTTTCGGGAAGGTTCCCTCGCGGCTGTGTTTTTCGATGATGGGTATGACTTCGTTGTCGACGAATTGCCGCGCTGTCTGCCGGACCAGCCTTTCTTCGTCGTTCAACTGCGAATCAAAATCGATGAAATCGACACCGGCAAATCCAGCCATTCATTCCTCTTTCTGAACCGCGGTGTTTCCGCGCGAGATTGTAGCAAGGCCATTCCGGCTCCAGCAATCATACCGAAGATCAGCGAGGCAAGTTGCATGGCAATGCGGCCGCGAAGAAAAGCTCTGGCGGTGTCACGAACTCACCTTGCACCACAATGGCACAGGCGACGCGCTCCGACTCAATTTAGGAAAGACTGGGGCCTCTGGTGCTGACTAACGTACTGAAATCAAACAAGTTGAATGCTGTGAAAGCGTTGCAATTCGGTACCGGATGTGCACTCCCTTCCCGCGAGAGGCTGAAGTGTCTGCGCTTGAAGTGATAGCAGGAGCGCGCAGATGGACCGTTAAACGCGGCATATGAGAAATGCATCCATTTTACGCAAACTGACCTTCGTCATCGTGTGCACAAGTCTTGCTGGTCTGAGCCTTGCATGCCTAAGCTTTGACCTTTTCGAGAAAGCCAGGTTTCGCGCCGAGATGACCACTGAAATTACGGTTCTCGCCGATACTTTAGGAGCAAACACGGCAGCCACTCTGGCTTTTGACGATCGAAAGTCCGCTCAGGAAATGCTAGCCGCCCTCCGGGCGGAAAGTCATATTGTCGCCGCATGCCTTTATGACCGTCATGGAAAGGTCTTCGCGGAATATCGCCGCGACGGGACTGACCGTAAGTTCACGATGCCTCCTTGGCGAGCAGACGGAGAACAATTTGAGAAGAATTCGCTCACGCTGTTCCGGACTGTTTCCGTGGGCATCGAGAAAACCGGGGCCATCGCCATCATTTCGGACCTCGGCGCGCTGCAAGCGCACATAAGGCAATACACGATGATTTCCGCGGTGGTCATCCTGATCTCCGTCCTGGCAACGTACTTTGTTTCCACGCGGCTCCTAAGACTAATCACGGAACCCATACTGCATCTGGCGCACGTTGCGGGCAGAGTTACAACCAAGAAGGATTACACCCTTCGAGCGATCCCACGCGGTGATGACGAAGTGGGAATGCTCATAGGCTCATTCAACCAAATGCTGGAGCAGATTGAGGAGCGCGACGCGGCACTGCAAGGCGCAAAGGAGGGACTAGAGCTCCGCGTCCAGGCGCGCACTCAGGAATTGCAGTTGGAGGTGAACGAGCGAATGCGGGCGGAAGAGGCGCTGTCCGAAGAACGAAAGATGCTGCGAGCATTGATCGACAACGTTCCCGATTTTATGTACGTAAAAGATGCGGACTGCCGATTTTTGTTGGCCAACCTAGCCGTAGCCCGGCAAATGGGAGCGAAGACTCCCCAGGAGCTGCTCGGAAAAAGCGATTTTGACTTCTATCCTCCTGAGTTGGCCGCAACATTCTACGAAGACGAACAGACTGTAATTCGTTCAGGGCAAGCAGTGGTCAACCGCGAAGAGAAAGGCGTGGATTCTCAAGGGAACGAGAGCGAGATTATGACTACCCAGGTACCTTTGAGGGACAAGAACGGGCGAATCACCGGGCTCGCGGGCATCGGCCATGACATTACTCACCTCAAGAAGGTGCAAGCAGAAATGAAAGTGGCGCGGGAGGCCGCGGAGGCAGCCAGCCGCGCCAAGAGCGAGTTTTTGGCCAACATGAGCCACGAGATTCGCACGCCGCTAAACGGCGTCATGGGAATGACGGACCTCGCGCTCGAGACAGCGCTTACACCGGAGCAGCGCGAATATCTGGAAACCGTGAAAATGTCGGGGGATACTCTTCTGACGGTCATCAACGACATTCTGGACTTCTCCAAGATTGAGGCCGGAAAGATCGACCTGGAGGCCATCGATTTTGATCTGCGCGAGAGTTTGGAATCCACGCTGAAAACGCTGGCCTTGAGGGCGGACGAGAAGGGACTGGAATTGCTTTGCGAAGTGGCGCCGGAGGTGCCCGAGATTGTGCGAGGAGATTCGAGCCGGCTGCGGCAAATAGTGATCAACCTGGTGGGCAACGCCATCAAGTTCACCGGCAGCGGGGAGATCGCTGTGAAGGTCCAAGTCGAGGGGAGAGCGGGCCTCGATTGGCTCTGTCATTTTACCGTTGCCGACACTGGAATCGGAATTCCCGAGGATAAGCGCAAATCCATCTTTGAACCGTTTTCCCAGGCCGACAGTTCCACTACGCGAAAGTACGGAGGCACAGGATTAGGACTGACCATTTCGACGCGGCTGGTGCACATGATGAGCGGCAAAATTTGGGTGGAGAGTGAAGTGGGCCGTGGAAGCCAGTTCCACTTCACGGCGCAGTTGGGGGCGGCCGACGCCAAGGAAATTAAGGTGGGCACGATCGCCCCGCCGGAGCTCCTGCAAGGCGTGAAGGTCCTGGTGGTGGACGACAACCGCACCAACCGCCGGATTTTGGAAGGGATGTTGATGCGCTGGCAAATGAAGCCGACTTCCGTCGAGGGCGGCAAGGAAGCACTTGCACAGCTATCAGCGGCGCGCGAAGCGGGTGAGCCCTATGGGCTGATTTTGACGGACATGCATATGCCGGACATGGATGGCTTCACTTTGGTCGAACAAATCCGCAAAAGGCCGGAAGTGTCCACGGCCACGATTATGATGCTTACTTCGGCGGGCCATCGCGGCGATGCGGCACGGTGCCAGGAACTGGGGGTCTCTGCGTACCTGCTCAAGCCTATCCGACAATCCGAGTTGCGGGAAGCCGTTGCTCGCGTGCTCGGTGCGCGTGAGCAGCAGGGCGCCATTCCATTGGTTACCCGTTTCTCGCTGCAAGATGCGCGCGAACCAGATGCGTTCCTGAGCGTGCTGATTGCGGAAGACAACCTTGTTAACCAGCGTCTGGCAGTGCGTCTATTGGAAAAAAGAGGACATCAGGTTGCAGTAGCGGCTACTGGATTAGAAGCCCTGAAGGCGCTGGAAAAGGAGAAGTTTGACCTTGTGCTCATGGACGTCCAGATGCCGGAGATGGATGGGCTCGAGGCCACTGTGGCAATACGACAAAAGGAAAAAGGCAGCGGACTCCATCAGGCCATTGTCGCGTTAACCGCTCACGCCATGAAAGGGGATCGCGAGAAATGCCTGGCGGCCGGAATGGATGGTTATCTCACGAAGCCGATTCGGCCACAGGAGCTTGACCATCTTCTGGCGGCTTACGTTGCGCGGCACATGAAAATGGCGGAGGCCAATGAAACTGTCGCGCCCACCAAGTGAAGAGGCCCGGGATTTCGATGAGAAGCCAGCCCTTGGCAGGGATTTGAAGTGATCGAAAGCAAACGCCGCTGTGAGTTCGGTTGGACAAGCTCCTCATTCTTGTCGAAATGCGAGTCAGAATCAATTTATGCGGCTCCGCAATTCCGAGTCAACGTTCTCGGTAACTGAACGGCGGCCTCGGTCAGGATAATCCCAGCGTTCCCAAGTTACAGGCCGTTGAGAATCGCCCTTACTACGCTCCCAAATTGTAACGTTTTCACCCATCTCGATTTGGAGCGTTGTTCCCTCCTCGAGCAATAGGAAAATAAAACTCATAGTTTCAATGCATTACGGGAATTCACGCATTGGTTCGGGAGCTGCTTCATCCAGCAGCGTACAGAACCTGATTTAACGCAGCGGAGCACCACGGGGCGCCTGCTGAGGAAGAAGCTGATCAAAGATGCTAGCCGAATCAAGGCAAGTTGCAAAGCGTAAGGGCCGGCAAGCCGGAGTCTCGATGCTGGAACTCCTCATCGGCTTGGCCGTAATCTCGGTCATGAGCGCCGTCGCTCTTCCATCCTTCATGCAGTCCTACCGCATGTACCAGCTGAACGACGCCGCCAACCAGGTTGCCGGTGTTCTCAAATTCACTCACTACGAGGCCATCCGCACGAATGCTCCGGCCCTGACTCCTCTAAATGCCCAAGTTCTTGCCAGGCCAGCCGGCACTTTCATTTTCACCGATTCCAACAATAGTGGAAACGTTCAGCCGACGGAAAAACAGGCGCTATTTCCCGGTGCGGTCACCCTGGTCCCCTCTGGCGTTGTCCCCAACACGGCGGGCCTGGCGGGCTTAGTGGGCGTTCCCGCCTTAACCAACATTTCTCCCACGAATGGTTTCGTCGCCTTTGACCACCGGGGAGCTACAGCGCCTCCAGCGGTCAGCGTTCTCTACATTGGAAACACGGCATTCCCGCGTTTGGGCAATCGAGCCGTCGTCGTGCTTCCCACTGGTTCCATACAGATTTGGTCAACGGATAGTACCGGCGCCTGGTCTCGGTCCAACTAACTGCGGCGAATCGACGAAAGAGGATGAGTATGGGAAGGATATTCAGCAAGCAGCGGTTTAAACAGAGCGGTTTCACCATGATCGAGACGTTGTTTGCCACGATTGTCATGGTGGTGGGCGTCGTTGGAGTAGCGCAGCTCATTCCGTTGTCGATCCGTCTGAATACCGCCAATCGCGACGATTCCACGGCGCTGGTGTTTGCCCAGCGGGAAATAGACGTGATGGTGGATCAGCCCCTTTCGGCGGCGACGTTTACTGACCCTCAAGGGGTGCTATGCCCTCCGGCAGCTAACTGCAACCTGGGGAATACCGCCACTCCGTTGGTGCCCGTCGGCAGCCCCGTCATCATGTTTAACAACCGGCCGCTGATCAACTTTACGGTCGCAGCCGTAGGTGGCTATAGCTTCATTTATACCGATCCCAACGATCCGTTTAGAGTTCCCTACGACGTTCGCTGGGCGGTCGTTACCTACGCAAACGGGGTGAATGCAACCGGCAAGCGATTCATCGTGGGCGTACGCCGGACGGGCGGCAACATTCCCCTCCCGCCGGTCACTCTCGATGCCATGGTGCAAAAATGAAGCTCTCTCTTAAGCCGAAGCAAAAGCTGCAATTGGGTTTTACGATGCTGGAGCTGATGATTGCAGTGGCCATTTTCATGATCATCTGCGGCGCGATTTTCAGGCTGCTGGGAAATTCCCAGAAGCAATTTAGCACCGAGTCGCGGCTGCTCGCCTCTTTCCAGGAGGCCCGGCTCGGACTGGATCAGATTGTTCGTGACGCGAATACTGCGGGATACCCTCCGCAGAATCATTTTACGGTATTGCCCGCCGCGAATCTCTATGCCGTCGGGCCGCTCGGCTGGCAGCCCGGCTATGCAGCTGGAGTTCCCTGCCTCATTGGCACGGCCGGCGGCGGAACGTGCCTCACCCCCACCGATTTTGACGTGATCTTTGAAGGAGACATCAACGACGGGAATGGCGTGAGCTGGATCCGCTATCAATTGCAGGGCACTACACTCTTCCGCGGCGCTGTACCCAAGACGGCGGGACCGGACCCGTGGGCGGCCACTGCCCCGGCAAACGTCATGCTTCCTTACGTCACAAACGTAATGAACAACGCGACGGCCGCGCAGATTGCCACCTTTCAAGCGGCCTATCCGACGATGTTCCCTGGGGGAGTCGCTCAGCCCGTTTTCCAGTTCTATTGTGATGCGCCCGCCGGCACCGTGCTTTGCCAGAATGCGGGCGCCAGCAATTCGCCCTCGAATGTTCGCGACGTTCAAATCAGGCTCATTGTCATGGCCCAGCAGAACGACATGCAGACGAATAGAGTCCGCCTGGTGGAACTGAACGGCCGCGGGCACCGGATCAATCCGAACCAGTAAAGCTATGGAGAACACTATGAAATCCACTTACAACAGCCGCCGCAAACAACGTGAATCGGGAGTCGCGCTGCTCGTCGCCATTTTCGTATTGATGCTCATCAGCGTGATCGCCATTTCGCTGATCATAGCCTCAGGTGGAGAAAGCGCTTTGGAAGGCAACTACCGCTCCTCGGCCGCCGCGTATCTTGCGGGTACGGCGGGGCTGGAAGAAGCGCGCGGGCGGCTGCTCAAGAAGAACGCGGACTACTTTAACAATACGATTGCCAATTTCATACCGGTAGGGGCGCCGCTGAACGTCGGCCAGGTTCGCTACATCCTGAATCCGAATGCGGGCCAAGGCGAAGCCTTGGGGACCATGCTGGCGAACTTTCCGGACAACGAGTACGCGGTGGAGTTTGGCGCCGCGCCCGTCGCCGCGAACGTCCAGACAATTGCTTCGGTTTCCACTGTTACTTCCGGCGGAACGACGTATTACGGACCGGAATTTAAGTGGGTACGCATCAACGCGGCCACGGAGGCGTCTATTCAGACGAACGTGAACGGGGGCGGTTTGGATACGACCACGCCTTTGTATTACGACCCGACGGGCCTGCCTAAACCCAGCCTCATCGTTCCCCCGATGTTGGGGGTCGCCCCTAACCTCCTCCCTAACCTTGTTGCCACCCCCAACGCGCTGCAAGCGCTGGAAGTCACCACGCTGGCGGTTTTACCCAATGGCACACGGAAGCTCCTGCAATACGTCGTAGCTCCCGTCGCCTATCCTCTCAACTTTCCTTCGGCGCTGACGCTGGCCGGCAATAACGTGGCATTCGGCGGCGCAAACTCAAATCAATACTACGTCAACGGACAAGACGGGTCTGGCAATCCTCCGCCGGTTGCGGGCTGTAATACAACAAACAACCTCTACTCGGCCATTGGCACAACCGGAACGACCAATGTAAACAACGTTGTCAACCCCTATCCCCCGCCGCCTGCACCGTACACGGGAATACCGAGTAACCGCGACGATCACTATTTGGGCGCGGTGGTTGCACCGCCCCCTACCGTAGCCGGCGCACCGCCCAACCCAATCCCATACCCGAGTGTGGGCAATGTTGCGCTTACCACGGGACTTCAGACACCAGCCAGCCTGGATCAAATGATCCAGACCATTACGAATAACGCGGATCTGGTGTACAACGGAAATGCGACCCAGGCAAACATGCCTGCTGGCATGTCTGTAACGAATCCGCAGACGATCGTCGTAAATGGCGATTTCAGCATGACCGGCAACTTCACTGGCTATGGTCTTCTCGTCGTTACAGGCAATTTTGCTTATAGCGGAACCACGGGATGGAAGGGCATAGTCCTGGTCGTCGGAGAGGGCACAACGACGTTTCTTGGAAACGGCGGCGGCAGCAATGAATTCGACGGTGCCATTTTCACCGCAACCACTAGGGACGCCAACGGTAACGAACTGCCTGCGTTTGGAAACGTGGGCTTTGACATCTCCGGTGGCGGCGGCAACGGCATCTATTACAACAGTTGCTGGATCAGCCAGGCCAATCAGCCGCCGACGTATCAGGTGCTTTCTTTCAGGGAATTAAACTTCTAAGGATTCGGGAACGAACAATGAGCACAAAAAATACGATAGTCATTCGAGCAATTCTGGCCTCGGCGACGGCGCTGGGGCTTTCTTCCGCGGCATTTGCGCAGAGTGATTCACAAAAGAGCAAGACACCGTCGAAGCAGCACAAGCCGGCCCCGAAAAAGGAAAAAGTGTGGACGAACGATGATTTCGCATCTGTCCCCCAGGCTGCCCCGGCAAAGGAGAATCAGCCTGAACCATCCGGCGCATCCGAGCAACCCGCGGCGGGCAACTCGACTGCGGATCCCAATCAACGCAAGGGCGGGGGGCCCCCGGCACTTGCGAATCCAAAATCAATCGCGGATGCGGACAGGATGATCGCCTGGGAGAACCGCGACATCGAGGCCCAGCAAGAGTTTCTCGAGAAGGTAAAAAGTCAGATCGCTGAAGCTCCCGCGGACCAGAAGGACCGGCTCACCAAATTGCTCGAAGAGCGCACGAAAGTCCTCGCCAGCACCCGCAATGAGCTGAAAAACCTCGAGAACAAGAAGAAGGAAATGCAGAAACCTCCGGCGGAAAACACTGCGGCCTCCGCGGAGCCGCCATCCCAGTAGTTCCAGACCTTGCCCTTTTGAATTAGGATACCGCACGTGGACGGAGCAGCGCTCTCCGTGCATTCCTGACCGTTGGTTGCCACTGCCTTCTCTTTCTGCTCCAATATTTGCGTGACCCTTTCGAAAAATAGCTCCCCCACCAAAATTTTGATCTTCGATGTCGATGGGGTGCTGGTGGACGTGCGCGGCTCGTTCTGGCTCTCCGCGCTCGAAACGATGCGTTACCTCACCGGCAAGCCCGTCACCTGGTCCGAACTGCACAAATGGAAAAGCAAACCGGGCAACAACGACGACTGGAGCATGGTCTCGAACTGGGCCACTGCGCTGGGCCGTCCGACGACGTATGAAGAGGCGCGTGCGGTGTTCCAACAGTTCTACTGGGGAAAGAACGGCAAGGCAGGCAACGTCCGCAAGGAGAAGCTCGTGGTATCGCCGCGGCAAATCGAGCGCTGGGCTCGGCGTTTTGAGCTCAACCTTTTCACCGGTCGCACGCGCCAGGAATTCTCGTACACGTTTGACCGCTGGCCCGCCACGCGGAGCTTCCGAACCGTCATCACTATGGACGATGTGAAACGCAAGAAGCCCCATCCCGATGGCTTGCTGAAAATTCTTGGGCGGCGCGATCCGGAAACCGCGCTCTACGTTGGCGACAACGTGGACGACGCCCTCGCCGCCCGTGATGCCCACGTTCCTTTCATGGCCATTCTCCCTCCCGGCACGTTTGAGTACCGCAAACGCGCCGCGCGCTTCCGGGAACTCGGGGCTCTGGCACTTCTTCCCCGCGCAACCGCTCTGAGTGATTGGCTGGACTGACGCCTGGCTCGTCTTCAAAACAGCTCCGGCGCATTGACGCTGCTCAGCTTCAAGTCTAATATCCGCCCATCGAAACTGCGTTGGCCGCAGGACATAAGGAGAATTCTTTGGCAAACGAGCTTGGAACAACTACGCCGCGCCGCCTTGGGCGCCTGAAGCGCTGGCTCGGCCGCGGCTTGCTTGGCCTGCTCATCCTCGTCGTTGTGGCTGCGGCTGTGGGCGCGAGCTATCAGGCCATCGAGAACAGCGCGGACGCGCGCCGATTCCCTCGGCAGGGCAAATCCGTTTCACTCCCTCGGACTTTTAACAACCTTGCTCTGAATCTTGATTGCCGAGGTCAGGGCAGCCCCACCGTGATTTTGGACAGCGGGCTCGGCGTTCCAGCGATCGGATGGAATCCCGTCGAGACGGAAGTCGCCAAGTTTACGCGCGTCTGTTCCTATGACCGCGCCGGCTACGGCTGGAGCAGCCCGAGTGAACTTCCTCGCACGAGCTTGCAGATTGTGAAGGAGCTGCACGCCCTACTCGAAGCCGCGCAGGAAAAGGGGCCGTACATTTTGGTCGGGCATTCCTTCGGCGGCTACAACGTGCGTGTTTATAACGGGCAGTACCCTGGCGACGTCGTTGGCATGGTGTTGGTGGATGCTTCGCACGAGGATCAAAACGAGCGTATGTCCCCCGCATTCAAAGCCTACATGAAGAAAGCCAACGAGCAGCTCCAGCGGCAGAAATTGCTCGCTCCGCTACTAATCCGGTTCGGCGTGGCCCGGTTTTCTCAGCGCAACCAAACGGAAAGTCCGGGCGTTTCCAAGGAGTTTGGCCAGGAAATGCTCTATCTTCAGCTTCAGCCAAAATTTATTAACGCAACCGTTTCAGAGATGGGCTCTTTTGCGGAAAGTGCCAACGAAGTCCGGGCGGCCGGTAATCTGGGTGATAAGCCGGTTGTCGTATTGACGGCTGGCAAGTCGGTGGATCCGAAGCAATTGCCCGAGGGGCTTTCCACGAAGGACTTCGACGACTTCCGCCAGATCTGGGTGAACGAGTTGCAGGTGAAGGAGGCCCAGCTTTCGACGCGCGGCAAGCGAATCATGGTTCCCGATAGCGATCACATGATCCCGTTCGAGCGGCCCGACGCAATCGTCGCCGCCATTCGCGAAGTTTTCACCTCCGCCAACGCGGGAAATTCCGGCAAATCCAGCGAAACTGGCAATCCAGCGTCACGTTGACGCAAACCAGTATCGGATGTTATAAAATACTGTTTAAATAGGCAGCGACAGGCCCACCGTATCGCCCCTTCCTGGTTCGCGGGGCGCGGCGCGGCTGCCAATCCGGTGGCCGGTCCGTGGCCCCAAAGCGAGTTTTAGGCCACACAACTTAATGCAAGAAATTGTTCGCCAACTGGGAGAACTGTTCCTTCAGGCTGTGCCTACAGTCCTGATCATCCTCCTTTTTTACATCATCTTGCGGGCACTTTTCTTTAAACCATTGCTTAGCGTGATGGCCCAGCGCGAAGCGCGCACCGCGGGCGCTCAGAAGGCCGCCGAGCAGGCTCAAGCTGCCGCCGCGGAAAAGGCCAAGCAGTACCAGGACGCCCTTAAGCAGGCCCGCGCGCAGGTATACGCGGAGCAGGAAGCTGCCCGCAAGAAACTGCTCGATGAGCGCGCCGCTGTGATTAAGGAGGCTCGTGCCGCGGCGACGGCGCAGGTTGCTGCTTCAAAAGAGCGTATCGCCGGTGAAGTCGCTGCCGCTCGCCGCGAAATCGAAGCCACTGTGGCACAACTCTCCACCGAAATTGCCCGGCGGATTATGGAAACGCCGCGTCCCGGCAGCTCCCCAAGAGAGGCCCGATGAGGCAAAGATCGATGCGGCCACACGAATTCAATCGAAGCGGGCGGCTCTGCGTTAGCTCGAGTTTGTTTGTTCTTTTTTTCTGTTTCGCTCTCAGCGCGCATGCGGCTGAAGAAGGCGGCAATTCGGCGACCGCAAGCGCGAACGAAATTTTCAAGTGGATCAACTTCGCGATTGTTGCAGCCGTTTTGATTTGGCTCTTTGCGAAAAAATTGCCGGCGTGGTTTCGCGGAAACGCCGACCGGATTAGTTCCGCGATCACCAAAGCAACGGCTGCCAGAGAAGATGCCGAGCGCCAGGTGCGCGAAGCGGAGACCAGGCTGGGGCAACTGCAACAGGAAATCGCCACGCTTCGGGCCCACTCTCAAAGCGAAACGGCCGAAGAAGGCGAGCGCATCCGCGCACTCGCGCAAAGCGACGCCAAAAAGGTTGGTATTGCGGCCCAGGCGGAAATCGAAGCTGCGGAGCGCGCCGCTCGCCTGGAATTGAAAGCCCTGGCTGCATCGCTCGCCGTTGACGGCGCTGAATCGCTTCTTGCCAAACAGCTCACGCCTGCCG
>Ga0134121_10001416_pt1 | contig 22642 bp, 19 predicted proteins | sample KB301_FD_96463 | JGI IMG/M metagenome (GOLD analysis project Ga0134121, IMG submission 96463) | Terrestrial soil microbial communities without Nitrogen fertilizer from Kellogg Biological Station, Michigan, USA - KB3-0-1 | ecosystem: Environmental > Terrestrial > Soil > Unclassified ... | reverse complement strand
CGGGTGGCCTACACCAGCATCCACGGGGCCTACGCGGAGATGGCGGCGGTGCCGGCCAACCGGCTGGTGAAGCTGCCGCCGGGCGTCTCCACCCGCCAGGGGGCCGCCATCATGCTCCAGGGTATGACGGCCCACTATCTGGCCTGCAGCACCTTTTCGCTCAAGGAAGGGGACGTCTGCCTCGTCCACGCCGCGGCGGGCGGCGTCGGGCAGCTCCTCTGCCAGGTGGCCAAGATCCGCGGCGCCCGCGTGCTCGGCACCGTCTCCACCGAGGAGAAGGCGGCCCTGGCCCGCGAGGCCGGCGCGGACGAGGTGATCCGCTACGACCAGGTGGACTTCGCCGCCGAGGCCCGGCGTCTCACCGGCGGCCACGGCGTGCAGGTGGTCTATGACGGCGTCGGCCGCACGACGTTCGACAAGAGCCTGGACTCCCTCGCCCGGCGGGGCATGATGGTGCTCTTCGGCGCGTCGAGCGGCCCGGTGCCGCCCTTCGACCTGTCGATTCTCAACCCCAAGGGCTCGCTCTACGTCACCCGCCCCTCCCTCGGCCACTACATCGCCACCGCCGAGGAGCTTCAGCGCCGGGCCGAGGACGTGCTGGGCTGGATCGCCGAAGGGAAGCTGAAGGTCAACATCGGCCTCGAGCTCCCCCTGGCCGATGCCGCCGAGGCCCACCGCGCCCTCGAAGGGCGCCGTACGACGGGGAAGGTGCTGTTGATTCCGTGAAGGCTGGCAGACGGCCCGAATGCCATCCACGCCCCTTCGGGGCGGACCCTCACTCCCCCAACCCCCTCTCTCCCAGCCTCCCCCCCGCCGGCCGGGAGAGAGGGGGCTAAAACCAAGATTCTTCTTGTCTCTGTTTTTAGACTAACCACTCCCTCTTCTCCCGGCGGGCGGGGGGGAGGCTGGGAGAAGAGGGCCGGGGTGATGAGGGCTTGCCGTCTAAGTCAGGAGTCCGGTAAAGAATCGGGCGGCTGTTGAGGCTCCACCTCGATCCGCCCTTCCTCGTACTCCTCCTCCTCCACCTCCCGCACGCCGTCGAGCCTTCGGCGCGCCTTCGCCACGTCCAGCTCGCCCTCCCAACGCGACACGGCGACGGTCGCGACGCCGTTGCCGATGAGGTTGGTGATGGCCCGCGCCTCGGACATGAAGCGGTCGATGCCGAGCAGCAGGGCGAGGCCGGCCACCGGGATGTTCCCCACCGCCGAGAGCGTCGCCGCCAGGGTGATGAAGCCGCCGCCGGTGACCGCCGCCGCGCCTTTCGAGGTGAGGAGCAGCACGGCCAGGATCTCCAGCTCCTGGGCCAGGGTGACGTGCGTGTTCGTCGCCTGGGCGATGAACAGGGTCGCGAGCGTCAGGTAGATGGACGTGCCGTCGAGGTTGAACGAGTAGCCCATCGGCACCAGCAGGCCCACCACCGACTCCGGGCAGCCGAGCTTCTCCAGCTTGCGCATGAGGAGCGGCAGCGCCGACTCGGAGGACGAGGTGCCGAGGACGATAAGGATCTCCTCGCGGATGTAGCGCAAGAACTTCAGGATGCCGAGCCCCGCCCAGCGCATCACCAGCCCCAGAACGAGGAGTATGAAAAGCAGGCTGGTGACGTAGAAGGTCGCCATGAGCTGGCCGAGGCTCAGAAGGCTTGCGATGCCGAACTTGCCGACCGTGAAGGCCATGGCCCCGAAGGCCCCGAGCGGGGCCAGGCGCATGACGATCGCCACGATGCGGAACAGCACGTGCGACAGCTCGTCGATGAAACGCAGCACCAGCGAGCCCCGGGCCTTGAACGCCGCCAGCGCGACACCGAAGAGGATCGCGAAGAGCAGCACCTGGAGGATGTCGCCCCGCGCGAAGGCGTCGGCCACGTCCTTGGGGATGACGTTGAGGAGAAAATCGACTGTGCTGAGGGAGTGGCCGGGCGAGGTGTAGCTCGCGATGGCGCTGGTGTCGAGCTTCGCCGGGTCCACGTTCATCCCCACCCCCGGCCGCACCATCTTCCCGACCACCAGCCCCAGGGCCAGGGCGAAGGTGGTCAACACCTCGAAGTAGACGATCCCCTTGAGGCCGATGCGCCCCACCCGTTTCAGATCGCCCATCTTGGCGATGCCCGTCACCACCGTCGTGAAGACGATGGGCGCGATCAGCATCTTGACGAGCTTGATGAAGCCGTCGCCGAGCGGCTTCATCGCCGCGCCGAGCGCCGGATTGACGACGCCGAGGATCGCCCCGAGAGCGACCGCCACCAGCACCTGGGCGTAGAGGCTATGGGCGAACCTTCTCAATCGACGTCTCTCCGCGGGGTCAGGCCGGCATGCAGCGCCAGGGACCGGCAGGTCTCATAGGGGCTTTCGCCGTAGCTCCGGAGCAGGACCATGAGCTCATCCACCGCGAAGCGGCGGGCGATCTCCGGCAGCCGGGCCGCACAGTCCGCGATGGGTCCCGTAAGCACCGTCTTGACCACGTTCTCCCCGTACCTGGGAGCCTCGGCGACGGCCGGGCCGGAGGCGATGCTCACTACGACGATGGCCGCCGGCTCCGGAAACTCGGGGCTGGGAACGAAGGCGCGGCGGTACTCGTCCAGCACGGCCGGACCGTCGCGATCCGCCGGCGCGTGATGCAAGGAGAAGCAGAAGCCGGTGCCGTGAACGCCGGCCCAGTGGGCGGCCTCCTCGCCCGTGCCCAGCACCCACATCGGCGGCCCCGGCTCCAGCAGGAGAGTCTCCGCCAGCGGGTGCCCCGCCGGCAGGCGGCCGGTGAGGAAGCCGTGCAGGTCGGCGAGCTTCTCGGCATGGTTGCGCAGCGTCTCGGGAGGTCGTCCATCCAGGACCGCCTCGCGCAGCTCCGGCTTGAGCCTCAGGCCGCGCGTGACGCCGAAGTCGAAGCGCTCGGGCACCATGAACTCGATGAGGCGCGCGTCCTCGGCGACCTGCCAGGGGCTGCGGTAGTCGAGGCAGACGCCGCCGCTGCCGACGCGGATGCCCTCGCTGGTCGCGGCCAGCAGGGCTCCGAGCAGCAGGGGGTTGGCGCACTGGTCCGCGCTGTGGTGCTCTCCCAGCCAGTAGCGGTGATAGCCGGCCTGGTCGGCCTCGGTCATCAGGCGGACGGCCTCTCCCACATGGCCGAAATCGAGAATCGAAAGGTTCATCAAGATCAGCCCCGAGGCATCAATCGATCTCGCGCGCGGCCTTGCCGCTCAAGCACGCCACCGAAGCCACGACGAGGACCGCTCCCGCCGCGATGAACAATCCTCCGAGGCTCCATTGGGCCAGCACGCCGGAGAGGGCGAGCGACACCGGCACCAACCCCACGGCGGCGAACATCAGCACGCTCATCACCCGGCCCAGCAGCGCGCGCTCGACACGCATCTGCATCCAGGAGCTGAACTGCACGTTGACGAATCCCACGCCCAGTCCCATCACCGCCAGCAGGGCCGCGATGACCCCCAATCCGTAGGCTTTGGGCACCAGGCCGATACCGATCAGCTCGAGGCCGCACAGCAGGCTCATGACGATGAATTGCAGGCCGCGCCGGCGGGGCCGCTTCACCGTGCCGCCGGCCACGATGCCCGCCAGCGTGCCGGCGCTGAAGCTTGAAAGCAACGTTCCGAACGCCACCTCCGAGCCGAAACGGAACTTCGCCAGCGAGGCCAGGCCGACGCCGATCGGCCCGGAGACGCAGAAGTTGATGGCGGCGAAGATCGCCATCAGCGACATCAAGGGCGGATCGTTGCGCACCGAGCGCAACCCCTCGGCGATGGAGTGCAACATGCTCGGCCGGGCCGGCGCTTCAGCGCCTTCGGAAACCGCTGGGGCCTGCGATGGCGGCTCGGGGATCCTGAACAACGCCGCGATCACCGCCAGGAAGCTCAGAGCGTCGAAAAAGAGCGCGGAGGCGACGCCCCAGGTTTTGATGAGCAGGCCCGCCGGCAGCGGCCCGGCCAACTGGGTCAGCACCGTCGAGCTTTGGAACAGCGCGTTGGCCGGCTGCAGTTGCTCCGGCCGCACCAGGGTCGGAATGAGCGCCGAGCCGGCCGGGAACGAGAAGGCGTCGGCGACGCCGAAAGCGAAGGTCAGCGCGTAGAGCTGCCAGACCTGAATGAGATCGCGCCAGATCAGGAACGCCACCGCGCCGACCAGCACGGCCCGTACCGCGGCCGTCGTCGTCAGCACCCGCCGGGCCGAAAAGCGGTCGGTCACGGCACCGCCGACGAGCATCAGCGCCGCGCGTGGAATCGCGGCGGTCATCAGGATCGTGCCCAGCATCAGGCTCGATCCCGTCAGTTGCAGCGCGAGCCAGGGCAGGGCCAGGAGATAGAACTGATCGCCGAGCAGCGAGATCGTGACGCCGATCCACAGGTTGCGGAAATGCGGCAGCGTGAGGGGATGCCGCACCCGGGGAACCGGGGCCGGAGGCGATCCCGGAAGAGCGGTGGATTCGGAGGTCATGGGGCTCCTACCATACTTTGGAATGCCCGTTCCGGGGAAGATTTCGCCGCGGGAAGGGGACCGCGTACAATCCGGCACCGGGCCGTCTCCAATGAATCTCGCCACTCGCCGCCCAGCTCCCGTCCTCCTCGCGATTCTCACCGCGGCGATCCTGTTTGCGGGCGGCCTGCTCGCGGGCGGCCGGCCGCCGGCGGCCGCGGTCTCCAGGCAGTCGATGGGGGGCGTTCAGCTCCGGGAGGGCGACCGCATCCTCGTCCTCGCTCCCCATCCGGACGACGAGGTGCTGGGAGCGGCGGGCGTGCTGCGGGAGGCGGTGCGCCGGGGGCTGCCCACGCGCGTCGTCTTCCTCACCTATGGCGACAGCAACGAATGGTCCTTCCTCGCCTACCGCAAGCGCCCGGTGTTCCTGCCGCGGTCCGTGCTGGCGATGGGAACCCTACGCCGGCAGGAGGGTTTGGCGGCGGCGGCGGTGCTGGGGGTGCCGGCCGGGAACCTCTCGTTTCTCGGCTATCCCGACTACGGAACCCTCGCCCTCTGGCGCGATCGCTGGGGAACCCGGCCGCCGGGCCGCGGCCGTCTCACCAGGGCCACTGCCGTGCCCTACTCGACGGCCTACCGGCCCGGAGCCCCGTTCAAAGGCGAGGAGATCCTCGCGGATCTGGAAACCATCCTCCGGCAGTTCCGGCCCACCCAGATCTTCGTCTCCCATCCGGCCGACCACCATCCGGATCACGCGGCCCTGTATCTGTTCACCCGCGTCGCCCTCTGGGATCTGCAAGGCGCGGTGCCGGCCGCGACCCTCCATCCCTACCTGGTGCACTACCCCCACTGGCCCGGCGAGAAGGGATTTCATCCCCGCGAGGAGCTGCGGCCCCCGGCGAAGCTGGCGAGCGGTTTTTGCTGGCGGAGCCGCGAGTTGGAGCCCGGGGACGTCGAGGTCAAGCAGCGGGCCCTGGCCGCCCACCGCACCCAGTTCGCCTACAGCAAGTCGCGCCTCCTCCCCTTCGTCGGCCCCAACGAGCTCTACGGCAGCCTCGACGTGCCCGCTCTCGTTCCCGGCGGCGCCGTGGTCGACCTTCAGAATCTCGCCGTACGCATCGAGAACCAGGAGCTCGAAATCAACGCCACGCTCGTGCGCGCCCTGCCGGAGGGAACCTCGGTCAACCTCTATGCCTTCGGATACCGGCCGGACCGTCCTTTTGGCTCGATGCCGAAGCTGGCGCTCCGCATCGGGGCCGAGACCCTGACGATCCGGGACCAGGACCGTATCCTCCCGCGCGCCACGGCCGAGGCCCGGGTCACGGGAGCGAAGCTCACCGCCCGCATCCCTCTCGCCGCCCTGGGCGATCCCGACCGCCTCTTCCTCCACGCCGAGACCCGGCTGCGGAACACCTCGCTGAATCAGACTCCCTGGTGGGTTTTAGAGCTGCCGGCCGCGGTCGCGGCGGAACCGCCGGCGCCGGGGTGCCCGGCGCCGGGGTAATGCGGATCAGGCGATGGTGCAATACCGCGATTTCGGGCAGGTATCCAGGTCGCCCGTGCAGGCGTAGCAATCCGAGATCACGTTCGTGCAGGGATTGATGAAGGACGGCTTGGCGACCGCGGCGCCGGCGGCGTTCGACAGGTTGCCCTCCGCCAGGGACCGCAGGGTCTCGCGGCTCAGGCGCAGCTTCTGGGTCTTCTGCTTCTTCATGCTTCACTCCTCCTTCTGAAAATCCGGACAGAAACGTCTGCCGGGGAACAAAACGGAGCCCGCCTGGGCTCCGCCGGGAACCTTTGAGATCAGGCCACGGCGATGGTGCACTGCGGCGGGCCGGTCGGGCAGTTCTTGGCCGTCGGGCAGGTGTCGAGCACGCCTGTGCAGGCATAGCAGTCCGAAACGAGGTTCGTGCACCCGAAGAACGATATGGGGGCCGGGGCGGCGACGAGCGCGCCGGCGGCATTGCGCAGGCGGGTCTCCTCCAGGGAGCGCAGCGTCTCGCGGCTCAGGTGCAGCTTCTTGGCCTTCTGCTTCTTCATGACTCACTTTCCTCCTTCTGGAAATCCAGGCAGTACCGTCTGCCTGGAGACCTCGCTCTCTCTTCAGCTCCAGCCTTCCTCCTCCACCATGCCGCCCGGGAACTCCCGCGGGTCGGGCATGGCGGCCAGCGGCCCCCGCAACGCGAGAGCGACGATGCGGCGATCGATCCGCAGGAGCAGCCGCCGGCGCAGCAGCTCCTCGACAGCCGTCGCGATCTCGGATTCCTCCCGTCCCAGGCGCGCCGCGAGAGCCGGGCCGAGCCGCTCCTCGACGGGCGCCTCGTCGCAGGCCAGGTAGACCTCCCGCGCCACGCCGGAGATCCGGCAGAGCCGTTCCAGGGCGCAATCCCGCGAGTCCTCGAAGCTCAGGACGGCGCCATCGTCCATCACCAGGAGATCGGGCGGCCCCTTCCAGAAAGCGCGGATCCAGCGGTCGAGCCCCCGCCGCACCGCCTGGGCGCCTGGCCGTCCCTGCATCAGATCGCTGCCGGCATGGACGAAGGTGTCCGGCCGTCCTTCGGCGGCGAAGAAGTAGGCCAGGTCCGCGAGATCGGGCTCCGGCAGGGGATAGACGTAGGCCATGGCGGGGATCGGCCGCAACGCGAGGCCGAAGTCCTCCGCCCGCTTCTGATAGGGGCTGAAGCGGTCGTACCGGATGCGCGAGGTGCCGCCCGGCGGCTGGAGGTGCTCCAGAGCCGGGAACCACTCGGCCATCTCGGCGTACCAGGCGTCCTCCTCGCCCGGGAAACCCCACAGCAGGTTCCAGGTCAGGCGGATGCCGAGCTCCCGGCTCCACTTGAGGAGCTGGAGGTTCTGCCAGCCCTGAACGCCCTTGTCCATCAGCTCCAGCACGGCCGAATGCAGGCTCTCGATGCCCGGCTGCAACCAGGTGATGCCGGCGCGCCTCAGCATCTCCACCTGCGGACGGCGCAGGTTCGACTTGATCTCGTAGAAGATGCGCCGCCCCGCGTTGCCCTCCTCGGCCAGGGCCGGCAGGACGTTCTTGAAATAGGCCATGTCGAGGATGTTGTCCACCGTCTCGAAGCTGGCGATGCCGTAGCGCTCCTCCAGCTCCCGCATCTCCGCCAGGACCTTGGCGGGCGACTTGGAGCGGAACGTCATCGACGTGCCGTTCAGGCCGCAGAACGTGCAGTGGCGGGCGGCGCCCCACCAGCAGCCGCGCGAGGTCTCGAGGGGAAGACCGGGGCGGATGGCGGCGGCGAAGGGGCTTTCCTCGACGGCGCGGAAGTAGTCGCCGAAATCGGGAACCGGCAGGGAATCGAGCTCGTGGAAGACGGGGCGCGGGGCCTCCTCGGAGGCGCCGAGGGTCAGCAGGCGGGGGCGGCCGGCGGTATGGGTGGGTTTCCTGTGCGCCGGCCCGAATACGCCCGAAGGCAGCAGCTCCTTCGGCACCTCCCCCTCGTGGTCAAGGATCTTGCGGCAGAGATCGCCCACCAGGGCGTCGGCCTCGCCGGAGACCACGTAGTCCAGCCAGGGAAAGCCGCGGTGCGTGGTGCGTCCCATGACGCTCTCGCAATTGGCGCCCCCCAGCAGGGTGATGACGGAGGGATCGATCTCGCGGATGCGCCGCAGGAGGGCGAGAGAGGCCACGTGCTGTTCGAACGTCGAGGTGCAGCCGATGACCCGGGCGCCGGTGGCGAGGGCCTGGCGCGCCGCCTGGTCGATGAACCCGGTCGCCGCCGCCCGCACCTTGCGCAGATTCTTCTGCAACCGGATGGCGTCGGAAGGCTGCCGGCCATAGCCGGCGACCTGCTGGTAGGCGCCGGCTATGTGGCGCAGATACGCCTCGTCGTCGCGCACCGCGTCGGGAAACGCCGCCGCCGCGAACGTCCATTCGCCGGCCAGGAACTCCTTGGGAAAATGGGACGAGGCAAGGTTGTAGAGAGGGAGCCCCACCACTTCGGCGAAGTCGAGATTGGGATAGACGACGCCGGTCGAGACCCCCTCCCTCTCCAGCAATGCCTTGAGCAACCCGAGAGCGAGAGACGGCCGATTCAGCGAAGCGTAGGGCATGTTCACCAGGCAGACGTCCACCCTGCCGGGAAACACTTCGGGCTCGCTACTCCATTCGGCGACGGCTGTCATGACAGACCTCCGGAGAGGCGGCCCCAGGCCGCCTACCTCAAAAAGGTGCGGTGAAGGGGGGATGGGGGGACAAGGGGGCGCCGGCAAGTGCCGGCCGGCGCCGCCGCGAGCGGGGGCCTCAGGCGATCGTGCCGGTCTGAGGATCGACGGGGCAGACGTCCGGCCACCGGGTGCAGGGGATACAATCGGAGATCGCCCGGGTGCAGACGGGAATACTGAGATTTCCGCCGCCGATGCCGCCCAGGGCCTCCAGCAGGCTGGAATCCTCCAGAGAGCGCAGGGTCTCACGGTTCAGCTTCAACTTGGCCGGTTTTCTGTTCTTCAAGACACACCTCTTCCTTTCGAAATGGGTTGCGGGATCGCCGGGAAGGCCGCCGAGATCGGGTCAGCGGCGCTCCCCAGCGTCCACTTCGCAGGAAGGGGTGATTTTGGATGACTGCCGGCGTCACTTCTCGGACAACGTGAGGCTTCTGAGAAAAAAGGCTCGCTTTGGCGGCTGTGGCGCACTACTGAGATCATGGGAACCCTTGTACCCGGCACCCGGCCATGGCGGAGGCTCATCGCAGCCCTCGTCCTGCCGCTCGTGCTGGCGGGTGTCGTGGAGATCCATGACCACGACCTGACGTCCAGCCACGCCGCCAGCCTAGGGCGTGCGACCCACTTCTCCCTCGGGGCGGTCCACCCCAACCAGCCCTGCCATTTCGAAGAAAACAGCGAGGAAGAGTTCACCCCGTGCGCCGCCTGTCTGCACAGCCTCTCGGCTAACGGCCTCCAGGTAGCCCTCGCGCCGGCCTTCTGCTCTACCGTGAGCGGCACCCGCCCGCCGTACCCTCCGGATCGAATTCCTTCCGATCCCCTTCGCTCTTGGGCCGGCGGTCGTTCTCCGCCTTTCGCCTGATTCTCAGTAATTCCCTTTCGTTCTGACGCCCCGCTTCTGGGGCGTGGCGGCTCGTGCCGCTCGGTACGTGTACCTGCGAGGTACCGCGGATGGTGTCATCCGCTTTTTTTCCACTGTTTTTCAGAAGGAGAGCTCGATGTCCAAAAGTCGCTGGAGAAAAATTTTTGCAATTCCTGTTTTTGTTTTGATTGGGTGCGCTGCCGCCGGCATCGCCGCCGCCGGTGCCGCTCCTCTCGCCGACTGGCCAAGCTTCAAGGAGCAGACGGAAAAAGATCGAGTCCTTCCCGGCAGCAACCTGGAGAAGCTGATCGCCGAGAACCAGGACTTCGGCCTTCTCCGGCCCGAGGAGGCCAAGGATTCCCTCAGGATCCCGCTCTGGCTGCGGGTGCTGTGGCGCAAGAACCATCCGGAGGACCAATATTCTCCGAAGGACCCGACCGGCGGCTACCCGCTCGTCCTGCACGAGGTCCACGAGTGGATGCTCAGCCATCAGGATCTGAAGCCCGGCAAGCGGGAACCGTTCGGTCTGCCCACCAAGGCGGCCAGCGAGACCGGCGAGGAGCGGATCTCAGGCGCCCAGACCTCGCCACGCAGCGAGTCGGCGATTCGAGTCAATTACTGGAACCCCCAGAAAGTCATCGGCGCCTCGAACAACATCAGCTCGAGCGGCCGGCAGGCGATGTTCTTCTCCTCGAACGCCGGCTCGACCTGGGGACAGACGCTTCTGCCGCTGGTCACCGGGGACTCCTTCATGTCCGACCCGACGGTGGACTGGACCTCCGACGGCACGGCATGGTCGACGACGATCGGCATCAATGCGGCGGGCACCGTCCTCAACATGCGCTCCTACAAGTCCACGGACGGCGGCGCCACCTGGACTTTCGACGCCACCTTCTCCGGCAGCCTCACCAACAACGACAAGCAGATGATGTGGACGGACCACAGCGCCACGTCGCCGTTCAAGGACAACATCTACGTCATCTGGCACCCCGGCCTTCCGGCCGTGGTGGCGCGGCGCACCGGCCCCACGGGCTCCTGGCAGGCGCCCGTCACGATCAGCAAGACGGAGACCACCGGCACGGCCATCGGCGGCGACATCAAGACCAACGCCAACGGCGACGTCTTCGGCTTCTATCCGGATACCGGCAGCCGCGGGTTCTATGTTGCGAAGTCCACCAACGGCGGCGTGTCTTTCGCCACGCCGGTGAAAATCGCCCAGGGCTTCGGCTCGTTCGAGATCGCCATCCCGGCCGACGCCAGCCGCCAGCTCCTCATCTACACGACGGGCGGCGCCTTCAGCGATGGCACCAGGAACAACGTCTACGCCGCCTGGAACGACCTCTCCGGCGACTCCGGCTGCACCAGCGGCGCGGGCCCCGGCACCAACGCCGCCTCCACCTGCAAGACCCGTATCTTCTTCTCGCGCTCCACCAACGGCGGCACGACTTGGTCGGCGCCGGTGAAAATCAACAATCAGTCCGGGCTCAACGACCAGTTCTTCCCCTGGCTGGTGGTGGACCCCACGAGCGCCAAGATCTCGCTGGTCTACTACGACACCGTCGGCGACTCGACCCGTAAATCGGTCAACCTGTACTACCAGTCCTCGACCGACGACGGCCTGACCTGGAGCGCACCATTCAAGGTGACGACCGCCACGACCAACGAAACGACGGCGGGCGCCGACAGCGGCAACCAGTTCGGCGATTACATCAACCTCGACGGGTTCAACGGCACCTTCTTCCCGTCGTGGACCGACCGCCGCAGCGGCGCCTCCGAGGAGATCTGGACCGCAGCGATCCTCGACAGCACCGCGTCCACTCCCGACTTCGGGATCTCCGTCTCGCCCACCTCGACGACGATCCTGCAGGGTTCCTCCGGGTCGGCCACGGCCACGACGACGATCTCGGGAGGCTTCAACGCCGCCGTCGCGCTCTCGGCCTCCGGCCAGCCCTCCGGCGTCACCGTGGGCTTCAGCCCGACCTCCATCGCGGCCCCCGGCTCGGGCAGCTCGACGGTTTCGATCACCGTCGCCTCCACCACGGTGCCGGGAACCTATCCCATCGCCATTACGGGAACGAGCGGCAGCACAATTCACTCGGCGACGTTGACTCTCACCGTCTCCAGCGGCGGTTCCACGCAACTGCTCGGCAATCCGGGCTTCGAGAACGGCTCGACGACTCCGGCTCCCTGGGTGCCCACGGCGGGTGTGATCAGCAACTCGGCGAGCGAGCCGCCGCACGGCGGAAGCTGGGACGCCTGGATGGATGGCTATGGCACCGCCCACACCGACAGCCTCTACCAGCAGGTGACGATCCCCTCGACCGCCACCACGGCGACGCTCACCTTCTGGCTCCACATCGACACGGCGGAAACCACCACCACCACGGCGTTCGACACCTTGCAGGTGCAGGTCCGCAACACATCCAACACGGTGCTCTCGACGCTCGCCACCTATTCCAACCTGAACAAGAACACCGGCTACGCCCAGAAGAGCCTCAACCTGATCGCGTTCAAGGGACAGACGATCCGGGTCTATCTGCTCGCCACGGAAGATTCCTCGCTGCAAACCTCGTTCGTGGTCGACGACTTCGCACTGAACGTGCAGTAGAAAACCCCGCAATACCCGGGCCTCGGCGACAAGCCGGGGCCCGGTACAACCCTGGTTCATGACTCGAACCGCAGGCCCTCGTCGTGCCGGGAGCGGAAGAGGAAGCCCAGCACCCGCCGCGCCTGCTCGGCCGTGGCCTCTTCGCGTTCGGCGGCTTCGTAGAAGAGCTTCAGCGTGCCTAGAGCCTCCCTGTGGACCCCTTTGGATTTGAAAACCTTTTCCAGCCCGCGGGCCAGCTCCTTCACCTCGGCCGTCCGGCCTTCTTCCAGCAGCAGGACCGCCTCTTCGAGCAGGGTCAGGGCCACGTCGTAGGACATGTTCTTCTTGTGGAAGGCCTGCCGGGCCTGCGCAAGAAGCCTCCGGGCCTCCTCCCGCCGGCCAAGCCCGCCGGCAATACGGCCTTCGAGCCACACAAGGCGAATCAGATCCCAATGGTCTCCAAGCTCCGTGGCGAGAACGCGTATTCCTGGTACGAGCTCTGCCGCTTCACGATGGCGACCGACATGGCAGTAGACCGCTGCCAAGTTGAAATTCACGGTGTTCCGTAGCCGCGGCTCGGCCGTGTGTTCAATCATTGTGGAGGCTCGTTGGAGAGCCTCAATCGCGCGCTCGTACTCGCCCATCACCTCCAGTGTGTAACCTTTCTTGATGAGAGCACGCTCCGGGCTGCGGCCCACGACAAAGGCCTCATCAAGGAGTGCCAGGGCCTCGTCGAAACGGCGCTCAGCCCGAAGCAGCGAAGCCTCCAGGTCGAGCATCCTTCCCGGATCGAGCAGCTCGAGGGGATCGGAGCCGGAGAGCCACAGCCGCTTCGCTGAGCCGAAGGCGGCCTTCGCGGGCTTCAGCTCACCCAGGACCCGCAGAACATTGGCCTTGCCGTGCGCCCCTGCGTAGCCTTGCACGCGGCGGGAAAAGCCCTCCGGCCCGCGCACCCGCTCCGCGATCTCCTTGGCGAGGTCAGCCCAAGCCGCTGCGAGCTCGACGTCACGAGAAGCCTCCCGTTCCGAGGCATGGCAGACCCTCTCGCATAGGGCCCAGGTTTGAAACTCCTCTTCCAGGCGGACCACCGCCAGACGCTCCTCGTGGGTGAGGCCTTCAAGGCGCTCAAAAAGCTCGGCGGCCCGCACGCGATCCTCGGCCCGCGGATCGCTCGCCGGAAGCGGCAGGGCCACCAGGCGCTCATAGCACTCCCGGCTGTGGGAGCGGAGATCCTCGGCTAGGCCTTCCAGAAGGTCCTCGGCGCTCTGGCCGCGCCGACGGCGGGCCGTGCGGAGCGTTTCGTACCGGCGCAGGAGCTCCTCCGCGTCCGCCGCCGTGATCCCCTCGTTCGCGGCCAGCCGCTCCAGATAATCCGGCCGTGCGAAGACTTTCCCCTGCTCGATATGCCCTATGATTCCCGGCGGGTCGCCGATCTCCTCGCCGAGCTGCTCCTGGGTCTTGCCGGAGACCGCGCGGAGAAGGCGCGCCTTCAGGTTCTCTCGTTTCATTCCTCCCTCCCCCAAGAAAAGTGGCGTAATTCCGCCTGGCCAGCACCGTAAGATGGCGAACGCGGTCCGCGCGGGCCAGGGAGGCCCACGGCCGGCGCCGCAGCGGAGATCCTAATCATGCGCCGCACTCTCGTCGCCGTAACCCTCGCCTCATCCCTGCTGTCCACCCCTGCCGGTCGCTTCCTCCAGCCGCTCTGGGACCTCGTCTCTTCGCTATGGGCCTCGCCAGCCCAGGCAGGCTGTGGGACGGACCCCGACGGCCGCTGCCTGCCGCAGCCGCAGCTCGACGAGGGCTGCGGGCTGGACCCCAGCGGCCGGTGCAACCCCGGCTCATGACTCGAAGCGGAGGCCACGGTCGTGCCGGGCGCGGAAGAGAAAGCGCAGGACGCGGCGTGCCAGCTCGGGCGTCGCGGCTTCGCGCTCGGCCGCGTCCCGGAAGAGCAGCAGAGCCTCCAGGGCCTCCCGGTGAACCCCCTTGGACTCGAAAACCTTTCCAAGCTCCTGGGCCAGCAGCTTGACCTCAACCACCCTGCCATCCTCCAGCAGCAGGACCGCTTCTTCGAGCAGGGTCAAGGCTACATCGAAGGACATCTTTCGCTTGGCAAACTCCCACCGGACCTGCGCCAAGAGACTCAGGGCCTCCTCGCGCCGGCCCAGGCCAGCCGCGATACGGCCCTCCAGCCACCCCAGGCGGATCAGGTCCAAATGGTCTCCCTGGTCAATGGCGAGGGCGCGTATCCGTGGCACCAAGCCCGCGGCTTCGCTGTACCGACCAACGTTGCAATAGGCGGATGCCAAGTTGAAGTCCACGGTGTTCCTCAGCCGTGGCTCGGCGGTGTGCTCGATCATTGGAACGGCTCGCAGGAGGGCCTCGATCGCGCGCTCGTACTCGCCCATCACCTCCAGTGTGTATCCTTTCTTGATGAGAGCCCGCTCCGGGCTGCGGCCCACGGCAAAGGCCTCATCAAGAAGAGCCAGGGCCTCGTCGAAACGGCGCCGAGCCCGCAGCAGCGAAGCTTCCAGATCGAGCATCCGGCCCGGATCGAGCAGCCCAAGGGGATCGGCGCCGGAGAGCCACAGCCGCTTCGCCGACGCGAAGTCCGCCGCGGCCGGCTTCAGCTCGCCCTGCACCCGCACGACGTTGGCGCCGAACCCGCCCGCGAAGCCCTGCACGCGGTGTTGCCACCACTCCGGTCCGCGGACCTTCACCGCGATCTCCCGCGCGACGCTCACCCAGACCGCGGCGCTCTCCAGGTCGCGCGACGCCTCTCTCTCTGAGGCCTCGCAGACCCGCTCGCACAAGGCCCACGTCTGGTACCGGTCGACGACGTGGACCACCGCCAGCCGCATCGGCGGGGGTAGCCCCGCCAGGCGGCGGAAGAGCTCCTCGGCTTGCCGGCGGTCGGGGCCCACCTCGTGGGGCTCGGGATAAGCCTCGACCCGGACGGCCCGGGTACGGAGGGCGGCCTTGGAGAGAGCTTCCCGGGTCAGGCGCCTGGCACCGCGGCCGGCCTCTTCGATCTCGGCGCGCTCCTCCTCTGTCAAGTCGCCATGAGCGCTGAGCGCGACCACCGACTCGATGCACTCGGCTACGAAGCTGACCGCAGCGGGCGGGCACGGGATGGCGCTCAGCAGCCGCTCGAAGATGTCGTCCTTCATCTCGTCGCGCCGCCGCTGGCGTCGGAGATGATGCGAAACGTTCCTCTCGGTCATGCCGCAACGGGCGCCGATCTCCTTGAAGCTCAGGTCGTACAACAACGCGAGCAGTTGGAGCAGCTTCTGCCGGAAGGTCCGCCATCAGATAAGTCTCCATGCTGTGAGTTGCCTTCCAAAAAACTGAGTGCGCTGAAGGGACCAAACGGGACACTTATACGCGACTCTTCTTGCCTTCCGACGATGCGTAGTTACGCCTCTGCTCGTGGACAGGGTACCAGAGTGAGGGTTACCCCTGAGAATGTTCCAGGATGTGAGAGAGGGAGAGAAGAGCCTGGGTCAAGGGAGCTCGCGATTGAAAAGAATGGAGGCTATCCGATGAGGGAGGGTGTTTCCGGCATCCTCCTGAGCGCAACGGTCGCGCAGGCGCAGATCCGAGTCCTCGTCGCGGTCCTGAAGATGGTTCGCGACCTGTTGCAAAAAGTCCTCGCGGCTCTGCCACTTTCCGCTCAGGAACGGAATCTCCAAGGCGACCTTGATGCCGATCCAGACATCACGAGCGAGATCCGCCGGGTGCTCGAATGCGTTCTGACGGATTGCCTCGAGCCCGCGATTCGAGATCTCAGCGCGGTGGCGGAGCTCGGAACCGGGAACCCACCTGCCGCATGAATTCTTTCCAAACCGCGAAAAGGCGGCTTCGAGCCATCCGCCGGAAGATCTCGCGACTGGAGGCCGAGTTGGAGGAGCTCGCCGGCTCAGCTCCCTGCCCGTCCCCGGACGATCTCGCCGCGATGCTGCGCTTCGAAACGCCGATGACTCAGGAGGCTCAGAGTCTGGGCCTCCTGCGACTTGGCCTGTTTCACCTTGCCGAAGCCCGTGGCAGCTTGGCACAAGCCCTCGCGAACGGGCGTCGCAAATGGCTTCGGCCTGACGTCTGCCGCTCGCTTCTCAATCTCCTCGAATCCGGACCGCGAGGCCTTTCGGACTCTACGCCTCGATCTTCTTGAAGAACGCCTTCCGGACTCCCGCCAGGAGGAGAAGCGTCAAACCGAAGGTCGCCACGATCGCGGCGCCAGTCGGCAGGTCGAGGAGGAATGACAAGGCAACGCCGCCGGCTGAGACCAGCGCGCCCATCGTCCAACCGATCGCGAGACGCGGCCCCAGGCGCGACGCGAAGAGCATCGCCGTCACCGAGGGGACGATCAGGAAGCAGAAGACGAGCAGCACGCCGGCGATGGCCACCGACGAGGTCACCACGAAGCCGAACGACATGTAGAAGAGGAAGTCCCAGAAACGGATGTTGAGGCCGCGCTTCTCGGCCTCCTGCTCGTCCATCGAGATGATCAGGAATCGCTCGCGGAAAATGTAGTGGAAGACGCCGACCAGAGAGTAGAGGACCGCGGTCTTCGCCAGTTCCGGCCAAGTCACCGAAAGGATGTTGCCGACCAGCATCTCCTTCAGGTGCTCGGTTTCCTGCGTGGCCTTCGACATTACAAGGATGGCGATCGCCGCGGAGACCGCGTAGACGATGCCGATCACGGCTTCCTGGGGAATGCGGGTCTTGCGGTGGACGCGCGAGAAGGCGAAGATCGCCGCTCCCAGGAAGGTGAAGCCGAGCGAGTAGAGGTAAGCGGTGGTCGAGTGGAGGTCATGGCCGAGCAGGTAGGCGACGGTCGATCCCAGGGCGGCGATCTGGGCGAGCGAGAGATCGACGAAGATCACCCCGCGCTCGACCACGTGCACGCCCAGGTAGGCGTGGATGCCGGTGAGGATGAGGCTCGCGACGAACGCCGGCGCCAGCAGTTGGAAGAGAGTCATTTCTTACCCTTCATCGCCGCCACGAAGGCGTCGATGTCCGTGTCGAAAAGTGAAAAGTAGTCTTTGATCGCGGGCACCCCGCCGACCGAAGGATAGAAGGTCACCACCGCGGCTCCGGTCTTGCCCGCGATGGAGTCGGGCGTCTTCCGATCGAAATAGGGCTCCACCAGGATCACCGGCACTTTCTGCGCCTGGATCAGGTTGATGATTTCGAGCGTGTGCGAGGGGGTTGGCGGAATACCGGGTTTGGGCTCCACGTGGCCCACGATGTTGAGCTTGAACGCCTTGGCGAAATTGGGCCAGGAGTCGTGAAAGGTGACGATCTTCGTACCCGCATAGGGACCCATCTTCGCCGCCCACTCCGCCTCCTTCTGGGTCAAATGGGCCTCGAAGGCGGCGAGGTTCTTCTGGTAGACGGCGCTGCCGGCCGCATCGAGCTGCGACAGGCGGGCGGCGATCGCGCGAGCGATCACCCGGCCGTTCTCGGGCTCGGTCCAGTAGTGCGGGTTACCGTAGGGATGAACGTCGCCCATCGCGCGGGTGACCTGCGTCGTCGGCCGCTGGAGGATGTCGCAGCCGATCGAGGCGTCCAGGTAGCCGGGATTTCCGGCGTGGATCTTGTCGTTGCGGCTCTGATCGATCAGCGGCGGAAGATATCCGATCTCGAGCTCCAGCCCGGCGACGATCAACAGGTCGGCACGGGAGATCTGGAGCACGAAGGAAGGCTTGGCGTCGACGAAATGCGGGTCCTGATAGCCCTTGGCCAGGGCGAAGGTCTCGATGCGGTCGCCGCCGATCGACTGGGCGATCGAGGCGAAGTCCTGGAGTGAGGAGACGACGCGGAGCTTGGCCTCAGCCGCGGAGCCGAAGCTCGCGAGCCCGATGAGGGCGAGGAGAACAGAAAGGATTCGTTTCATGAAGTACTCCTAAAAGGGATGCGCGCCATGAGCGCCGATCGCGAATTGAAGTTGAAGGAGGAGCTCGTTGGCGGTCTCGCCGGTCAGGCTGTAGTGGCGGCGCCGGAGCTCGGCCCGGAGCTGCGAGAACTCGCTCGGCCAGAAGGTCAGGATGGCGGCCTCGCCGGTGTCGCGCCGCGAGGCATTGTCGGCGCGGTCGGAGGCCTCCTGACGGCCACCCAGGAACCAGCGCTTGGCGAGCTGGTAGTCGCCGGAGACGTACCAGCCGACCGCCGTCTGGACTCCGCCCGGCTGATCGCGCAGGCTGCGATAGACCTCGCCGCGGAAGGTGAACGAGCGGTAGGTGCTGGTCTGCAAGGGCTTCCAGCGGTAGATCGCGTCGAGGCCCTCGAGGCGGGTGAGGGCGGAGGGGGTGGTGCCGTTGGGGCCGACGCCGTAGGAAAGGCCGAGATCGATGTTGGTGGCGTCGGTCAGGTCGCGGAAGACGCGATAGTGACCGTTGTAGGCGAGGTCGCCTCGCCGCTGGCCGTTGAAGAGCCCCTCCGCATCGCCGCGAAAGATCTGCAGCGTCCCTTCGGTGAAAGTGTCCCCCACCGGAAAGAGTCGGGCCACCGAGACGCCGGTGCCGATCCAGCCCTCCTCGCCGCCCAGGAGATTCACGACGGGCAGAGGCTCGTCGGGCCAGGGCAGGACGTGAAGGTGAAGGGTGTTGACCTTGCCGAAGGCAACCCGCATCCGGCCGACCTTGGCCAGCAGGTTGTCGGGAAGCGAGGTGAAGGTGACGAAGCCCTCTTCGACCGCGACGTCGTGCTCGCCGAACGAAAGGAAGAAGTCGGCGCGCGCGTAAGGATCGACGATGGCCTGGATTCCGAGCTCGGACTCGCGCAGCTCGGCCGATGGGAGGTTCTCGGTGCGGTTCTGGCCGCCGACCGCGAGGAAGTTGCCGATCACCGAGATGCTCGGGTTGAAGTAGTTCGCGGTCTGGGACGCCCCGCCCTCCGTCGACGGCGCGGCAACAGCCTGAGCGGGTGGGGCCTCAGCAGAAGGCGCGGGGGAGGGTGGCGGAGGGGTCGCCTCCGCAGTGGCCGATGTAGGAGCCGTTGCGGTGGCCGGGGCTTGGCCCTGAGCCGCCTGGAGATCGGTGAGGCGCTTTTCGAGATCGGCGATCCGCCGTTCGTACTCGGCCTTGAGCGCATCGAGCTGGGCCCGGAGGTCGATGATGGGATCCGGTGCCGAGGCCTGGGCCGTGGGCGCGGGTGTCTGAGCAGCGAGGGGCATCGCCAGGAGGGCGAGCCCCAGGGAAAAAATCAGTGCAAGCGCAAAAGGGCTCCACGCGGCGTTGCGGGCTGCGCGAGTCCAGGTATCGTGGTCCATGGCGTCTCTCCCAGTCGGGCGAATCCCGGTCTTCCAAAGATCTTCGAAGTCTCCTTACTACCGGTCCTCACTCGGAGGACAGGCGGCTTCAGGGAAACGAACGGAGGCTTTAGACGGCGGGCGGGGCGCGGCTGCGGAGATCTTCGCCGGGGAGAGCCCGGATCGCTATGTAGGCCGGCAGGGGGGGCGCGGCCACACGGGCACTGGGAGCGAAGACCGATAGGCCCGGCGAGAGGACCGCCGAAAGGCCCGAGACCATGCACACCGGGCATTGGTCCGGACTTCCCGTCGAAGTTCCCTCGGGCGTGTGCAGGGCCGGATGGGCGGGACCCCGGAGGGTCAGGTTGCCCAGCAGATTGCAGTGGGGATGAAGCAGGGGCGCCGTGGCGAGCATCTGGACCACCGCGAAGGCGGTGACCAGGAGCAGGGTGCCAAGGGGCCTGAGTCGATTCATAGGCAAGTCGCAGGTGCCGCTTTGGCACGCTTGGAGGATGGTAGCACGATCCTAGCCGCGTGCGGCCACCAGTATGCCCATAGCCGCTAATGGCGCCGTCCCCTCCCCACTGTAGAGACGCCCCGTGCCGGGGGGAACCCCTGGTGGGGGCGTCTCCGAGGCGGCGATAACACCTGACTCCTCGAAGACTGTCCGCGGGTATAGGGCCCTGGATTTGCCCAGGTGCCGCCGGGCCGATCCCTTCCGATATGAACCGTTTTCTCCGCTTCGGAGACGCCCCCACCGGAGGTTCCCCCCGCCACGGGGCGTCTCTACATTATTGGGGAAGGTAACCGGTGGCAGGAGAGCCCCTATTTCTTCTTCGCCAGCCGCTCGACCAGCGCCCGCAGCGCTCCCTGCGTCTCGGCGCTGAACCACTGGTCCACCAGGCCGGCGACCTCGGCCTCGTTCGCGGCGAAGAGGGAGACGAGGTCCGCGCGGGTGAGGTGGCGGGTGATTGCCATCGCCTCGGGTGGCAGGGCGAGGAGGGCGTTACACCACTCGACTGCGCGCGCCACCACGGCCTCGGGAGCCACCAACTCGTCGACGAGGCCGATGCGCCGGGCCTCGGCGGCCGGCACCAGCTCGGCCGTCACGCAAAGGCGCTCGGCCTGGCGGGCACCCACCTGCCGCCGCAGGGCTTGGAAGATGACGGGCGGCATGGGAATGCCCACCTGGACCTCGTTGAGGCCGATGCGGTACCCTCCCTCGGCCCCCTCCGCCATGATGCGGACGTCGCAGTAGAGGGAGATCACGGCGCCGCCGGCCGGACTGTGGCCCGTGATGGCCGCCGCGATCGGGATGGGCGAGGCGGCGAGGCTTCGCATCATGGCGTAGAAGTCCTTCCAGGCGGCGGTGATGGCCGCCCAGTCCAGGTGGATGAGATGCGGGATGTCGAGGCCTCCCGAGAACATCCGGGGCGAGCCGGAGAGGACGAGCGCCCTGGCGCCGGCCGCGGGCGCCTCCTCCACCGCCGCGCGCAAGGCGGCGATCAGCTCCGGCGAGAGAGCGTTGGCCGGCGGCCGGTCGAGATGCAATTCACGTACGGCGCCATGGTCGACAATTTGGATCATGATCGATATCTCCTATGGCGAATCCTATATCTTTTCGCCGCTCGACCGCCACAGCGCTTCGGGATGGTAAAATACCCGCAGACTTGGAGAGATGAATTGGACGAAGTCAAACGCAAGGAAGTCCGCAAGATTCTGGTAGCGCTCGAAGCGGAAAAGGATCAGGATCGCTTTCGCGAGCGCGAGGTCGTGCTGGAGAAGAACCGGCAGATCTATCGTTTTCAGGAGATCAAGAAGACGGTCCTCCTCCCCACGCTGAGGGAGCTGATGATCGACCTCGATCACAAGGGTCACCTCACGAAGCTGCAGGAGGTGACGCCCGAGAAGATACGCATGGACGTGCAGGTGCAGACGCAGATTCCCAAGCGCGGCGCCATCGAGTTCTCGATGGACAAGGCGGAGCCCAACACCCTCAAGGTCAATTACGGCTGGGTGATCAAGGAGGCCCGCTTCGACCAGGAGAGCTTCCCCATGGACGCCGTGGTCTCCCGCTTCGTCATCGACCGCGTGCTGCACCTGCTGCGCGGGCTGGTTTGACGATCCCCTGAAAGGCGCACTACAACCGCGGATCGACCGGCTCGCTCTCCAGGGCGAGGACGCCGAAGGCGCACTCGTGGACCCGGCGCAGGGGCTCGCGGCGCACGAAGCGCTCCAGGCCTTCGATCCCCAGGGCGAACTCCCGCAGGGCCAGAGAACGCTTGGCGGCGAGGCCCCGCCGGCGCAGCCGCTCCAGGGTTTCCGGCATCGTGTAGTCGGGGCCGTAGAGCAGCCGCAGGTACTCCCGGCCCCGGCATTTGACGGCCGGCTGCGCGAGGCCCCGCCGGCCGCGGGCGACGAAGGCGAGGGGCTTGACCACCATCCCCTCCCCGCCCTCCGCCGTCATCTCCTCCCACCAGGCGGTCGCCTCGGCTTCGCTCGCGGGATCGGCGAGGTCCACCGTGCGGTGGCGGGTGGCGAGGATCAGCCCCGACTCGTCCGCGCGGGCGAGCTCAGCCAGCGTCTCCATGTGCCATGGATGGTCGCGGTCGAGATGGACGCCGCCCTCGCTCGCCAGCAGGTGGAAGGGCGCGAGCTTGAGATCGCGCAGCCCAGACACCGGCCAGCAGTAGCGGCGGTAGGCCTCCACGAAGCGGCCCGAAAGCTCGTAGCGCTCGCGGTACCGGGCCAGCAGTGGGGCCGTGTCGAGCCTCCGCGCCCCCGCCTCGGCGAGGCGGGCGATCGCCTTGGGCAGGGCCATGCGGGCCGCAGACCCCACGGCGGCATACTGATTGCGCAGCAGCTCCTGGGCCTTCGCCGACCACGGCATCAGCTCGCAGTCCAGGCACACCCAGTCGGTCTTCAACCGATCCCAGAGACCGGTCGCGTCCAGGGCCTCGCGCACCCGGCCGAGCAGCGCCTTCTCCAGCGCCGGGTCGTCGAAGAACCGCCGGCCCGTGCGGGTATAGCAAAGCCCCGCTCCCGAGCCGTCCCGCAGGCCGAAGCGGCGGCGGGCCGTCTCGTCGCTCCGGCAGAGGACGATCACCGCCCGCGAGCCCATGTGCTTCTCCTCGCAGATCACCTTTTCGAGGCCTTCGGCGCGAAAGTGCGCGAAAGCCTCGGTGGGATACTCGAGGGTCCCAGGCCGCTGGCTCGTTTCGGCGGGCGACATGGTGGGCGGCAGATAGATCAGCCATTTGGGATCCGCCGCGAAACGGCTCATCACCTCCAGGGCCGCCGCCGCGTTGCCCTCGCGCAGGGTGACGTTGCCGCCCAGCCGG
>Ga0134121_10001414_pt1 | contig 22649 bp, 26 predicted proteins | sample KB301_FD_96463 | JGI IMG/M metagenome (GOLD analysis project Ga0134121, IMG submission 96463) | Terrestrial soil microbial communities without Nitrogen fertilizer from Kellogg Biological Station, Michigan, USA - KB3-0-1 | ecosystem: Environmental > Terrestrial > Soil > Unclassified ... | reverse complement strand
GCCTCGGCGAGGAAGTCGGCCGCGAAGCGCCCTTCGCCCGGACCGAGCTCCACGAACCGGAAGCGGTGCGGCGTGCCGAGCAGTCGCCACATCTCGGCCGCCTGCCGCGCCACGAGGCGGCCGAAGGCGGAGTGCACGCCGCTGCTGGTGACGTAGTCGCGCCCTCCGCCTCCCCCGAGCCCGCGCGTGTAATAGCCGTGCTCCGGATGGTAGAGGCAGAGGTCCATGAAGGTCGCGAAAGGCATCGCCCCGCGGACGCGAATCGTCTCGCGCAGAACCGGTTCGAGCATCGTCGCGGTGGCAGGCTCGACGGCGCCCCCGGTGGCCGTGTCGACGGGACTCACTTCCCCGCGGCGGCCTTGGCGGCCGGAGCCTCCAGGGGAGCGGCGCCTCGTGCGGCACGGGCGCGGGCGTCGATGAGGCGCTGGATCTGCATGACGGCCTCGATCAGGGCCTCGGGACGCGGCGGGCAGCCGGGAACGTAGACGTCCACCGGGATGAGCTCGTCTACGCCCTGCGTGACCGCGTAGGAGCGGAACATCCCGCCCGTGGAGGCGCAGGCGCCCATGGCGATCACCCACTTCGGCTCCGGCATCTGGTCGTAGATGCGTTTCACCGCCGGGGCCATCTTCTTCACGACGGTGCCGGCGACGATCATCATGTCGGCCTGGCGGGGCGAGAAGCGCATCGCCTCGGCGCCGAAGCGGGCGATGTCGTAGCGGGGCGCGACCACGGCCATCATCTCGATGGCGCAGCAGGCGAGCCCCATCGGCATCGGCCAGAGGGAGTTCTTGCGCCCCCACGCGATGTAGTCGGCGATCCGGGTGGTGAGGATCCAGGGCTCGGCGTCGCGCAGATCGCGGTCGGCGTCGCTCATCGCGTGCCTCCGACAGGCGGCGGGGCGGTCGCCGCAACTTGGTCCGCGGGGCGCGGCCGCTCCAGCGGGCCCCACTTGTGGGTCGAATCGGGGCGGATGCCGCCCATCTCGAGAAGCTTGTCCTTGTGGTAGATGAGGCCGTCGCGGCTCTGGCCCACCGTCTGGTACTCCTTGGTCAGGAAGATGGCCTCCTCGGGGCAGACCTCCTCGCAGTACCCGCACATGATGCAGCGCAGCATGTTGATGTCGAAGACTTTCGGCCCCTTCTCGATGCCGGTGCCGATCTGCTGCGCCTCGATGTGGATCGCCTTCGGCGGGCAGACGTACTGGCAGAGGAAGCACGCCACGCACTTGACGCGCTGCTGCTCGTCGCGCACCAGGGCCGGCAGCCCGCGGTAGCGGTCCGGCATCGTCCATTTCTCCTCGGGGTACTGCATCGTCACCTTGGGGCGGAACATGTGGCGGAGGGTGATCCACATCCCCTTGATGACCGACGGGAGATAGCTCCGGGCCAGGAGACCCTTCGGCACCGGGCGCTTGACGGGCTTGCCGGTCAGCGGCACGGGGCCTCCCCGCCCGCGTCGCGCCAGTGCTTCAGCGCCTCGCGGATCGCCTGCTCGGCGAGGACCGAGCAGTGCTGCTTCGACTCGGGCAGACCGCCGAGGGCCTGGGCGACGTCCTGGTTGGACACCCGCTCCACCTCCTCGAGCCGTTTGCCGGTCACCATCACGGTCGCCATGCTCCCGGCGGCGATCGCCGCCGTGCAGCCGAACGAACGAAAACGAGCCTCGATCACCTGGTCCCCTTCGATCTTCATTCCGAACCGCAGGACGTCCCCGTGCGCCGGGTCCCCCACCTGCGCCACGGCGGCGCTGCCTTCGACGTCCCCGACGTTGCGAGGGTGGCGGTAATGGTCCAGGAGCGTTTCGCTGTACTCCCCGGGACCGCTCATGCGCACCTCGAAGACTCCGATCCCGCTCATGCTATTGCAGGCGCCGCCACCGGGGCAACGGCGCCAGGCTCCTAGCCGCCGATCTGCCACATCTTGCGTGGAAGGCGCTCCCGGTACACCGCCGCCATGTCGAGGCTTCCCCCCGGCCCCTTGGCCTCGACCTCGGTGGCGACGGCGCGCACGAGATCCTCGTCGCTCCCCCCGCCGCGCAGGATGGGCCGCAGGTCACGATCCCCCCGGGCGAACAGGCAGTTGCGGATCATCCCGTCCGCCGTCAGGCGGATGCGGTCGCAGCGCTCGCAGAAAGGGGCGGTGACCGAGTTGATGAAGCCGATGTCGCCCTGGCCGTCGTCGAAGCGGTAGACCTCGGCCGGCGAGGCGCCGCGTTCGTCTCCGACCCTTCGGAGCGGGCGAATCGCCTCGAGCCGCGCGCGCACCTCGGCCCCGGGCACGATGCGCTCGGCCTCGAAGGCCTCCCCCGCCCCGAGCGGCATCAGCTCGATGAAGCGGACCTGGCAGGATCGGGTGCGGGCGAGCTCGGCGAAGCGGGGGATCTCCTGGTCGTTGACCCCGCGGATCAGGACGACGTTCACCTTGATCGGCAGAGCGCCGAGCCGCTCCAGCTCGCCGAGCGCCTCGAGGACGCGGCCGAGGCCGTCGCGCCGCCCGACCCGGATGTAGGTCTCGGGATCGAGCGAGTCGATGTGGACGTTGAAGCGACGCACTCCGGCGCGAACCAGGCCTTCCGCCTGCTCCTTGAGCAGGAGGCCGTTGGTCGTCACCGCCAGGTCCTCGACCCCCGGGAGGGCCGACAGCATGCCGGCGAGGCGCGCCAGATCGCGCCGCACCAGCGGCTCGCCGCCGGTCAGGCGGATCTCGCGGACGCCGCGCGCCGCCAGCGGCCGCACCACGCGGACGATCTCCTCGAACGTCAAGAGCTCGGATCGCTCGTACCAGGTGATCCCCGCCGCCGGCATGCAGTACACGCAGCGCAGGTTGCACCGGTCGGTGACCGAGACGCGCAGGCTCCGGACCGCCCGCCCGAAGCGATCGACGAGCGACCCCTCTGCGGCGAACGTCTTCTCTCCGGGCGAGGCCGCGGGGGCGGCGCCGGAAACGGTGCGGGTCAAGGTGCTCATGAAACGGATCTCAATCCTGCGCGGGCGGGGGGTCGTCCGGGAAAGGGTCGAACTCCTCCTCGGCGGGGGCCGCGGGCGTTTCCTTCTTCTTGAACAGCAGCCGCTCGACCGTCTGCCCCGTCTTCACGTGCCGGCGCACGATCTCGGCGACATCGCCCGGCTTCACGCCGCTGTACACGACGCCCTCCGGGTAGAGGATGACGTTCGGACCGTAGGTGCACAACCCGAAGCACAGGCACTCGGTGTCCTTGACCGAGGTGCCGATCCCCTGGCGGACGAACTCCTTGCGGAATTCCTGCCGGATGCGCATCGAGCCGCGCTCGCCGCCGCAGCGGGGTCCGACGCAGATGAGGACGTGGCGGGAGTACGGAAGATTCATTCGACCTCGAGGACCGCCTGCAGCTGGAGGCACGCGTTCTGCGGCAGCTCGTCCACTCCGTGAGCCAGCCGCGTGTGCCTGCCGCGATCCCCGAAGACCTTGACGAACACCTCGGAGGCTCCTTCCATCACGCTGAACGCGTCGCTGAAACCGGGAGCGACGGCGATGTGCCCGACCAGCTGCACGACCCGGCGGACGCGATCGAGATCGTCGATCGCCTGCTTCGCGGTCGCGAGGACGCTGAGGGCGGCGAGCCGCGCCGCCTCCGACCCCTGCTCGACCGTGACCTCGCGCCCGATGCGGCCGAGGTACTTGAGCTTGCCGCCCTCCTTGGGGAACTTTCCGGAGATGAAGAGGAGATTTCCGGAACGGACCGTCTGGACCCAGTTCCCGGTCGGCTTGCCGACCTCGGGAAGGCGCCAGCCATTGGTTTCGATCGTCTTCTCGGTTTCGCCAGGCATCGGATTCGTCCCTCCCGCGCCCCCGGCACACCCGCGCCGCGAGCGTCCCCGCGTTGTCGTTGCGTGTCATCTTAGCAGACTCCGCGAGGGGGTGAGGCGCAGGAAACGGCGCTGCGAGCCGTCTTGAGAGCCTGCCTCCCGAGGCGGAGCGGCGTTGACCCTGCGCGCGCGGCTGGATTACCATTCGCCATGCGACGCCCCGACGACGCGAACACGAGCGCCGATGCGTTGGGAGTCGTCCCCGCCCGCTACGGTTCGACCCGCTATCCCGGCAAACCCCTCGTGGCCATCGCGGGCAAGCCGATGATCCAGCACGTGTGGGAGCGGGCGCGCGCGGCGCGACGCCTGGGGGCGGTCGTGGTGGCGACCGACGACGATCGCATCCGCCGCGTCGTCGAGGGGTTCGGCGGCGAGGTGATGATGACGTCTCCCGATCATGCCAGCGGGACCGATCGCCTGGCGGAGGTGGCGCGCGCACGCGCCGCGTCGATCTACGTCAACATCCAGGGGGACGAGCCGCTCCTGGAGCCGGCCGATCTCGACACGCTCGTGGCGGGGATGGAGTCGGATCCCGGGCTCGGGATGGGAACGCTGGCCGTGCCGATCGGGGATCCGCGCGAGGCGCAGGATCCGAACGTCGTCAAGGCGGTGTGCGATGCGACCGGACGCGCCCTCTACTTCTCGCGGGCGCCGATTCCCTATCCGCGCAACCCGCCGGCCCCGGACGCGGGCGCGCGGGGGCGCAGCGGCTACCTGCGGCACATCGGCCTGTACGCGTACCGGCGCGACGTGCTCCTGGCCTTCGCCGGCTGGCCGCCGACGGCGCTCGAGCAGACCGAGGGACTCGAACAATTGCGGGCCATGGAGCACGGCGTGACCATCCGCGTCTTCACGGCGCGCGGGACCTACCTGGCGGTGGACACACCCGAGGATCGGATCCGGGTCGAGAGCGCGATGAGCGCCGTTGCGAAAGGGGGGTGAGCGTGCCCACGAAGTACATCTTCGTCACCGGCGGGGTCGTGTCGTCGCTCGGCAAGGGGCTCGCCGCCGCCTCGATCGGGAGGCTTCTCGAGGCGCGCGGGTTCTCCGTCGCCCTGCAGAAGTTCGATCCCTATCTCAACGTCGACCCGGGCACGATGAGCCCCTTCCAGCACGGCGAGGTGTACGTCACCGAGGACGGCGTCGAGTCCGACCTCGATCTCGGGCACTACGAGCGGTTCACCTCCACGCAGACCTCGCGCGAGCACAACTTCACCAGCGGCAAGATCTACGAGCACGTCATCGCGAAGGAGCGCCGCGGCGACTATCTCGGGGGCACCGTGCAGGTCATCCCGCACGTCACCGACGAGATCAAGGAGAGCATCCGCAAGATCAGCAAGGGCGTGGACATCCAGATCGTCGAGGTCGGAGGGACCATCGGCGACATCGAGTCGCTGCCGTTCCTCGAGGCCATCCGCCAGTTCCGCCTGGAGGTCGGGCGGACCAACGCGGTCTTCGTCCACCTGACGCTGGTCCCCTACATCGGCGCCGCCGGTGAGCTGAAGACCAAGCCGACGCAGCACTCGGTGCGCGACCTGCGGGCCATCGGGATCCAGCCCGACGTGCTGCTGTGCCGCACCGATCGGTTCATCCCGCCGGACATCAAGAAGAAGATCGCGCTCTTCTGCAACGTCCCGGAGGAGGCGGTGATCACCGCCAAGGACGTCGAGACGATCTACGAGGTGCCGCTCGTTCTCGCCAAGGAGGGCGTGGACGCCATCCTGCTGAAGGCCCTCGACCTGCCGTACCGCGACAAGAACATGGACGAGTGGGTGGAGATGGTCGGCAAGGCGAAGAACCCCTCGGACGGCGAGGTCGTGGTCGGCATCGTCGGCAAGTACGTCGCCTACGAGGACTCCTACAAGAGCCTGAACGAGGCGCTGACGCACGGGGGCATCGCCAACAACGCGCGCGTGCGGCTGCACTGGATCGAGGCGGACCGGCTGGTCGGCGGCGGCGCCGGCATCCAGGAGGCGATGGCGCCGTGCCACGGGCTCCTCGTCCCCGGCGGGTTCGGCCTGCGCGGCGTGGACGGCATGATCGAGGCGATCCGGTTCGCGCGCGAGCGGCGGCTTCCCTTCTTCGGCATCTGCCTCGGAATGCAGTGCGCGGTGATCGAGTACGCGCGGAACGTCGGCGGCCTGAAGGACGCCGACTCGGCGGAGTTCACCCCCGAGACGCCGCACCCGGTCATCTACAAGCTGCGCGAGCTCGAAGGGGTCGAGCGCATGGGCGGGAACATGCGCCTCGGCAAGTGGCCGTGCCTCGTGAAGACCGGGTCGCAGGCCCACAAGGCCTACGGCCGCACGGAGATCAGCGAGCGCCACCGGCACCGTTACGAGGTGCACCGCAAGTACATGGACGATCTCGAGCGGCGCGGTTTGAAGGTGACGGGCGAAACACCCGACAAGCGGTTCGTCGAGATCGTCGAGATCCCGGACCATCCGTACTTCCTCGCGTGCCAGTTCCACCCGGAGTTCAAGAGCAAGCCGATGCAGCCGCATCCCCTCTTCCGTTCCTTCATCGATGCCTGCAAGCGATACCGGCAGTCGGCCCGCTGACGGGCCGGTGAAGCGCGTCCCCGTCACCGCCGACCTGGCGATTGGCGGCGGGGCGCCGCTGGCGTTCCTCGCCGGCCCCTGCGTCATCGAGAGCGAGGAGCACGCCGTGCGCATGGCGACCTCGCTCGCCGCGCTGGCGCGCCGGATCGGGGTGCCGTACGTCTTCAAGGCCTCCTACGACAAGGCGAACCGCTCGTCGCTGCAGTCGTTCCGGGGGCCCGGCCTGGACGAGGGCCTGCGCATTCTCAAGGCGGTGAAGAAGGCGGCCGGGGTGCCGGTGCTCTCCGACATCCACGAGCCTGGCCAGGCGGAGCGGGCGGCGGAGGCGATCGACATCCTGCAGATCCCCGCCTTCCTCTGCCGGCAGACGGACCTTCTGATCGCGGCGGGACGCACCGGGCGCGTGGTCAACATCAAGAAGGGACAGTTCCTGGCCCCGTGGGACCTGCGTCACGCCGCCGACAAGGTGGCCTCCACCGGCAACGACAAGATCCTGCTCACCGAGCGGGGCGCCTCGTTCGGCTATCGCAACCTCGTGGTCGACTTCCGGTCGCTCGCCATCCTGCGCGGGTTCGGCTGGCCGGTGGTCATGGACGCGACGCACGCCGTGCAGCTCCCCGGAGGCGAGGGGGATCGATCGGGGGGCGAGGCCCGGTTCATCCCGGTGATCGCCCGCGCCGCCGCCGCCACCGGCATCGACGCGCTGTTCTGCGAGGTCCACGACGACCCGGCCCGGGCGAAGAGCGACGGCCCCAATGCTCTGCGCCTCGACCTGGTCGAGCCGCTGCTGCAGCAGGTGCTGCGGATCGACGCCGTGGTGCGGGAATCGTCAGACCCAGGAGGAGCCCGCTAGATGCCGCGCGACATCGCCCGGCGCGTGCTCGAGCTCGAGGCCCGGGCGATCCTCGACCTGGTGCCGCGCCTCGACGGCTCCTTCGACCGCGCCGTGGAGATCCTCGCCGCCTGCCAGGGCCGCGTCGTGGTGACCGGCATGGGGAAGTCGGGTCTCATCGGCGCGAAGATCGCCGCGACCTTCTCGAGCACCGGAACGCCGTCGACCTTCCTGCATCCCGCCGAGGCGGTGCACGGCGACATCGGGATGGTGGTCTCCGGAGATGTGGTCCTGGCGATCTCCTCGAGCGGCGAAACCGAAGAGCTGGTGCGGCTGCTCGAAATCCTCAAGCGCCTCGACGTGCGCCTGGTGGCGCTGACCGGCGGGCGCGACTCGACCCTGGCGCGGCACGCGCAGGCGGCCCTGGACGTGGGCATCGAGCGCGAGGCGTCGCCGCTCGGGCTCGTGCCGACGGCGAGCACCACCGCCGCGCTGGCGATGGGGGACGCGCTGGCGATGGCCCTCGTGGAGCGGCGCGGTTTCACGCTCGAGGATTTCGCGCGGCTCCATCCGGGGGGACGGCTGGGCCGCAAGGTCCTGACCGTCGGGCACCTGATGCACGCCGGGGACGCGGCGCCGCGGGTGCGCCTGGGTGCGGCGCTGTCGGAGGCGCTGCGGATCATGAGCGACGGCCGACTGGGGATGGCGGTGGTGATCGCCGAATCGGGCGCGCTCGAAGGGGTGATCACCGACGGCGATCTCCGGCGGGCTCTCCTGCGCGGCGGCGATCCGCACCGCATGCGGGTGGACGACGCGATGGGGCGGAACCCCGTCACGATCGCCCGGGAGGACCTCGCGGCCGCGGCGCTCAGCCTCATGGAGGCGCGCAAGATCACCTCGCTCGTGGTCCTCGGGCCCGATCGCCGGGTCGAGGGGGTGCTGCACCTCCATGATCTGTGGCGCACGCAGCTGTTCTGATCTCGCGGGGGAATCCGTGACTTGCCGCAAGCCGTTCGGCGCGCGCGCGCGGCGCGTGACGCTTCTGCTGATGGACGTGGACGGCGTGCTCACCGACGGACGCCTGGCTCTCGGCGACCACGGGCACGAGACGCGCCGCTGGCACGTCCGCGACGGCTCGGGGATCGTGCTGGCGCGGCGGGCGGGGCTCCATGTGGGCTTCCTGTCGGGACGCGGCGACGCCGGGGTGCGCCGGCGCGCGCGCGAGCTGGGCGTGGACGAGGTCCATCTCCGCGCCCGCGACAAGGGAGCGGTCTACGAGGACATCCGCGGGCGGCTCGGCCTCGAGGACCGGGCCGTGTGCTACATCGGCGACGACCTGGTGGACCTGCCGGTGCTCCGGCGGGTGGGCGTCCCGGTGGCGGTTGCCGACGCCCACGCGGAGGTGCGGCGCCGCGTGCCCTTCGTCACCGCGGCGCGCGGCGGTGAGGGAGCGGTACGCGAGGTGATCGATGCGGTCCTGCAGGCGCAGGGGCGCATGCCGGAAATCCTGGCCTGGTTCGAGGGGGAGCGATGAACATCCTCGTTTATCTTCTCGTCTGCCTGTTCTTCATCCTGCTGTTCGTCGTCGGCATCTACAACACCGAGGACGTCACGGTGAACCTGATCCTCTGGCACGCCGGTCCCGCGCCGATGGGGGCGGTCATCGCCACCGCGGCCATCCTCGGGATCGCCTTCGCGTGCGCCATCGGCATCCTCGACGGCATCAAGATCCGCATCGCCAACCGGCAGCTGCGGCGCCAGCTGCAGCGGCTGGACGAGGAATGCGACGCGCTGCGCCTGCAGCTCGCGCGGCACCAGGGACCGACGGCGCCGGTGGAAAAGGAAAAGGCCCGGTCGTTCTGACCGGGCCTTCGGATCCGCGAAACGGTTCGGTTTATTTTCGGAAGACGTGCTGGTCCGGCGGCTCCTCGGAGGGATTCCCCTTGGGCGACGGCACCGCGATGTAGCCCGGAGGAATCGGGCTGTCCATCAGGTTGACGGCGCTCTCCGCCAGGAAGGTCGTGGTCATCGTGCGGCTGACCGGCCCCTCGGGCGTCCGGTAGCTCACCGTGATGTCGTCCCCGTTGAGCAGCGCGAGCGGCGACCGGCTGTCGATGTTCTCCTCGCTCAGTCGCAGCGGCGCCGTCCAGACCCCGCGCGCCATGGTCACGAAAAGGACGCGTCCATCGCGCGCCCCCTCGGTGTAGAAAACGTAGGGCACGCCGGAGACGTCGAACAGGAGCCGCGGCTCGGTCTGGTCGTACCCCATCAGATCGCTCCGCGCGATGCGTGTCGCGTCCGTCCAGGCGAAGCCGTTGAACGCGGACATGACCAGGCGCTTGCGGTTGCCGTCGTTCTGCGGCCAGATGGCCCACGGCTGCCCGGTCTTGGGATTGGTCGCGATGACGGGAGCGAGGTCACCGTAGGTGTCGCCGAGCGGATTGAGGAGCTGCGCCGCCGGCACGTGGCCGCGCACCTGCCGCCAGATCCGGTCCCCTTTCGTGAGGGTGACGACCCGGACGACCTTCCCGGCGCCGTTGACCTGCACCGAGACTTCGGCGCGGGCGAGAGCCGGCGCCAGCAGAACGACCGCGAAAACGGCCCCGACGAAGCGCTTCATGCGTGCACCACGCCCTTCCCGCTTTCGATGAAGCGATCGAACTGCTCCACCTCGGCGAAGCGACGGTCCAGCTGCGGCCGCAGGAACTTGAGCCGGCCGAAGTAGACCTTTTCCTGCACCTGGTTGCCGGCCGACCGCGCCATGTCCCAGAGGTGATAGGCGGTCTGGAAGAGGATGTCCACGTAGCGCTCCTCGCCGCCGTGAGCCATCATCTCGGCCTGCTCGAACAGGTCGCGGGCCTTCTTCTCGTCGCGCCTCAGCTCGTGCACCTGCCCCATGTAGAGGAGGGCGTAAGAGGCGCAGCGCCGGTACCCCTCACGCTGGGCGACCTGCAGCGCCTCCGAAAGCTCGCGCAGGCCCCGCTCCACCTTCCCGACGCGGGCGTGGCAGAGACCGATGTTGGTGCGGATGAGGGTGAGATCGTGCTTCGTGACCACCGGCTCGAGCCGGGTGCGGGCCTCGCGGAAGCTCTCGAGGGCCTTCTCGAACTCGCCCTGCTCGAACTGGATCCGGGCGACCCGGTGGAGGGCGTACCCTTCGTATTCCAGGTTGCCGGCGGTGCGGGCGATGTCCAGGCTCTTCTCCGCCTCGAGCACCGCCAGGTAGGCGTCTCCCTTGTCGGCGTGGGCGTCGGCGAGGCACAGGAGCACGAGCGCCGTGGTCTCCGGCTGGATTTCACGGTGACGGCGGAGAATGATGCGCAGCTCGGTCTCGGCCAGGCTGATCTTCCCCATCCTCAGGAGCGATCGGGCCAGGTTGAACCGGGCCCGCGCCAGGACGTCCGGCGCGACCGATTCCTCGGCCCCGGATTCCAGCCGCGCCAGCGCCTTCTCGTAGACCGAGTAGGCACGGGCGAAATTCCCCTGCTCCCACTCCTGGTTTCCCTCCGACCTCAGCGCCTCGTAGCTGGCGGCCTCGGCCGGCTCGAAGGGCTCGACCTTCTCGAGCTCCAGGAGATCGGAGAAGTTCTGGATCGACACGTTGAAGATGTTGGCCAGCAGGCACAGCTTGTCGAACGACGGGTAGCAGATCCCGCGTTCGTAGCGCGACAACTGGGAGTTGTCGATCTCCCCTCCCTCCTGCCGGGCCTTGTCCTCCACCCGCCTGAGAGAGAGCCCGTAGCCGGTGCGCAGCCTGCGCAGGTAGTTCCCCAGCCGTTGGCTGCCTCGAATTTCGCCTTCAAGTTCCATGGTCATCGACCTCCGCTGCCCTCGGGCGAATTCCGGACCACCTGCCTCCGATCCACCGGCCAGGGGATCGGGGCGAATTGCCCGAGAGGGTGCGGTGATGGGCCCGCCCTGTCAAGAAAGGATTGTAACTCCATCGCGGGGCGAGTGCAGCATCTCCCTGTCGGTATCCTCAACGGCCGGGCTCAGGCTTGACTCCCGGCCCGGGGGTCCCTACCTTCCGGCCCCGGGGAGAAGGGTCCATGCTCGCTGCCAAGTCCCACGTTCGCGAAGGGATCCTGTCGAGCGCAACGTTCCCCGCCCTCCTCTATTCCATCCTCAAACGGGCCGACACCGGGGTCCTGACCCTGACCGGTGACACCAGCGAAAAGACCATCTACGTCCGGGACGGACGGCCCATCTTCGCCACCTCGAGCGACCGGGACGACCGGCTCGGCCAGGTCCTCTTCAAGACGAGCCAGGTCTCTCTCGATGGCCTGATGAACGCGGTCGAGGTGTCGGTCAAGTCCGGGAAAAGGCTCGGGACAGTGCTGGTCGAGCAGGGGCTGATCCAGCCGCACGAGCTCGTGGAAGGAGTGCGCGTGCAGGTCCGCTCGATCATCCACAGCCTCTTCCTCTGGACGCGCGGCAGCTACCGGTACGCTCCTGGAGCGCTTCCCACGGACGAGGTCATCACGCTGAAGCTCAGCCCGGGCGACCTCATCCTCGAGGGAATCCGCACCATCGACAGCTGGGGACGCATCTGGGAGGCGGTGGGACCGCTCGAAGCGACCTACAAGACGACCGAGCGCCTCGAACCCCTGGTGAAGGACATGACCCTGTCGCTGGAGGAATGGAACCTGCTGTCGCACTGCGAACAGCCGGTCCTGCTGAAGGATCTCTGCCGGCTCTCTCCGGTCGCCGACTTCGAGATCTGCCGGTTCCTCTGGGCGGCGCAGACGCTGGGCATCGTGCAGCGCGGCTCAGTTCGCGACTGAGTCCTCCCCGCCGACCGAGTCCAGGAGCTCTTCGCGGCTCACGGCCGCCGTCCCCAGCTTTCCGACCACGACCCCGGCGGCGTGATTCGCGAGGACGACCGCTTCGACCATCGAGGCGCCCGCGGCCAGGGCCAGGGCCAGCGTCGCCACCACGGTATCCCCCGCTCCGCTGACGTCGAACACCTCGCGCGCCCGCGCCGGGACCGTCACCGGATCCCCCTCGCCGGGCAGGAGGAGCATGCCCCGCTCACCCCGCGTGATCAGCAGCCAGGGAGAACCCAGGCGCTTCTGCAGGGCCCGGCCGGCCGCCTCCAGATCCGCGTCGGTGCGGATCGGCTTTCCCCAGGCCTCGGCCGTTTCACGCGCGTTGGGCGTGACCACCGTCGCCGGCCGGTAGTGGTCCATCAGGCGCGTCTTGGGATCGACCACGACCGGGATGCGGCGGCGCGACGCCTCATCGAGCAGGGGCTTCAGGAGCGCCGGCGCAATGGCCCCCTTGTCGTAGTCGGAGACGATGAGGGCCTGGGTCTTTTCCAGCATGGCCAGGGCCTTGCGCAAAAGCCCGGCCGTCACGCCGGCCTCGACCGGGGCGTCCTCCTCACGATCGAAGCGGACCACGTGCTGGTGGTGGGCCACGATGCGGGTCTTGACCGTCGTCGGGCGACCCGACACGGCCAGGATTCCTTCCGGCGAGAGGCCCGCCCCGTCACAGAGATCGCGGAGGTCCCGCCCGTCGGCGTCCTCACCCACCAGACCGGCCAGCATCGCCGCGCCGCCGAGCACGACGGCGTTGCGCGCCACGTTCCCGGCGCCCCCGAGCGACGCGCTGCGGCGTTCCTCGCGGACGATGGGAACCGGCGCCTCCGGGGAGATGCGGGAGACGCTGCCCCAGATGAAGCGGTCGATCATGAGATCGCCGACCACCGCGACGCGCCCCTGCGCGAAGCGGGTGACGAGCTCCCGGGCTCTCGCGAGCGGGATCCGGACGCCGGACGGCGCCGGGCGGCTCAGGCGCCCCTCCGGTCCTCCGGCTCGATCGTGGCCTCTTCGACCAGCATCACCGGAATGTCGTCGACGATCGGATAGCGCCGGCCGCATGAGGCGCAGCGCAGCCCGGCGCCGTCCGGGGTGGGCGTCACCTCGGTCCGGCACGCGGGACACGCGAGGATTTCGAGCAGTTTCGGATCGATCGGCAAGGGACCTCCGGAGCGACAGCGCTTATAGCACCCGCTGAAAAATCCTGTCAAACCGAGCGCCGGGGCGGCGCCGGGGATCCGGCCGCGGAACCCGACAGGCCTGCTAACATCCCGCCGCTCATGGAGCGTCCCGTCGCCCCACTCCGGCCCCAGGATCGCATCGTCGTCGTGAGGCTGGGCGCCGTCGGAGACGTCATCCGTGCGCTGCCGGCCGTCCATCGTCTCCGGATGGCCTTTCCGCGCGCCCGCTTCGCGTGGATCGTCGAGGACCTGTCGGCCCCGCTCCTCCAGGGACACCCCGACCTCGACGACGTGGTCGTGCTGTCGCGCCGGGAGCTGCGTGAGGCGGGACGGCACCCCGCGCGGCTGCTGACGCTGGCGAAGGCGCTGAGACGACGCCTCGCGGCGGAACGTTACGACGTGGCCATCGACCTTCAAGCCTCGCTCAAGAGCGCGGTCGTCGCCTTCCTCACGGGAGCGCAGCGCCGCGTGAGCTTCGGTCCAACGCACGCGCGCGAAGGCAGCTTCCTCTTCGCCGGAGAGTGGGCGCGGCCCAGCTCGCCCTACCTCAACCGGGTTGACCGCAATCTCGAGATGGCGGCCCTGCTCGGAGCACCGGATGGACCGGTGACGGCGGCGTTCCGGGAGCAAGAGGACGAGGCGGAGGAAGCCGGTCGGATCCTCGCGGGCCTGGGTTCGACGCGCGGCGCGCCGATCGTGCTCTGCCCCGGCGCGAGCCGCCGGCAGGACTACAAGCGCTGGCCGGCGGCCGCGTGGAGCCGCCTGGCGATCCTGCTCGCCGACGCGGGTCGAACCCCGGTCGTCGTCTGGGGCCCGGGCGAAGAAGACCTCGCGGCCGGGATCGAACGGCAGAGCGACGGCCGCGCGCGACGGGCGCCGCCGACGAGCCTTCCGGTTCTTGCGGCACTCCTGCGCCGCTCGGCCCTGTTCGTCGGCGCCGATACCGGCCCGATGCACCTCGCCTGGGCCGTGGGATGTCCCGTCGTGGCGCTGTTCGGGCCGACCGATCCGCGGCTGAACGCGCCGGTCGGACCGGGACACCTCGTGCTGGTCGCACCGGACCGCGAGCTCGCGCGGCTCGCTCCCGAGACGGTCTGTGCCGCCGCGCTGCGCGTCCTGGAAGCGAGCGGACGATGACGGTCCCGATCGATCCGGAGCGGACACGCCGCGTCCTGGTCCGCGCCAACAACTGGATCGGAGATGTTGTCATGATCTCCCCGGCCGTGCGCGCCCTGCGTCGGCGCTTCCCCGGCGCGTCCATTGCCATCGTCGCCAAGCCCTGGGTGCTCGAGGCCCTGGCGGGAAACCCTTTCTACGACGAGCTCATCGAATACGACCCCGACGGGGCGCATCGCGGGGCGGGCGGACGGCTCACCCTGGCGCGCCGCCTGCGCGCGGGCGGACCCGTGGATCTGGCGGTTCTCTTCCAGAAGGCGTTCGATGCGGCGCTCCTGGCGTGGCTCGCGCGCGCCCGGATCCGGGTCGGCTACGCGACCGACGCGCGGAGCCTGCTGCTGACGCACCCGCTTCCCCCCCCGCCGCGCGAGCGCCATCACCTCGACGCCTTTCTCGACCTCGCCCGCGCCGTCGGCTGCACGGAGATCGATCCCGTCCCGGTGTTCCATCTCGGCACCGCCGAGCGCGCCTTCGCCGAGGAAGTCCTCCGCCAGCGCGGATTCGCGGATGGGATTCCGCTGGTGGCGCTCCATGCCGGAGCTTCAAAAACGCCGCGCGCGTGGCACGCCGAGCGCTTCGCCGAGCTGGCACGACGACTCAGGGCACGCCTGGGTGCGCGCTTCGTTCTTCTGGGCGGTCCGGGCGAAGAGCCGGTGGTGCGGCAGGTTCACGCCCTCCTGGAGCCTGGTGATTTCATCGCCCCCGCGGAAGCGCCGGGGCTGCGCCAGGCGGCCGCGCTCCTGGCGCGCTGCCGGCTGTTCGTGGGTAACGACAGCGGTCCGATGCACCTGGCGGCGGCGCTCGATGTCCCGACGATCGGGCTCTTCGGTCCAGGGCTGCCGCGCAACACCGGCCCGCGCGGCCGCGCCGGTCGCGTCGAAACGATCGGACGGGACTATCCGTGTGCGCCGTGCCGGCAGGATTTCTTTCACGAGTGCCCACCCGCTCCCTCGGGGAAGCCGTTCTGCATCGAGGAAATCGGGCTGGACGAGGTGGAGGCGGCGGCGCTGCGCTTGATGAGCGTGGGCTAGAGGCCAGCCATCGCCCGTCCGCGACGCCACACCAGCCGGTGCAGGCGGAAGCCCGCGGCACCCCCGAGATCGCCCAGCAGGCTCCGGAACATCGCCTGGTCGGTTCCGCAGTAGGCCCGCAGGAAAGCGAAACCATCCCGGCGATCGAGCGGGCTCGCGGGCGCGATCCACTTCTCGTAGGAGCGCAGCAGGCGCTTCAGGTTCCTGCGCCGCGCGCCGAGGTTCACCGTCTTTCTGAACCGGCCTCCTTCCAGGTCGATGACATGCACTTCGCTTGCACCTGTCGGAGACACGGCCTCGCCGCCGTCCGCGACCACGAGATTGCCGAGGTTGAGATCGGCGTGCACGAAGCCGGCGTCGTGCAGCGCCCGCACGCACCTGCCGGCGCCACGCGCCAGGCGGCGGCGCCGGCGCGCCAGAGGCTGCTCTCCGAGAAGCGCCTGCAGGCTGGCGCCGCGCGGGATGGCCTCGGTGACCAGGACATAGGTCCACAAAGGGCCGTGGACGGCGCGGCAACCGGCGGCGAGAACCTCCGGTGTGGCCACCCCTGCGGAGCGGAGCCGTTCCGCCGCCTCGACGGCGCGACGTGCCCGGCCATCGCGCCAGAACAGGTCCCCCAGAAGCGACCCGACCAGCCCTCCGTGCCGCCCCCGCTTGGCGTACGCGGCGCGTCCGGCGAGCACGAGGGTCATCACCGTTCCCCGGCCGGTGCCGGGCGGACCCGGCGGCGGGGGCTCGCCTTCCAGGAGCGCCGCCGCCGGCGAAGCCGCGAGCGGTGCCGCGAGCCCGGGCCGGACACGCCAGAGGCGTTGCGCCGATCGCAGCGTTTCGTAGCCGGGCAGATCGAGGCCGGTCACGGCGCGGCAGTGGTCTCCGCCCGGCGCGGCGCTTCCACGCGGCGCGGCCGGCCGAAGACGTGCGCGACCAGGATGCTGATGAGATAGAGCCCGATCATCGGAGCGGCGAACAGGCACTGGGTCACGACGTCCGGCGTCGGCGTGACCACCGCGGCGACGATGAAGATGATCAGGATGGCGTAGTTGAACCGGCGCCAGAGGAATCGCGGCGTCACCAGGCCCAGTCGCGCCAGGAAGTAGATGACCGTCGGCAGCTCGAACACCAGCCCCATGCCCAGGATGATGCGGCTCTCGAAGGTGAACAGGCTGCTGATGCGCAGATTCGGCTGGAAGTCTCCGGCGATCGACAGCAGGAAGCGGGCCGCCGACGGAAAGCCGATGAAATAGCCGAACGCTCCGCCCAGCACGAAGAACACCGTCGCGAAGAGGACGAAGGGAAACGCCATGCGCCGCTCGCGCGCATACAACCCCGGGGCGATGAAGGCCCACAGCTGGTACAGGACGAACGGGGCCGACAGGAACATCGAGGCGAGGAACCCGACCTTCATGTAGAGGACGAAGGGCTCGGTGAGGTCGAGGAAGACCGGCTTCTGCTCCCCGAGGAAGGGGCGGATCGGCCTGAGGCAGTACTCCAGGATGGCCCGGGCCTGGGTCAGCGCCAGCGCGAAAGCGAGGGCGATGGCCGCGAGGCTGTAGAGCAGACGACGCCGCAGCTCGTCGAGGTGATCGAGAAACCCCATGACCGGGAGGTCAGTGGGTTGGCTGGGGCTCTTCTGGCTCTCGGGCATCGACGGCCGCCGGGACGGCGGCGGGGACGGGGTCGGAGGCGGCCTCGCTCGTGCCGGTCGATTCGAGGGTCCCGGGAGGGGCCGTGCCCGCGGCTGGAAGCGAGGGCGCCGGCGCGGGGGTCCCTTCGCGCGCAACCTCGGTCTCCAGTGAGTCCCGCAGGTCGTTCGCGGCCCGACGGAATTCCGCCAGTCCCTTCCCCAGCGATTTTCCGAGCTCCGGGAGCTTGCGCGGCCCGAAGATGAGCAGGGCCACGACGAAAATAAGCAGAAGCTCCGGACCTCCGATCGACCCGAACATGCGCCGCATCTTAGCACTCCCCGGAAAACCCTGATTCCTTCCTTGTGCAGGCGCGATCGTCGCCCTATAATTCCGCGGAGCAAATGGAGGTCGAGTGAGCCGTCGTTCCATCCTGACCGGGGTCGTTTTTGTCCTTTCCGGAGGACTGGCGGGCGGGCTTCTCGGCGGCCGATCCCTGGCGCTCCCCGAGCGGGGGGGGGATCCGGTCGGCACCTTCACCCAGCTCCTCTCGGTGGTCCAGTCCCGGGCCGCCGGCAACGTCGATTCCCAGGCTGTGATCGAGGGGGCCATCCGCGGGATGGTCCGGACCCTCGACCCGCACACCAACTACCTCGACGCCGACGACTACAAGCACATGCTGGAGGAGCAGCAGGGCTCCTTCTCGGGGCTCGGCATCGTCATCTCCAAGCCGGGGCACGACAAGCCCCTCACGGTCATCTCGCCCCTCGACGGAACGCCGGCCTGGAACGCCGGCATCCGCGCCGGCGACATCATTTCGCAGATTGAGGAGACCGACACCCTCGACATGGCCATCGACGAGGCGCTGCGCCGCCTCAAGGGACCGAAGGGGACGCAGGTCACCATCACGGTGACGCGCCCCGGGGACGAGGAGCCGCTGCACTTCACGCTCACGCGCGACGACATCCCGACCTACAGCATCCGCTACGCTTTCATGGCGCGCCCCGGCGTCGGCTACATCAAGATCGAGAACTTCACCCGCACGACCGAGCGCGAGATGGAGGAGAAGATCCAGGCGCTGCGGCGCGAGGGCATGACGCAGCTCGTCCTCGACCTGCGTCGCAACCCCGGGGGTCTTCTCGAGCAGGCGGTGCGGGTCTCCGACCAGTTCCTGCGCAAGGGCCAGATGGTCGTCTACACGCAGGGGCGCATCCGCGGGTCGGACATGGAATACCGCGCCTCCGGCGGCGGCCGCCACCCCGACCTGCCGCTCGTCGTCCTGGTGGACAAGTTCAGCGCCAGCGCCTCGGAGATCGTCTCGGGCGCGCTGCAGGATCACGACCGCGCCCTCATCGTCGGCAAGCCGACCTGGGGGAAGGGACTGGTGCAGACGGTCTACCCGCTCAGCCAGGGGACGGCGCTGGCGCTCACGACGGCGCGCTACTACACGCCGAGCGGCCGGCTGATCCAGCGCGATTACAACTCCCTCGAGGACTACCTGTCCTACGAGGACAGCGACGCCGCCGAGCCGCCGCACGGCGAAGTGCGACAGACCGACGCCGGCCGCACCGTGTACGGCGGCGGTGGCATCCGCCCCGACGTCCTGGTGGACCGCGAGGCGACCTCGAAGTTCATCGACACGCTGCAGCGCAACCAGGCCTTCTTCAATTTCGCGGTGGATTACAACACCCACCACAAGGGGCTGGCGAAGGGGTTCGACGTGACGCCCGAGATGGTGGACGACTTCCTGTCCTTCCTCGACCGCCGCAAGGTGACCTGGACCAAGAGCGAGGTGGACACCGACCGCGACCGGCTGCGCGCCGAGATCCGCCAGGCGATCTCCTCGACGCTGTGGGGCATGGAAGAGGGCTATCGCGTGTCGATGGAGATCGACAAGCAGATGCAGCGCGCCATCGAGCTGTTCCCCGAGGCGCAGCAGCTCGCGGCGCTGCCACGGGCCCCGAAGCCGACCGTCTCCCAGTAAACGAGTTCGTGAAGGCGCTTCAGCCGGCCAGCGCGATGCGGCGGGTCTGCTCGGCGAAGGGCCGCGCGTGGAACCGCCGCAGCTCGGCCTGCCGCACCCCCGTCGTCAGGCCATCGAGCCAGCGGACGTAGCGCGACGCCAGGCGCGCCGCCTCGAGGTAGCGATCCGATTCGGAGTCGCCGCCGTCGGCGTATTTCTCGAACAGGTGATGCTTCGTCCAGGCCCGGTGGAACTCCGAGACGCGCCGGCGTCCCGTCAGGCGCCCGAGCAGGTGCAGCACCACGAGGTACTTGGTGACGAGCGCGTGCATCTCGAGCTCCAGGAGCCGCAGCGGGCGGCCGGAGGCGAGACGGCTGGCCACGGTCAGGAGATGGTCGAGCTCCTCGACGAGCATGGCGAAGGCGTCGATGTTGCGGTCGTCGAGCCCGCGCCGCGGATCGTGCCGCTCCAGGTGGGCCACCAGCGCGTCGGGATAGTAGATGACCGCCCGGACTCCCTCCCCTTCCGGTCGCAACAGCAGGCGCGGGCGACCCGGCTCGGCCGCCGTGCCGGCTCCGGTGCGCGCCATCGCGCGAAGCCCCGCGTCGCCGATCAGGTAAGGAGCCACGTCGCCGACGAGGGGCTGCAGGCCGTAGGTGCGCTCGATGATCGACTGGAGGGCGGGCACGAGGGGGATCTGCTGCGCCTTCACGCCGCCCCTTCGCGATAGACGAACTTGTCCCGCCGGTAGTCGATGACCAGCCGGCGGCCGCTCCGCTCGGGCTTGAGCTCGGCCTCGACCATGCCGGACAGCGCTTCGAGGTCGACCGCCCGCTCGCCGCGCCGCGCCGCGCGAATCAGCCGGATCAGCCGGCGGCGCCCGTCGGTCATCGACAGACCCGCCGGCCGCAGGCGAATCTGCACCTCGACGTTGCAGACGCGATCGACGCGACCGACGAGGTTGCGCGCGCCCTCCTCGGGCGTGAACCCCTGCGCGAGGAGCGCCTGCCGGGCCGCCGGGCGCACCTCCAGGCAGACGCCGTGGCGCTTCTGGAACCGCTCGGCGAGCCGGCCGATCTCGAGGTCGAGGATGCGACCTGCCGAGGCGCGCCCGAGGGGATGGAAGTGGATCACCTGGAGCCGGGCCAGGAACTCGGGCGCCAGGCCGCGCCGCAGGGCGCGCGCCGCGTCGCGGCGCCGTCCCGATCCGCCCGCGGCGTAGCCGATGGGCGCCTGGCGCATCTCGATCTCGCTGTAGCCGGCGTTCGAGGTGAAGGCGAGCAGCGTCGCCGGGAACTTCAGGACGCGTCCGCGATTGTCCATGGTCGAGCCGCGATCCATGAGCGACAGGAAGAACCGCATCAGCTGCGGATGGGCCTTCTCCACCTCGTCCACCAGCAGCACCGACAGGGGCGCCCGCCGGGCGCGATCGTGGAACTCGGCGAGCAGCCCCTCCTCGTCGCTGCGGATGAAGCCGCGCGTCGCTCCCTTGAGCTCGTTGACGTCGGAGGGGTAGGCGTACTGCGGCCCCTCGAGGAGCAGGGTCGGGACCTCGCACTCCCAGGCGGCCTCGAGCCGCCGCGCCAGCGACTCCATGAGATGGTTCTTCCCCACCCCGGTCGGTCCCACCAGGAAATAACTGAGGGGGCGCTGGCGGTCGCGCATGCCGGCCGCGAAGACGCTCAGGTCGTCGCACAGGCGGTGCACCGCCTCGTCCTGGTCGACGACGTCCTCGCTCAGGTCCTGCCGGAGCTGGTCGAGATCGAGTGTGCGCAGCAGCAGCGTGCGCTCGAAGCGCGCCAGCCGGGTGTCCCGGTCCGTGTCCGGGCCTTCCTCGTCGGCCTGGACGGCGACGGGCCGGGGCCGCGGGTCCGGCGCCGGGCGCGGGTCCGGGCGCTCCGGTCCGCGAGCGGGGCGGGGACGGCGGGCCGGGACCGGCGCGAGCGCCCCGCCTGAGACGACCGGCGGGTTCGCGGCGGGCGGCAGCGCGACCCGGGCTTCGCCGCCCGCAAGGGACGGCGCGGCCTCGGACTCGCGCCACGCCTGCAGGATGCGCGCGTACAGGTCGAACCGGGTGGCGCACTGCCGCAGGAACAGCACCTCCTCGTCGAGCGGAAGCCGGCCGAGGCGGTTGCGCTCGAAATGCTCGCGCAGCATGCGATCGTCGGAGAGCAGGCTCAGCACCTGTCCCGCCAGGTCATAGGAGCGCGGGCCGATCTCCTGCAGCTGAAGGCCGCGATACGTCGTTCGCCCGGCGACCCCGACGTCGTAGAGACACTTGTCGCCGCAGGAGCGGAGCGCCTCGGGGACGCTCCAGACCCTCAGCGCCGCGGCATCGCGGGTCGCCTCGTTGGACTGGCCCGCGGGCAGCAGCCATGCGGCGGGACGGGGGTCGCCCGAGAGAACACGGTCGAGCGTCCCATGGTCGTATTCGTGCCTGAGAAGCGGGGTCCGGCGGGTCAGGAGGTCGAGGAGGTGTCGAACGTCCAGGTCATCGAATGCGGCCGCCCCGGCCAGACGGTCCGCGAGCTCCCTGAGCCTGGCCTCCAGAGCTCCGGGAGTCAGATCCTCGAACGAGCCGCGGGGAACCGTCATAAGGATCGGGGCCCGTCTTTGCGCCCCGCCGAAATCATAGGTCCCCCAAGGGGTCCCGCAAGTCCAGCCAAGCCTGACTTGACAGTCAGAATTGTCGCCGGTAGTATTAGCACTCGTTGGGCGAGAGTGCTAACAGCATCCGTCCGACACCCCAAAGAACAGAAAGGAGGAGGACATTCCGATGAAGGTAAAGCCACTCAACGACCGCGTTCTGGTCCGCCGGATGGAAGCCGAAGAGAAGATGAAGGGCGGCATCATCATCCCGGACACCGCGAAAGAGAAGCCGCTGGAGGGGAAGGTCGTCTCGGTGGGCGCGGGGCGCCTGGACGAGAACGGCAAGCGCATTCCGATGGAAGTGAAGGCGGGCGACCGGGTCCTCGTGGGCAAGTACTCCGGGACCGAGGTCAAGATCGACGACATCGAGCACGTCATCCTGCGCGAGGACGAGATCCTCGGCATCGTCAGCTAAGGGAGGCGAACGAAACATGGCTGCCAAGGAAATCATCTATTCGGAGGAGTGCCGGCAGGCGATCCTCCGCGGCGTGAACAAGCTGGCGGACGCGGTGAAGGTCACCCTCGGTCCGCGTGGCCGCAACGTGGTTCTCGAGAAGAAGTTCGGCTCCCCGACCAGCACCAAGGACGGCGTCACGGTCGCGAAGGAGATCGAGCTCGAGGATCCGCGCGAGAACATGGGCGCCCAGCTGGTGCGCGAGGTCGCGAGCAAGACCTCGGACGTCGCCGGCGACGGCACCACGACGGCCACCGTGCTCGCCCAGGCGATCTACCGCGAGGGCGTCAAGGCGGTCACCGCGGGCGCCAACCCGATGGACCTCAAGAAGGGGATCGATCGGGCGGTCGAGAAGGCGGTCGAGGAGATCAAGAAGCTGTCCCGCACGGTCGGCGGCAAGTCGATCGCGCAGGTCGGCACCATCTCCGCGAACAACGACGAAACCATCGGCGAGATCATCGCGCAGGCGATGGAGAAGGTCGGCAAGGACGGCGTCATCACGGTCGAGGAGGC
>Ga0134121_10001413_pt1 | contig 22649 bp, 20 predicted proteins | sample KB301_FD_96463 | JGI IMG/M metagenome (GOLD analysis project Ga0134121, IMG submission 96463) | Terrestrial soil microbial communities without Nitrogen fertilizer from Kellogg Biological Station, Michigan, USA - KB3-0-1 | ecosystem: Environmental > Terrestrial > Soil > Unclassified ... | reverse complement strand
GCAGGTCTCCGGCGGGCAGGTGTCCGCCGGCCACGCCCCGCAACCCGATCCCTCCTCTCTCGGGCACTGACGCTCGCCCCCGTTCTCCTGCTCGCGGCTGTCGCCTGGCTGGCCGCGACGGCGGGACCGGCGGCGGCCGCACCCCGGGCCTCGGCGGGCGCCCCGCCGTCCGCCTCGCCGTCCGCCGCATCGATGACCTCCCTCTGGGTGGAGCCGGACGATATCGCGTCGCGGGATCTGTTCTACGGACCGGGCGGCAGGCGTCTCGTGCCCAGGTCCGACGTCGTCTATCTGTTTCGCAAGGAGGACACGACGGGTCACTCTGGCGGGTATGACGTCGAGGCCCCCGACCACCGGAAGTGGGACGTCAAGATCGGCGACGAAGCGCAGTCCGAGATCGTCGTGTCACGCATCTTGTGGGCGATCGGCTATCACCAGCCCGTCGTCTATTACGTTCCGGCCTGGCGCATGGCGGGCGGTCCGACGGCGAGCCCGAAACCGGGTCGCTTCCGACTCAAGTCCGACCACAAGAAGGAAGGGGACTGGTCGTGGCGGGAGAATCCATTCGTCGGCACCCGCCCCTTCCGCGGCCTGCTGGTCGCGAACATCCTGCTGAACAACTGGGATCTCGCGGCCTCGAACAATCGGATCTACAGGCTCAAGGACGCGCGCGGCCCCGCCTCGACGTGGTTCGTGGTGCAGGACGTCGGCGCCGGACTCGGGGGGACGCTGTGGACCCTCGGCAGCCGGAACAATCTCCGGGACTTCGAGAGCCAGGACTTCGTCAAGGCGGGCCGCAACGGTCAGGTGAGGTTCGATTACCACTCACTGCATCAGGGTCTCCTCAAGGACATCACCGCGGCGGACGTCGTCTGGACCTGCCGCCTGATGGCGCGGCTGACCGACAGGCAGCTCCATGACGCCTTCCGCGCCGCCGGCTATCCGACGGACGTCGCGGATCGATACGTGCGCAAGATCGAGCAGAAGATCCAGGAGGGTCTCGCGCTCGCCACGTCATCCGAGGGCGTCTGATGCGCCGCCTCGCGCACGGCCCGCGGCTGCGCCCCTTCCTCCTGGGGGCGGGAATCCTCATGGGCATCGCCCTGCTCGCGGTGGCGGATTCCTCGCTCGACCAGCACTCCCCCTCCGCGGCCGCCTCGCTCGAGACGGGCGATCTGCGCAGTCTGGACGACACGGCGCAAGGAGTGGCGAAGGAGCTGCAATCGGCCGCCCTGCGTCTCCCCCTCGCGGCGGCCCTCGGAGCGGTGCTCGCGCTGCGGCCGAGACGACGCGGCACGCCGCTGCGCGACCCGGCCGTCGTGCAGACCCAGATCGTGCTGGCCACCGTCGGCGCGGCGATCATGCTCGTCGTCGGCGCCAGCCTGCCGCGCGCCTTCGCCATCGTCGGCGTCGCCAGCCTGGTCCGCTACCGATCGAAGGTCAAGAACCCCAAGGACGCGGTCGTCATGCTGTCGGCGCTGGCGGTCGGCCTGGCGTCGGGGGTCGGGGTCGTCGCCCTGGCGGTGTTCTCCACGCTGTTCCTCGTCGGCCTGCTCTGGGTGATCGAGGGGTTCGAGCCGCAGACCCGGATCTTCGAGCTGTCGGTGAAGCTCGGGGACAGGACCGCGGAGCTGCGACCCAAGATCGAGTCCGTGCTGCGCAGCTTCAAGGTCGCCTACGAGCTGCGCGCGGTGTCGGCCGACGAGGCGTCATACCGTGTGACCGCGCCGCACGAGATCCGCACCGATCGCGCCTCCCGGGCCCTGACGGAGCTGCTCCCGAACGACCAGGGCGCGGTCGAGTGGCACGAGAAGTCGAAGGCCAGGGCGGAATGAGCCCGAACCGGCCGCCCGGGTGTGCGACCGGCGGCCGTCAGGCGGCCTGACGAGCGGGGGCGTCGAGGACCTCCCGCACCCGCCGCGCGAGCACCGAGGTCTCGAACGGCTTCTGCAGGAGCGCCACTCCGGGCTCCAGGATCCCGTCGCGGACCAGGGCCTCGTCGGTGTACCCGGACATATAGAGGACGCGGGATTCGGGGTGCACGGCCACCGCCTTGCGCGCCATCTCGTCGGCGCGCTCTCCCGGCAGGATGAAATCGGCCAGGAGAAGGTGGATTGGTCCGTGATGGCTCCCGCACAGCCGCAGCGCCTCGATGCTGTCACCCGCCTCGAGGACGGTGTATCCATAGCCGCGCAACGCCTCGGCGGCCAGATGCCTGAGGCTGGGCTCGTCTTCCACCAGCAGGATGGTCTCCGTGCCTCCTTCCGCCGGAGCCGAGGTGGTCTCGCCGATCGGCTCGGCCTCCTCCTGAACGAGCGGCAGGAAGATCCGCACCACGGTCCCCCGTCCCGGCTCGCTCTCGACCTGGATGTAGCCGCCGTTCTGCTTCACGATGCCGTAGACGGTCGCGAGACCGAGTCCCGTTCCCTTTCCCTCGCCCTTGGTGGTGAAGAACGGCTCGAAGATCTTGCCCAGGATCGCCTGCGGGATGCCGGTCCCGGTGTCGCGCACCGCCAGCTGCACGTACGACCCGGGTTGCGCGCCCAGGTTGTCCCGGACGAACGCCGCGTCGAGGACGCGGTCGGCGGTCTCGAGGGTCAGGGTTCCACCGTGCGGCATCGCATCGCGCGAGTTGACCACGAGGTTCATCACGATCTGCTCGATCTGCCCCGGATCGGCCTTCACCATGCCCAGGCCGGCGCCGAGGGACGTGGTCAGCGTGATGTCCTCGCCGATGACGCGCCGGAGCATCTTCTCCATGTCCTGCACCAGGGTGCCGAGGTCGAGGATGCGCGGCTCGATAATCTGCTTGCGGCTGAAGGCGAGCAGCTGGCGGGTGAGCTCGACGGCCCGACGGCCCGCCTCGAGCACCTCCTCGAGATTCTCCCGGACCCGCTCCGTCACCCCTCCCGCCGCGAGGACGATCTCCGTGTACCCGAGGATGACGCTGAGAAGGTTGTTGAAATCGTGCGCCACGCCCCCGGCGAGGCGACCCACCGCCTCCATCTTCTGCGCCTGCCGGAACTGCGCCTCGAGGTTCCGCTGCTCCGTGATGTCGTGGAGCGCCGCGACGGCCCCGAGACGTCGCCCCTGCGCGTCGAGGATCGGCTGGGCGCTGGCCAGGATGCGCTTCGGCTCGGCCCCCTTCGGAACCACGACCATCTCGACGCTGCGCAGCTTCGCCCCGTGCAGGGCCCGGTAGAGCGGGATCTCCTCCTTCTCCATCGGGGTGCGCCCGTCCTCCTGGAACAGGCCGTAGCGCTCGGCCCAGCGCTCGGGCGGGAGCGGCTCCTCCGGCAGGCCGTGCATCTCGCGGGTGGCGCGGTTGAACAGCGTCAGCGCGCCCGATGCGTCGCAGGCCACGATGCCGGTCTCGAGACTCTCCAGGAGGGCCTTGAGGAACAGCCGCTCGGCCTCGAGCGAGCGCTCCATCTCGGTCCGGTGATGCCGGTCGGTGGCCTCCTGCAGAGCCCGCTGCACCGCGGGCACCAGGCGCCCCAGCCGGTTCTTCACCACGTAGTCGGTGATGCCGCCGCGCGCCAGCGAGATCAGCGCGTCCTCGTCGAGCGTTCCCGAGATCAGGATGAACGGGATGCCCGGGAACCGCTGCTGCGCCAGGGTCAGCGCGCCGACCCCATCGAGCCCCGGAACGGAGAAGTCCGAGAGGATCAGGTCGAAGTCGCCGGCGCTCAGCGCCGCCTCGAAGGCGGGACCGTCGCTGGCGGTCACGATGTCCGCGTCGAGGCCGCCCGCGTCGAGGGCCGCGTGGGTCAGGTCTCTGTCGTTGGAATCGTCCTCCAGGTGCAGGATCCGGATCCGCGCCCCACCCGCCGCCCGGCGCCGGTTCGGGCTCACGCCGCTCCTCGTCTCGCGGCCGGATGCCGCAAGGCGCCGGGGCCGGGCTCGTTGAGAATCGCCCAGAAGAGTCCGAGGGTGCGCACCGCCTCCATGAATTCCTGGAAGGCGACCGGCTTGACCACGTAGGCGTTCACGCCGAGCTGGTAGCTCTCGACGATGTCGCGCTCTTCGCGCGACGAGGTCAGCATCACCACCGGCAGGGATCGCAGGTGCACCTGCGTCCTGATCCAGCGCAGGACCTCGAGACCGTCCATGCGCGGCATCTTGATGTCGAGCAGGACGACGGCCGGGTTTCCCGCCGGTTCCGCCGCGAACCGGCCGGTCCGTCCGAGGTATTCCACCGCCTCGACGCCGTCCCGGGCCACCACCACCTCGTTCGCCAGCCCGTTCTGCTCCAGGGCCGCCAGGGTCAGCTCCACGTCCTCGGCGCAGTCCTCCACGTAGAGGATTCGTTTCACGTCGCTCATGCCGCTTTCTCCTCACGCTCCGGCAGCGAGAAATGGAAGGACGCGCCCTTGTCCGGCTGCGCCTCGGCCCACGTCCGGCCGCCGTGTCGCTCGACGATGCGGCGCACGTTGGCGAGTCCGATCCCCGTCCCCTCGAACTGGTCCTGGTGGTGCAGGCGCTGGAACACGCCGAACAGCTTGGAGGCGTAGCGGGGGTCGAAGCCGACGCCGTTGTCGCGCACGCTGATCACCGTCTCGCCGCCGGCGCGGGTGGCCTGCACCTCGATCCTCGCCTCCGGGCGCGGCGCCGTGTACTTGACGGCGTTCGACAGGAGGTTGGTGAGGACCAGCCGCAGCATGGCCGGATCCCCCTGGACCGAGGGCAGCCGGCCGACGCCCCAGACGATGCGCCGGCCCGCCGCGCCCTGCTCCACTTCGCGGCGGACGTCGTCCACCAGCCGGCCGAGGTCGACCGTCGACCTCTGCATCTCGGTGCGGCCCATGCGGGAGAACGACAGGAGATCGTCGATCAGCGCCCCCATGCGCCCCGCCGCGGCGGAGATCCGCTGCAGATGTTTGCGGCCGGTCTCGTCCAGCGCGGCCCCGGCGTGGTTCTCCAGCAGCTCGACGAACCCGCTGACGTGTCGCAGCGGCGCCCTGAGATCGTGGGAGACCGAGTAGGCGAACGCTTCGAGCTCCCGGTTCGCCGTCTCGGTCGCCTCCTTCGCCCGGCGCAGGTCCTCCTCGGCGCGCTTGCGCTCGCTGATGTCGCTGACGATGCCGCAGACCCCCGTCGGCTCGCCCCGCGCGTCGGTGAGCGGGCAGGTGGTGATGAGCCAGGTGTGCATCCCGTCGTTCAGCGGAGAGGACTCCGCTTCGAAGGTCACCGGCCCGCCCGTTTGCAGCGCCTGACGCTCGCGGGCCCAGATCGATTCGGCGGCTTCGGGCGGCACGAGGTCGAAGACCGTGCGCCCGACGGCGGTCTGGCGCGTCAGACCGGTCACGCGCTCGAACTCCCGGTTGACCAGCAGGTACCGCCCTTCGAGATCCTTGATGAACATGACGTACGAGGTGTTGTCGAAGATCGCCTGCAGCTGCTCGCGCTGGGTCCGCAGCTCCTGCTCGGCCGTGACGCGCGCCGCGTCCATCCGATCGAGCACGCCCGCGGTGTGCCACACGACGCCGCTGACCATCGCGGCCGTCACCACCACGAACAGCGCGATGCCGAAGTCGTGACCGTACAGGCCGAGACGTCCCCCCACCATCCGCAGCCAGCCCAGGAACGGCAGGATCAGCAGCGCCGCGGGGATCAGCCGGCGCGCCAGGACGCTCCCCGGACCGCTTCTTCCGAGCATCGCGATCGGCTCCCAGGCGGGTCGGGCGCACAGCACGCCCACCGCGAGCGCCTGGAGCAGGATGGCGGACGGGATCGACATCGGCTTGCTGGCCGGGGCGGCGCCCGGGACGACTCCGTAGGCCAGGGAGATCAGCACCATCATGGAAATCGCGGCGACGGCGAGGGCGAGGGACGGCGCGAGGCGGCGCAGCACCGGGTTCGCGAGACCGAAGAGCGCCGTCCCGATCAGGATGAACGACAGCCCGGTCCCCGCCGACATCCTCCAGGGATACGAGGCGCCCTCGGCGGCGAACCGGTCCGCGACCAGCAGCCGGTCGAGCCCGAAGGTGGCGCCGGCCAGATACTCCACCCGGTTGAGGAGTCCCGACGCCACGACCACCACTGCGAGCGCGCCGCCCAAGCGCAGGCGCGCGCCGCGCGACTCGTCGCGCAGCAGGAAGAGCGCGGCCGCGGCGACGATGAAAGTGACGGCCGAGACCGGCATCATCGGCGCCGCCGCACCGATCTGGCCGCGCCACACGCTCCGCTCCATCCACCAGCCGCAAAGAACGACGAGCGCCGCCAGGACGACGGCCGCCGATGCGGCCGACGGCATGAGCCGGCAGACCCGCTGGTAGGCGCTGGGCGGATTGGGATTCACGCACGATCTCCGGCGCCCGCCGTCCATCGGCACACAGGCGTCCGCCTGCATTGATAGGTTGGAATCGCGGGAAGATCAAGCTGTTGAGAGTATTACGGGAAGGTGATCAGGCCGCGAGCGCGAGGTGGCGCAACACGACTTCCTTGAGGAGCGCCAGCTCGAACGGCTTCCTGATGAAGTCGCGCGCCCCCTCGTCGATGGCCCGCAACGCGCGCACCTCGTCATTGATGCCGCTCACCATGATGACGACCGCCTTCGGAGCCTTCCGGCGCAGGCGCCGCAGGGTCTCGAGACCGTCCATCCCGGGCATGTCGATGTCCAGCAGGATCAGATCGGCGGGCGTGACGGCGACCAGCGCCAGCGCCTCGGCACCGTCCCGTGCTTCCACCACGTCCAGCCCTTCCGAGCGGAGGAGCTTGCTCACCAGCTTGCGCACCGAGGGTTCGTCGTCGACGATCAGGATTCGCGCCACGTGCCTCGCCCCTCACGGGTGCCGAAAGGCCCGGCCCCGCCGGTCTCAAGATGGGGCGGCCTGGCGGCGGACGCAAGCCCGCCACGATCGCGCGACCCCGGGTTAGAATCGGGTCTCGACCGCGCCGTCGGGGTGATGGTCGCCCCGCTCGATGCCGTGGCCGACGGGAGGAGCCCATGAAGAAGCTCGTGATCGGAGTCGGTGTGTTGATCCTGGCGCTCGGGGCGACGACGATGGCGCGGACCGATCAGAACGGCGACAAGCTGCCGAAGTGCTCCGGCCAGCTCTGCAAGAGCGTCGGCTGCTCCCCGGACGTCCTGTGCGCCCGCGGCGCCGCCGTGGTGACCTGCGCCGACGTCTGCGGCGGGCACTGACGCCCGGGTCGCGTTCGCAAGACGATTTTCGTAAGACGGCGCGGCTGGATCAGTCGCAGCGCAGGGCGACGAGCGGGTCGACGCGCGTCGCCCGCCGCGCCGGGATGCCGCACGCGAGGAGCGTGACGGCTCCGAGCACCGCCAGGCTGATTCCAAAGGTGAGTGGATCGGCGCGTCCGACCCCGAAGAGAAGGCTCCGGAATAGACCCGCGAGGGAGGCCGCGCCCAGCAGGCCGGCCACGGCACCGCCGAATGCCAGCCACGCGGTGCGGCGAAGCACCAGGCCGAGGACGTGCCCGCGCGGCGCACCGAGGGCCATGCGGATGCCGAACTCGCGCGTGCGCGCCTCGGTGGCGTAAGCCGTCACGCCGTAAAGGCCCGCCCCCGCCAGGATGAGCGCGAGACACGCGAAGGCTCCGAGGAGCGCCGCCAGGAACCGCTCCTGGCCGCGCGCGGCGCCGAGCCGCGCGCCGAGCGTCCCGGCACCGTAGAGCGGCAGATCCTTGTCGAGCCGCGCCACCGTGGCGGCGAGCGACGGCAGGATGGCGGCCGGATCGCCCGTCGTCTCCAGGACGATGCTCATGCTGGGGACATGAAACTGCGCGAGCGGCACGAAGAGATACGGCTCGGGCGCCGCGCGCAGGCTCGCCAGCCGGGCGTCGCGGACCAGCCCCACGACCAGACCGCCGCCCTCGCCGAGATTGCGGATCCGCTTTCCGATCGGATCCTGATCCGGCCAGAAGCGCTTCGCGAACGATTCGTTGACGATGACGACCGGCGCCGCGGTGGCGGTGTCCCCGTCCGCGAAGTCGCGACCGCGCAGCAGCGGCATCCCCATCGTCCGGAAGAATCCCGGCGTGACGACGTCGAACGGGATGATGGGGGCGTGCTCCTGATCGCCGGCGTACCCTTCGTACTCGACGCTCGTCGCCATGTTGCGCTTCTCGATCGGCACGATGTGCGCCAGGGCCGCCGAGCGGACGTCCGGAAGGGCGCGCGCCGCCTCGAGGAGGTTCGTGTAGAGGACGTCGGTCCGCGCCCGGTCGTATCCCTGAAGGCCGGGGTCGAGCGACGCGGTCAGCCGATGCTCGACCGCGAATCCCGGGTCGACCGCTCCGACGAGCATCAGCGTCCGCAGCAGGAGCCCCGCGCCCGCGAGGAGGACGACCGCGAGCGCGATCTCGACGCCGACGAGCGCCTCGCGCAGCGCCGGTCGCGCCCTGCGGCCGGCGCCCGCCGCCGCGTTCCGCGTCAGCGCCGCGGTCAGGTCGACGCGCGCGGCGCTCAGCGCCGGCGCCAGACCGAACGTCAGGCTGGTCAGGACGGCGACCGCCACCCCGTAGAAGAGGACGCGCGGGTTGCCGACGTCCCTCGCGGCCTCGAGCGGCAGGAGAGCTCCTTTCGGCGCCAGGGTGCGGGCCAGATCGACGCCCCAGGACGCCACCAGCAGGCCCCCGCCCGCCGCCAGCGCTCCCAGCATCAGGCTCTCGACCAGAAGCTGGCGCACGATGCGGGCGCGGGAGGCGCCGACGGCGCGCCGGATGGCGATCTCGCGGCCGCGCCGCTCGCCGCGCACGAGCAGGAGTCCCGCCGCGTTGGCGCAGGCGATCGCCAGGACCACCATCACGACGCCGAACAGCATCTGGCCGGCGACGCGCATCCGGCCCGTCGCCACGGTCTCGAAGCCGAGCGCCGCCTCCGCGGCGGGCACGAGACGCACGCCCTTGAGAAGCGGCCCGCTTCCGCCGCCCGCGGCGGTGCGGCCGCCGGTCACGAGACCCTGCATCTGCGCCGCCGCGGCGGCCGCGCCGGTGTCCGGCCTGAGAACGGCGGTCAGGTTCAGCCAGCAGAATCCGCGGCGCGTCAGCGGCTTCAGGTCGGCGAAGTCGGTCAGGACCTGTTCGGCCGTCGACAGCGGAATCCAGAGATCGGGAAACGACTCGAGGCTGGCGCCGGTGAAGCCGGCCGGCGCGATCCCGACGACGGCGTGCGGGCGGCCGTTGATCCGCACCACCTGCCCGACGGCCATGAGGTCGGCGCCGAACGAGCGCCTCCAGAGCCGGTCGCTGATCACGACGGCCGCGCCGGCGCCCGGCGCATCGTCCGCATCCGTCAAGAGCCGTCCGAGCCGCGGCCGCGCGCCCACGGTGGTGAAGAAGTTCCCGCTGACGAACGCCGCCGGGATGCGCTCGGCCCGGCCGCTGGCGCGGCTCAGGTGCACCGGCGTCGCGTCGGACCAGGCCGCCAGCGCGGCGACCGTGTCGGCCCCCTCGCGCAGATCGCCGTAGGCGGGATACGACCAGCCCGTCACCTCGTCGTGGATCGGCAGGACGCGCCACAGCTCGGAGGCGCGCTCGCCATGGAGCGGGTGGAACAGCACCGCGTCGACCAGCGCGAACATCGCCGTGTTCGCCCCGATCGCCAGCGACAGCATCGCCAGGATGAGGATCGTGAACCCGGGGTTCTTGATCAAGAGCCGGAACCCCTGGCGGACATCCTGTTGGATCTCGGAGAGCATGGTCGGCGTCCTCACGGAAGGCGGGGCCGCGAAGTGCAAGTCCCGGGCCACGCGCTTCAGGGGCGTGTCGACACCGCGAGCGACCCGACCCGCCGGCCCGGCCTGTTCACGCGCGGCACGCGGGCGTCCCACAAGCGCACACGGTGAGGACCGCCGCGCCGGGACCCGGGCGCCCGCTCAGGGGTTTCTGCGGCGGATCGTCCGGATGGCTTCGTCGAGCCGGTGCAGGAAGCGCGAGCGATCGCGCGCGGCGAACGGGGCCGGCCCTCCGGTGAGGGTCCCCATCTCGCGCAGGTGGGCCATCATCTCGCGGCTCGCGAGCGCCGAGCCGATGTTGTCCTCGGTGAACTCGCCGCCTCTTTGATCGAGAACGACGGCGCCGGCGCGCAGGCAGCGGGAGGCGAGCGGGATGTCGGCCGCGATCACGATGTCGTCGCGCTCCGCATGCTCGACGATCCAGTCGTCGGCCGCGTCGAACCGTCCCCCGACGACGACCAGCTCGATCCGATCCTCCTGCGGGATCCAGATGCGCGTGTTCGACACCACCGTCACGCCGAGCCCGTGCCGCCGCGCCACGCGATAGGTCTCCTCCTTGACAGGACACCCATCCGCGTCGACGAAAATCTTGAGCATGCGCGCTTCGAGTTCCGCGCCGGCCTGGAGGGAAAGGAGAACCGCCGGCATCGTGGCAGACTATCACGGAGGGGGCCGCCGCCCGGGAAGCGGGGTGCGGCGCCCGCCCGGACCGGGCGGCCGATGAACTTTCCGCCCGCCGCCGCCACTCATACGATCGCGACACGCGCTCGATCGGGGGGAATGACGTGAAACGAAAGGTCAAAGCGATATTGTCGGTCTGGATCGTGCTGGTCGCGGTCTTAGCGTCGTCGCTGGCCACGGAGCTACCGGCCGGCTGGATCAGGGCCGGCAGTCATCCCGGCGAGTACGACATGGGGGTCGACAGGACGAATCGGCGAGCCGGGAGGGCCATCGCGTTCGTCAAGGGGAAGGCAGCCGAGTTCCACGGCTTCGGCACCCTGATGCAGTCGGCAACGGCCGGAGACTATCGCGGCAAGCGGGTCCGGTTCTCGGCCGACGTCCGGTCCGAAAAGGTCCAGAGCGGCTGGGCGGGGCTCTGGTTCCGGATCGACGGGGCCAGGCCGGGCGAGACGCTCGGATTCGACAACATGCAGGACCGGCCCCTCCTGGGCACCACCGGCTGGAAGCGGGTGGAGATCGTTCTCGACGTGCCCGAAAGCGCCGTGGGGATGGCGTTCGGGATCCTGCTCACCGGCGACGGAGAGGTCTGGATGGACAACCTGAAGTTCGAGGTGGTGCAGCGGGACGTGACTCCCACCGGCTTCTCATCCGGTCCGCCACGAAATCTCGACTTCGAAAAGTAGGGTCGTGGACGACAGCGACGAAGCGCTTTTCCGCGCGTACGCAGGCGGAGATGAAGCGGCGTTCGTTCGCCTGCTGGAGCGCTATCGGAACCGCGTCGCGCATCTGGTCCGGTGTCGTCTCGGGCCTCGCAGTCTCTGGGTGGAGGATGTGGCGCAGGACGTGTTCGTCCAGGTGCATCGCGGCGCGCGACGCTTCGAGGGGCGTTCGTCGTTCAAGACGTGGCTCTATGCGATCGCCCTGCGCGTCTGCCGCGACCACCGCCGGCGGCAGCGGACGGCCGCCGACCGGAGCGCGATCGAATTTGAGGAGGGTCCTGGGTTGGCCGCGCTTCCCGACCTGTCCCTCGATCCGCTGCAGAGCCTGGTGCGCGGGGAGCGCTCCGCTCTCGTCCGCGCCGCGGTCGAGCGTCTGGGTCCCGCGCATCGCACCGTGCTCCAGTTGAGGGATGGCGAGGACATGAGTTACGAGGAGATCGCGCGCCTGCTCGCGGTTCCCGTGGGCACGGTCCGATCGCGGCTGCACAATGCCCGTGCGGCCCTGGCCAGGGAGCTGGCGAGATGCCTTACGAGGTGAAGGGGATGGATTGCCGGAACGCGTTCGAGCTCCTGAGCGCCGATCTGGACGGCGAGCTGACCCGGTCCGAGACCGAGGCGCTGCATCTTCACCTGGGCGGGTGCGCCCACTGCGCGCGCCGGCGCTCGCTCTTGGAGATCACCCGCCAGGCGTACCGGTCGATCGGGGCCGAGCCCGTGTCGACCGGCTTCGCCGACGCCGTCATGCGCCGCGTGCGCCGGCGAGCCGGCGTCCGCTGGTGGCTGCCGGCGGCGGCCGCGATCGCGGCGCTCGTCGCCGTCGCGCTCCTCCGGGAGCCCGGGACGCCGCCGCGCATCGCCGCGAAGAGGCCTGTCCCGTCCGATTCCTCGTCCGCTCACCGACCCGGGCTGACCGAGGGGCGCATGGGCACGGCGGCGGACTGCGGGCTGCCCGGGGCCGCGGTCTGCGTCCTTGATACTCCCTGCGGGAACGGCGAGTGCTCCCCGGTCCTTCCGCGGCCGCGCGGGATCTGAGCGACCGGCGTGCTGCGCGCGGCGCCGGATGCCGGCGCCGCGGTCCCCGATCTTCGTTTGCCCCTCCCGACCCTCCCCGAGGCTAGAATCGGACCCGAACCCGGCGGCCGCGTGGAGACGCGCCCGCGAACGGCTCTTGCGGCCCTCAGGAGGCGCCTCGTGACGCAGCGATTGTGGACCCTCATCGTATCGGGCCTCGCACTTCTGGCGCCGTCTCTGACGAGCGCCGCCGGCCCGGCGGCGCCGGCCACGACGACGCCGGCCGTGACGGCGCACGCCGCGACGACCCAGACCGCGGCGGCGCAGGTCCAGCCGCCCGTCGCCGAACGGAAGCCGTACGCCGTCGTCTCCCCCAACGGCACGCGCGACGACCCGTACTACTGGCTGCGCGACGACACGCGCTCGAAGCCGGAGGTGCTCGGCTACCTGAAGGCCGAGAACGCCTATTACGAGGCCCAGAGCGCGCCCTTCCGCCCGCTCACCGAGACCCTGTCGAAGGAGATCATCGCGCGGGTGAAGCAGGACGACATCAGCGTGCCGTACAAGTACAAGGACTACGTCTATTACTCCCGCTTCGAGACCGGCAAGGAGCGCGCGATCCAGGCGCGCCACCCGCTCGGCTCGACGAAGGAGCAGCTCCTCGTCGACGCGAACCGCGAGGCCGAAGGGCGCGCGTTCTACCAGCTGGGGCGGCGGCTCGTGAGCCCGAAGCAGGATCTCCTGGCGTTCCTCGAGGACAACGCCGGACGCCGCCAGTACACACTGCGCGTCCGTGAGATCGCCACGGGCGCCGATCGCCCCGATCGGATCGAGGGCCTGAGCAACGGCGGCGCCTGGGCGAACGACAACCAGACGCTGTTCTACGTCGAGAACGATCCCGTCACCCTGCTGTCGACGCGGGTCAAGCGGCACCTGCTCGGCACCGACCCGAAGAGCGATCCGATCGTCTACGAGGAGGCCGACCACAGCTTCTACCTGGCGGTCGACAAGTCGGGGGACGAGCGCTTCATCCTGATCCGCCTGCGCAGCACCGTCGAGACCGAGACGCTGTTCATCGACGCCGCCGACCCCGGCGCCGCGCCGCGGCCGCTGGCGAAACGCCGGCGCGATCACCTCTACACGGCCGACCACATCGCCGGCCGCTGGATCATCCGCACCAACCTCGACGCCCCCAATTACCGGATGATGACCGTCCCCGACTCCGCCGCCGCGGGATCGGACGCCGGCGCAGGGTCGGGCGCCACCGCGGGGTCTGGGGCCGGCGCGGGCGGCACGGAGGGCTGGAAGGAGCTGCTGCCCTATGACGGCAAGGTGTTCATCGAAGCCTTCGCGCTGTTCCGCGACTTCCTGGTGCTCAACGAGCGCAGCGAGGGGCTGCTGCGCCTGCGCGTGCTGCCCTGGTCGAAGCTCGAGCAGTCGACCGTCATCCGCTCCGACGAGGCGGCGTACGCCGAGGAGCTGTCGATCAATCCCGAGCAGGGGACGGACAAGCTGCGCTACACGCATTCGTCGCTCATCACCCCGGACAGCATCTTCGAACTCGACATGCGCACCGGATCGCGCACGCTTCTGAAGCGACAGCCAGTCCTGGGCGGATACGATCCGGCGAACTACGTCACCGAGCGGGTCTGGGCCACCGCCCGCGACGGGACGAAGGTCCCGGTCTCCATCGCCTATCGCAAAGGATGGAAGCGCGACGGCACGGCGCCGATGTACCAGACGGGGTACGGGGCGTACGGCGCCTCGTCCGACCCGTCGTTCGAGATCGCGGCGGTGTCGCTGCTCGACCGCGGCTTCGTCTACGCGCTGGCCCACATCCGCGGCGGCCAGGAGATGGGGCGCGCCTGGTACGACGCCGGCCACCTGTTGAACAAGAAGAACAGCTTCACCGACTTCATCGACGTCACCGCCTACCTGGTGCGCGAGAAGTACGCCGCGCCCGACAAGGTGTTCGCCATGGGCGGGAGCGCCGGCGGCCTCCTGATGGGGGCGGTCGCCAACATGGCCGGGGACCAGTACCGCGCCATCGTCGCCCACGTCCCGTTCGTCGACGCCGTCACCACCATGCTCGACGACACCATCCCGCTCACCTCGAACGAGTTCGACGAGTGGGGAAACCCGAAGGAGAAGCAGTACTACGACTACATCCTGTCGTACTCGCCGTACGACAACGTGCGCGCCGGGAGCTATCCGGCGCTCTACGTCACGACCGGACTGAACGACTCCCAGGTGCAGTACTACGAGCCGGCCAAGTGGGTGGCCCGTCTGCGCGCCGCCAAGACCGACTCGAACCCGCTTCTGTTCAAGATCAACATGGCCGCCGGACACGGCGGCCGCTCCGGCCGGTTCGAGAGCCTGAAGGACACCGCCGAGGAGTACGCTTTCCTCCTGAGCCTGCTCGGCGTGCGCCATTAGATGGATTTCACGGAGCGCGTCGCCATCGTCACCGGGGCGTGGCGCGGCCTGGGCCGCGCCGCCGCCGCGCGTCTGTGCGAGCGGGGCGCGTCGGTCGCCGTCCACGTGCGCGACGAAGCCCGCGCCGGCGAGGTGGCGCGGGCGCTCGGCCCGCGGGCGATCGCCGTGCACGGCGACCTCACCGACCACCGCGTGCCCGCAGAGATCGTCCGCCGCACGCTCGACCACTTCGGACGTCTCGACATCCTGGTGAACAACGCCGCGTACGCCCGCTCGACGCGGTTCGAGGATCTCGCCGAAGACGAATGGGGCCTGGCGCTGGAGACCAACATGACCGCGCCGTTCCTGCTGATGAAGGCGGCCCTGCCCGCCATGAAGACCCGCCACTACGGCCGTGTCGTCAACGTCTCGTCGTCGGCCGGACGGACGGTGAGCACCCTGGGCGGCGCGCACTACACGGCGTCGAAGGCCGGGCTGCTCGGGCTGACGCGCGCCGCCGCGAAGGAGCTGGGCCGGTTCGGCGTCACCGTCAACGCCATCTGCCCCGGCATGATCGATACCGAGCTGACGCGCGAGAACGCGTCCGACGAGCTGCTGCAGCGGCTCGCCGCGTCGTATCCGGTGCCGCGGCTCGGCACGCCGCTCGAGGTCGCCGACCTCATCTGCTTCGTCGCCTCGGAGGCGGCCGGGTACATCACCGGCGCGTCGTTCGACATCAACGGCGGCGATCTGATGATGTAGCCGGCGATGAGCCGATGAAAGCGCCGCGCGGGTGAAGGAGAGCACCCGGGTCCTCGTGGCCCTCGGAGCCGCCGTCGCCGGCGGGATCGCCGTCGCCGCGAGCGGCGACGCGACGCTCCTGCGCGCCGCCGACGCCATCGCGCCGATCGGCGCCCTCTGGGTGAACGCGATCCGGATGACCGTGATCCCGCTGGTCGTGTCGGTGATGGTGACCGGCGTGGCGTCGGCGCTGGACATGAAAGCGATCGGACGCCTGGGCGGCCGGACGCTCCTGGTCTTCGTCGCCATGCCGGCGGCGCTCGCCGCAGTGGCCGTCCCCCTGACGACGGTGGTCTTCGGATGGCTGGGGCCGCGCGGCGCGGGCGCCCCTCCCCTGCCGGCCGGCGCGGCGGAGGCGGCGCGGCTGCTGGCCGCCGATCCGAAGCAGACCTTCTCCGCCTGGCTCGTCTCCCTCGTCCCGGCGAATCCGATCGCGGCCGCGGCCGGTGGCGCCATGCTCCCGGTCATCCTGTTCACGCTGCTGTTCGCGCTCGCCGCCGCGCGCTCCGCGCCGGCGACGCGCGCGACGATCGTCGGCTTCTTCCGGGCCGCGAGCGAGGTGATGCTGACCGTCGTGCGCTGGGTCATCCTGGCGGCGCCGGTCGGGGTGTTCGCCCTGATGCTGCCGCTGGTGGCGCGCTCCGGCGCGAACGCCGCGGGGGCGATCGGCTTCTACATCGTGGCCTACTCGCTCCTCAGCGTGCTGGGGGTGCTCTTGGTCTATCCCGCGGTCGCCGTCTTCGCGGGGGTGCCGATGCGGCGGTTCGCGCGCGCCGCGCTCCCCGCGCAGCTCGTCGCGTTCACCTCCAGCTCGTCGGTCGCCTCGCTGCCCGCGCTGATGGAGAGCGCCGAGCGCGGGCTCGGACTGTCGAAGCGGATCTCGGGGTTCGTGCTGCCGCTCGCCGTCACCACGTTCCATTTCGCGGCGCCGGTGACCTGGACGGCGGGCACCGTGTTCGTCGGGTGGTTCTACGGCATCCCGATCGGCGCCCGGGAGATCGCCATCGTGGCCTTCGCGTCCGTCTTCCTGACCGCGGCGGCCCCCGGCGTGCCGCGCGGCGGGTTCATCATGCTGGCGCCGCTGTTCTCCGAGCTCGGCCTGCCGATCGAGGGCATCGGCATCCTGATCGCGCTCGACGTCATCCCGGACACCTTCGCCACCGCCCTCAACGTGACCGGCGATCTCGCCGCGGCGGCCCTGGTCGCGAGGCGGGAGCCCCCGCCCCATGAGCCCCCGCCACCCGAAAACGACAGGTGAAAGGGCGACATTTCACGTTGACCATGCGGTGAATTCGCCGTACATGCTGCGCAGAGTTCTGTCGTCGTACTCGTCCTCACGCACGTGTCAGGGTAGGGGGGGGGCCAGATGCGCCAATCGAGACGCTTCCGCCGTATCGCCGCACATTCAGCGGCCATTCTCCTGGGGTTCTGGGTCCTTGGAGGGACAGCGGGTCACGCCGCCCAGCCGGACAAGGCGCCGGAATCCTGGAGGCCGTCTTCCGGGACCACCGTCGAGCCGCTGCCGGGACTGGAGGTGGCGGTCGATCTCGGCTCGCTCCAGAAAGCGGCGCGAGGAGCGGTCGCCGCGCTCGTCGTGAAGGTGACGACAGATCTGGATCCCGCGGACGCCGTCCTGTCCGCGAAGGCTCCCGCGGATCTCGTCTTCGCCGACGGGAGCAGGGCGAAGACGTGGAAGGTGAAGGCCGCGTCCGGTCGCGAGCAGACCTTTCCTGTGGACGTGATCGTCCCCCGCGACGGCACCTTCAGCATCTCTTTCGAGATCGAAGGCACGTTCGGCGGGAAGCCGATCCATCGCGCGGTGGCCTACGAGCTTCAGGTGGGCGCGGGGAAGCGGGCGCCCGCCGTCCGGCATGGGGCGATCGAATACCCGGCCGTCCAGGAAGGAGGGGTCTAGCCCATGACGAGCATGACGCGCGGCCAGGTTGTGGCTTGCTTCGTCCTGAGCTGGCTGGTCTCGATCGGTGCGTCCTACGCGAACTGGACCGCGACCGGCACCTTCCGATACATCGACCGTGAGTTCGACCAGACCGGGTTCACCGGATCCGAGCCGCCGCTGCCGATCCGCTTCGCCAACGTGGAGGTGCGGGACCCCAACGCCGGCGGCAACAAGAGTCTCCTGGCGACCGGCGCCACCGACGCCAACGGCAACTTCAGCATCGCCGTGTCGGACAGCAAGACGCGCACGGTCTACGTGCGGGCGGTCACGGCTTCGACCGCGACCTCCGGCCTCTATCTCAGGGTCCAGAACAGGGTCACGCCGAAGAACCCGTACTCCGTGGCCTCTGCGAACGTCCCCAACCATGCACCGTCGGCCAACGTGAACTTCGGCACCCTGACGGCGGCCATCGGAGCGGGGGGCGAGCCGTTCAACGTCTACGACACCGGGGTCAGGGCCATCGACTACATCGCCGCCCTGAACGGCGCGCGCCCGGGCTCGTCGAATCTCCTGACGCTCGAGTGGCAGGTCAGCACCGACCCCGTCTCCTACTACGACCCCTCGAGCAAGACGGTCACGGTCGGGGACATTTCCGCCTACAACGACACGGTCATCTCGCACGAGAGCGGGCACTACGCCTACCAGCTCTATTCGGGGAACGACAACACGGGCGGCACGCATCACCTCACCGACTGCGCCCAGGACATGCGGCTCGCCTACGACGAAGGACGGGCGACCTGGTTCGGCCAGTCGATGCGGCGGTATTACAACCTGTCACGCCCCGATCTGTACGTCAGGACGACCGGCGCCCCCGGCCCGGGGAATCTCGATTTCTACTTCAACGTCGAGACCGAGACGCCGTACGAGTGCAACGGCTCCACCAGCGAGGTGTCGGTCTACTCCGCCCTCTGGGACGTCAACGACTCGGCGAGCACGGCCGACGAGACCCCGGGAGTCGACGACGACTCCATCGCCCGGCCCGACGGCGACAACTGGGACGTGGACAAGAACTACGTCAGGACCGCCGTCAACCGGAGCCTCGAGGACTTCTGGGACGGCTGGTTCACGCGCGGCAAGGGCTTCAAGACCGACATGATCGCGGCCTTCCAGCGGACGAACGTCGAGTACTACAAGGACGCGGCCGAATCGAACGACACGGTCGCGACCGCGCTTCCGGTCTCCACCAACGGGACGAGCCACTTCACCTACTTCGCCGACGTGAACGGCAACGACGTCGGGGAGCCGGACAGCGACTACTTCTCGTTCACCGCGGTCTCGGGGACGGTGTACACCATCGAGACGCTGAACCTCTGGAGCAAGGCCAACACCTCCCTCCAGCTCCTGGCCAGCAACGGCACGACGGTGCTCGCCTCGAACGACAACCGGGCCACGGGGGACGACTCCTCGTTGATCACCTGGACCGCGACCAGCAACGGGACGCTCTACATCAAGTCCTTCCACGCACCGGACCTGGGGATCTACGGCTCGTACGACCTGCGGCTGTCGAGCACGCCGTAATCGACCGGTTCGGGACGCGCTCTGCCATCTCGACGCTCGCGCCCTGCATGGATGAGGCGGGCGCGTCTCTGGCTGGCCCTCGTCGCCCTCGGGCTCGGTCTCGTGCTCGCGGGCTACTACGGCGGGATCTTCTACACCGTGTGGCGCCTGCGGGACCACAACCCGCGCATCACCGCGTTCATGAAGATCGGCCTGCAGCGCCTGCGCGCGGACAATCCGGCGGCGCGCCTGCAGCAGCGCTGGGTGCCGTACGCTCAAATCTCGGAGAACCTGAAGCGCGCCGTCATCGCCTCGGAGGACCAGAGGTTCCTGGACCACGACGGATTCGACGTGCAGGCCATGGAACAGGCCCTCGCGAAGAACGCGCGCCGGGGGAGCATCCGCCACGGCGCCTCGACCATCAGCCAGCAGCTCGCCAAGAACCTGTTCCTCTCGCCGCGGCGCACCTACCTGCGCAAGGCGCACGAAGCCGTCATCACCATGATGCTCGAGCACCTGCTCACCAAGCGTCGCATCTTCGAGATCTACCTGAACGTGATCGAGTGGGGCGAGGGCATCTACGGCGCCGAAGCCGCCGCGCAGCATTACTTCGAAGAGCCCGCTTCGGACCTCAGCCGCAAGGAGGCGGCGCGGCTCGCGGCGATGATCCCGAGCCCGCGCTTCTACACGCGCAACGCCGACACCCCGTATCTCGATCAGCGGACGGATGTCCTGCTCGACGAGATGGAGCACGTCCGCATACCCTGAGCCGGCGGGGACGCGGTTGACGACCTATCCCCCCTCCGGCCTAGAATCCCCGCTCGACTCCCTATGCAGACGCACACGCAGGTACGCGGGTTCGGCGGGACGGCACGGCGGGACAACTGGTGGGTCGAGCCGCTCCTGATTTTCCTGGGGCTCTCGACCTTCATCCTGTATTCGACCTGGGCTGCGTTCCAGGGGACGAACTACACCTACGGGCAGTACCTGTCGCCGTTCTATTCGCCGGAGCTGTTCGGGGACTCGCCGCACGCCTGGTTCGGGCCGAAACCGGGGTGGTGGCCGGGATGGCTGCCGTTCTCGACGGCGTTCCTGATCCTCTGGGCGCCGGGCGGGTTCCGGTTCACCTGCTACTACTACCGCGGCGCGTACTACAAGTCGTTCTGGGGAGATCCGCCGGCCTGCGCGGTCGGCGAGCCGCGCAAGAGCTACCTGGGCGAGGCCTCCTTCCCCCTCGTCCTCCAGAACGCCCACCGCTACTTCCTGCGCCTGGCGCAGCTTTTCCTGATCATCCTGGCGTGGGACGTCATCAAGGCCTGCTGGTTCGTCGACCCGGCGACCGGCCGTGGGCAGTTCGGGATCGGCCTCGGCACGTTGATCCTGGCGGTGAACCTCGGGCTTCTCAGCTCGTACACATTCGGGTGCCATTCGTTCCGGAGCCTCATCGGCGGGCGCAAGGACGAGATCTCGAAGTCGTCCGCCCTGCGGGTCAAGGCGTACGACTGCGTCTCCTGCCTGAACAGCCGGCACAAGCTGTTCGCCTGGTGCAGCCTGGTGGCGGTCGGCTTCGCCGATCTCTATATCCGGATGTGCGCCATGGGGATCTGGCACGACTGGAGGATCCTGTGAGCGGCGAGCCGCGCACCGCGTCGTACGACGTGCTGGTCGTCGGCGCGGGCGGCGCGGGGCTGCGCGCGGCGATCGAGGCGTCGGCCGCCGGGGTCTCGGTCGGCGTCGTGTCGAAGTCGCTCCTCGGCAAGGCGCACACCGTGATGGCCGAGGGCGGCGTCGCGGCGGCGCTCGCGAACGTCGACGATCGCGACTCGTGGCGGGTGCACTTCGCCGACACCATGCGCGGCGGAGGCTACGTCAACAACCCGCGCATGGCCGAGCTGCACGCGAAGGAAGCGCCCGCGCGGGTGCACGAGCTCGAGGCCTGGGGCGCGGTCTTCGATCGGACGAAGGACGGCAAGATTCTGCAGCGCAACTTCGGCGGGCACCGTTATCCGCGTCTGGCCCACGTCGGCGACCGCACCGGCCTGGAAATGATCCGCACCCTCCAGGACCACGGCGTGCACCAGGGGATCGCGTTCCACATGGAGCACACCATCGCCGCGCTCTTCAAGAGCGGCGGCCGCATCGCGGGGGCGCTGGCCTACGACCGCGAGCGCGGGCGGTTCACGCTCATCGAGGCGAAGGCGATCGTCCTGGCGACCGGCGGCATCGGGCGCGCCTTCAGCATCACCAGCAACTCGTGGGAGTACACCGGCGACGGCATGGCGCTCGCCTACGAGGTCGGTGCCGACCTGCTCGACATGGAGTTCGTGCAGTTCCATCCGACCGGGATGGTCTGGCCGCTGTCGGTGCGCGGCATCCTGGTGACCGAAGGGGTGCGCGGCGAAGGCGGCGTGCTGCGCAACAGCGAAGGCAAGCGGTTCATGTTCGACAGCATTCCCGAGCTGTACAAGAACCAGACCGCGACCGACGCCGAGGAGGGCTGGCGCTACTGCCAGGGGGACAAGGCGGCCCGGCGCCCGCCGGAGCTGCTGACCCGCGACCACGTGGCGCGCAGCATCATGCGCGAGGTCCGCGAGGGGCGCGGCAGCCCGCACGGCGGCGTCTTCCTCGACATCGCCTGGATCAAGGAGCGCCTTCCGGACGGCGAGGCCCACATCAAGCGCAAGCTGCCGAGCATGTACCACCAGTTCAAGGAGCTCGCCGGGATCGACATCACGAAAGAAGCGATGGAGGTCGGGCCGACGACCCACTACACGATGGGCGGCGTGCGCGTCGACGCCGAGACGCAGATGTCGACCGTGCCGGGCCTGTTCGCCGCCGGCGAGTCGGCGGCGGGGCTGCACGGAGCGAATCGTCTGGGTGGGAATTCCCTGTCCGATCTTCTGGTGTTCGGCAAGCGGGCCGGCGAGTTCGCGGCGAAATACGCGCGCGACAGCGCGCCGGTGAAATGCGATCGCGCCGAGGTCGAGGCGGCGGAGCGCCGCGCCCTCGCCCCGTTCGACGGCGGCGCGAGCGGCGGCGAGGGGCCGTACGCCGTGCAGCACGACCTGCAGGAAGCGATGCAGGCGCAGGTCGGGATCGTGCGGCGCGAGGCGGAGATGAAGGGCGCGCTCGAGATGATCGAGAAGCTGCGCGCCCGCTCCGAGTCGGTGCGGGTGCACGGCAATCGCGAGTACAACCCGGGCTGGCACACGGCCCTCGACCTGCGGCACCTGCTCACGGTCTCCGAGGCGATCACGCGGGCCGCGATCGAGCGCCGCGAGAGCCGCGGCGCGCAGTTCCGCGACGACTACCCCGACAAGGATCCCGAGTTCGGGAAGATCGGCATCGTCGTCCGCAAGGGCGCCGACGGCCGCATGGTGGTGGCGCGCGAGCCGGTCCCGCCGATGACCGGTGAGCAGCGGGCGATCATCGAGGAGATGAAATGACGGTGGAGCGGACGTTCCGCATCTGGCGCGGCGACGCGAAGGGGGGCGAGCTGCGCGAGTACCGCACCGAGGTCGCCCCCGGCATGGTCGTCCTCGACGCCGTGCACCGCATCCAGGCGGAGAGCGCCAACGATCTCGCCTGCCGCTGGAACTGCAAGGCCGGCAAGTGCGGCTCGTGCTCGGCGGAGATCAACGGCCGGCCGCGGCTGATGTGCATGACGCGCCTGGCCGACCTTCCCGACGATCGCCCGGTCCAGATCGAGCCGATGCGCGCCTTCCCGTCGATCCGGGATCTCGTCGTCGACGTGTCGTCGAATTACGCCGCGAAGCGGAAGATCAAGCCGTTCACGCCGCGGCCGCCCGACGCCGCCGACGGGACCTGGCGGATGGCGCAGGCCGACGTCGACCGCGTGCAGGAGTT